>Ga0105241_10003703_pt1 | contig 11361 bp, 9 predicted proteins | sample KBSC64metaG_FD_80422 | JGI IMG/M metagenome (GOLD analysis project Ga0105241, IMG submission 80422) | Corn rhizosphere microbial communities from Kellogg Biological Station, Michigan, USA - KBS C6-4 metaG | ecosystem: Host-associated > Plants > Roots > Rhizosphere > Soil | place: Michigan, USA...
CGCAAGAACTGGCTTTTTGCCGGTGCCGATTGCGGTGGCGAGCGCGCTGCCGCTATGTATTCGTTGCTTGAAACGGCAAAACTCAACCGCATCAACCCGCACGAGTGGCTTGCCGATGTGCTCGATCGCATCGGTAAGGGCCATCCCATCAACCAGATCGATGAACTGGTGCCGTGGAACTGGGTTTCGCTTGAGCAACAAGCATAGAATACAAATTACACGGTAACGAAACGATCGAGGCGCTTTTGCACGGCGCTTTGCATCTCAACATCCTTACCGTGGAAAACCAATCCGGCCTCTGCAATAGGGAAAGCCACTTCCACCGCGAATTCAGTAAGCGGCTTCGGCATTTCCCAAGCATCGATGCTTTGCTGCATTGGAGATAACGCTCCTGCCAGTACGAGCTGAAAAATCCCCTCATCAACATCAACGTGAGAGCGCATTTGAATGCCAGTGATGGCGTGCTGCATAAATCCGCCGTATTCATAATCTGCCAAGCCGTGGCGCTCCGTTAATTCGCCGAGGTAGGATCCTTCGAAGTTGAACGCCGACACACGCCGGCCAAAACAATTCAGCAATAGCGCCGCAGGTAAAATAAGCTGCAGATGAGCGCCTTGGTTCGAGACTCGGCTTTCGTGTTCCAACCTCCAAATTGAGAGGCTCGATGGCAGGAAGCTAATCGAACCCCCAGCATGGCCAAGCATCGGTCGCTCGGGAACACTCACTACAAGGCTGTCGATCTTCATTGGTGCTCCGCTCGCGATGGCAAGCCACCCTATGGCATTTCTCCAATGCCTTCAAAGGCCCTATCACCTCTGGAGCTTTCTCTGCATGGAAACCGGACGCTTACGCTAGGCTGGTAATGATCGCCGCCACGCCCATCAAAAATGAACCATCGATATTGACCATTGCCGACTCCTTTCCTGCGGCATATGTTCTCTTTTTGTTCTTATGTAGGAAAGGCGATTCTCATGGCGGTCAGGATAGAGCCAATCCCGGAAACGGTTCGCGTTCGGATCAGCGGCGACATAGAGACGGTTTTGTCAGTGCCCTATGAAGATGACGACAGGTTCCTTGTGGGCCTCAGCGACGGAACGCTTCTGGTGGGCAGCTATGATGACAATCTGCGGTGCAAGTTTGATGTGGCGCGTGATGGAGCAGGCATCATCCAGTTTGATAACGGTGCAGCAGTAATAAACTGGAAGGTGGAATGGGCTACGGTGTCCGCATATAATGCAACAATGGTGGAACTACCTGATCCAACGCCAATGCCTTTATTCCCAGATTTAGAGAACCTGATGCATTAATCTTACAACTACCTTTTAGTAGTTATTGGGTTTATTTTATGTTTGGTAACGAATACTTAATTATTAGTGATTTTAAAGCCCATGAAGGCCCTTTGATTTGCGAGAGGTAGGGTAATAGCCTAAAGGTTCATTTCGATGCCTGACGGGCTTCTGAGAGGCTTACAGGGACATTCTAGATGCGCAGGGTCGGTTTATTGACCTTTGTTCGGAAGCAAGTTGCTGATTTTTAATCAAAAGCCCATGGTGTAGATAATCTGGAAGCGTTATTGATGACGCTCCTGTCCACGGGGGGCAGGATGACCCCGGCATCTGGTTCCCAAAGCCCCGCCGGGGTCAATCTATCTGCTGCTGATGTCATCGCCGCCCATATGTGAATGGCAAAGAGGGGTGGTTTTCGGACTGTCGGCTTTTGGTCGGTATTCGTTGAAAGCGGACCTCATAGGCAGGGCCCGTTAGAACCCCATCTGTCGCTATGAACTGATATCGGCAAACGATGCCGGGCCTGCGTCCAGATCAAACTCATTTCCTGTTGGATAAGCTCTAATTCTGCCCTGTTTCGCGCTTCTTCGTCCTTTGGTGCATCCGCATGTAAAAGTGTAATTGCAGCTTCACGCTTTGCCCCGCACCTCGCTATCGCGGCTGCCATAGCTTCAACCGGCGATCCAGGTGGAGCCTCATCCTGTCGGCTACCTATTAAGCACTTTTTATATTCGGTCAGAGAGTTAGTTGGCGGCAGCGGCGACGCAGACGCTGCTAATAACAAAATGAATATCGTCATCCCACACCGTCGCCATTCTGTAGACCCAAAGGTGTCCACAGTTTTGAGGTAACGACGGATGTCGGGAAAGCAAAAACTGTCTGCGGACGGCGATTTCTGGTCGCTTCCAGACCGTCCCCCTAACATCCCGGCCCGGACGGCATGGCTCCATCAGCATCATGTGACCCAGCAGCAACAGGTCCCTCAAAAAACATCCTATTTCCCGAACAGGCGTGAAATCGCTCTGTCCTATTCCGCGTTCGCGGTTCTATCCCGCGCTCCTCTTTGAAACGTCAGGCATATCGCGCTCACACGCATACGCGCGCCCCGGCACGCGCGCGCATATGGTGTGAACTTCGACGAAAAATGGCGGAATTCTACGGGTCGCGAGAGCGTTGCTCTACGCGGCCCTTCCATAGGCGGTGACAGTCTCCACCTCGGCCTTGTCGCCCAGCACGACCCCGACGCGCTGGTGCAGGCCGGTGGGCGTCACCTCCATGATCCGCTGATGGCCGTCGCTGGCGGCCCCGCCCGCCTGCTCGATCAGGAAGGACATCGGATTCGCCTCATACATCAGCCGCAGCCGGGCCTTGCCCGATTGGCGGTGATCGGCGGGATACAGGAAGATGCCGCCGCGCTTCAGGATACGATGGACGTCGGCCACCATCGAAGCGGTCCAGCGCATGTTGTAATCCTTGCCCAGCGGCCCTTCCGTGCCCTGGATCCGCTCCTCTACATAGCGCGCGATGCCGGGCGACCATTGCCGCCGCCGCGCGATGTTGATGGCGAATTCGGCATTGCCCTGCGGCATCTGCATCGGGCCGTCGGTCATCCGCCAGGACCCGATTTCCCGATCGAGCGTGAATTCAAAGACGCCCGTGCCGATGGTCAGCACCAGCAGCGTCTGCGGCCCGTAGATCGCATAGCCGGCCGCCACCTGCTGCGTGCCGGGCTGGAGGAAGTCCTGCTCGATCACCTCGCGACCGGAACATTCCTCCGGCGCCTTGAGCACGGAGAAGATGGTGCCCACGCTCAGGTCGACGTCGATATTGCTGGACCCGTCGATCGGATCGAACAGCAGCAGATATTCCCCCTTCGGATAGCGGTTGGGGATGCGATGGAGCGTCTCCATCTCCTCCGAAGCCATTGCGGCCAGATGTCCGCCCCATTCATTGGCGTCCAGCAGCAGTTCATTGGCGATGACGTCCAGCTTCTTCTGCACCTCGCCCTGCACATTCTCGCTGCCCAGGCTGCCCAGCACTTCGCCCAGCGCCCCCTTGGACACGCTATGGCTGATCGTCTTGCAGGTGCGCGCGACGGTTTCGATCAGCAGGCGCAATTGCGGCGGGATGGCGTTCGCCTGGCGCTGCTGCTCGATCAGGAAGCGGGTGAGGGTTACGGACTGCATAGGGCGGGTTACTCGCTCAAGAGAATATGGCGCGCGGACGCTCGCCATGCATGGGACCAGCGATGCCGTAGCGGCCCGGCGCGCATCGGCAAAGCGCCAATTCGCGGTACTCCCGGGACGCGGGACGATCCGTTCACGCTTCCAGACTGGCCGCCACGTCCGGTCCATGTGCGAACAGCGCGGCTTCGCGCAGCTGTTCCGGCGTCGGGCGGATGCCGGTGTAGAGAGCGAATTGCTCGATCGCCTGCAGCACGATGACTTCGCCGCCGGAAATGATCGCCTTTCCTGCCGTCCGGGCGGCGCGAACGAACGGCGTCTCGACCGGCAGCGCAACCACGTCGAAGGCGATCTTGCAGGCGGCGATGGCGTCGGCCGGAAACGCCAGCGCTTCGCTATCCGGTCCCTCCATGCCCAGGGGCGTGACGTTGACGAGCAGGGGAGCACCCGAATCGGGCAGGTCGGGCTGCCAGTCATAGCCATATCGCTCCGCCAGCGCGCGTCCCGCCATTTCGTTGCGCGCGACGATCGTGCCCTTGTCGAAGCCGGCGTCGCGCAGCGCTGCCGCCACCGCCTTGGCCATGCCTCCGCTGCCGCGCAGCAGAAAGGGCAGGGGGGCTGCGATCCGTCGCTTCAAAAGGTCGCGCACCGCCACGAAATCCGTGTTGTAGCCGGTGAGAACCCCTTCGTCATTGACGATGGTGTTGACGCTGTCGATGACCGCTGCCGTTTCCTCCATCCGGTCGATGAGCGGGATCACGGCTTCCTTGAAGGGCATGGAGATGGCGCAACCCCGGATGCCCAAAGCCCTTATGCCGCCAATGGCCGCCGGCAGGTCCGTCGTGCTGAAGGATTTATAGACATAATCCAGCCCCAGCAGCTCATAAAGCCGGTTTTGCAAGCGTGATCCCGCATTGCCGGGCCGCGCGGACAGGGACATGCACAAGCGGGTATCCCGTCCAATGGGTGGTTTCATAAGCTGATGGTCTCCCTGGCGCAGGCCCTAAAGTATGTTCAAGTTGACCTTTTACGGTCAACGGCTCGGAAAATGCGGCATCAAAAGACCAGAGCGTTTCCGCTCATAGCGAAAACGCTCTAGACGGCTGTTGTCAGGGGATCAATGACGGGGGCGACCATTCAAGCCGTTTGTTCCTCGGGTCGGCGCGGGAGCGGCTATGCCGCCAGCACCGTCGGCACCAGCGCCGCGACGCATAGGCCCAGGCCCCATTGCAGCGCTCGTCGTGCCTGATACCGCTCCGGCAGGGCGACGCCGAGGGCCACCAGCACCGCCAGCGAAAGCCAGAAGATCGCCATGAACGGCGCCGCATTGCCTAGCCACAGCCGCGCCAGCAGCGTCAAGGCCAGGGCAAGGCCGGAGCCCCAGACGATTGCATTCCACCCGTTGCGCAGGCACGGTTGCCGAAAGCCGCGCCGCTCCCGTTTGCCGAGCCAGATCGACGTGCCTGTCGCGATCACCACGCAAAGCGCGCCGCCCAGCAGCATATAGGCGATCTTGACCGTCAGCCCGCCATAATTGCCGAAATGCAGATTATAGGCCGACGCGGCAACCTGCTGGCCCGTCGCCCCTTCCGCCAGCCCGACCGTTCCGAGAAAACGCCCGGCCGGATCGAAATTATAGGTTTCGCCATAGACCAGTCGCCTTGGGGGAAGGGCAAGCACCTGCAGCCGTTGCCCGACGGTCCCCGGTTCGTGCATGAAGACATAGGTAGGGCGCACGTCGGGGAAGCGGACAGCCATGGTCCGCAGCGCGGCCGCCACGTCAGCCAGCGGAGCGGCCTTGGCATTCGGCCTGCCTTCCTTGCCGAAGATCGGTGCATAGGCGGCTTCCACGTCACCCTTGTAGAAACCCTGCGCCAACCCATAGGCATTGATCGAACCCAGGCCGATCATCGCGCCGGTCAGGGCGATCGCCAGGGCGAAGGGCAGCGTCCACACGCCAAGCCGGTTGTGCCAGTCCGCAAGTCCTACCCCGCCTTGGTCCCGCGCGCGCAGGCGAAAGGCGTCGCGGAAGATGCGCGGGTGCGCGATCACGCCCGTCAGCGAGAGGGCAAGAGTCATCACACCCAGCGCGCCTACGATGGTCAATCCCACCATGCCTGGAATGTTCAGCGTATAATGCAGGTTGAGCAGGAATTCGGACCATCCGTTCAGTTCCTTCGCGACCACCCGGCCATGGGCATCGACATGCACGGCCTGATGATCCGTGGTGAGGGTCGCGCGGGGCAGCGCGTCGGTCGGCAGATGGACGTAGAGATGCTCCGTCGCCTTGCGCCCCTTTTCGCTCGCCAGCACCGATGCCACGGCGCGTTGTACCGCGTCGGGCGCGATCCGTTGCATTTCGGGGGCGTCGGGCTGCTCAAGGCGCTGCCATTCCTCGTAGAAGACCGTCACCGTGCCCGTCAGGCAGACGATGTAGAGCAGCGCGCTCGCCAGCAGGCCGATGGCGGCATGAGTGGAGAGACCACGCTGGACCAGAGCCTTGGACAGGCGGAGAGTCATGGCGTTGTCATCCATAATGTTGCCAGTCCCAGCAGGGCAGGGACCGCCAGCAGCGCCAACTGCCGCCCCCGGTTCGGCCAGAGCAGCACCAGCATGGCCAGCAGCGCCCAGAGCAGCGGCATCAGGAAGAGCATCAGCACGTTGCCGTCGGCCTCCGGCGCGCCCAGCGCCCCGGCCATATTCCGTGCGGCCAGCCCCAGGATCATCGCCACCAGCATGGCCCCCGGTACGCTGAGCAGGAAGCTGAGGAGCCGGCCACCGATGCGCAAGGACTCTCGCCCCTCCGGCAGCATATGGGCGCGGCGGTTCGATGTGTGGGCCTTGCCGGGCGGCGCCGTGACAGCGGCGATCGTCAGGCAGAAGAATGCGGCGGCCAGCGCCGCCAGCGTCACGACGGCAATGCCCCACGCGCCTGCGCCCTGCATCCCCATTGCCAGCGCGAAGGCCAACAGCGCCCAGGCGGCGCCATTGAGCGAAACCGAACGCTGCGCCCGGCCCCAGGCCAGGCGCAGCATGCAAACCGCGCCTGCCGCCGCGAGTGCGCCGATGCAGGGCAGAAGGGAGGGCTGGTCCACCGTCATCCTCAATAATCGAAGCGCAACGTGCCCATCAGGCTGCGCGGCGCGGCATAAAAGGCCTGGCCCCACATCAGGCTGCCCAGATATGCGGTGTTGGTCACATTGCGGAGGTTGATGCTGGTGGTCAGCCGATCGACGGGCTTGATGCTCGCCATCAGGTCCAGCACGGCATAGTCCTTCTGTCGGATAAGGATGTCGCGGCCAAGCCCGCTGTCGAGGGTACTGATGCCGCTCTGCCAGCGGAACTGGGCGCCCAGCTTCAGGTCGCGCAGTTGAGGAATATGATAGGTGCTGGCGAGTTTCAGCGACTGGCGCGGCAAATAGGTGCGGGCGCGATTGCCGGCCTGGTCCTCTATCTTGAGGCCGGTATAGCCGCCGCTCAGCGACCAGCGATCCGTTACCTGCCCGGCCAATTCGATCTCGAAGCCCTTTGCCGTGGTGTCCACCCCGGCATAATAGACATCCCCGATCTGCCCCGGATCGCCCGCGTCGAATACGCCGGCCTGCTCCGCCAGGTTCTTCTGTCTCGCGCGGAAGAGGGAGGCGCTGGCATAGAGCCGCTTCTCGAACCATTCGCTCTTGATGCCGCCTTCCACGCTGCTGCCCTGGGCGGGATCGAGCCGGCGGTTGGTGATGTCGACCTTGTCCTGCGGATTGAAGATGTCGGTATAGCTGGCGTAGAAGCTGATATTGGACGTGACGTCGAACACCAGGCCCAGATACGGACTGACCGCGCTGTTGCTGCGATATTGGTTCGCGCCGTAGGAGGAGCCGGTGGTCTTGAGCCAGAAGGCGCTGGCGCCGACGACCGCCTTCAACCGGTCGGCCAGATTGGCGTGCAAGGCGCCATAGGCCCGCGTCAGCCGGTCGGTCACCTTTTCCTCCAGGCTTTCCTGCGCGAAGTCGGGTTCAATCAGCGCGGTGCGGGCGAACGCCCATTTGCCGACGGCGGGATAGGCGATGCCGGCCAGCCCGCTTTGCTGATATTCGCGGCCGTCGGTCCTGCCGGTGGAAAGGCCGAAGGCGAGTTGATGCTCGCGCCCGAACAGCGTCACCGGGCCGGAAGCGTAGAAGTCGCCCAGATACTGGTCGGATGGCGAGCGATATCTGCCGGCCATCCCCGCAACGCCAATGCCGGTCGCTGCATCGGGATAGCCATAGGCGTAAAGCAGTTCCGCTTTCGAACTGCGATGATTATAGGTGAAGCGGCCCCGGGCGTTCCAGTCATGGCCGAATGTGTAGGCGAGTTCTGCCCATGCGCTTTCGTCGCGGACGTTCCAATAGGTCCAGTCTGCCGAGGTGCTGGCCGAACGCGGATAGGCCACCCGATCGCCATTGTCGTCGAGCAGTGGTAGCGCGCCCCACAGCACGCCGTCCGCATCATTATCCTGCCGGGTATAGCCGGCCGTCGCCTTCAGTTGCGGCGTAACATCCCATTCCAGCATGGCGCCATAGACGTTGCGGTCGACATGATTGTAGCGCAGGTAGCTGTCCCTGTCCTCATGGGCGAAGATCAGCCGCGCCGACAGCGTGCCCGACGCGTTCAACGGCCCGGAAATGTCAGCTTCCACGCGCCTGTCGTCCCAGCTCCCCAGCATGGCGGAGAAAGAGGCCTGCAATTCCCGGGTCGGCTTCTTGCGGACATAGTTGATCGTGGCGGATGGATTGCCGACGCCGGTCATGATAGCGTTGGCGCCGCGAATGGCCTCCACATTCTCGAACAGGGCCGTGTCGAGATCGCCGAACTGGATGCCCCAGCGCAAGGGCAGGCCGATGCCGTCGACCTGGAAATTGGTGATGACGAACCCGCGCGCATTATAATAGGTTCGGTCGGTCTCCACACGCTCCACATTGATGCCGACCATCTGGGTCAGCAGGTCATTCACATTGGTGAGCGCGAAATCCTCTATGCGCTTGCGGTCGACGATGGTGATCGACTGAGGCGTTTCGCGCAGCGTCAATGCCAGGCCGGTGGCCGATATGTTCTCATCCGTGATCGTACCTGTGACGACGATATTGTCGGCGTCCGCAGGCGTATCGGCCTGGGCCGGCGCAGCCCAGCAGGCGGTCAGGGTTGGAATGATCAGAATGGAACGGAAGGCGATGAACATGCAGATGGACCCTTTTCCTGCCGGGTTAAATCGGCGGAACGGGCCTTATTGCTCATTATAATGCGAGTCAATCTCAATTAAGGAAATTTGGGTGGTCGTGGTTCAGCGCGGGGCCTTGTGAGGATTGCCATGCCCTTAGGCACGGCAATCCCCATATGGTTCACCTGGCCCTGGCAGCGGTGATGATGATCTCGACCTTGTAGTCGGGGCTGGCGAGCTTTGCCTCGCCCGTGGCGCGGGCGGGTGCCTCGGCATCGGCGATCCATGCGTCCCACACCGCGTTCATCTCGGCAAAATCATTCATGTCGGCAAGCCAGATCTGCGCCATCAGCATATGATTCTTGCTGCTGCCCGTCTGTTCGAGCAGCGCGTCGATCTCTGCCAGCACGGCGCGGGTCTGGGCGGTGACGTTCTCGCCGGGCGCGCCGATCTGCCCTGCCAGATAGATGGTGTCGCCATGAATGACGGCTTCGCTCATGCGCGGGCCGCGGCCGATGCGGGAGATGGTCATGCAGGAAGGTTCCTTATTCTGGTTATGAATAGCGGCTGATTGCAAGATCTGCGGTCTCGATCCGGGGCTCGCGCCCGCCGATGATGTCCGCGATCACATGCCCCGACCCGCATGCCATGGTCCAACCCAATGTGCCATGGCCGGTGTTGAGGAAGAGGTTGGGGATTTTGGTGGCGCCGATCACCGGCGTGCTGTCCGGCGTCATCGGACGGAGTCCGGACCAGAAGCTGGCGCGGCCCAGATCGCCTGCGCCCGGGAACAGCGAACCCACCGAATATTCCAGCGTATCCCGCCGCGCCCTGGGCAGTCCTTTGGAATAGCCCGACAGTTCCGCCATGCCGCCCACCCGGATACGGTCGCCCAGCCGCGTGATCGCGACCTTGTAGCTTTCATCCAGCAGCGTTGATACCGGCGCCCGCGCTTCATCGACGATCGGGACGGTGATCGAATATCCCTTCACCGGATAGACCGGCAGCCTGATTCCCAAAGGCGCCAGCAATAGCGGGGAATAGCTGCCCATGGCGACCAGATAGGCATCGGCCCGGACAGGGCCGCTATCGGTCTCGACATGCCTGACCTTCCCGTCCGTGACGGCGATCCGGCCGATGGTGCGTCCGTTGAGGAAGGTCACGCCCTTCGCCTTCGCCATCTCCGCCAGCGCATTGGTGAATTTGAAGCAGTCGCCGGTTTCATCATTGGGGAGCCTCAGGCCCCCGGCAAGAGGCACGCCGCTGCCCGCCAGGCCCGGTTCCGCCGCGATGCATCCTGCTGCGTCGAGCACTTCGAAGGGCACGCCGTCCGCCTGCAGAACAGCGATGTCCTTGGCGATGCCGTCGAGTTGTTTTTGCTCGCGGAAAAGCTGCAAGGTGCCCTGCGACCGTTCGTCATAGGAAATGCCGGTTTCGCGCCGCAGGTCGATCAGCCGGTCACGGCTATATTCGGCCAGCCGCACCATCCGGCTCTTGTTGATCGCATAGGCGCGTTCGTTGCAATTGCCCAACATCGCCGCCATCCAGCGCAGCATGGCCATGTCCATCTGGGGACGCAGGATCAAAGGGGCGTGCTTCATGAACAGCCAGCGCAGTGCCTTCATCGGTATCCCCGGCGCCGCCCAGGGTGAGGCATAGCCGGGCGAAATCTCGCCGGCATTGGCGAAGCTGGTCTCCAACGCCGGGCCGTCCTGACGGTCGATCACCGTCACTTCATGCCCTGCCTGCGACAGATACCAGGCAGAGGTGACGCCGATGACGCCGCTCCCGAGAATGGCGATCTTCATGCCTTCATGCTCCGCTGGCGCCGGATCGTCGCCGCGCCCAGGATGGTGCGGTGATAGCGATGTCCGAGCTGTGTCAGGATTTCATAGGCGATGGTGCCGGCGTCGGCCGCCACCTGATCCACCGTTTGATGGGGGCCCAGCAATTCCGCTGGCGCACCCGGATAAAGGAGGGCGTCGGGCACGTCGGTCACGTCCAGCGTGATGCTGTCCATCGACACCCGTCCCACGATCGACGCGCGATGGCCGCCAATATAGGCCGAGCCCCTGTTGCTGAGATGGCGCGGCCAGCCATCGGCATAGCCCACCGCAATGGTGGCGATGCGCGTCGCCCGCTCGCAAACATGGGTCAGGCCATAGCCCACGGCCGCGCCGGCCGGAACGGTCCGCAACTGGATGATCCCGGCATTCAGCGAGACGACCGGTCGCATTATCGGGCCATCGCCCTGGGGCGCCCCGCCATAAAGGGCGATGCCGGCACGCACCATGTCGAAATGCCTCGCATGCAGGAAGCTGCCGCCGCTATTGTCCAGCGAGCGGGGCACATCCGGGAAATCCTTGCTGAATGTCTCGAAACTTTGGCGCTGTTTGTTGTTGGAAGGGGCATCAGGATCGTCGGCGCAGGCCAGGTGGCTCATCAGCAGGCGGAGGTCGATGCCCGCCAGCCGTTCCGGCTCCGCGCGCAGGATGGCGACCTCCTCCGGGGGCAGGCCGAGCCGCGACATGCCGCTGTCTGCCTGCAACGCTGCGGGCAAGCGTCGATTCAGGGTCCGGGCCATTTCCGACCAGCGCGCGATCTGATCGAGCGAGTTCAGAACCGGAATTAGGCGATGAGCAATGAACGCAGGAACTGCATCTGCCGGTGCGCCGTCGAGCACGAAGATGCGCGCATCCGGCAG
>Ga0105241_10003708_pt1 | contig 11347 bp, 5 predicted proteins | sample KBSC64metaG_FD_80422 | JGI IMG/M metagenome (GOLD analysis project Ga0105241, IMG submission 80422) | Corn rhizosphere microbial communities from Kellogg Biological Station, Michigan, USA - KBS C6-4 metaG | ecosystem: Host-associated > Plants > Roots > Rhizosphere > Soil | place: Michigan, USA...
GTGCTAACATGCGCCTCGGTGGGCCATCATCCCGGAATTCTTGAAGATGGCGCGTGACAAAAGCTGAAGACCACATTGTTTTCACGTCGAGCCTTTTTAAGAGGAATCCGGTGGGCGCCTGTGCTCTTTCTTCCCGCGCCTTTCCACGCATCACCCTTCCAATTATTGCGTCCAGAAATACCCAGCGACCCTTCTGTTCCCTTCACTGATCTTCGCCTGGCCCCGCGCTATCCTGCGAAGTCTCCGCTCGACGACGTCCTCCGCAAAGTTGTTCCCGGCGCGGACGAGTACATCACAGAAAAGTACGCGTTCGAAATCATGGAACTTCTCGGCGAATGGAGCCGCGCGCTTAAGACGGCGCCCCCTGCGCTCGCCATGCTGACGAAATTCCTCGATTCTTCGATGAAAGCTGCTGCGCTGCTTCCGACCCGAGAAATCGCGCCTCGTTCGGGCAATGACATCGAGATTTTGCGGCGATGGTTTCCCCAGGATGTGATCTCGGGCCGCGAGAAATTTCTCCGCGAAATTGAACGCTATTTGTCTCCGATGGTGCGAGTGGAGACGGCGGAATTCGAGATTGTTGGGATCGAGAGAAGTGCAGGATCCTCGCCAGAATTCGATGTTGGCATTCGATATGACCTGACCGGCATCCGGAAGGATCAGGCACGCGAGCAGCGCGTAGGACATTGGCTGACCCGCTGGGCGCACGACGAAACCCACGGCTGGCGCGCCATACGATGGCAGGCAACCACGGAAACACTGGCGCGTGCCCGCCACCCAATTTTCATTGACGTGACCGCCGCTGCTTTCGGCCAGACTGCGTCGTACAGAAATCAGATGCTCCACGGAGTCGACTACTGGCGCACGCTCCTGGACGGTGCGTCCGGGATCGACGTCTACGGCAACAGCGGCCTGGCCGTGGGCGATTTCAACAATGATGGATTTGACGATCTCTACATCTGCCAACCTGCGGGACTTCCCAACCGCCTCTATCGCAATCGCGATGACGGCACCTTCGAGGATGTGACGGAGCAAAGCGGAGTTGGCGTGCTCGATGACACGGCCTGTGCTCTGTTCGCTGATTTCGAAAACCAGGGAGTCCAGGATCTTCTTGTAGTTTGCGGCGCCGGCCCACTGCTTTTTCTGAACCAGGGAAATGGAAAATTCTCGCTTAAGCCCGATGCCTTCAAGTTTGCGAGACCTCCGCAGGGAACTTTTACCCACGCTGCCATCGCAGACTACGATCGCGACGGGCGTCTCGACATTTACTTCTGCCTCTACAGCTATTACGTAGGCCTGGACCAGTATCACTATCCAGTTCCTTATTTTGACGCGCGCAACGGACCTGCAAACTTTTTGTTGCACAACGAAGGCAACGCCAGCTTCAGCGATCGAACTGACGCTGCAGGACTGAATGTAGAAAACGATCGCTACAGTTTCGCCTGCGCCTGGGGCGACCTCAACGGCGACGGGTCGCCCGATCTTTACGTGGCCAACGACTTTGGGCGAAGCAACCTTTATCGCAACAACGGCGACGGAACCTTCGCAGCCGTCTCGAATGAAGCGGGAGTTGAGGACGCGGGCGCCGGCATGAGCGCGTCTTGGTTCGATTTCGATAACGATGGAAACCAGGACATCTACGTGGCCAATATGTGGTCCGCCGCCGGCCAGCGGGTTTCGGAGCAAAAGATCTTTCACGAAGGCGACCCTGAGGATATCCGCGCCCTTTACCGCAGACACGCACGCGGTAACTCTCTGTATCGAAGTCAGGGAAACGGGAAGTTTCAAAACATGAGCGACCAGGCGGGAGTCGAGATGGGCCGCTGGGCCTGGTCCTCCGACGCCTGGGATTTCGACCACGATGGCTACCCCGACCTGTACATTGCCAACGGTTACATTTCGGGGTCCGACCCTAGCGATGTGTCCAGCTTTTTCTGGCGCCAGGTCGTGGGCCATTCGCCGCCGAATTCCAACCCGTCGTCGCGCTACGAACAGGGATGGAGCGCCATCAACGAACTGGTCCGCTCGGACTCTTCGTGGGCTGGGCCCGAGAGAAACGTTTTCTATGCCAATAACCGGGACGGAACGTTTTCCGAAGTCTCCGGCGCGGCTAGTTTGGACTTCCCCGACGACAGCCGTTCGTTCGTTCTCGCCGACCTGGACCACGACGGGCGGCTCGAAGTCATCCTGAAGAACCGGAATGCGCCGCAACTCCGCGTATTGCACAATGCGATGAAAGATATTGGCCACGCGATCGCCATCCGCCTGCGCGGACAAAAAAGCAATCGCGATGCGATCGGTGCCGCGGTGACAGTCGAAGCCGGTGCCCATCGTCAGACCAAATACCTCCAGGCCGGTTCCGGATTCCTCTCCCAGCACACCAAGGAGCTTTTCTTTGGGGTCGGAAAAATCGAAGGTGCGATACGGGCTACGGTTCGCTGGCCCAGCGGCCTCCGTCAGAGCTTCGAAAATTTGCCGATGGGCAGCCGCATTGAGATTCTGGAAGGCTCCGACAAGTTGCTGGCTAAGCCCTTCGCGGTTTCGCCTCCTTCTTATTCGCGCGCCGGCGCGCCTTCAAAGCCAGAGCCCTTGCCCTCCGCAGTCGAGACGTGGCTCATCGAGCCCTTAAGCGCACCGGAGTTTTCGTTGCCTGACCTGGCAGGCAAGACTTGGAATCTGCCATCGTTCCGCGGCAGCTCTGTCCTGCTGAACTTCTGGTCCACAACCTCGCCGTCTTGCGGAGAACAGATGCGGCTGCTACGGCAGCCCCGATCAGTCTTTGCCTCCAGCGGTCTTCGTATCGTTGGCATCAATGTGGACGATCCCCGCGATGCGACAACGGTGCAGGCATTCGTGGCCAAACAGAGCTTCTCCTTCACCACCTTACTCGCTACCTCAGATGTGGCCGGCATCTACAACATCGTTTATCGCTATCTATTCGACCGGCGCCGCGACCTGCCTCTCCCCACTTCGTTCCTCCTTAATAAGGACGGCATGATCGTCAAGGTCTACCAGGGGCCAGTGACCGCCGAACGGCTGATCGAAGATGTGAAATCCATCCCTGGTACTCCCGCGGATCGCGCGCAAAAGGCGCTGCCTTTCGCTGGGACCCTCTTCCAGGGCACGTTCCAACGCAACGGCTTTACTTATGGAGTGTCCTTCTTTCAGCACGGCTATCTGGAGCAGGCCGAGGCGTCCTTCCAGCAGGTAATCGCCGACAAACCCAACAATCCGGAAGCCCACTACAACCTGGGCACGCTCTACCTCCGGAGAAACGATTTCCAAAATGCGCGCACATACCTTGAGCAGGCGGTGAAGCTGCGTCCGGATTATCCGGAAGCCTGGAACAATCTCGGCATGGTAGCCGCCCACGAAAACCTGGCGGACGAAGCCATTCGCAACTTTCAGCAGTCATTGCAACTGCGGCCGACCTACACGATCGCGCTCCTGAATCTTGGCAACTTTTATCGGCGCCAGGGAAATTTTGGGGAAGCAGAGAAACTTCTGAACCGCGCACACGAATTTGAGCCTGACGATCCCGAAGTCAACTACAACCTGGGCATGCTCTACGCCCGGCAAGGTCGGTCCCAGAACGCCCTGCAATTTCTCGCAAGGGCTGTGAGCTTGCGTCCGGACTATTCCGACGCGCTCAACAACCTGGGCGTGCTCCTGGTTCAGGCAGAGCGCTATCCGGAAGCGGAGCAAACTTTCAGGACGTGCATTCAGGTCGCGCCGAACTTCGACCAGGCCTATCTCAATCTGGCCCGCCTTTACGTGCTTATAAAGGATAAGGAAAAGGCGAGAGAAGTTTTGCTTGCTCTGCTACGCCAACAGCCGCAGCACAAGATGGCCCAGCAGGTGCTGGAAATGCTACATTGATCCTTTGCCGCTCGCAATTAAGGTGCCCGCGGAGAAATACCGGGAGATAGTCATCGGCACTTCACTTCAGCATCCAGCGAGGAATGCGGGCCGCGCGCGTGAATTGTCCCGAATCCTGGCCCTGACCGTGATTTTCATTTTTGCGGCAAGGTCTGCAGCGCAGCAATCCGCCACCGCTCGAAGCAGTTCGCGGCCAGTTTCGAAGGTCCCATCCCCATTCCTGGAAGCCGAAACCCTGCTACGCCAGGGTTCGGTGGAGGAAGCCAAACAGAAAATAAACGAACAGCTGAAGCTGAATCCCTCCAGTGTGGAGGGTTACAACTTGCTGGGAATCGCCTGCAGCAGCGAGAGAGACTACGACAACGCTCTGGAAGCATTTCAGCATGCGCTCAAGCTCGATCCCAATTCCGCCCGGACTCATAACAATCTCGGGAACCTGTATGTCGCTCAGGAAAAATTCGATCTGGCGGAGAAAGAGTTTGGGCAAGTCCTGCGATTTGATCCCACCAACCGTGAAGCCAACTACAATCTCGGCCTGGTCCAGCTGGCCACGCGCTCGCCGGCGGCGGCCATCATCCATCTTCAACGGGTCCGCCCGGTGGATACCGCAACTCGCTTCAACCTGGTCCGCGCCTATCTTCAGACTGGACGGACCGTTGAAGCTTTGAAGCTGGCTCGCGAACTTTCAGCTCAGAACAAAGAGGATGTGCAGTTGCACTTCACTCTGGGAGTTTTGCTGGCGGCTGAAAAAGAGTACACGGCAGGTCAACTCGAACTCGAGAAAGCCAGCGCGCTGCAACCTGAAACTCTCGAGATTCTTTTCAATCTAGGACAGACTTATCTTCGCAGCCGCAACTATGCAAAAGCCGAAGCGGTGTTGAATCGGGCGCTGAAACTGAAACCAGATTCGGCTGCAACCCTCGCGTTGCTGGCCCAGGTTTATTCCGGGCAGAACCGTCCGGTAGACGCGCTCGATTTTCTGGCGCGGGCCCACAAGTTGGCACCCGAGGACGCGGACATCATTCTGCTTCTGGCCCGCCTCAGTATGGCTCAGAGTTATTTCGAAGACGCGATCCCTCTGCTGGAATCGGGCTTGAAAATCGCTCCGAAGCGCGCCGATCTTCACGCCGCCCTGGGCGAAAGCTATTTCATGACCGACCGAGTGGAGAAGGCCATTGAGGAGTTCAAAGTTTTGGTCGGCCTCAACCCCTCGGCCCCCTCCTATGCAGCGCTGGGACTCTCGTACCGGCACCTGGGGCGCTTCGACGAGTCCAGAAGAAATTTCCAGGAGGGCCTCAGGCTCGATCCCCGCAACGCTTCTTGCCTGTTCAACCTGGGATACGTCGAAAAGCGGCAGGGAAATCAGGCAGCCGCCGAACGGCTCTTTCAGCAAGCCCTCAAGTCGAATCCGAACTTCTCCGAAGCGCTGCTGGAGCTGGCCAATCTGCGAGTCGCGGACAAGAAATTTGAGGAAGCCGCAATTCTACTCAGGAGATACGTCAAAGTCAGCAGCGACCCTGCTTCCGGATACTACAAGCTCGCCATGGTCGAGAGGAGTCTCCATCAGACCGAGGCGGCCCAGCGGGATTTGGCGTTGTTCCAAGCTGCCTCGAAAGATTCTTCACCGGGTACCCACCCCTACCAGCATCTTTTTGAATATTTGGACAACCGCTCCAACCTCGCTCCTCAGGCCCGCGCTCAACTCGATGAAAGCGAACTGCTGGAACAGGTCAAGAAGCATCCGGATCGTCCACAAGATCTCTATCTGCTGGCGGAGACCTATCTGAAACTCGGTAAGCGGGACGATGCTCTAAGCACAATCGCGCAGCTTGATCAGGTGAGCGCAGGCGACTACCGCATCCAGACCGGGGTCGGTGTGCTGCTCGCACGCTATCACTTATATGACGTCGCCATCACGCATTTCCAAGCGGCACTGCGATCCAGCCCCGACTCCGATGACGTGAAATTCGATCTGGCCGATGCTTACTTCCGCAAAGGCCTTTACGACCAGGCTCTCGATGCCGCTTTGACGGTTTCGACCGCGGGGCAACAGGATGCCGCATACCTTGCGCTGCTCGGAGACATCCACGCCCATCTCGGCAACACGTCCAAGGCGGAGGAGGTTTTCCGCGACGCCATCAGCCGCAATCCCGATAATGATCAGTCATATCTTTCGCTGACCCTGGTCCAACTTCGCAGCCAGGATCTCAGTGGCGCAGAGCAGACCTTGCAGAAAGGGTTGGCGCGAATTCCCAGCTCGGGAAAAATTCAATGGGGTTTAGGAATTGTGTCGGCGCTCGAAGGCAACACCGCGCAAGCCGCCGAATGCCTGGAGCGCGCCGTAGAGCTGCTACCTGAATGGCCGGGAAGCTACTCCACGCTCGGTGTTTTTTACTTTCAAACCGGGCAAATTGCCAAAGCCCGCGAAGTGCTGAACCGGTTCAAGGGCAGCAGTGCCGGCGGACTGGATGTGAACCGAATCGAAGAAGTCCTGTCCCGCGCCCCGGGGAACCCTTCTTCTGCCCAGGAGCCCATGTCCATGACGGCCCGGCAGCAGTTGCTTCAGCTGGCGCTTTCGCTGGCCGACCGGACCCTCTGAAAAACCTACGAAAAACAAAACGGGAATGAGTAAGAATTACAGGACGAGTAAAGAGGCCTGCGTAACTCTGGCGCTAACCACAGTCATTGGAATGGCCGCCGCGATGATGGCCTTCGCGCAGATTCCGAAGGTTAAGGACGACGCCATACCCGTCCGTTACACCGACGTTCGACAAGCAGCGGGAATCACTTTTCTGCAGGATGCCACCACCACCGATGAAAAGTATTATGTTGAAACCATGGGCACCGGCGTCGCCTGGCTCGACTACGATCAGGACGGGCTCATGGACCTATATTTCGTGCAATCGGCCGCCACCGATATTTACAAGCCGCATCAACCCTTGCGCAGCACGCTGTATCACAACAATGGCGACGGAACTTTCACCGACGTCACCGAAAAAGCCGGCGTTGCCGGTCAGGACCATTACGGCCAAGGCGTCGCTGTCGGAGATTTCGACAACGATGGGTATCCCGATCTTTATGTAACCGGCTACGGCAGCGCCATCCTTTATCACAACAATGGCGACGGAACTTTCACCGACGTTACCGCCAAGGCGGGAGTGGCGGACAAGGGTGGCTGGTCTGCCAGCGCAGGATGGTTCGACTACGACAAGGACGGATGGCTCGATCTGCTGGTCACCAACTACATCGACTGGACCCCGAAGAGCAACCAGTGGTGCGGCGAACGCCGCCCAGGCTACCGCTCCTACTGTCATCCCAACAACTACAGAGGACAGAAGACCAAGCTCTACCACAACAATCATGACGGCACGTTCTCCGACATGAGCGATGCGTCCGGCGTCGGCAAGCCTGAATCCAAGGGCATGGGTGTGGTGCTGGTCGACGTCAACAACGACGGCTGGACCGATATCGCCATCGCCAACGACACCTGGCCAAATTTTCTGTTTATCAACAAACGCAACGGAACTTTTGAGGACGTATCATTCGTCTCCGGCATGGCGGCCAGCGAAGACGGACGCTACGAAGCTGGAATGGGCATTGACGCCGCCGACGTGGACGGCGACGGCTGGCAGGATGTTTACATCACCCATCTCGATCACGAACTGAATCGCCTCTATCACAACAACCACGATGGCACGTTCAATGACGAGACGTTTCGCTCCGGAATCGGCAATAAGGCCGTCCTGCTGAGCGGCGTGGCCATGAAATTTCTGGATTACGACAACGACGGCTGGACCGACATTCTGCAATTGAACGGCGCCATGCTGGATAATATTCAGCTCTACCACAACGAAGTGACTTACAAGGAACCGCTGCTGATGTTCCGCAACCTGGGCAAGGGCCAGTTCGAAAAAACGTCGGAATCGCTGGGCTCTGACTTCATGCATCCTATCGCCGGGCGTGGCCTGGCCACCGCCGACTTCGACAATGATGGCGACATTGACATCGCCACCAATAACCGCGGCGAGTATCCGTCCCTTCTGCGCAACGACGGCGGGAACGCCAACCACTGGCTGGAAGTGCTGCTGATCGGTACCCGCTCCAACCGCGACGGCATCGGCGCGTCGTTAAAGCTGAGTTCCGAAGGCTTCGTGCATGTGGAGCAGGCAAAAGGTGGCATGAGTTATATGTCGGCCAACGACCCGCGGATCCAGTTTGGTCTGGGCAAGCGAACCAAAATTGATTCTCTCGAGGTCACCTGGCCGAGCGGACAGATCGACCGTCTGATGAATGTCCCGGTTGACCAGATCATCGCCGTCAAAGAAGGCGCAGGAATCGTGCCGCGTAGATTCCCCAAGGTCCCGAGCAAATGAGGAAAGGTTCGTCAGTCATCGGTCTTCCGTCATCGGTCATCGGCCTTCCGTCGTCGGTCTTCCGTTTTCAGGCGTTATCTCGGGTGCCCCATCCTCGTCTTTCCCGTTTTTTGGGAAAGGCAGGGTGGGGCTTTTTAGTTTCCATCAACAAACCATCAACCATAGCGACCGACGCCCGAAGGCCGAAGACTGCTTCTCTATGAACACCCCGCGACGCCATTTCCTGGGCTCTTCCCTGATCGTCCTTGGCAGCACGCTGATGGACGCGCTCACCACTCCACTCTGGAAATGGAAAAGCTCAGCAGTCCTCCAGGCCACCGCTGCAGCTCCCGCAGCCACCTCCCCGGTGACATTCGTTGACGTAGCCCGCGAAGCCGGTCTAAATGCTGCCAACGTATGGGGCGCGGCCGATCACAAGCGCTACATCATCGAAGCTAAAGGCAGCGGGCTGGCCTTTTTCGACTACGACCACGACGGCTGGCTGGACATTTATCTGACCAACGGCACGCACCTCGATGCCAACTGGCCGCCCGGCAAGGCTCCCACCTCGCATCTCTACAAAAATAACCGCGACGGAACTTTCACCGACGTCACGGAAAAATCCAGCCTCGGGCGGACCGGCTGGCAGACTGGGGTCTGTGTGGGCGACTACAACAATGACGGATGGGACGATCTGTTTTGCTGCTTCTGGGGACACAACATCCTGTTTCACAACAACGGCGACGGAACTTTCACCGACGTCACCCGCAAGGCCGGAGTCTACGACGATAAATACCGCTGGGGAGCCGGTTGCACCTGGCTCGACTACGACCGCGACGGCAACCTCGATCTTTTTGTCTGCAACTACATAAAACTCGATCCGGCAAAAGCGCCTGCGCCCGACGATCCTCTTACTTGCCAGTGGAAAGGCATCCCCGTGATGTGCGGCCCGCGCGGTCTCCCCGCCGACACCAACGTCCTCTATCACAACAACGGTGACGGAACGTTTACCGACGTATCGGAGAAGTCGGGCATCCTCAAGCCCGGCCCACGCTACTCCATTACCGCGGCCTCGTATGATTTCGACAACGACGGTTGGCCGGATATTTATGTGGCCGTGGACTCGGCACCGAGCATCCTGTTCCACAACAATCACGACGGGACATTCACCGATATCGCCGTCATTGCCGGGTGCGCCTATAGCGAAAATGGCCATGAACAGGCCGGCATGGGTGTGGCAGTCGGTGACTATGATTGCGACGGCTGGTTGGATATTTTCAAAACCAACTTCGCCGACGACACCTGCAACCTCTATCACAACAACGGCGACGGCACCTTTACCGATGTCACGTTCGCATCCGGCATCGGAATCAACAACCGCTTCGTTGCCTGGGGCTGCGGGTTCCTGGATTACGACAACGATGGTTGGACCGATCTCATGCAGGTCAACGGACACGTTTATCCGGAGATTGAAAGTCGCGACATCGGTCAAACGTTCAAGAATCCGCGTCTTCTCTACAAGAACCTGGGCAACGGGAAATTCCAGGACGTTTCATCCGCTGCGGGGCCCGGCATCAGCGCGCGTTTTTCCAGTCGCGGCGCCGCCTTTGGAGACTATGACAACGACGGCGATATCGATGCGCTCATTTTGAACATGAATGATCTGCCCTCGCTGCTGCGCAACGACGGCAGTAATCTTCAAAACTGGATCAAGATCAAACTGCTCGGCACCAAGTGCAACCGCACCGCCATCGGCGCCCGCGTGCGCGTAGTCACCGGCAACCATGCTCAGATGGACGAAGTCCACAGCGGCACAAGTGTGATGTCGCAATCCGACCTGCGTCTGCACTTCGGGTTGGGAAAGGCCCAGGCCGTGGATGTCATCGAGGTCAAGTGGCCGACTACCCAGAAGATCGAGCGCTTCACGCAGGTGAAAGGCAACCAGATAATCACTATTCGCGAAGGCAGCGGGATCGTCGAGACGGCTAAGCCCAAAGCCAAATAGTCTGCTCAACGAGCCTCAAACCCTGCCCGCTGCACAATTTCGACCGCGGTCACACGCGTACTACCTGCGCGATGTTTTTCGGTGAGGTCGCAACGAAATCTGTGGGAAGTGCCTGCATTTCTCTCTTTCTTCTTTCTGTCTCTGCCTTCCAATTCCCCAGTCGTCCGGCCCAGGTACGAGCCAAATCATCGGGGCGATCGAGGTCGCACTACTAAAAAAATACGGGAAAACAGTGGATGCACACTACTACGCCAACGAGGGCCACCGCTTCGTCAAGCGTGAAAACCAGATTGACTCGATCCGGCGCTCGGTCGAGTGGTTTGATAAATATCTGAAGGGAGCAATTGATTCTTAGAGCGGAATGTAATTCTTCAGCACCGGGTTTACCAGCCCGGCAAAGGAAAGCAGCCGACGTTCGGCGTCCTCCGACTTTTCTCCGGGCTGCAGCTGGGTGTTCATTCGAATCAGGGCGCTGTCGCTGCGGTTCAGGCGAAGTGAATCGAATACCAGGTAGAGGTTCATCCAGTCTTCGCTGGCTACGCGCCGGCCGCGGGCCGAATACCAGAACAGAACAAGTTGACGATCGTCGCCTTTAGCAATCAGGTAGCGATTGGCAGAAAAGGGAGCGGCACCGGGGAAAGCCAGCGTGGTTGTGCCCGATTCCACCGGCGTCCAGCCCGAACCTTCCAGACAGACCTGCGGCAGATGGTGAAACATCGCGCGCTGATCTGGGATGTACGCCACGTAGAGATCGACGTAAGCTCCACCGTTCATCGGCTCCCTATACGTCCGCTGCAGAAACTCGCCGGTACCGAGATGCTTCAGAGTTTCATCGGGAATCGGAATATCCGTCCCTGTCCAGCTTTTCAATGCAACGGGAAACGATGCCAGCACCGTACGCGGCAAAACCGACTGATGGCGGTCGAGGGCTCGCAGGAACACCGCCGTTCCGGCCAGCAGCAGCACGACGATCGTGACCCGCGCATTCCTAGAGATCAAGCGTATTCCTCCCGCACTGCGGCTTCGCTCCGGCCTACCCACAGGATCCGGACCAGCCGGTGAAGCGCGAAAATGAGTGCCAAAGAGGCTACGAAAACCAGCCATCCCGAAA
>Ga0105241_10003719_pt1 | contig 11327 bp, 19 predicted proteins | sample KBSC64metaG_FD_80422 | JGI IMG/M metagenome (GOLD analysis project Ga0105241, IMG submission 80422) | Corn rhizosphere microbial communities from Kellogg Biological Station, Michigan, USA - KBS C6-4 metaG | ecosystem: Host-associated > Plants > Roots > Rhizosphere > Soil | place: Michigan, USA...
ACCTGCTTCTCCAGGTCCTTGATGCGCAATTCCTGCTTCCGGGCCTCCAGGTGGGCCCTCAGGAGCTTCTCCTCAAGCTTCTGTTCCCTCTCGTACCGGGTCTTGACTCCACGGGGGAAGGCCAGCTTCCAGGCCAAGAGAGTCAGAAGGGTACCGGGCCAGAGAATGGTCATCCAGACGATACCGATGACGTAAGGTCCCCAGTCGGGGCGAGGATGCACAAAGGAGTCAACCCGACGCCGCTGGTATCGGTCCTTCATCATCAAAGTTGAAACACGCAGAGTGACCACTGTTCCAAGGAACCAGATCACTGCGATAAGCGCGATCTTCACGCCAGTTACCTCCGTTGGGGGCGTTGGGGGCTCCACCACCCCCATGTACCCCTAAAGTGTGCCCCATCGAAGGGCCCACTGTCAACGGTTGTGTTTGCGCAGGTCAGAGGCCTGGACTGGCGTTAGTTGAAGCTTCAACAAGAGGCAGGGGATCGCCGTAGCCGACAAACCGGAGCAGCTTCACCATGTGCTCCAGGGTAGTAACCCGGTACCACCCCTGCGGGTTGTCCTTGGTGTTAGGTGGACGCAGAGTCAAGGCCATGACCTCGTTGGGGCCCAGGTTCCTGGTGGCCGAGTTCAACTGCCAACGCAGGGCCTTGGCGCTGTAGGTGGTCGGCTCTCCATCGTGGATGATGGGGCACTCCTCCAGGAACTGAACGGCCTGAACGAGCTTGCCGAAGTACTCCGAGGTCATGACGGCATACCAAGAAGCCACTGACCTTTCACCAAGGCCCAGTGGCTTCACGACCAGGATGCCGTAATCAGCACCATCATTGAGGCTCTCGACGTCCGTTTCCCCGAGCCAGGCACTGATTTTCAGGTTCACGCCAGCGTACTTGACCTCGAAGCACAGGCCAGGACAGCCGGCCACGTCGCCCCGATCCTTGGCGCCCTTGAGGGTGCGGCGCTCAGCGTAGGGGAAACCATTCCCACGGAGGTAGTTGACCACCGTCGTCTCCGCGAACGTTCCCTTGACCTTCGGCCTGTTCACCATGTTCCTGTGCCTCTCGACGAGCCTGGGCATCCTTTTGGGCCTGCGTAGGTCGTTCGAGGTACTCGTCCAGGCCCAGTGCGTAGTTGAAGGCGGCGTCACTGAACGGCCGGGGGGCTATCACGTAAAGGTTGTAGGACAACTAGCCCTCCCAGCTTGACCTCAAAGAGCGGAACCGATACTCATCATAAAGGTCCGGGCGAAGCTGCTTGAGCCATTCAACATCGAATTCCTTCGTGGTCACCTCGTGCACGAAGGTGCGGTACGTGTCCGGGTAGGCAGTCCTGAAATCTGAGGTACGGAACCGATTCTCCCAGCGGTAGGTCAGGACGTCCTTGCCGTCGACCCTGCCCACTGTTGCCTCGCCCATGATTGCAGTGATCTGGTCTTTGACCTTCGACTCACGGTCCTTCCAGAACGTGATGTTCTTGCGGCACTCATCCAGGGCCGCAAGCAGGGCAACATGTTCGCCAAGGTCGCGGACCTCTTCAACGACCGGCTGTTCGTCCATTGTGGAATCAACCCTTCTTCTTGGGGTTTGCAGCCAGAATCATGGAACCTAGAGCACCGGTAGCTCCAGTAGCAATGCCGTACACATAGACGTAGGCTACTTCCCTGACCAGCTTTTCGCTGCGTGCAAGGTAGTAGCCTCCGCCCACGGCGCACGCGCAGGCCAGCAGCAACAGCACCAACCCGAAGAACCGCTTCATGTTTCCGTCCCTGCCTGCCAGACCTCGCCTCGCCTAGCCGCACCTCGCCTCGCCTGACCTGCCATGCCCTGCCCGACCATGCACAACCTCACCGGACCTGCCCTACCTGACCATGCCCTACCTGACCCTGCCCCGCCTGCCTCGCCGAACCTAGCCGCACCATGCCCAACCCCGCCTGCCGCACCGTGCCTTGCCGCGCCTCACCAGGCCGTACCTGCCCCACCAGACCTGAACGTGCCAAGCCCAGCCCTACCGGACCTGCCAGACCGTGTCGCACCATGCCTTGCCATGCCCTGCCATACCTGCCCCACCGCACCTAACGATGCCCAACCCCACCCAGCCTGCCCTACCTGACCATGCCTGGCCTTACCACGCCTAACCTCACCTGCCACACCTAGCCTCGCCTTACCTAGCCCTGCCGCACCACACCTGCCGTACCTCGCCCCCACGAACCGCGCCGTGCCTTGCCAAGCCACACCTGCCCTGCCGTACCCAGCCTCACCCCGCCTAGCCGAACCTGGCCTAGCCTGCCGTACCCAACCTCACCATGCCGTACCCGGCCTCGCCCCACCTGACCTGCCCCGCCGTACCTCGCCTGCCTCACCGAACCCCGCCATGCCGCGCCGTACCTGGCCTTACCTGCCGTACCCCGCCGCACCTTGCCCAGCCGCACCTGGCCCTACCACGCCTGCCCCACCATGCCGTGCCCAGCCTCACCCCGCCTGACCTCGCCTGCCGTGCCGCACCTCGCCGCGCCTGACCCTGCCGGACCTTGCCTGCCGAACCTCACCATGCCGCACCGTGCCTGGCCTTAACTGCCGCACCACAACTCGCCGCACCTAGCCCTGACACACCTTGCCTGCCTCGCCGTGCCAGAACGGGCCGTACCCAGCCTCACCTTGCCATGCCTGCCGTACCAGGCCTTGCCTCGCCGCACCTCACCCTGCCATGCCTTACCTGCCCCACCACGCCTAACCACGCCGTGCCCCACCATGCCTGCCGCACCGTGCCCTACCTAGCCCCGACCTACCAGGCCTTGCCTGCCACACCGCGCCCAGCCACACCAAGCCCAACCCTGCCTGCCGAACCCGACCTGGCCTCGCCTCACCATGCCCAACCCCGCCAAACCTGCCGTGCCTAGCCTCGCCACGCCTGACCTCGCCCTACCTGCCTCGCCACACCACACCTTGCCCTAACCAGCCGCACCTGGCCTGCCATGCCTTGCCCAGCCGTGCCGTGCCTAGCCACACCACGCCTGCCGCACCACGCCTCACCCTGCCCAGCCGCGCCCTACCAAACCATGGCCGGCCTAGAACAAGGGCACTTCGTCGTCGAAGCGAGTGACCTTGGGGTCTCGCTTGCGAGGACTACCCGAACACTCTTCACACAGAGCAGAATCAATCTCTTTGTCGACCAGGCTCAGGCCCCGGTAAATGTGCCATCCGTGTGCCCTGGCGGAGGCAATGAGGATGGTCCGAGGTCCTGGGTAGTCGAACTGGGCTCCACACCCGTCACATTCGACCGTCCCGTCTTTACGCCAGGTCATGAGCACGCAGGTGACGCGGGTGGTACCTGTGGGCATGGACCAGGCGACGAGGCCAGGTCCACACCGACCACGAGAAAATAAGCACCCTCTCCTCCGTAGCTAGTGACGAACTACCAACTGTGACTCCAGCGGCTGCTACCGCTAGGACAAGTAAACCAATCACAACTCCTCCAGGGTCCCGTTGGCGTGGTGTCGTACGACAATCTCGAACCAGACCTTGATGGCCTCGAACATCTCCGTGGCAGTTCCATCAGCCCGGCTCATGTAGTGCGACATCAGCTTGTTCGGGCTCTGCCGGTCCAGGCGACGGTACAGATCTTCCAGCGCCCCTACCTCGATGCTGTGGCGTCGACCTTGGGTCAGGAGCAACTGGGACCGGTCGAGGACTTCCAGCAGCGACAAACCGAGGTCCCTGGCTCGTTTTTCGGCGAGCAGGAACCTGCGGTATGTCTCAGGGTCAACGGCCATTTTCCAAATTTTCCACAGTGGCAGTTTGAGGAGGATGAATCGAAGATCTTACATATTTGGATCTAGTTCAGGCTCAGGGTTAGGCTCGGTATACCAGCGCCGAATCAGCCCCTGGCTGGAGAGGAGACGCTTACGTGCATCGCGGATCTTCTCTTCGGCCTCGATCTTCTGTTCCAGAGCCGCCCTGAGGTCACTGGCGGCCTTAGCTGCATGGCGATGGTGGTCCGCCAACAGGTCGTAGTGCGTTGGATGCTGGCTTGGCTGCGCCTGGTTCACGCTCTACGCCATCCTCGACGCTTCTTGGTATGTAGCCGCCGCATGGCATCAGCATCCACGGCCACGGTGTCACCGCGCAGGGGTCCCCAGTCCCGGTACTTGTTGCCGTCGTACCAGTGGTAATGGGACTCCCCATCACAGTGGTGGCGAGAAGCGACATACACAACCGTGCTTGGTCGGTGCTGCCTCTTTCCACTGGTACTGACGTAGGAGACTCCTCCGCGTCGAGCGCTGCGACGGTCTGCCGGGTCCATCTCCACGCGCACCATTCGATAACTCCGAGGAGCACAAGGCACCCGGGTCCAGGTATGAGTGAACCTGCGACCATGGCCTGGACTCCACGAGCGCAGCCGCCGAACGTGAGGTCCAGGTTCTGGGTCCGTTTCCAGGTTGTAGCAGTACTTGATCACGGGTTGTCCCCGATGGCCTCGTAGAACTCCAGGATGGTCCGCGTGGGACCCACCAGGAACATGACGAAGACCGGGTTGAGGAACGAGGACTCAGGGTCCTGGAGCATGGTGTAGACCAGTCCGAACTCCTTGAGGGCAGCCTCGATGCGGTCCTTCATGTCGAGGGTCCCTGCTCGGTTGGCCTTCGTCTTGCCCTGGTGGGCAAACTTCAGGGTCAGGGTGACGTCTTGATCGGCACGAACCTCGTCCTCGCAGAGCACTTGAAGGCGCTTGATCTGGCTGTCGTAGTTGTCCTTGATCCTCATCTGGTACACCTCTAAATCATCTCCTGAGTAACTTCTCCACCTACACCTAGCAGATGCGGGCCGCGACCTGGATGTCTACGACCCGCACCGCCTCACTTCCGAGTATGGGGGGGATGTGGGGGTGACGTCAAGGGTCCAAGGTCAGGGAACTTATGCACCGAAGATTCAGGATCGCTGGGTGCTTCGCGATCCCAGCGAGGAGCAAGGGTGATCATGACCCGGGCGTAGATGACCAGGAGAAGGAGGGCCAGGTACCAGATCATGACCTCTCCAGGTAACTGATCTCCCGGCACCGGTCACATGCCAGGCACCGGCCGCACCGCCACTGAGCAGAGAGGCGCAACCAGCCGAGCGCGAACCAGCGTGGTACCCAGCGAGGGAAGCCCTCAGTCATCGCTGTCATCCCCCTCCCTCCTCAGTGGCCAGCCGCCGTGGCCCCACCAGTCCTTCAGGAGGATGTACATCACGATGGCCGGGCCAGCACCCCAGAACAGGCTCAGCACCTCAACCGCCCTCAGCCCAGGTAACGGTGGACCTTGACTCGGTCAATAGCCTGGACACGGTCTGAGGGGTCTGCCCCGACGCTTGGGCTATCGCACGTGGACTCATCGTCTGGCGTGCCTCTCGGGCGGCCTGGCGCCGCACGTGGGCCACGTTGGTCATCAGTTGATCTCGCATCACGGTGATAATGTCGTAGCAGACGATGATCGTGTCGATGGGATCATGTCCACTCAGGATGTCAGTGAGGCATGACCTTAACTGGGCCTGCTCGACGGAATCGCTCCATCCCTCAGGTGGTTCCAGGGCACCCCTCACGAACTCTTCATCAAGCATTCAAAGCCTCCCGTACAGCGCTTATGGCCTCGCCGACCTTCCATGATCCTACCTTACGGGGACGTCCGGGTCAGTAGGCTCACGGCTCCGGCTCCTCGAAGACGTAGGACACTTCCAGGTCCTTCATCAGGACAACAAGGAGCATCATGACGTGACCCTTGTCGAGCTTGTTCAGGAAGTCGGCGATACCTCGGGGGAGACAGAAGGGGAGGCATTCATGCCCGTTGGAGCGATGCTCCGCGATGTAGGTCAGCATGGCGTCAAGGTTTTCCCTGGACCACATCACGTTGTTGGACATGTTGACGAGCAGGTCCAGGTCTAATGACTCTAGGTTCAGGGGAATTTCGAAGTCCTCGTGCACTGAGCCAGGGACAGGCTCGTCTTTCTTCTTCCTCCTGAGCCAGTTCATCTGGATCTCTCTTTTTCTTGGGACCGAACAGTTTAAGAATTTCCTGGGGGCTAAGAGCCAGATGCCTTCCGCAACGAGCACATTCCTTGCCTGCATTGTGGCCGACCCGGTACAGGGTGGGCTGGTGCCGATTGAATCGACACAGCAGCCGGGTCAGCCACGACGGGATCATCAGAGGTTCTCGCGCAGAATCTTCTTAGATTCCTCAATCAGAGCCAAGGCCTTATCGACGAGGCCGGCCAGGCTCTCTGGCCGGATCTCCAGAGCCTTGGCAAAACGCTGCCGGGCATTCTCGATCTCAGTGTTCTGGGCAAGGACCTGATCGCTCAAGGTCCGAACCTGAGCCTCTAGGTCAGCGACTTTCTCGTTCCATTCCACATTGGTCTGTGCCAGTTCCGACTCAAGACGAAGAACGGCGCCCAGACGCTCATGGTCTAGGCGCCGTATCTGCTCTTGTGCAGCAGTAAGCTGCTCCCGGAGTGACTCGTCGTCGCCCATCCAGGCATCGACGTCGACCAGAAGGTCAAGAAGCCTCTGGCGTAGTTGTTGGGGATGGGTCATCCGGGACTCCTTCCTGGGTCACCCGGTGCTGACAGTCGCACCAGGTTTCCCCTTTGCATCCAACGTGATTCTGTGCTCTGCACCCGGGACAGATCATGACCTAGACCATACCTGCCGCACCATGCCCTACCGCTTCTTGCCACACCCCGCCGTACCTGCCATGCCGTACCCAACCCTGCCGTACCGCACCACACCTGCCGCACCATGCCCTGCCCGGCCATACCGTGCCTTGCCGCACCTGCCGTGCCGTACCCAACCCTGCCGTACCGTACCCAACCCTGCCGCACCATGCCTTGCCGCACCTGCCGTGCCTTGCCCAGCCGCACCGCACCTCTCCATGCCACGCCTGCCACACCTTGCCGTGCCGTACCACTCCCCGACATGCCCAGCCCTATCACGCCTGCCACACCGAGCCCTGTCTCACCAGGCCGCACCTCGCCATACCTGCCGAACCGAACCCAGGCCTACCCAACCAAAGCTGCCTCGCCGTGCCTCGCCGCGCCACAACCTGCCTAGCCATACCTGCCACACCTTGACATGCCCTGACACACCTCACCTCGCCTGCCGTACCAGGCCGGACCTCACCTGCCATACCATGACCGGCCAGACCCGACCATGCCTAGCCCCGCCTGCCGCACCTCACCTCGCCCAGCCGCACCTTGCCCGACCGTGCCTCACCTGCCTCGCCATGCCACACCGTGCCGAGCCATGCCTAACCTCACCTGCCAAGCCGGGCCAAGACGTCCGTACCCCACCCCGCCTAACCTGCCCCGCCTCACCTGACCACGCCTTGCCATACCAGGCCTGCCCCACCAGGCCGCACCATGCCTAACCCAACCTGCCCTGCCTCACCCTGCCGCGCCTGGCCAAGCCGCACCTGCCGCACCCTGCCCAACCCCACCTAGCCATACCCCACCTGCCTAGCCTCGCCCTTCCATGCCTGACCTCACCATGCCGTACCTGCCACACCCTGCCGGACCCCGCCAAGCCAAGCCTGACCAGGCCTGCCAGACCCTGCCTCGCCATGCCCTGCCACACCTCGCCATCCCAAGCCAAGCCTGCCCAACCTCGCCGCACCTAGCCTCGCCCTGACACACCTGCCGCACCGTGCCTGACCCTGCCGCACCACGCCTTGCCACACCTAACCTGCCAAGCCGCACCCTGCCTCACCATGCCCAGCCGAACCTGCCACGAACTAGGCGATGTAGGCCCCGTACTTGTCGATGGCCTTCTGAGTGCCCTCGCTGCGACCCTCGATGTCGGAGTTGACGAGCTTCCAGAACTCGTGGAACTGCTCGTAGCGAGCGCGCAGGGCCTGCCACTCCCGCTGCATGTTGGCCAGGATCAGCCTGGAGACGAAGGGGTCCTGGACCACGTCTTCGGTCGGCTGGTACGTGTGGCTGCCTGATGCTGTGCGAACCATCTGGTAGGCCCGGACGTCGTAGCTGAGGCCTGGGTCGTCCTCGTCGATGACCCTGATCCGGACGCTGCGGATCAGTTGCCGGGCCTGGTGGACGCGGTACTTCTCACCGGCGACGGTGTCGTCCCATTCGAACCGGGGGTGGAGCGGGTGCTGAGCGTCCCGGGCCACGTCTACGACCATGGCAGGGGTCAGTTCGCCCCGAGTCTCGTAGAGGGCCTGAAGCTCCTCTCTCAATGTTCCCATCCTGGTACCTTTCTTGATCTTGTGGATTTTGGGGTGGGTAAGAACTCCTGCCCCCAGGCTAGGAGGTGATGTTGGGACACCGAGCCAACCTGGGGGCAGGAGGGTTCTGGAACCTACCGGCTCGGCAGCACGACGATGTCGCGGCTGCTGTCGATCTGGTACGTGCCGAGGTCGCCCTTCTTCTCGGGACGCCACTCGCCGACTCCGACGCCCATGCCGCCAGCGTCGATGAGAGACAGCACCGAGTTGAGCGTAAGGATGGTCTTGACGTAGGTCAACGTCAAGGTCGCGGTCCACTCCGGGAACTCAGGCCGGTACCGCAGGTCCGTGCCACCGTTGCCGACCCGAACCACATCCTCGCGCATCCTGGGCTCACCATGGATCTGCACCAGTTCCACCCGGTCCGGGCCGATGCCGTCGCCCCGGAAGAAGAACACCTGCCGGAGCATGGTCATCGTGATACCCGAGTAGTACCGGGCCCCGCCGATGGTGGCTGCCTTGAAGCCGATGGCCGGGAAGCCGTACTTCTCCAGCTTGTCGCCGAACTTGTAGAAGGCGCCCTCGTACTCCGCCTCTGGGTCCTTCGGCTGCTTCGGGTTCTTCTTGTTCTGCATCGCGTCGAGCATCTGGCGCTTGGCCTTCTCGCTGAACCGGTGCGTCACGAGTGCGGCTGTGCCGATCAGGGGAACCTGGATCGTCTCGGCGTCGATCTTGGCGATTTCGATGACGTCAGCGGGGGCCTCGGGATTCTTGGCCGCTGCCGTCGTCGCCTTCCTTGCTGCAGTAGGCATTTGCTGCTTCCTTTGTGCGTTGTGTCCAGTGACCCTGATGGTGTGCACTGGGATTTCCGGAGGCTCCTATGCCCCAGGAGTCTTCATTGGGTCATCGGTGTCGTGGGCGTTCACCAACTGGCTCAACGCCTGCACCAAATCCCGCTTGGCGGCTCTGCAATAGTCCACTTCCAGGGCCAGGTGATCGACCTCGGCCTTCAGACGACTGACTGTTACAGTCAATTCGTTGTTGGCACGGACGAGGCGAGCCTCCGTCACCTTGGCCTCGGCCAATTCCACCGAGGACCGTTCGCGAAGCCGCTGAAGCTCCAGCTTGGCCCGGTCGCGATCCAAGGCAAGGGTGCTGATGTTTTCCTTGGCAGCATTTAAGGCGTCCTGCAGGTTCTCAGTGTTAGTCACGCGGGGCGCCGTTCGTCGGCCAGGGCCTGAAGCTGGGTGCGCCACTCGTCAGTGAGAACGCCATAGGCTGCCATGACATCGGAGGAGTCGTCGCTGTTGTAGTCGATGCAGAACCCGTGGTCCTCCATCCATTCCGGACCATTCTCCTCGTGGACATTGTGATAGCGTGGGGCCCACCGATCAGATGCATAGCCGATGGCACACGTTGGTGAATAGGCGAGGTTGAAAGCCTCTACCTCCCAGACGGGCCCAACTACGGCCCTGTTCATGAGACGATCCAGCGAAAGGCCCATCTCTCTGGCTGCTCCAGATTCCAGCCACAGCAGGCCTCGCTTCACCCGGCCAGGACCGTGGATAAGCGTGTCCTCCACTGCCCCGCCGACTTTCACGTCATTCTCCATTGTGGACCTCCTTAAAGCTGGGGGCTCGTCAGGAACGAGCCGACCGCATAGGCGTAGAAGTACCCAGACCAGAAGTGGGCGAAGGACTTCTCCTCCGGGGACAGGCGCTCGTCGTCGTAGATGACCCTCTGCGCCTGGGCGGCAGCATTGGCGTTAGTGGGATCGAAGCGGACGATCTCCTCCTCGGTGTGGTCCCGGAACAGGATCACCTGCCCGCCTATCTGCTGCATCAGCCACTCACCGTTGGCTAGCCGGGCCATCGGTCACCTCCTCCTGCTTGCTGAACCCCAGGAGCCTGGCAGCGAGGTCAGGGTCTGCGCGAAGGGCCTCGACCGTCGCAACAAGCGCATTGAGCCTCTCCCCCTGGTACACGAACCCGTTCACGCGGGCAGCAAGAGTCTCCAGGTCCTTGATGTCGTCGTCGCTGAACTCATTCATCGTTCTTCTCCTTGACCCCGTCGGGGTAGGCGATGGACTGAGCAGCCCGACGGAGGGCATGCAGCATGGGCCCGGTCCAGCGGGGAGAGGTACTCATCCTGGCCACACCGATAAGGATGCCGAGGTCCTTGAGGTCACGCAGGTACATGCTCCGGTCCCGTTCCATCTCCATCTCGGCGATCCGGGCCCGTAGCTCTTTGATCTCCGCCTGCGCCTTTTCCAGCGCCGTCGCCAGGTCGATCATGCTCAGTCCGCTCAGTCGATCATGCTCAGTCCGCTCACAGCGGTCCTAGCCCATCAGTGCCGTGTCGACGCGGGTGTAGGAGCCTCGCGAGATCCAGATGTAGCCCTTGCCGAGTCTGTCGTCCTTGACCTGGAACATGGTCGACTTCGCCACGTCAGTGGCGAAGGTATTCACCGCACTCCCGGCGAAGGCCATGATTGGGTTGTTGTTCTGGTCGCATAGCTGCACCACGCTGGCGGTGCCGACGAAGCTGTTCTTGACGTTGCGCCAGGCGAAGTTGATCAGCGGGATACTGCGGTCGTTGTTCTGGATGCGCATGGTGGCGAACTGCTGCGAGTTCGCGAACAGCAGGGGCTTGGCTCCGTCGCTCATGTAGACCGACGTGAAGCCCACGGTCGAGAACTGACTGTCGCCGCAGGTTACCTTGATCACCGAGGATGGCACTTGTACGTCACCCTTGGAATCCTTGACGTCGTAGGCGGTGTCCGGCACGAAGTCCATGCTCTTGCAGTGCGCCTCGAAGACGACCTGCCCGTCCGCGCCGAAGTTGTAGAAGGTCCCGGGTGTCACCCCTAGTGCCCGCCTGATGCCGTCGATGCTGTTCTCTCCGGGCGAGCAAGCTGCCGCCAGTCCTACGACAAGGACAACCAGTGCTACGCCAAGCGTAGCTAGGGCAGGGACCTTGTCCCGCCTCATCAACCATCTCTTCTCCACACCCAGCACCATACCCCACCCCCACATGGGGGTCAAGGTCCGCTCCTGTTGGACCAGGGACCTCGATGCAGGGGATGGGGATTGACCTAGAACCAAGGGACCAGGTCCCGA
>Ga0105241_10003721_pt1 | contig 11326 bp, 11 predicted proteins | sample KBSC64metaG_FD_80422 | JGI IMG/M metagenome (GOLD analysis project Ga0105241, IMG submission 80422) | Corn rhizosphere microbial communities from Kellogg Biological Station, Michigan, USA - KBS C6-4 metaG | ecosystem: Host-associated > Plants > Roots > Rhizosphere > Soil | place: Michigan, USA...
AGAAGATAATGAATAGTGCTGAGCCCAGTTGCAACTGCTTCTCGGTGGTGGCCGTCTTTTTAGAGAAGAAAACTTCGTCGCAGTATTGACCACCAAGGTGGGGTGGTAGACGGCTTGGGACTTTTGCGTTGGGAATGGCATCGCGTAAGCCTTTAACGACGGGGTTTGGATCAGTGTTGACACTGGCGTCGCTCAACACACTCAGACTCAGGGCTTGGCCATCGCTCGACTGACCATTATTCTGTACGGCTACGATGTGCGATACGCCTTTCAAATCGATCAGCAACTTTTGAACGTATTGCTGATCGGCGGCAGTCAAGGCTTTGCCGTCGGTTGACGCCACAACGATATCCATCGTTGGCGCATTGCTGTTTTTGCCAAATCTACGGGCAAGCTCGATGGCTTTCTGGCTTGGTGCGCTTGACGGTAAGAAGTTGGCATTGTCGGACTGCGTAACACTGGAAAGGGTTGGCAAGTTATGCACGATTACGATCGTGCCGACGAGCCAAACGAGCACGACCAGCCAACGAAACTTGACCGAGAATTTGCCGATGGCGCCAAATAGTTTGAAGCCGAAGTTTTTAACTTCGTCGTCTGGAGTAGAGTGTGTTGTTTTATTCATGAAACCTATTTTACCATGTAGTTAAGTTGTTTATCAAATGCATTATTGTAATAAAATCGCACATGTCTATGTAAAAGTTGCTTGTGAGCCGCTTGCTATCCTCGAATTATCCTTATACCTAGTATACCGCAGCTGCGCCGTCTCCAATAGTCTCAGTTACTCATGGGCTATCAACGGAAACAGATCTTCGCGACATATTTTGGCCTGAATCGTTTGATTGTTTTGGATGGCCGCTTTCATGAGTCTATGCAAGCCGTCCATAATGACGTGCCTATCGTCTTGCAATCGCACAACGATAGGGCAAGCCAGATCACTGCTCAGTGTTCGAGCGTACTGCGCAGCGTATTTGGCTGGATTATCCCATACCTGGCGAGGTGTTACCTGAAACGGCACACCGCTATGTTGCCAGAACGGCAACTCGAAATGCCAGAGCAGGCTGCTCACGTCTAGCGTTACAGCTGGCAGATCCAGCGCTTGTAGCTTCTGCTCGTCCCACCAGAAGTCCAGGATGTATAGCTTCAGCATTGTTGGCAGCTGGTCGAATAGGGGGAATTTCGGCAACTCGTTGACGGGGTCCATTATTCGGCGCTGAGCTGGGCGGCGACGTTGAAGACGGCGGCTTCGACGAGCTTGAGCCGGTCGATCCTGCCATTAGTGAAGAAAGGGAATGGGTCTTTGAGCTTTGAACCATATTCAGCCTGTACGAGTTCGCCGAGGTCGGGATAGACTGAAGGTACCTTGTCGGTCATGTGCTTGGGCAATTCTAGTTCGACACTCAGGCCGGTGCGTGGGGCACCGCCGACGCGCTCTAAAATCACCACTGTGCTACTAAAGTCGTTATATCCTTCAAAAGGCAAGAGGCCGCTCTCGACCGTAGCTAAATAGGCGGCGTCTTCTGTGCTAGCCAAAGCTTTGTGCAATGCTTCATGGCGGTTTTGGGCGCCAGCATGCGTTTCGTCAAAGCCTTTTGGCTGCGCGGCAACAGCTGATTCTGTCGGTTTTGGTAGGACGAGTGTGCGAATGCCGGCTTTGCGCATCCCGCGACTGACCGCCAAGAGCTTAGTCGGGCTTTTGCTGCTTACAAATGTCTTAGGTAGACTTTGAAAATAGCCATCGATACCTGCTACTTCGCTGTCAAGCTCGATCGGTTGCATACCGTAAATTTCATCAGCGTAGCCCATCGTGCGAGCGTCGTTTAGCACAAAAATTTCGATGCCCTGAGCGTAAGCAAATGCCATTTCCATCAGCGAGTTGCCGCCAATATATCCTGACACGCCGTTCTTTTCGCCGTTAAAGATCAGGACTGCGTCTGATTCGCTGATTTTATTCAGATGTTCTCGAATCAGGTGATCCTTCTTTTTAGCCCGTTCCTCAGGCGACAGCTTATTGTAGGCATTGGCCTCACTGGCATTCGGCGTCTCAATCTCGTAGCCCAACGCTTCCAGCGTCTTCTTCGCCGTCAACATTTCGGTAATATGATGCATCGAACCGCAGATTGTTATTTTCATAGGGTTAGTATAGCAAGCTGATTAGGAAGGCGCTCGATATTACTCATTTTCTAAGGCTAGCTTTGATTTTGGCGCTGATTCTTCAATCTCTGTTCGATCAATGGACCGAAAACAGAGTGCAACAGTGCCGAGCGTGAATAACGCACTAACTACCAAAACCCAGCTAATGGCGCGGAAGGGGAGGACTGCGACCAGTCCGCCGGCGATGGGGTACGGTGCGAGCAAGGCCAGTACCATGGCGCCGACGGTAACGCCGTACTTGTCCTTAGGAATGAGCTTAATACGCACGGTACGCAAAAACACCGAACCGGCACTGTCCATCGACACGAAGACGGCGACGATTGCTACATATATATAGTATGAATGACTGAAGCCAAGCATCCCGGCAGCGAAACAGGCTACGGTCAGCGACCACACGCCAATAGCCATCACACCCACCTTGCTCACCAAACGTCCGACGCAGGTCGTAGCTACGACCGAACAGATCGCGGCGATCGTCCACACTAAGCTTACCTTGTTGTTTCCCAGCTGAAAATGTTGGCTGAGGAACGCTGGTGTCATGGTAATGATCAGTGCAAAAAGCAGGTTGGTGCCGGCGAGGCCGAGCGACAACGATAGGAGTGTGCGGTTACGGCCTAGAATTTGAAAGCCGCTGAACAGGTCGCGCGAGATCTGTAGTTTTTGCTGGCGTGTTTCGTGCGGCACGACGACTTTTCGGGTGATGCCCAGACTAATGAGCGATAGTACTGCGACGAATCCAAACACCGACGGTTTGCCGATTGCTAAAAACACGCCGCCCAGCAGTGGCCCGAGTACCAACACGGCTTGGTCGATGGTTACTTGGGCAGCCTGCACTTTGTGTGCTTCGCTGGTGGTCAGTGACATACCCATGTGCTCGGCGGCGACGAATGAAGCCTGGGCCATCATCCCCGAAACAATGCCAAACAACAGGATGATTGTCCAGGCGTTTGGCGCGAGTACTAAGCCGACCAGGGCTGCAAGTGCTGCCAGCGTTCGCACGCTGCTCGTCACGCGAAAAATGCGCTGCGAACCAAAGTGGTCAACCAGTGGCCCGGCTATCGGAATGGCCACCAGACGCGGCAGCCATTCCAGCATAAAAGAAATACCTGACAACTTTACGTTGTGTGTGATCGAATAAATCAACACAGGAATCGCGAACGCGACGGTGGTCGTTACTAGGCCATCGCTCAGCCGCAGCGCGTACGCTTTTCTCAGGTTCGCCGTTGTATCGCTTTTAGGGTTAGCCGGGGACGACACGTACAGTCTCCAGTATTCGTTTGCAGAAAGTTTCAGCCTCGCTGAGGCTATTTGCGTGGTATCGAATGCTCAAGATCCATGATCGTTCATCTGCTGACGCAGGAATTGTTTCACCGGGCTGAATGAGTAAGATCGCTTGGTCAATGAGCGGACTGTTTGCAATTGCGTCCCAGCCGTCAAGCAGCTGATAGGTTTTGCCGTACAGTTCGGGAGGGGAAACGACGTTGTAAAAGCCAGCGGCACGTGCTTCTGAGCTTCGGGCTTCAGGTAGCGGCATTCCTGTAGCGATGGCGAGTGACCGCTTGATGAATGGAACGCCGGTGACACGTTCGCCGAGTTGTGGTAAGCCAGCGCCGGGTAGCCGATTGGCGATCTCAATGAGCACCGGTCCGTCCTTGGTCATGATGAGTTCGGAGTGAAATGGCCCAACGGTGATGCCGACGGCACGTACGACTTGCTCAATATATTCGGCCATAGCGGGGGCTGACGGCAGATCGTCAGGGTGATGAATTGTGCAGCCAATGATCTGAAAATGTGGCTGCGGTCCGAGCTCGTACTTACCGAACTCGAAGATCTCAATCTGACCGTCGGTGGTTACATAGCCGTCAACAATGTACTCATCGCCAACCAGCAGCTCTTCCACGAGTACTTCGGTACCCGCCGTTACACCGAGCTCGTCGTCATGTATGTTGACGATATCTTCGTAGGCCGCCAGTAGTTCGGCATCGGTATCCACGCGGGCTACACCGATTGAACCGGCGAGGCTGAGCGGCTTCACCACCGCCGGGAAGCCGACTTCCTTGATGACCTGCTCGAGGTCGACGGCTGAAGTAGCGCGCGCGAATTTTGGAATGCGGATACTCGCTTTTTGGAGCGTAGCGCGCATGGCGGACTTATCGCGCACCGTTGGTACGGCGCTCGGGTCAATACAAGGCAGCCCGAGCACTTTGGCAACCGCGGCGGCATGCTCAACGGCAAACTCCACACCGGCGACAACACCGTCAATCGGTTCAGTCGTGTGAAGGCGACATGCAGCGCCCACCATACGGTCGAGATCATGATCAGCTAAAATTATGAGTGTATCGATATGCGGCCGAATGTCGCTTGGTATCTTGAACGGTCCAGAATCAGTAGTGATGACGCTCACCTGCATGCCCATTTCTTTGGCGGCAGCAGGGTATAACAAACCAGAGCCCAACGGCTCGATAACTAAAACATGCATAGTAACTCCTATAAACTATTTTTCGGCATAGCAAACAAGCGCGCTACCTCCTTCAGCGCGTCAACAAGAACGGGGCTTCCCACCCTTGTAAGTAAGTGATACAAAAATAAATAAGCGCGATCAAACCGATTACGCTTATGTGATTATTATCGCAGACGACGTCTTGAATGGCAACCGGTTTGTATACAGACTCGGGGCTAAAATGCTGCAATGCGAGGTGCGTACTCAAAAATAAGCCACTCGTTAGGAGTGGCTTATGGGGCGAACACGGCTCGTTGTGTTTTTATACAAATTCTGCAAAAACCGCACGGCGTCATCTGGGTCGACTAAAACCGTAATTCGCTGATCGTCCAAGGTTTCGTGTTGAGTGCCGTAAAGCGTATCCAAGTTGGCGTGACGATGAAATAGCGATTGGTTTCTGTGCCAAACTTCTCAGCCCGTGGAGTTTTCTTCCAGTAGCTATTGCGTACGATATCGAGCTCGTCGTCACGAAGTTCGCGGACAACACCTTCGTACTGAATGGTTCCTTCGTCGCTCCAGCCGATAACGAATGCGACGCGGGTATTACTTTGTAAATTAGCATATTTGCGAGTCGTATTGTCGGTACCGAATACGAGCTCAAGTTTTTCTGTCTGGCCAAAGCCGACGACGGCAGCTTCTGGATTGCCATTGGCGTCAACCGTCGAAATAACCCCGAGCGATTGCCGATTCATAAACGCATAAAAATCTTTGACTGTCATTTCCGCCATTGTTGGTACCTATTACGCTTTCTGGCGCAAGCCCATGACGTTGCCCTCGATAGTCACTTGCGCGACCATCAGCCCACCGCCGACATCTTTCGGTTCCATTGTTACGGTGGCGCCAGCGTCCTGCATGGTCTGTAGACTCGCCTGGATATCCTCGACGTCGATGTATGTCACAACTGCCGTGCCGTTTGGGTCCAACCCCACCTCAGTATCGCCAGCCTTGTAGCCGACGTAGTATTCACTCGACACATACGGTTCAACACCCAGAAAGGTATTGTAAAACTGCTTGGCCTTCTCCAAATCTTTCACCGGAAAAACAATTAGCGGAATAGTAGTTGCCATAAAAACTCCTTTTCAACGCCTATAATTGTGCCGGCAGTAGTGCTATTTGTCAAAAGCTTGGTCTATTGCACCCGGGTGATGGCGTTGCTGGGTTGTATGGTAGTGACCGTGTCGGTCATTTGGATGCGCTCAGTCTTCACCCAGTTATTCTGTTTTTTGGCGAGCCGCGTAAGTGCTTTTATTGAGGCATAGACCCAGATCCAGCCGTAAGCGCAGAAGATGACAATGATTGCCGGCCAGCTCGTGAAGGGGATTTTGGATCTGCTGAGCTTGTTGTAGGTGGCGGCAAATAGCAATGCAGGCCCGATAGACAAAAGGATTTCAGACAAACGGGCAACGTAGGGCGAGAAGTTATAGAGCGTCCCCATCAGACTGCTACCGACCGACAAGAAACCGGCCGAAGCGGCGAAGGTGATGCCAAGATTTAACAAAACGATGAACACCGAACTGACCAGCGTGAGATAGAGCGTGAGGTCGAGCTTAGTGAACAGGCCCAGCGTCCGACTTTTCCAGATCTGTGGGATATATTTCCAAGCTTGGTAATGGCCCTGCACCCAGCGCGTCCGTTGCTTGAGCAGCGGCCGCAATTTAGTGAGGCCTTGCTGGTGGACAAAACCCAGATTGCAGAAACCGAGGCGTTCGCCCTGCAAAAGCAGCCGAATGCCGATATCCAGGTCTTCTGACAGTGCTGGCGACCAGGGCTTAGTACCCAATTTTTGCAAGGCGGTGGCGCGGATAAACTGGCCATTACCGCCCAGCCCAATACTGGAAAACCAGTGGCGGGCCTGCTGTACAAATCCACTAAAGCCGACAAACTCAAGATCTTGCATGCGCAGCCACAGCGAGCTCTCGGGCGAGCGAATTGTAACTGGCGTCTGGATGCCGCCCAGGCGCGGATTCCGCTCAAGCATGCCTGCGATGTAGTCAAACAAATGCGGATCGAGATAGCCATCGGCATCTAGTACCGTAATGACAATGTTTGAATCTGAGATGCGTGGAAACCACTCGCGGTACTGTGCGCCAACAAAATGGTAGGCGTGGTTTAGTGCCTCGCCCTTACCTTTGACTGCGTTGGGCAAAACGCGGCGTAAGACGTGCACGCGCTCATTACCAATACGTTCGGCGATATCGCCCGTGCCATCATCCGAGCCGTCGTCGATGACGACGATATGGATATTGGCGGTCAGGGCCATAGCTCGGCGCACGGTGTCCTCGATGACCATGGCCTCGTTGTGTCCAGGGATGAGAATGACAAATCCCCAGTTGTCGTATGTAGCCACGCGGTGGCCGGCCGGCCGTTTCGACACGAAGAACAGAAACGTGTAGTACAGAAAGACGAATGCAAAGAACCAGACAAAAATATCATCGGAAATAGCCACGGGTGGTACCTCGCTGTTTAGTAAACGAACACAGTGAACGGGAAGATAGGGATGAGTGGTGTGCGCATGGCGATGGAAACGCTGGCGACGTCACCGGGGCGAAGGTTGATGTCTTCTTGATAGGTTTGCTTGCTGTTGTGTGGCCGTAGCATGATGGTTAGCATGGTACCTGGGCGCATGCTGCGTGCGTCCTCATTCTGAATCCAGAGCTTGAACCGTCCGTCACTGCCGGTTGTGGTGCTGGCAAGGATTTCCGGGCGATCGCCCTTATGACGACCATTCAGCCAGCCGCCGTTGCCGTCGCGTGTTGCGGCGACAGCAATATATACCCCGCTTTCTGGCTGACCGCTGGTCAGATTAATGCCGCCGAACATCACGATATCGCCGGTGCGACTATCGGGCTGAATTTGAGCGAGGGCGTCGGCATGGGCGACGGTCGGCTGTGACACAAAGAGCCCGGCGCCAGCCAGCACCATGAATGACATAAAGCCCAAGATGAATTTATTTTGTACGCGCATAAGTTACTCCTTTATCGCCACTGTGGCGAAGTTATATTGTGGTTGCGGTATGAAAGCGTCGGATAAAATTTGAATGATTCGTTCTCCTGACGTACCGTCGCCGTACGGGATATGCCAAAGTCGTGGTCGAGCCATCATGGTGTCGACGGCATGCTTAATGCGGTGCTTTTTGGTGCCGCCGAGCATGTTGGCGCCAGCTGTGATCGTTTCCGGTCGCTCAGTATTTTCTCTGAGCGTCACACAGGGCACGTGCAGGATGCAGGCTTCTTCCTGAATCCCGCCGGAATCGGTCATGATGAGACTGGCGCCCGCCTGTAAGTTGAGGAAATCGAGATAGCCTTGCGGTTCGATGAGTTGAATTTTGCTCGACAGTGGCACACCGAAATCCTCAATGCGTTGCCGGGTGCGTGGATGTACCGGAAAAATTACCGGCAATGTATAGGCATCAATCACCGCATTAATACCCTCTAAGATGTTACTCAGCACCGCTGGGTCGTCCACATTTGCCGGGCGGTGTAAGGTGAGTAGTATGTATTCAGCGGGCAGTTTCTTGTCTGACGGGCGCTGTTTTGCAATCTCTAGCGCGTTGAATGTGGCGTCGACAATGGTGTTGCCGACGTTCCAAATGGCTGACTCGGCAAATCCCTCGTTCGCCAAATTCTCGGCCGTTTCCTCAGACGGCGCAAATAAATAGTCGGCAATGTTATCGACCATAATGCGGTTAATTTCCTCGGGCATGGTCCGATCGCGCGAGCGTAAGCCCGCTTCGATGTGCCCCACAGGCACTGCTTGGCGACTAGCAGTGAGTGCGCCGGCAAGCACGGTGTTGGTATCTCCCTGTACGAGCACTGCCGTATGGCGATCGGCGTGCAGAATGTGCTCTAATTGCGCCAGCATCGAACCGAGCTGCAGCCCGTGTGAGCCGGTTTTGGTGTCGAGCGTGTAATCCGGTGCGCGCAAACGCAGGTCGTCGTAGAACGCCGTGCTCATATTATCGGAGTAATGCTGCTTGGTATCAATCAGCGTGTATGTAATACCGTTTGCCTCACAGGCCTTGAGCACGGGGCTCATTTTGATGATTTCGGGCCGGGTGCCCACGACAATCGCAAGTTCCATCCGCTGCTCCTGTTTAACCCTGCATATTATTCGCAATATCGGCGCACGAAGCGGTACGGTTCTTTACATGTTGGATCCGAAGCAATTCATTGCTTTTTGGAAGATTTGTGATCCCTACCTTCTATACTTATACGAAAAGTAGCTATAAAAAAGTGGCCGAAAATTGCAATATCGTTGTTGCATAAACTACGGCTGGATTGCTATCATGAACCTGCAAACTTTTAACAAAATCGGTTACGGTGGGGTAATGACGATGAAACGAAAACTTCGGGGAATAGCTGCAGGGCTGGCGGCAATTGTATGTTGCGTCTATGCCTCGCCCATGAGTGTTGGCGCCTCGCCAACATCGCAACTACAGCAATTAATTAGTTCCGGCACGCTGACAACCGATATTCTAGACGCCAGCCAGGTGACGGTGGCCAGTCCGTCGGTCACACTGGCTGCACTCAATGTTTCGACCAGTTGTCAGACGACGACAGGCACCTTCGGTACGAACGCGCAGCGTATTTATGTCGACAACCCTGGCGCTACGGCCAACGGCTGGGTGCTTTCTATAGCTGCCACGAGTGGCAACACGGCCACCTGGACGAACGGCAGTAACACATATGCATTTAACAATGCGGCCGGTTCGGGCTGTACGGGTGGGCAAATGACAATTGACCCAAGCGTTGGCACCGTAACGCCCCAAAGTCCGGCTACCAACACGGGTATCTCCAAGGGCACCTCCACAGCCTTCAACCAAGGTACGACCGACTCAATCCAGCTCGTGACCGCCAGCTCATCGGCCAACGCCATCTGGCGCGGCTACCTCACTGGCGTCAGCGTTTCGCAAAAAGTGCCTGCTTCAACGCCAGCCGGTAGCTACACGCTTAGTCTTACGCAAACAGTCGTTTCACAGTAACGAAGGTTCATCTCGTGCAGTGTATATTCCGTCGATCTATCGTTTCTATCTTCACTTCTGTAGTCTTGATCTGCAGCTTGGCAAGCGCTTCAGTCAGCGCTTTGGGTGGCGGCATTGGTGGTCGCCCGGCCAATCCTGACCCCTCGAATCCGCGTTCGGCATCTATTTTCGTATATACCTTAGCTGAGGGTGCGAGCAAGCAAGATCAGGTGCGTATCAGCAACAGTGGTGATCAGCCGCAGACTATCGAACTCTACGCCGTCGATGGTACGACGACGAACACCGGTTCCTTGGCCTGCAGACAACAGGTTGAGGCTAAGAATGATGTCGGTTCCTGGGTGTCGCTGGCAAGCAGCGAAGTCACGCTTGCTCCCAAGCAAGATACGGTGGTGGATTTCACCGTTGCCGTTCCGACGCTCGCCACCCCAGGTGAGCATGACGGCTGTCTTGTCTTTCAACAAAAGAATGACGAAGGACAGGTCACTGGTAACATTCGCATTCTGACCCGGCAGGCTCTGCGTATTGCTATCACCGTGCCGGGCGCGATTCATAAAAGTGTGAGCCTTGCGAACTTTACTGTGCAGCAAGCGGCGTCAGGCATTACGCTGGGAACGACAATCGCCAACAGCGGGAACGTATCAGCCGACACGAACGTGCAGACGACTATTCGTACGGTATTTGGTAACACTATCTACCGCAATGGTGGTTCGTACCCGGTGTTTGGCGGCAAGACCTTGCAGCTGCAGTTTGTCGATGAAAAGAAGCCTTTTTGGGGTGGATTTTATTTGGCGCAGGCCACTATTCAGTACGACAAACGGCCAGGCGTATTTGGGCTGACAGACAAAATACAGTTGATTACCTTACATGGCGCGCGCCATGTTATTTTCGTGCGGCCCGCACCGGTGGTGAGCATCGGAACTATCGTGGCTGTGTGCGGTTTGGGGTGGTTTATATTTCGTCGCGTTCGCCAGCGACGTCAGCTGCGGCGCAATCAGCGAGAATGGGAATCGTATGCGGTTATTGCCGGCGATACGCTGGAGACAATTGCACTGGCTCGGCACACCTCTTGGCAGCGCCTGGCCAAGGTGAATCAGTTAAAACCGCCATACCAATTGGCACCGGGACAGGCTATTAAAGTACCGGCCAGAACCTCGCCCCGCAAATCAAAAAAAGGCGAATAATGGGGCGGGGTGCGAAGAGCTTATTAGCCCTGATGCTACTCGCAGGGCTGTGCTTATGTACACCACATAGGGCGTATGCCGGCACGGTAACCCTGCGACCATCGGCTGACCCGGCGACCCCGAACTGGCAGACTTATCCCACGAACGGGCAATCGCGTTGGTCGATCATTAACCGCAGCGATCTGGGCGTCGGTACATGGCTTTGCATAGCCTCTGGTAACGTCAACGATCTATATGATCTCACCGATGCTTCGGTTGGGCAGGGCGCTACCTCGATGACCATCCGGGCTTATACCTACATGGGGTCGGCGACACTACTTGCGACGTCGCTGATTGCGTTGAACGCTGACATCGGTGGTTCCCTAGTGGGCACGACCAGCACCCAAAACCCACCGTCGACCATTGGTTTACTTAACAGTTGCACGGGCGCGGGTGGCAACTACGATTGGCGGACCGTGACATACAACGGTACATGGACGCAATCGCAGATCAACAGTCTCAAGATATATTTGG
>Ga0105241_10003732_pt1 | contig 11310 bp, 7 predicted proteins | sample KBSC64metaG_FD_80422 | JGI IMG/M metagenome (GOLD analysis project Ga0105241, IMG submission 80422) | Corn rhizosphere microbial communities from Kellogg Biological Station, Michigan, USA - KBS C6-4 metaG | ecosystem: Host-associated > Plants > Roots > Rhizosphere > Soil | place: Michigan, USA...
ATGCCGGCGGCGCACTCCGCCGTGTGGCGTTTCTGGGCGCGCAGTCTTCTCGCCGACAACGCGTATCGTCGCGGAGATGCGGCAGGGGTGACGACATATATGATGCAGGCGTATCGTGATGCGGCGCAGATTCCGTTTCTCGATCGCCGAGGGGTGTTTTATAGCACGCCGTTTCTCGCATTGGTCGACGTCTTGTCGGGCCAGCCCAATGGACGTGCACGGATCGATTCCGTAGAGCACCTGTTGCTGTCCCTGGCGGTCCCGCCGGCGAAACGGTTGGATCCCTCCGCGCTCGCCGCGGAACAACAGATGAGTACGGTCTGGACGAACGTGGCGAATGGAATGATCGCGCTGGCATCGGCGATCGGAACACCGGCGCCGGCGATTGCCGCGCATTATGGTTTCAATACGCCCCGGGTGCACGACGTCGACACGGCCGCCAACGCTTCACCGTCGGCGACCCCCTCTCGCTTGCCCCAGCAGCTCGTGCTCAACGATGGGACGATTCGTGTGATCGAAGTCGGTGATTTCGGATGCAGCGGGTGTATCTTGGCGCTCCCGGTATTGCAGCAATTCCAAGCCAAACTTCCCCGCGGCGTCGAGGCCTTGTACGTCACCAACACACTCGGCGCATGGTCGGGCCGCTTCGTCGATCCAGCCGAAGAGGCGGTCCATCTTCGCTGGTTTTATCTGCAGCAGATGCGGCTCACCTTTCCCATCGCGTTGTGGGCGGGTGAGAAGCGGCCAACCGACGACGGCGGCATGCTTCCCGAGACGTCGCCGAACGACGCGGGATTGCATGTGGCGGCACATCCGGCCTTTTTCCTCGTCGACGGGCATGGGATCATCCGCCACGTCGCGGCGTCGTTCGATCGAGACGTACAACGCCGGATGCTCGACGTGATCGCGTATCTCATGGCGGAGGGACACTCCGCCACACAGCCGACGACGCCCGTTACGACACCGGCCACGACGCGCGGTAGCGAATGACCGATTTCTTTTCGCGCCAGACACGCCGCCAGTTTCTCGCGACGCAAGGCGCGGCGCTGACCGCGCTCGCGGGATGGACGCCACTCGCCTCGGCGATGACGCGTACCGCCGTGAAACACACGGATCGGCATGCGACGGCGAACCTGTGGCTACGCGATCCGATCGATCCCGCATTGCTCCGCCAGTTGGCGGCGCATGCCATGGATGCGGCCAAGCAGGCGGGAGCGACCTACGCGGACATCCGTCTCAGTGCCCGGCGCGAGCTGCGCGTGAGTGCAGGCGATGAAGAGCGTGGCGCGATCAACTACTTCGCGCCAGGAGGCGGCGAGCTGGTGACCTTCTCCGCATACGGCGTTCGCGCGATGGTCGATGGTGCGTGGGCGTTCGTGAATGGCGCGACCTTCACGCCAGATGCCGTCGCCGAAGCGGCGCGGCGCGCGGTGGCGGATGCACGTGCGTACGCGGAGGCGCGCGTGGCCGGACCGACGGCCGCCGCCGAGTGGACCGCGGCCTCCGCGGTGACGGGGAGTTGGGAAACGCCGATGCAGGTCGATCCCTTCGCGGCGCCCCTGCACGATCACTACGACCTGCTCGGCGCGTTCATGCAGGCCGCCAATCGTTCCGTTCGCATCCACACATATATCCATGTGTCGTGGAAAGACGAGCAGCGCGTCTTCGCGTCGACGGAAGGATCGGTGATCTCACAACGATGGCATCGTGTGATCCCGATCGGCACCGTCAGCCTCGGTGATCCGTGGGTCAGTCCGGCGGTGACGATTCGTCAACTGGATGGCCAGAGTGGAGGCATGGAAATGCTCGCCATTCCCATCATTCAAGATCACATCAAAGCGGCCGCCGAAGATGCGCGCATGGTCGGGTTATTACCCGAACGTCCTTTCGACGTCGGACGGTATCCCGCCGTGTTCGATGGGCGAGCGATGGGGATGATGTTGGGATCGACGCTCAACATGGGACTGGAGTTGGAGCGCGCGCTTGGCTACAACCCCGATGGCGTCACCATCCTTTCGCCACCCGAAGATTTTCTCGGCGCGCAATTCGCCGCGCCGATGGTATCGGTGATGTCGGATCCGACATTGCCGGCGTTGTCGACCAGCAAATGGGACGACGAAGGTGCGCTCACGCGTCCGTTCCCGGTCATCCGCGACGGACGCATCATGACGTATTTCACGACGCGCGTGAACGCGCCACTGCTTCGCGCGCGGGCCGCGAAGGCGAGTCATGGCATCACGTTGCCGGAGCAGGGGAGTGCGATTGCGTGGGATGTGACCGAGCCACCCATGGGGTGCGGCGGGCACCTCACGATGAGTGAAGGGACGTCGAACGCGTCACTCGACGACTTGTGCCGTGAGATCTCGCGCGGCGTTCTGATCAGAGCGGCCAGCAATGTCATCTTCGATCAATCCGTATCGGGCGGGATTCTCCGCCGTGGCACCGTGATGCTGGCGATCGAGCGCGGCGCCGTGACGCATCGCGTCGGCGGTGCGGCGCTCCAATTCAAAACGAAGACATTCTGGAAGAACGTGACGGCGCTCGGTGACAGCGGGACGGTCGAAACGAATACGCGGTACTCCACCTATGGCGTTCCCGGGTCGCTCCTCACCGAAACGATGCGCGCCCCCGCCGCCAGCGTCTCCGCCGTCGACATCATTCAGCTTCCGAAAGCGTAGCATATCAAATGCATCGCGCACCCGCGAGCAGTCCGAGATCCTCACGATCTCCTCACGAGATCCTCATGCGACACCGCAGCTCCAATCCTTCGGTCTCTGCAGCCCCTTCCGCGCCGCCACACGTCATGTCTCGCGAGGAGGCGACGCAAACCGCGAAGCGCCTCCTCTCGCTCAGCAAGGCGGTGTGCATTCAACACGTCGTGAACGCCGTCACGCAGGTGGCCGACGACCGCGTGCTGTTGGCGCGCAACGGCGAGAGTTTCAAGGTCATGCTCGCTCCGGTTGGCGTGAATGGGCAATATCCGGTCACGGTCGAAACCAACCAACTGGATGACGTGGCGATTCGGAGCGCGATCGAGCAAGCCGCGCGATGGGTGGGGGCGCAGCGGACGAGCTATTTCCCCCTCGATCCGCCGTCTGCCCCCGACGTACCGATGAAGCCGGTCTCGTTCATCCCAGTCAAGCTCGCACACGACACGACGATCGCCGCGATGACCGACGGGCGTCGCTCGGCGGTGACGCAGATGCTTGGCGCGATGCGCGCTCAGCATGTGACGGGGGCCGCGACGGTGGCGTTGTCGGCGCGGTCCGTCATTTACATGTATCCTGACGGCCTGACCGCGTTCGGTGAGTCGACCGATGCGGAAGTCATCGTCAACGCGCGCACACAGGGGACGAACGGAGTCGGGTGGAGCGCAGCCACGGCGCGTGATTGGAGCCGCATCGATCCGGAGCATGTCGCGGCGCAGGCGATCGATCTCGCGCAACGGGCCGCGAACCCCGTCGTGGTCGAACCGGGGCGCCGGACGGTCATCCTGGAACCGACCGCCGTGGCGCAATTCCTCCGCCACATGGACGAGGCATTCCAGGCACAGAACGTCGAGTATGGCACCAGTCCATTTTCAAAAGGGGTGGGTCACGGAACGAGGCTCGGACAGCGGCTGTTCGATCCGCGCGTCACCATCACCACCGATCCGGCCGATGCGGAAGGCGGCTACTTCCCCTTCTTCGATACGCTCTGGTATGGCGATGGGCTTCCGTCACCGGCGATGACGCTCGTCAAAGACGGGGTACTGGCCAATCTGTCGTACGACGTCGCGTTCGGCTTGAAACAAGGCAAGACCTACAGCGTTCCACCGTCATCGTATCGAATGAGTGGTGGTCCCGCGACCGTGGCGGAGATGATCGCGGGGTGTACGGATGGGATCTACGTGACGCGATTCGGGAACACCGATCTGGTCGAACCGTCCACCGGCTTGGTGACCGGAACGACCCAGGGAGGGTGTTTCCTCGTGCGCAACGGAAAGATCGACAAGCCGATCAAGAGTCTCCGGTTCCTCGATTCTCCCATTTTTTGTCTCAATCGGTTGCAGATGATCGGTGCGCCAGTCCGAGCCGCCATGGGGACCACGCCGCCACCGGCCGCGCTGGGATTCGAGGCGGGAGAACAATGGCCCTTTCCCCCAGTCATCGTGCCACCGCTCATGATCGGCGACTTCAATTTTGTCGCGTTGAGCGACGCGGTCTAAGCTCGCCATCGCCAAGACCATGATGATCGCCGCCGTCGCTCCAACGGCCGGTTCGCTCCAGCCGTCAAAAAAAGTTTTCGTGGCATGTCGATTTCGGAGAGCTCCGTTCGTCGCATTGGAAAACGGGCCAATTTTGGTCCTCCAACGCAGAACCATCTAGAACGGAGATACGACAATGCGCGTCATGGTCATGGTCAAGGCGACGACGGACAGTGAAGCGGGGATCCTCCCCTCCACCGAGCTCCTCGAAGCCATGACGAAGTACAATGAAGAGCTGGTCAAGGCTGGGATCATGTTGACGGGAGACGGGCTCAAGCCGTCGTCCCAGGGGAAACGCATCGCATTCGACGGCCCGTCACGGACCGTCATCGACGGCCCCTTCGCCGAAACGCGCGAGCTGGTCGCCGGATTCTGGGTGTGGGAAGTCAAAGACATGGCGGAGGCCGTGGAATGGGCGCGTCGGTGCCCCAATCCAATGCCGGGTCCGAGTGAGCTCGAGATCCGCCCCTTCTACGAGCTCGCCGATTTCGGCGACATGATCACCCCTGAGATCGCCGAGCGTGAGGCTCGGCTCCGCGAGCAGACGTCGCAGGCGTGACGCGCTAGGAAGGAGCGGGAGCCATGGCCGCGGACGGCGCCTCCGACTGGGGGCGTCGCCGTCGCCGGGAGCGCAATTGCCGATGGTAACGGCCGATGCGGCTTGTGGGATCGTTGTGGCCCCTCTAAGCTGGATATGTGGCGGCCACGGACACCCAGGACACCCATCACGCGATCGAAACGGTCTTCCGGATCGAGCAGGCTCGCCTCATCGGCGGGCTCGCCCGGATGGTTCGGGACGTCGGGCTCGCGGAAGAGTTGGCCCAAGATGCGTTTCTGATCGCACTCGCGGAGTGGCCCAAAACAGGCGTGCCCCAAAACCCCGGGGCATGGCTGATGGCCACCGCCAAACGCCGCGCGATCGACGGATTGCGCCGGAACAAGATGCGGGAGCGGAAGCACGCGGAGATCGCGCACGAGTTGGAGACCGCTCGGGAGAAGAGTGTCGAGGCAATCGACATGTTCATCGATGACGACGTGGGAGACGAGCTGCTCAGCTTGATGTTCACGACGTGTCATCCCGCGCTCTCCACGGAGGCGCGGGCGGCGCTCACGTTGCGATTGATCGGAGGGCTCTCGGTCGAGGAAATCGCACGTGCCTTTCTTTCGAGCGAGCCGACGATCGCACAACGCATCGTCCGTGCGAAAAAGACGCTCGCGAATGCGCGCCCGACGTTCGAAGTGCCGCGCGGTGCCGAGCGTGCGAAACGGCTCGCCTCGGTGCTCGAGATCATTTATTTGATCTTCAACGAAGGATACGCGGCAACCGCCGGCGAAGCGCTGACGCGTCCCACACTGTGCGCGGAGGCACAACGTCTGGGACGTATTCTGGCGGGCTTGATGCCGGACGAGCCCGAAGTCTTCGGTCTCCTTGCGTTGATGGAGATCCAAGCCTCGCGTCTTTCCGCGCGAATCGCGAGCGATGGCACGCCGATCCCGTTGACGGTGCAGAATCGCGCGCGATGGGATCGGCTGTTGATCCAACATGGACTCGCCGCGCTGGATCGTGCCGTCGCGTTGGGTGGGATGACGAGCCCGTACACGGTGCAGGCCGCAATCGCGGCGTGTCATGCCCGCGCGCGTTCCGCGGACGAAACGGATTGGGCGCGTATCGCCGCGCTCTACGACGTCTTGCATGATATCATGCCATCGCCGATCGTGGATGTGAATCGGGCTGTCGCGCACAGCATGGCGTTTGGCCCCGACGCTGGACTGGCGTTGCTCGACGCGATCGCGCAGACCGAGCTCTTGCGCGACTATGCACCACTTCCCGCCGCCCGAGGCGATTTTCTCTTTCGCGTGGGACGCCTCGCCGACGCGAAGATCCAGTTCGAACGCGCCGCCGCATGCACGCGCAACGAGCGGGAACGTGATTATTTGCGTTCGCGCGCGGCCGGCTGCATCCAGTGATTCTCTTTTTAAGACGACTCACGATCGAAAAAATGTCACATTAGTCCAATAAATGTCTCTCGTCTCTTAATTGCGTCCCCTCCCGGCCACCCGTTGATTCACCCCATGTCTCCACGTACGCCGGCCGCGCTCACCCTGGCCCTTCTCGTCGCGGGCGTGTCACACGCCGCGATCGCGCAAGTCTCCCCACAAGTGTCTCTACAGGCGTCTGCACAGACGTCTTCACAGGCGTCTGCACAGAGGTCCTTACACGCCTCCGCGGATCCGCTCGCCGACGGGTTTCGTACACCGCCACCCGCTGCCAAACCCCGCGTCTGGTGGCATTGGATGAACGGCAACATCTCCATCGTCGGGATCACCGCCGATCTCGAATGGATGCATCGCGTCGGAATCGGTGGGATGCAAATCTTCGATGTCGACTTGCGGACGCCCGAAGTCGTGAAGCCGTCGGTGCGGTGGATGTCGCCCGAGTGGCAGGCGGCGTTTCGGCATGCGGGGGCGGAAGCGGAGCGATTGGGATTGGAGATGGGGATGGCGACGTCGGGTGGATGGAGTGAGTCCGGCAGTCCGTGGGTGACTCCCGCCCAAGCCATGAAGCGCGTCGTCTGGAGCGAAACCGCCGTCCAAGGTCCTCGGCAGTTCACGGGTGTCGTCCCTGTCCCGCCGAATGCGACGCACATCGTGTCCGGGCCGGACGGAACTAAGGACTCGGTCTTCTACATCGATACGAAAGTGCTCGCGTTCCCGGTCCCCGATGGCGATTCGACCGGACCACGCGTCGTCAGACTTCGCGAGAAGGCGCAATACGTGCTCAGCCGCCCCGACGGCCAAACGATCGCGACGCCATCTGTTGCGCCGGGGCAGGCGATCGTGCCACAACAGATTGTCGACCTTACGTCATCGCTCCATACGGATGGGACGTTGGCGTGGAACGTGCCCGCCGGGAAGTGGGTCATCCTCCGCATCGGATACACGCTGACCGGATCGATGTCCCGATTCGGAACGCGCGAATCGAGCGGATTGGAAGTCGATAAATTGAGCCGCGCGCACGTCGATACGTACATCCACGACTACGTCCAACACATCGCCGATGCACTCGGTCCGTCATTCGGGAAAAGTTTTCAATATCTGTTGATGGACAGTTGGGAAGCCGGCGCCGAAAACTGGACCGACGACATGATCGCCGAGTTCACGAAGCGGCGGGGCTACGATCCGACGCCGTATTTGCCGGTACTGGCGGGACGTATCGTGGGGAGCTCGGAGACGAGCGATCGCTTTCTCCGGGATTTCCGTCGCACGATCGCCGATTTGGTGTCGGACCATCATTACGGCGAGATCGAGCGGTACGCCCGTGCGCGTGGGTTGAAAGGGGTCTATGCGGAAGCGATCGGCGTGGAGCAACCGACAGACGGCGACGGATTACAAGCCAAAGGACAGATCTCCGTCCCCATGGGTGAGTTCGTCCTCGAGCCGTGGCGCCTTCCCGGAGGACGCGAGACAAATCGGGCTGATCTTCGCGAAGCCGCTTCCGCGGCGCACATCTATGGAAAGCCACTCGTCGGTGCGGAATCATTCACGACGACGGAAGCTCCGGCGTGGGGACAGGCACCGTACGATCTGAAAGCGTATGCCGATTGGGCGATGGCGGCCGGCGTGAATCAATTCGTCATCCACACCTCCGCGCATCAACCATTCACGGATGACGCGCATAAACCGGGAATCACGCTCGCCGACGCGGGACAAAATTATACGCGGACCAATACGTGGGGCGAGCAGTCCGTGGCGTTCAACACGTACTTGGCGCGCGGCTCGTACCTGTTGCAACAGGGGACCTTCGTGGGCGACATCGCCTATTACTATGGCGATGACGCGCCGGTCGTCGTGCCGTATTGGAAAGCGATCACACCAACACCTCCAGTCGGATACGACTACGATTGGCTGAACACCGACGTATTGTTGACGAAACTGTCGGTGCGTGACAACCGGCTCGTGTTGCCAAGTGGGATGCAGTATCGATTGTTGGTGATTCCGAACGATGTCACGTCGTTGACCCTCCCCGCGTTGCGGAAGATCCGTGACTTGGTTGCCGCTGGCGCAACGCTCATTGCGCCGCGTCCTGTCCGTTCGCCAACGTTGTCCGACGGCCCCGCGGCTGATGACAGCGTGCGCGCGATCGCGGATTCGATGTGGGGTGCTCCCGGCGGATTCCGCCGGTATCATGAACCGATCGGCCATCGGTATGGCAAGGGGATGGTTTATTCGGGGCACGGCGTGCAGGAGATTCTCGAGGAGATGAACGTCGCCCCTGATTTTCTCTACAGCCGCCCGGTACCCGACGACAGCGTCGTCTGGATTCACCGGCGTGCCGGCGATACGGACATCTACTTTGTCGCCAATCAACGTCCCCGGCCGATGGATGTCGTCGGACAGTTTCGGGTGACGGGGAAAGAGGCGGAGTTGTGGCATCTGGATGACGGATCGATCGAGCCGGCGTCGTACACGATCGATTCTCTGACGACGACCGTGCCGATGCATCTCGATCCTCGCGGGTCGATGTTCGTCGTGTTCCGAAACCGAGCGGCGACGAAGACGCGTACCGTCCCGGCGACGTCCGACAAATCCGTCTGGACGGCGCGCGGTGGATGGACCGTGACATTTCCGCCGAATTGGGGGGCGCCGCCTTCGATCCGGCTCGACAGCCTCACGTCGTGGACCGCATCGGCGGATCCCGGCGTGAAATATTTCTCGGGGACCGCGACCTACTCGCGGACGATCACCGTCCCCGCGTCGTGGCTCACATCGAATGCGCGGTTGCTGCTCGACCTGGGGGTCGTGAAAGAGATCGCGGAGGTCTCGGTGAACGGGACGCCTGTCGGAATTCTTTGGAAGCCACCGTTCCGGACCGACGTGACCAAGGCGCTCAAAGCCGGGGTGAATCGGATCGAGGTGAAGGTGACCAACCTCTGGCCCAACCGGATGATCGGCGATGTGCAGCCGGGGACCGCGAAGAAATACACGTTCGCGATCATCGAGCCGTATGAAAAAGGCTCCCCGCTCTTGGACTCGGGGCTGTTGGGACCAGTCCAGGTGATCATGCGGTCTGGACAACGGAAGTGATTGCCGGGCAAAGAGTTGGGAACACTTCACCGGCGAATGTGCGCAAGGGCGCTCCCTCCTCCAAGCGGTCGCCAAGTTGTCCACGCCGCCGCGGCCATCTTCTTGCCAAGAAGTGTGTTGGCACGATGAGTGTAATATGCAGATTCCACGACAGTGGATGACGTATCCGGAGAGGGCCCATCGCTGATGACTTTACATTGGGGACACGCGTGTTGAGTTGTTCGGCACCTTCGGGAACACTCGGTCACACGGATCCTGTTCGGGTCTTGATCGCGGACGATCATGCGATCGTCCGCGATGGCCTTCGTTCGCTCATCGAAGCCCATGCGGGATTGATCGTGGTGGGGGAAGCGTCGGATGGGCAGGAGGCCTGGCTCCGTTCGCGCCACATACTCCCCGACGTTCTGTTACTCGACCTGTCCATGCCCGGGACGAGTGGGGTGTTGGCCGCGGAGCAAATCGCGGAAGATTGTCCCGCGGTCAAGGTCCTCGTTCTCACCATGCACGAGGAACGCGGGTATGTAGGACGGCTCCTCCGAGCGGGCGTCGCGGGATATGTCCTCAAGCGTACGGAATCGGCGGAGCTCGTTCGTGCGATTTGGACCGTTGCGCGAGGGGGAACCTATGTCGATCCATCACTCGCGGGGAGCTTGTTGACGGAGCAGCCACTCCGTGTCAGTGGAGAATGGAAGACACGGAAACCCGATCTCACCACGCGTGAGGGTGAAGTCTTACGATTGATCGCGCGCGGATACAGCAACAAGGAGATTGCGACGTTGCTCCAGGTGAGTGTCAAAACCGTAGAAACACACAAGGCCAATGGGATGGCCAAGCTCGGCGTCAACACGCGCGCCGCGCTCGTTCGTTTCGCCGTGAGCGAAAATTGGTTGCAGGATACCAACGAGACGCATCGTTGATCCAGTATCGGTGCGACTCGCAGGAGACTATTGAACGATCCCTCGGGAAATTCCCTGAGCGCATGGGTATTTTCCTGAAGATGGACACATGGATCCCCGATGTTGGGGTGCCCGACGCACGGCTTAGTTGCGGAACGGACGTTTCATCACGTGCGTTGATGGAAGAGGTTGTACGCTGGACGGTCCACGCGTATTTCGAACCTTAGGATCGAGATTGCCGATCGATGCTCGACTTCCATTCCGAAATTCCGGCACAAGTTGCACTCAGTGGTCTGTTAGGGCCCTTGTCCCGCGAAGCACCTCTCGAGTTGGTTGCGGCGTTGGCCGCCGTCGCAGATGCAGTCGCGGACGCGGGAACGTCCGCGACTGCATGCGACACGACAGATCGTTCACCCCGGCTTCCAACGGTGATTCAATCCTACGTCGCGCGGCTCCGCGCGCGGGGTGTCTCCGCGGAAGAGGTGTCGGCGACGATGACAGGGCTCCTTGCGGAAATCGCGCCGGATCTCGAGCCGAGCGAGTACGAGAAAATCCTTTCCGCGCTGCTTTCAGAAAGTGACGCCGGTGACGCCGTCGGCGCTGACGGCGTCTGACGGCCTTCAATAAAAATCGTTGACAACGTGATTGCGGGCGCTCTACCTTCGAGCATTCCCCGCAATCCATGGCGACCCCGCTTCTCGATCTCTGGCTGCATTGCGCCGACACGCTGGACGCCGATCACACTGATCGGCGCGCGCACCAGGACGATCTTGACCCATCGTCTGGTGCATTGGAGCGTCTTGCGCCCGGTGATGCGGCTCTGGTGGCCCGTCTTCGCGCGGGTGACGCCGGGGCGCTCGAAGCGCTCCACCGCGAGTATTGGCTTCCACTAATCCGCTCCGCCGCTCGGCTCACAGGGTCGGCCGAAACCGCCGCCGACGTCGTTCAGGACGTGTTCGCCGACTTGTGGGTGCGCCGAGCGGGGTGGCAGCCGTCCCGCTCGGTCGCGACATACCTGTACCGAGCCGTCCGCAACCGGGCGTTGCATCTGCTCCGCGACGCCGCTACCGAATCGCGGTGGCA
>Ga0105241_10003735_pt1 | contig 11303 bp, 8 predicted proteins | sample KBSC64metaG_FD_80422 | JGI IMG/M metagenome (GOLD analysis project Ga0105241, IMG submission 80422) | Corn rhizosphere microbial communities from Kellogg Biological Station, Michigan, USA - KBS C6-4 metaG | ecosystem: Host-associated > Plants > Roots > Rhizosphere > Soil | place: Michigan, USA...
CCGAACATCATCCAGATCGTTCCGAACATCCAGATCATTCCGAACATTGGGCCGGTCGGTTTTCACGTGCTCCCCAGCGTTTTTTCCACCAGGCGGTAGTGCTCCTCAATCTTATCAAGGATCTCGAAAGCGACTTCCAGCGCGGCCAGACCCTGGGAACCGGTCACCTGCGGAGGCCGGCGAGTTGTAACGCTCTCGAAGAACCCCTCTAATTCAAGACGCAGCGGTTCGTCCTTGGTTACCGGCAGAGGCGCGAAGTCGATGGCCATGGGCGGCTTTACGCGGTAGCGCACCGCGTCCTGACGGCCGTAGTCGAGCGAAATATATTCGTGCGGCTGGAACAGACGCAGCTTGCGGACGCGCTCGGTGGAGACGCGGCTGGCCGTAAGGTTCGCCACGCAGCCGCTGGGGAACTGCAACCGCACGTTGGCGATATCCACTTTGTCGGAGAGAATACGGATGCCCGCAGCGCGGATTTCCTGGGGCCGCTCGCCGGTGAGCGCCAGAACGATGTCGACATCGTGAATCATCAGGTCGAGCACGACGTCCACGTCGAGACAGCGCGGGCTGAATACGCTCAAGCGGTGAATCTCAAAGAACAGCGGCTTGCCGATGGCCGCGGCCAGCGCGATGACGGCGGGATTGAAGCGCTCCAGATGGCCGATTTGCAGAATGCGCTGAAGGCGCGCGGCGGTGTCCACCAGAGTGCGCGCGGCTTCGAGCGAATGCGCGATGGGTTTCTCCACCATCACATCAAGGCCCGCTTCCATCAGTTTGCACCCCACTTCGGAGTGCGTGACGGTGGGCGACGCGATGACCGCCGCGTCGGCGTTTTCCGTCAGCTCGTCGAGGCCATGGAACACCCGGCAGCCGTGCGGCTCGGCGACCGCCGCGGCCCGCGCCGGGTCCACATCATAGACCCCGGCCAGCTCGGCGTGTTCGGAGTGATGAATGACCCGCAGATGATTCTTGCCGAACGCCCCCGCGCCCGCAACTGCTACTCGTGGCTTCACGCCTGTTGTCCCGACATATCAATTCAGCATACCGGGTCAATATATTGCGCCGCTCGGCTGTGGTTTCGTAAACCTTCACAGCTCTAGGGCTTCACGCCGGAATCGAGGGCCCACCGATCCGACTCGGCTCTACATCTCCGTTTCCGACGTATCTCCTAATGAATTCAAGAAGAACCGCCGAATTTAGGATATACACGAATGCCGCGTCTGCGTCCAATCTGGTTGATCGCTCTAGGGGCTTGCTGTCTCGTGGCGCCATCCGCGTGGGCTCAACGCTACAACTTCAAATTCTACGGCGAAGAGGAGGGGCTCAAGAATCTGGCGGTGCAGGCAGTGTTGCAGGATCGCGCGGGGTTCCTGTGGGTGGGTACCCAAGACGGCTTGTACCGTTACGACGGCAATCACTTTACCGCATTCACTTTGCGCGACGGGCTGCCGGGCACGCGCGTCGAGGCGCTGTATGAAAGCGCCGATGGAACGCTGTGGGTCAGCACCGGCCGCGGCCTAGCCCGACGCGCGCATGACCGTTTCGAATCCATCGGGCTGAACGGGAAAACCGTCATCGGCCGTCAGGGAATCTCGTCGGACCGCGGGGGACATCTGTACCTGGCCACCGACCTCGGCCTGGTGATCGGCGATATAAGCACGTCGGGGGTTGCGTTCCGGCCGGTCGATCGCGCAGCGGGACTCGCGCAAGCGGGACATGGTGCGGCTGTCAGTGTCTACACCGATGCGTCCGGCTTGGTTTGGTTCGGCTGTGGTCCGGATCTGTGTAAATTCGAAAACCGAACCGTCACCGACGTGAGCGCAGCGCAGGGCCTGCCGCCGGATCGCTGGGACGCGATCCTGGGGGATCTGGAAGGAAACCTATGGGTGCGCAGTGCGACGGCGCTCTATCTGCGGCGCAATGGCACGGCGCATTTCGAGTTGCAAGCAGGGCTGGCGGAATCCACCAACACCTTCCCGACCCTGGCGCTGGATCCGGCGGGGCGCCTGCTTGCGCCCACCAACCGTGGACTCATGCGGCAAGCCGCCGCCGGCTGGGAGCTCATTGACGCCGACCAGGGCATCACCAGCAACGACATCTCGACGGTCTTTCAAGACCGCGAAGGTTCCGTATGGCTGGGGCTGCTGGGATCGGGGCTGGCGCGGTGGCTGGGCTATGGCGAATGGCAAAGCTGGACCGCGCATGAAGGCTTGAGCCGCGAATCCGTGTGGTCCATCACGCGAGATAGCGACGGCCGCATGTGGGTGGGCACCCAGTTCGGATTGGATTACGCCGAAGAGAAAGACGGCCGGCTCATCTGGAAGCAATTGCCGGTGGCGGGCCGGGAGATGGTGCGCGCGCTGGCCGCGAACCCCGATGGTGCCTTGTGGATCGGGGGAGAGCCCGGTGGATTGCGGCAGTTTAATCCGCGCAGCAAACAGATTCGCGCTTTCGGCAAGGCCGACGGTCTTCCGGCCGGCGGAGTGCGCTCCGTATTGGTGGACCGCCATGGATTAGTTTGGGTTTCCGCGAACACCGGCCTTTATCGCAGCCGCGCGCCGGTGCGCATCGGAGGGAAGGCCGAATTCGAACAGCAGTTTCCACCGGGAACCCGGGCGGATGAGAAATTCCTGAAGACCATCGAGGACGCCCGGGGCCAGGTCTGGGCTGCCGGTGACTTAGGACTGGCGCGCTGGTCCGAAGGCGCGTGGACCCGCTATACCAGCAGCGACGGTCTTCGCGCGGATGGGGTCGCGCAGTTGGCCGAGGACGCGGACGGTTCGATCTGGGCCGGGTATCGCGACGCGTTCGGAGTCTCAAGATTGAATTTCCACAGCCAGGGCGGCAAGCCCGAGGTAACGGATTACAACACCGCTAATGGCTTGCGCTCGGACAAAACTTTGTTCCTGGGATTCGATGCCGGCGGACGTCTGTGGGTGGGGACTGACCGCGGCGTGGATGTATTCGACCATGCGGCCTGGCGTCATTACGGGCGCTCGGACGGGCTGATTTGGGGCGACTGCAATACCAATGCCTTCTTCGCCGAGCAGAGCGGCGTCTGGATCGGTACCAGCCGCGGATTATCGCGCTTCCGTTCCGCCGCGGTGGCTCCGCCGAATGTGCCGCTGACGGTAGTGTTCACTTCGGTGAAGTTCGGCGATCTTGAGGGTGACCTGGCGACGCCCGCGGAAATTCCGTACCGCGACAACTCGCTGCATGTGCGGTTCGCCGCACTCACGTTCATTCAGGAATCTTCAGTGTTGTTCCGCTACCGTATAAGCAATAGGGCCAGGGCTTGGGTCGAGACCAGCGAGCGCGAGCTGAATTATCCCAACTTAGGCTCCGGCGATTACACGCTCGAAGTGGAGGCGCGCAACGCGCAGGGGCTATGGAGCGCCGAGCCGGCTCGCCTGAGTTTCCAGGTCTTGACGCCGTGGTGGTTTAGCTGGTGGTTCCGCCTGGCGGCGGCGCTGCTGTCGCTGGTATTCGTGCGCATCCTGTGGGGGCGCCGGACTTATCGCCTGGCAGACGAAAAGATGCGGCTCGAGGTAGCCGTGGTTCAGCGCACACAACAGCTTTCCGAGGAAAAGCAGCGGGTGCTGGAGGAAAAAGCCCGCACTGAGCAGGAAAACGCGGTAGTGCAAAAGCAGAAGCAGGAGATTGAACGCCTGCTGGTCGATGCCAAGCAATCCAATCAACTCAAAAGCGAATTCCTGGCCAACATGAGCCACGAAATCCGCACGCCCATGAATGGGGTCATTGGCATGACGGACCTGGCGCTGGCGACCAGCTTAAACGAGGAGCAGCGTGGATACCTGGAGATGGCCAGGCTCTCGGCGCACTCGCTTCTTGAATTGCTGAACGATATTCTAGATTTCTCCAAGATTGAAGCCGGACGGCTGGAAGTCAATCCCATTGAATTCTCGCTGCGCCAGTGCATTTCAGACAGCAGCCGGATCTTCCACTTCTTGGCGCAGCAGAAGAATCTCGGTTTCGACACGTGCGTGGATGCCGCGGTCCCGGACCGGCTGGTCGGCGATCCCTTCCGTCTGCGGCAGATATTGACGAACCTAATCGGCAATGCCATCAAGTTCACCGCGCAAGGACAGGTTGGCTTGCTGGTGGAGGCGGAGCCCGGGGCGGGCCACGAGTCGGGCGGGACGGCAGAGGACGCGGTGATGCTGCGCTTCTCGGTTTCCGATACCGGCATCGGTATCCCGGCCGCACAACAGCGGATGATCTTTGAGGCTTTCCGGCAGGCCGACGGATCGACCACTCGCAAATACGGCGGCACTGGCCTGGGTCTGGCCATCTGCTCGCGACTGGTGGAGTTGATGGGCGGTACGATCGCCGTTGACAGCGAGGCGGGACGCGGCAGCACGTTCCGCTTCACCTCCCGATTCCAATTGGCGCCCGAGGCAGCTCTCCCCGCCGAGATGCGGCCCGTGGATAGCATCAGCCTGCAGAACATGGTGGGGGCGGTGGGGACCACACGCGGACGGCTTCCGGCGAACCTCTCGGTGCTGCTGGCTGAGGACAACGTCATCAATCAGCACCTGGTGAAGCGGCTGCTCGAAAAGCGCGGGCACTCGGTGACGGTGACCGGCAGCGGACATGAGGCGCTGGAACGCGTCGCCGCGGAATCCTTCGACGTGATCCTGATGGACGTGCAAATGCCGGACATGGACGGCTTGCAGGCGAGCGCCCGGATTCGCGAGATCGAGAAGAACCGTGGAACCTACACGCCCATTCTGGCCCTGACCGCGCACACCATGAAAGGCGACCGGGAACGGTGCCTGGCGGCGGGCATGGACCAGTTCATCAACAAGCCGATCGATGCGGAACGCTTTGTCGAAGTAGTGGAAGCAGCCGCGGTGGACTGGCCTGCGGGCACTCCGGCCACACCCGTCGACTACGCCAATCCCCAGCGGCTCCCTATTTAAACGCCTAAGCCTTTTGCGCTGCGGCTGCCTGCATGGCGGCCAGGCGAGCTTCTTGTTCTCGAGTCAGATGCGGCTTGATGCCCAGCATGCGCTCGATCAACATGAGCTGGCCACGATGATGCATCTCATGCTCCTTCACGCTCATCAGCATGTCGAAGCGCGTGCGGCTGGCCTGCGCGGCTCCCGGCGGCATTAAGACCACGTGCGCCAGAAAGTCGTCCGACAGTACTTCGACGGCCTTGGCGAACTTCTCGCCCTCGTCCTTGAGCAGTGTGATGATCTCGGCCTTGGTGCGCGGCTTGGCTTGTTCGGCCAGCAGGGGGCCCAGGAATCCCATGAAATCGAAGCCCTCCATAGTGGTGCGTTTCTCTACAAGGATGACCTTCTCGTGAAACTTCCAGCCGTGCGCAATGTGGGTAAGCAGTTCACCCACCGTCCTGGTACCCTCAACAGGGCGATAACCGTATTTATCTTCCGGGATCTCTTCCGCGATGATCAGCGTGTTCTTGCGCACCGTGCGGAACGCGGTTGCAAGGTCTTTGGCTCCGTAATAATTCATGCGCCTATTCTAACCCGCGCCTGCTAAACTCCGCGAGTAGGACGAGGCACCCACAATGCACCCGGAAGAGTTCACTTCGCGTCATTTGCCGTAGGAATTGATGATCCGCGCCTATGGCTGGGATAGCTGGCGGAGCTAAGATCAGTCTCCTAAACTCCCCACCCTGCTAAAATCGAATTTCCCATGGAAATTGATAAAGTCTATGAGCCCCAGCGGTTCGAGCCGCATTGGGCCGCGTGGTGGGTGGGGCACAACACCTACCGCGCCGAGGCGCATCCCGGCCAGCCCTATTTTTCACTAGCCATTCCGCCGCCGAACGTCACCGGCTCGCTGCACATGGGACACATGTTCGAGCACTCCATCATCGACGCACAAGTGCGCTGGCGTCGCATGAAGCGAACGCCTGACGGAAAAGCGGTCGATACGCTGTGGCTGCCGGGAACCGATCATGCAGGGATCGCCACTCAGATCATGGTGGAGCGCCAACTCGCCGAAGAGGGCCTGAGCAAGCGCGACCTCGGCCGCGATGCCTTCGAAGCTCGCGTCTGGAAGTGGAAAGAGGAAAACGGCGGGCGCATCGTCGAGCAGATGAAACGCGCCGGCGTCAGTTGCGACTGGTCGCGCGAACGATTTACGCTCGATCCCGGCCTCTCGCGCGCCGTGCGCGAAGCCTTCGTGCGCCTCTACGAAAAAGGACTCATCTATCAGGGCGATTACATCGTCAACTGGTGTCCGCGTTGCCAGACCGCGCTCTCGGATCTCGAAGTGGAGCATGAGGAAGGCGAGGGCAGCCTGTGGCACATTCGCTACCCGGTTGTGGGCAGCGATGAATCGATCGTCGTTGCCACGACGCGCCCCGAAACCATGCTGGGCGATACCGGCGTCGCCATCAATCCACTGGATCCACGAGCCGCGCGGCTGCATCCGCGCAACGTGAAGCTGCCGCTGACGGATCGCGAGATTCCCATCGTGCTCGACGAAATGGCCGATCTCGCGTTTGGCTCCGGCGCGGTGAAAATCACTCCTGCGCACGATCCCAATGACTTCGAAGCCGGCAAACGCCACGACCTGCCGAGCATCCAGGTGATCGGAGAAGATGCCAAGATGACCGCGGCGGCGGGGAAATTTGCCGGCTTGGACCGCTACGAAGCCCGCAAGCGTATCGTCGCGGAACTGCAGGAGTTGGGGTTCCTCGAAAAGATTGAACCTTACAAGCTGAACGTCGGCAAATGCCATCGCTGCAAGACAGTGGTGGAGCCGCTGTTTTCCAAACAATGGTGGATGAAGATGAAGCCGCTGGCGGAGCCCGCCATCGCCGCCGTAGAAGACGGCCGGATCACTTTCGTTCCCGCCAATTGGTCGAAGACCTATTTCGAGTGGATGTACAACATCCGCGACTGGTGCATTTCGCGCCAGCTGTGGTGGGGTCATCGCATTCCCGCGTGGTACTGCAGCGATTGTAAAGGCGTGACGGTCGCGCGCGAGACGCCGGTGAAATGTTCGCATTGCGGCTCGGCGAAACTCACGCAGGAAACCGACGTGCTCGACACTTGGTTTAGCTCCGGCCTGTGGCCTTTCTCGACCCTGGGATGGCCCGATGACACGCCCGACCTGCGAGCTTTCTATCCGACGTCTCTGCTGGTTACCGGTTTCGACATCATCTTTTTCTGGGCCGCGCGCATGATCATGTTGGGCATGGAAATGATGGGCGACGTCCCTTTCCGCCAGGTCCACATCCACGGCCTGGTGCGCGACGCCGAGCGCCAGAAGATGTCCAAGACCAAGGGCAATGTGATCGACCCTCTGGTGGTCAACGACAAGTATGGGACCGATGCCGTCCGCTTCGGGCTGCTGGTCGCCGCCGCGCCCGGCAATGACATCGCGCTGAGCGAAGAAGTGATCCTTCGCGGGCGCAAATTTGCGAACAAAATCTGGAACGCCTCTGGGCTGCTGTTCAGTAAATTACCAAACGAACCCAAGCGCGAATCCCTGGCGGACCGTTGGATTGGGAGCCGGCTGAATACCGCAATTGATAGAGCTAATAAGGCCTTTGAGCACCATCGCTACCACGAAGCGGCAGATGCGGTGTGGACTTTCTTCTGGGACGAGTTCTGCGACTGGTACCTCGAAGTAAAGAAGTCCGACACCGATTGGGGGTTCGCGTATCAGGTCCATGAGAAGGCTTTGCTGCTGTTGCATCCGCTGATGCCCTTCATTACCGAGGAGTTGTGGCACCGCCGCGGCCATCAGACCTCGATTGCGCTGGAGCCTTATCCGCAGTATGAGCCTGCGTTAAACGATGCCGATGCCGAGCGCGAAATGAAGTTGCTGCAGGATATCGTTACGGCCGTCCGCGAATTGCGTGCGGACCACAAGATCGATCGCAAGGTGAAACTCTCGGGTACGCTGTCGCTGGGCGGCTCCGTGCCGATGGAGACCATCGAGCGGCTTACGAATGTCGGCCTGGAGGTCCGTCCACGCGAAGGCTCGGGCTTTGATCTTAAACTCGATCTGCCCGAAGCCGCTGGCACCTCAGACGAGCAGAGGGAGCGCCTAAAGAAGGACAACGAGCAGCTCGACAAGATCATCGCTAATTCGCTGCGCCAACTTGGAAATGAAAGTTTTGTCGCCAAGGCGCCCGCGCACGTGATCGACGGCATGCGGGCCAAGCTGGCCGAATACCAAGCGCAGCTTGCCAAGAACCGGGCTGCGTTGAGCGAATGAACCGCCGGCAGCTATGAAAATTGATCTCCCTGGCCGCCGCGTCGAGTGGTTCCCGTCGCTCGATTCCACCATGACGGTCGCCGCGCGGCTGGCTCGTGAAGGCTGCGCATCCGGCACCGTCGTCGGAGCCGACGAACAGACTGCCGGCATCGGACGCGCCGGCCATTCCTGGCACTCCGAGCCGGACGCCGGTTTGTATGTCTCGATCGTGCTGCGGCTCGCACTCGGCCCCGAATCGCTACCCCTGGTGATGCTGGCCTTGGGGCTCGCGACGCGCGACGCCATTGCCGATGTTAGCGGGCTCGCGCCTGACCTGCGCTGGCCCAATGATGTTTTGCTGGGGGAGAAGAAGTGCGCTGGTATCCTGGCGCAAATGGAAGGCGACGCCGTGATCGCCGGAATCGGCGTCAATGTGGCGCACTCCAGCTTTCCATCGGAGATCGCGCCGCTGGCAACCTCGCTGCGGATGGCCGGCGCGTCGGTATCGCGCGAGGAGGTGTTAGGAACCCTGGTAGATTCGGTCGACGCCTCCTGCAGCGTGCTCAAGCAACGCGGACCCGAGGCGATCTGCAAAGCGTTCGGCCTCGCTTCCTCTTATGCGCACGGGCGAAGGGTCCGCGTCGACCAGGAGGGCGCGATCCTCGAAGGAGTGACCCGCGGACTTGACCCTTGCGGTTTCCTGCTCCTCCGGCAGGATAATGGAACGGTAACGAAAATCCTGGCTGGCGGCGTGCGGCCGCTCTGACGATGCGTCCAACTCCACCGTGCCTCTAACCTTATGCTGCTAGCACTCGACGCGGGCAACACCAACATCACCATCGGCGCGTTCCTGGGCGGCAAACTCAGCGGCCGCTGGCGCCTGCGCACCATTCGCGATCAGACTCCCGACGAGTGGGGCATTCTGATGCGCAACCTGTTTTCACTTTCCGCATTGGACTTGAGCCAGGTCCACGGCGTGGTGATTTCGAGCGTGGTGCCGGCGGTAGACCTGCCCCTCACAGCCATGGCCGAGCGCTATTTCCAGCGCCAGCCCATGTTCGTCACGCCGTCGACCGACACCGGCATCAGAGTTCTTTACGATAACCCGCGGGAAGTGGGCGCGGACCGCGTGGTCAACGCGGTCGCGGGCTTCCACACGTACGGCGGACCGTGCGTGATCGTCGATCTGGGCACCACCATCAACTTTGACGTGGTTTCGAAGGACGCGGAATTTCTCGGCGGCTTGATCGCGCCCGGCATCGGCATGTCGATCGACGGACTATTCGCCCGCACTGCCCGCTTGCCCATGGTGGATTTTCGCGCGCCCGAAAAACTGGTGGGCAGCAATACCATCGGCAGCATCCAATCCGGCCTGTATTACGGATTCATCGGCTTGATCGATGGCATTGTGGAACGCATCGCGGCCCAGCTCGGACCCGGTACCAAGGCTGTCGCCACCGGGGGACAGGGGCAGCTGATCGCCGACGGTTCGCGGCTGGTGAAGATTTACGACGAAGACCTCACGCTCGAAGGATTGCGGCTCATCTGGGAGCGCAATCAGCCCAGCTAACGCAAAATAGTTAACGGAAATCAGTTGACCGAAAACTACTTCAACTACTTCACCGAAATCGAAGACCATTTTCAGCGTGCCCGCGGGACCGGCTTGTTTCTGCTCTCGCCGCTGGATTGGGCGCTGATCGAGGCCTGGAAAAACGCCGGCATCCCGCTCGAAGCGGTGCTGCGCGGTATCGATCAAGCCTTCGACAAATGGCGCTCGCGGCCCCCGCGCGGGCGCATCCAGATGGTGAATTCACTGGCGTATTGCGCGCAGGCGATCGCTGCTGAAGTGCAGGCGATGTTAGATGGAAGGCCGTCAAAACCCAGCGCTGCCGCCGCGCCGTTTTCGCTCGAAGACGTGCGCGCTTTCGTGGCGCGCAACGCGGCAACGTTGCGCAGAGCAGGTCTCGAGGAACTGGCCGGCCCGCTCGAAGCGCTTCCCCTCGAAGCACTCTACAGCGATCTGGAGCAACTGGAGCAACGGCTCACGGCCATCGAAGAAAAGATGATCGCACGGCTCCGCTCGGACGCCCCCGAAGAAGCCCTGTTTGAGGCCCGCCGGACGCTGGATCGTGAACTCAAGCCCTACCGCGGCAAGATGAGCGCCGAGCAACTCTCCATGCTCGAGAAGCAATTTCTAGAGAGAAAATTATTGGAAAACAGGGGCTTGCCGCGACTCAGTCTGTTCTATCTGCACACCTGAAAACCCACGACCATTCAGGCACCCACTCCGTTGCCGCGTTTTGGACGCTATTTTCAAGCCGCCCACTACTTTGGTTGGGGCACGATCCGCAGATACGGCTTGAGCGTCTTCCAGCCGCCGGGATATTTCTGCTTGGCGACTTCATCCGTCACGGCAGGCGGAATGATCACGTCCTCGCCATTCTTCCAGTTCACGGGGGTGGCGAGAGTGTGCTTAGCCGTGAGTTGGATCGAGTCCAGAACACGCAGGACTTCGTCGAAGTTTCGTCCCGTATTCATCGGATAAATCAGCATCAGCTTGATTTTTTTATCGGGCCCTATGACGAACACTGTGCGCACGGTGGCGTTGTTGGCGGCGGTGCGGCCTTCCGAAGTGGTTCCGGCGTCGGCGGGAAGCATGTCATAGAGCTTGGCGACCTTCAACTCGGGGTCGCCAATCATCGGGTAGTTGACCTTGTGCCCCTGGGTCTCTTCGATGTCCGCTGCCCATTTGCCGTGGCTGCTCACCGGGTCCACGCTCAACCCGATGATCTTGGTATTCCGCTTCTTGAATTCAGGCTCTAAGCCCGCCATATAGCCTAATTCGGTCGTGCATACCGGCGTAAAGTCTTTGGGATGTGAAAACAGGACGGCCCAGCCATCGCCAATCCACTCGTGAAAGTTAATGGTGCCCTGAGTAGTTTCGGCCGTGAAATTCGGTGCTTCGTCGTTAATGCGTAAAGACATGCTTGATCTCCTCCCACAATTCTACTCTGGGTCGTGAGAACTTTCTCCACGTGAAGGCACCAATTGGCGAGGAAGCCTATGCAAAACCCCGCCGTGCCAACCACGGAACGTGC
>Ga0105241_10003742_pt1 | contig 11283 bp, 9 predicted proteins | sample KBSC64metaG_FD_80422 | JGI IMG/M metagenome (GOLD analysis project Ga0105241, IMG submission 80422) | Corn rhizosphere microbial communities from Kellogg Biological Station, Michigan, USA - KBS C6-4 metaG | ecosystem: Host-associated > Plants > Roots > Rhizosphere > Soil | place: Michigan, USA...
GTCTCGATCGGACTGAGCGCCGCATGCAGCGCCTTGATCTCGGCCATCATCTGAGCATCGATCGCCAGGCGCCCGGCGGTGTCGACGAGCAGCACGTCGGCGAAATTCTTCCTCGCCGCATCGAGCGCCGACCGCACGATCGCGACCGGATCCTCTTCGCCGGTACTCGGATGGAACAATACATCGACCTGTTCCGCCAGCGTGCGCAGCTGCTCGATCGCGGCCGGACGATAGACGTCGGCGCTGACCACCATCACTTTCTTCTTCTTGCGATCCTTGAGGAATTTGGCGAGCTTGGCGACGGTCGTCGTCTTGCCTGCGCCCTGCAGGCCAGCCATCAGCACGACGGCAGGCGGCGGGCAATTCAGGTTCAAATCGCTGTTCGCCGTGCCCATCACCGCGGTGAGTTCGTCGCGCACGACTTTCACGAGTGCCTGACCCGGCGTCAGGCTCTTGAGCACGTCCTGGCCTACCGCGCGCACCTGAACGCGTTGTATCAGCGCCTGCACGACCGGCAATGCGACATCGGCTTCGAGCAACGCGATGCGCACCTCGCGCAGGCTTTCGCGGATATTGGCTTCGGTCAGGCGCGCGCGTCCACGCAAGCGCTCGATCGTGCTGGACAAACGTTGACTCAAGGATTCGAACATAGTGCTGCGATTGATGAAATCGGAAAGTCCTCGATTATACCGGCAGACGAGAAGCGAAGCCGTGCTTGGCTCATCTCTCGTCACTCGACGCCCCCTATGCCACACTTGCCGGATGCTGACTCATATCCTTGCCGTCATGGCGGCCGCGTTGTACCTGATTGCCGCCGGGCTGCTCGCGCGACCGTTGCTGCACCGACGAGCATTGCCGAAAGTGCTCACGTTCGGGCTCGCCAGCGTCGCCGTATTCCTGCACGTGGCGCTGCTCGTCGGTATGCATCGCGGCGGCGTGGACCTGCATTTCTTCGCCGCTCTGTCACTGGTTGGCGGCTGCATTGCCGCGTTGTGTCTGCTCGTGAATTTGGCGCGACCGGTCGCCACGCTCGGCGTCATCGTGTTTCCTCTTGCCGCAGCGTTGCTGCTCGTCGATGTGTTCCTTGCGCCGACCACGCAACCGATGGCGATCGAATGGCAGATCAAACTGCACGTCGTGTTCGCGATGCTCGGCTACAGCGTGCTCAGCGTCGCCGCGCTGCTCGCGATCCTGCTCGCGATCCAGGAACACGCGCTGCGCCGGCACGACTTCAGCGGATTCTCCGCGGCGCTGCCGCCGCTGACGCTGACGGAAGGACTGATGTTCCAACTGATCGGCGCCGGTTTCGTGCTGCTCACGCTGACCCTGCTCAGCGGCATCCTGTTCGTCGCCAATCTGTTCGAGCAGCACTTGATCCACAAGACGGTACTGTCGATCGCGGCATGGTTCGTGTTCGGTGCGCTGCTGTTCGGGCGCTGGCGCTACGGCTGGCGCGGCCGCCGCGCGGTGCGCCTGACGCTTTCCGGCATGGCGCTGCTGCTGCTCGCTTTCTTCGGCAGCCGCTTCGTATTGGAACTGGTCTTGAAACGCGTTCCTTGATCGTGACCCCCGGCGTGTGCAGAATCAGCCCATGAGCCGTCCGGCTAAACCCGACGAACGCCGTCGATTCCAGCGCTTCCAGTTCGAAGGCACGGTCAAGCTGTATTCGGACAAGGCGATGTGGGAAAGCAAGCTCGCCGACATTTCGCTCAAGGGCGTGCTGATCGAACACCCGGTTGCGTGGAACGGCAAGATCGGTTCGAGCTACCGCATGGACCTGCGCATCAACAACAGCGTCATCATCAGCATGGGCGTCACGGCGGCCCACATCATGCCGCACCGCGTCGGCTTCGAGTGGCAGAAAATCGATCTGGACAGCTTTGCCGAACTCAAGCGCCTGGTTGAATTGAACCTCGGCGATCCGGCCATATTGAATCGCGAGTTGTCGGCGCTGGGGTGAGGCGTCGCGCGCGACGGCGCATGCCGCTGCAGGCGCTACGACACGGCCGCAATCGCTTCGCTGAGCCGCTCCACCGCCACGATTTCCATGTCTCCGATTTTTGACTTCTTTGGCGTATTCGCCTTTGGCACGATCGCTTTGAGGAATCCGTGCGTCGCCGCTTCGCGCAGACGCTCCTCGCCATTCGGCACGGGACGGATTTCGCCGGACAGGCCGACTTCGCCGAATGCGACGAGTTTGTCCGGCAGAGGCCGATCGCGAAAGCTCGACAGCACCGCGAGCAGCACAGGCAAATCCGCCGCCGTTTCCTGCACGCGAATGCCGCCGACCACGTTGACGAATACATCCTGGTCGTAGACGGCCATGCCGCCGTGCCGATGCAGCACGGCGAGCAGCATCGCCAGACGATTCTGTTCCAGACCGAGCGCGACACGCCGCGGATTGCCGAGCGAGGATTGATCGACGAGCGCCTGCACTTCGACGAGCAGCGGCCGCGTGCCTTCGCGCGTGACCATGACCGCGCTGCCCGGCGTCGGCGCGCCGTGCGCCGAGAGGAAAATCGCCGACGGATTCGGTACCTCGCGCAGTCCTTTATCGGACATCGCGAACACGCCCAATTCATTGACCGCGCCGAAGCGGTTCTTGAACGCGCGCAGCACGCGGAAACGCGAGCCGGATTCGCCTTCGAAATACAGCACCGCATCGACCATGTGTTCGAGCACGCGCGGACCGGCGATGCCGCCCTCTTTCGTGACATGGCCGACGAGAAAGATGCTCGTGCCGGTTTCCTTGGCATAGCGCACGAGACGCGCCGCGGATTCGCGCACTTGCGACACCGAACCCGGCGCGGCCGTGAGCGTTTCGGTCCAGATCGTCTGGATCGAATCGATCACGAGCACGCGCGGCGTGTCTTTCGTCGTGATTTCCACGATGCGCTCGACGCAGGTTTCGGCGAGGCAGCGCAGCGGTTCCAACGGCAATCCCAAACGCTGCGCGCGCGCGGCGATCTGCGCCAGCGACTCCTCGCCGCTGACGTAGAGCGTGCTCAGCCGCGATCCGAGCGCGCCGAGTGTCTGCAGCAACAGCGTCGACTTGCCGATGCCCGGATCGCCACCGATCAGCACCACGGAGCCGTCGACGAGACCGCCGCCGAGCACACGATCCAATTCACCGATGCCGATGTGCGTACGCGTTTCCGCTTCCGCGGCCACTTCGGTCAATGCCACGACTTTCGCTTGCGCAGCGGCGCCGGCATAACCCGCTCGCCGCGCCGGCACACCCGGACGCGCGGATTCGAGCGTGAACTCGCTCAACGTGTTCCACGCACCGCAAGACTCGCACTGGCCCTGCCACTTCGTGTAATCCACGCCGCACTGGTTGCAGACGTAAGCAGTTTTGGCTTTGGCCATCGTTATTTTTTATCCAATTTCTTTTTCGGGCTTTCGATCTGCCTGATGCTGCGCTCCGGCACCGGCAGGCGCTCTGGCATCGTGCCACCCAACTCCTCGATCGTTTGGCGCACTTTTCGACCCACTGCATAGTGGGTCTGGTTGGCATGTTGCTTTCCGCGCACGCGATCGCGCTTGAGTTTTTCTTCGGTCTGCGTTGCGCGGAAAAGATTTGCGGCCAATTCGGTACTGCCCATGTGGTCGAGAATCTTCTGACTCTTCCTCAGACCCTTGCGCTGGTGGATGTCCTTGGCGGCCAATCCGCCATACAAGCCTTTGTAGCCGTGATCCTGGAAGATCGCATAATCGAGCGGCGTGAGCACGCCCGCGTCCTTCGCCGCCGCTGCCAGGTGCCTGTTGTGTTGTGCCAGTTCATTGCGAATCGCCAGACGTTTGTCGTCTTCGGACAACTTCGCGAACTGGGCATCGTCGGCCAGTTCCTGCCGTCGCGTCTGGATCGCGAAATAGGTCTGGCCGAGCGCGATCACCGCTTTGGACGGATCGCCGTTCTGCACAATCAGATAACAGGCGTAGCGCGACAGGCGCACGTCCTCGATTTCACGCTGCGCTCCAGAGCCGATCCCGACCATTGTGAGGACATCCTCAAAATGGTCGGCCACCTTGCGTCCGCTAACCTGGCAAGCCTCTCGCGCACGATCGACAACGGCCCCGAAATGACGGTACTGCGAGTATTCGAGAACGTTCGCCAGTTCCCGGGCTCGCCAGAACTCGTTACCGGCGTCGTCGACATGCCGAATGGCATCGAACGTAGCCCGATGCCGTTCCTCGATATGTTTTTCGGTCATGCGAAACTTCCCCCGATCAAACGCTGCCCTGCTGCCCAGCGCAACGGCGCGCCGCATCGGCCAGCGGCGTCCATTCCTTGTTTTCCACCCAAGCGAATGCGCAGCGGCCCCCACTACGTCGCTCCCACAACTTACCGATTCGTTTTTTCTCTTCGCTGTCCTTGCCGGTGGCCAGGTGTGCACCCTTGTATTCCGCGGCGACGATGCCGCCGTTTTCGAGCCGGATCAGGAAATCCGGGTAAAAACGGTCGCTCGATGTCGGCAGCGAGAACGAACTCGGCTTGCGTTCGACGTTGCGAATCCAGCATTCGACGCCTTCCATCTCGTTGGCGATGAATTGCGCGCATTCGAATTCCTCGCCATCGGATTTGAGATTGCCGATCTGCGGGAAGAAATGCCGCTTCAGCGCCACGAAACCGTTGTACTGCCAATCCCAGGCGTAGCGGCCCGCACCGAATTCGCGCTGCATGTCGGCGCTCACGCTGAAGTGCGACTCGTCGCCCAGCAATGCCAGAAAACCCTGGGCGGTGGCGCCACGCTCCGCCTTCTTCAACCGTTCGGCCAGCGCCTCGCGCAGCCGGAACTTGCGATACGTCAACTCGTCCGTGGTGAAGCCGCGCGCATCGATCAAATGCCGCAGCGCGCCGGACAACCACGCGGCGAGGTCGGCGGGATCCAGATTCGCATCCTGCAATTGCTGTTCGAGCCACCACAGCAGGCCGGTTTCGCTGGCCGGTTCGCGCACGAACATCTGCATCTGCACATCGAGCTTCTCGCCCGGATCGAGCTTCACCTGACCCTCGCGGCTCACGCGCAGGCGCGCGCGCTGCATCGATTCGAGTTCTTTCGCGAAGTCCGTTTCGGCAAGCTCCGCCGGCGCGTCCTTCAGGCTCCACGCTCGCTCCAGCAACGGCGAGTTGCCGGCTTCCAGCAACAAGTCGCCTTGCTTCCACGCCAGCAGCGGCACGGAGAAAATTTCACCGCGTTCCGATGGCGTCTTCTGATGCCCGGTCTCGTGCGCAGCCAACTTCGCGAAAGCTCTTTCGACAACGGCCGTCGCTTCCGGCGAGTGGAATGCGTCTTTCAACGCCTTTTGGTCGTTGCGGTTCCACTCGCCCTTGAGCGTCATGCTGCCGGTCTCGGGCGAGACTTCCAGATTCTTCTCGAAGCGCCTTCGCGTCGCCTCGGGCAGCGCGGACAAATCCGGCAACTCCACATTGCCAGCGCTTTGCGGCAACGGCACGGTCACGTTGTCGTCTTGGCGCAGCAGGTCCCCACTGCCTTGCGAATCCTCGTGTGCGCGAACCAGGTCGTTGGCGTCCTGTCGCTCGAAGCCCGCGTGCACCAGGCCGTCGCGCAGGCTTTGCGCCACTTCGACGATGCGTTGCGACGCCGCGAACGCGTAGGCCTTGTTCAACGTTTCGCGCTGCTTGCGCTGTGCACGCGGCATACGCAACACGCGGCCCAGGATCTGTTCCAGTGCGGTGCTGGTGCTGGTCGCGCGGAAACTCATCAGCACATAGGCGAACGGGCAATCCCAACCTTCGCGCAACTTGTCCACGGTGATGATGTAGCGCAGCGGGCAGGACGGGGCGGACACATCGGTATTGCCCAATTCCTCCAGCGTGCCGGTGGAGATGGCGATCGCCTCCGCCGATACGTTGTGATCCTCGATCAGTGCCCGCTTCACGCGCTCGGCGGTGAACGTTTCCTGATCTTCGCTGCGGCGCTCGGCCTGCAGCAGCATGATCGGACGAATGTGTTCGCCGGTCGCCGCGCGCTCGGCATCGGCTTCGATCTGCAGGCCTTCGAGGCAGTTCACGGCCTCGCGCAGTGCCACCTGCCATTGTCCGTGCGCGGCCAGTTCCACCGGCAGTTTGATCATGTCTTCGGCTTGCAGCGTCGCCGCCGACACCGAGAACAACACGTTGGACGGCTGATAGCTGCGGTCGGGCGTCGCGGTCAATTCCAGCACCGCGCACGGCGCGAGCCGCGCCAGCGTGTCGAATGCGAGCTGGGTGCCTTGATTGTGCGCCTCGTCGACGATGACGAACGGACGCCGCAGACGCAATACGTCCACCAGCGATTCGTTGCCCTTCTCGGCTTCCGGCACACCGGCGAAGTTGGCCATCAACTGGCCGTTCTGCTTGTAGACCGAAAGCCGCCCGGTGTCCTCCTGCTTGAACGATTGCATGGTGGCGACGACGATGGTGTTGCCGCCGTCCAGCGTGCCGGGTTGCATGGACAAGGCCTCGTCCACGGTCAGCACGTTGAACAGGCCGAGTTTTTCGTTCAGCGAATCATGCAGCAGATTGCCCGGTGCCTTCAGCGCGCGCAGGGTCTGTCCGCGGATCGCCTCCGTCGGCACCAGCCACAGCGTGAGCGAATACGCCACGCCGAGCAGGGCGTCGTTGACGCGGCGGATGGCGTGGCCGGCGATCACCGTCTTGCCGCCGCCGGTGGGAATACGCAGGCACACGCAGGGAATGTCGTCCTGCGCGAAGGCCTGCGGCGCGCGATAGGGAATGCCGATGCCGAAGCGTTCGCGCGCGCACGCCTCGTACGCGCGCGCGGCGCCGTCGCTGCGATAGCGGCGCAGGAACGTCTCGAACGCATCCAACGCCTGTTCCTGATAAACCTTCAGGCTCACCGCGCCACCTTCAATTCGTAAGGCAGTTGCCTGAAGGCGATGCGCAAGGCGCGCAAGCGTTCGGGCTTGATCAGGCAGCGCGTGCCGTAGATTGTCTTGGGGCCGTCATGCGCCGGCAATTCGGCCAGCAGCGGCGAGGTGAGCACGTTGCCGCCGCCGGCGGATTTGTCCTTAAGGATACCGTTGTAGAGCAGATACACCGCGCGGCCTTCGTGCACGCCAAGCAGCGGAGAAATCGGCTTTTTCGATGCGAGCGGCGTGCCCGTTTCCATGAACCACACGAAGCGCGCCAGTTCCGCGAAGCGCACGTCCGGGTTGATGTGTCCATTGGCGCCGAATAGCGGCTTGCCGAGCGTAGCGTAACGAAAGCCACCGCCATATCGTGGCAACGCACGCCGAATCCGCTCAGCAGTGATCTCGCGCGCAATGCTCGACTTCATTTCCGTCAAAACGAAACGACGGCGCTGCCCATCCGCGCGGTTCAAGGACAACACGGCTTGCCCTGTTGTGCCCGACCCGGCAAATGAATCCAGCACGATGTCGTCGCCGCTCGTGGTGAAGCTCAGTAGCTCTTCGATCAGCTCGGTCGGCTTGGGAAAATCGAAAGGCCGGTTGCTCTCGGGAAAGATGGCTTTGATCTCGTTCGTGCCGATGCGGCCATCCAACTCGAAGAGACTGGAGAGCTTCGCGCGATAGTCCTTCGCATACACCTTCAGTTCCACGAGTTTGGTTTCGTCTTCACCAAACAGGATGCGGCCTTCATCAAGCAAGCGCCGCATGGTCCCTTCGGGAAAGCGATACCCCATCATCGGCTGTTGGCAAGGCTTACCGGTTTGCGGATGGACCACATCGTAGCGATAACCTTCCTTGCCGGGGTTATGAACCGCGCGCATCCCGGTATAAATGCCACCGGCATCAATAAACTTATAGTCCTCGAAGGGCCAAAGCTGCGTTTTGTTATCTCTATACCAGCGCGAATATGCCGCCTGCCGTTGTTCCTGATCGGAGTAGTCGCGAACGAACTGTTCACCGATTTCGAGTAACTTGCTCTTGACTGCCAAATTTGCGGACTTCCATTCCTTCGGCAGCTTGCTCTTATCACGCGCATAACACAGCACGTACTCGTGTTCGGTAGCGATCTGTGTCGGGTTGTTGTCGGTCACATTTTTCCAGACGATGGTTCCAACACGATTGCCGACACCGAAAATCTCGTCGAACAACAGGCGCAAGCTGGCCAGTTCAATATCATCAATGCTCGCGAAAATCACACCATCATCGCGCAGGAACCGTTTCAGCAGCTTCAAGCGCGGATACATCATGCACAGCCACTTGTCGTGGCGGCATAAGTCTTCGGCCTCATCGCCCACGACCTTATTGAGCCAGTCGCGCATTTCTGTACTGTCCACGTTGTCGCTGTAAACCCAGCCCGTGCGCTTTCCGCTATCGTCGCGCTCGTCCTGGCCGGTGTTGTACGGCGGATCGATGTAGATGCACTTCACCTGGCCGCCGTAGTGCGGCAGCAGCGCCTTGAGCGCGAGCAGGTTGTCGCCTTCGACGATCAGGTTGTCGGCATGTTTGCCGTCGTCGGGGCCGTCAACCGCCAGCGGGAGAGACGAACAAGCGAGTTCGGAGACGTCGTGCAGCAGACGGAACGGCACCTCGGCATCGTGACGCACCACGGCGTCCTTGCCGATCCAGTTCAATACGGGCATGGGGACGAAACCCGCGTCAGATCGTCTTCACGGTGGTACCACTGCAACCACGCCATGCGCGCTTCCCGGATTCGGCAATCCCGCCATGATACCTGCCCGCGTCGCGCGCGTTGAGACGCCAGCGGCGCTCACGCCCCGAGCAGGCGCTGCATCAGCAGCGTACGCAGATCGCGGCGGCCGTCGGCGACGAGCACGACGAGAACGCGCTTGCCTTCGACGCGGTAAACGATCCGCCACGGATTGTGGATCAATTGACGATACTGCGCATTGCCCGTGCCTTCCAGCTCGCGCGGGTGGCTGCCGCGTTGCGGCCATGTCGACAGCGATTGCGCTGCGCGCACGAGCGCATCGAGCGCGTGGACCGCGCGCTCCACTCCGTCGTTGACCGCGATGAAATCGTGAATCGACTCGAGGTCGCGCTCGGCCGCGGCGCCGATTTCGACCGCGTATTTCATCTACGCTTGTGCTTCGCGCGCAAGCGCTCGATGACATCGCGCAGCGGCTTGGTGCGGCCTGCAGCAATGTCTTTTTCGCTCATCGCGAGCATTTTCAGCATGGCCAGCGTTTCCTGGGTTCTTTCATAGGAAACGATATCCTGCACTACCGCCTTGGCCTCTCCGTTCTGGGTGATGATCATCGGCTCGCCTGAAATGGCGATCTGATCCAGCACCTCCGCGGCATTGGCCTTGAAATAGCTGATCGGTTTGATCGACTTGGCCAGACTCATGCCGTTCTCCGTTGGACCGGACCGAATTTAGCCCGTTATCAGTCTCATATCAAGCTTGGTCTTCCACGAACAACACGCGCTTGGTCATGCCGCAGGTCAGGTCATAGCTGATCGTGCCGGCGTGTGCGGCAATCGTCTCGACCGGCAATTGTCCGCCCCACAGCACGACGCGGTCTCCGATCTTCGCGTCCGGCGCGCCGCGCAGATCGATCGTGATCAGGTCCATCGATACACGGCCGACAATCGCGGCTCGCGCGCCGTCGACGAGTACCGGTGTGCCGGCCGGCGCGCTGCGCGGATAGCCGTCGCCATAGCCGATTGCAGCCACTCCGATGTTCATGTCTTCGGGACATTCCCACGTTGCCGCGTAACCGACACGCTCGCCCTTGCGCACGCGATTGACGGCGATCAGCTTGGTCGAAAGTGTCATGACCGACTCGAAGCCGATATCCGCACCGGATTTTCCATCGATCACCGACAAGCCGTACAGCAAGCCGCCGACGCGCACCCAGTAGGGACCTGGATCGGCGCCGCGCGCCGACGGCCAGCCGAGCACGCCGGCCGAATTGGCCAGCGCACGTTCGCCGGGAATTTCGCGGGCGATCGCATCGAAGCGCGCGATCTGTTCGGCGGTGATGTGATTGTCGAATTCGTCGGACGCGGCAAAGTGCGTCATCAGCACGATGTCCGCGTCGATATTCGCCAGCGCACGCAGCCGCGCGTGCACCTCGCGCGCGCGCTCGGGCGCGAAGCCGAGCCGATGCATGCCGGTGTCGAGTTTCAGCCAGACCCGTACTGAGCGCGCGCCTGTCGATAGCATGTTGCGATCGGCTTCGAGCCATGTGAGTTGTGACTCGTGATGAATTACCGCGTCGAGCTGAAGACGCTGGAATTCAGGCAGATCGGCGGCCTCGTCCGGGCCCGAAAGCACAACGATGCGCTTGGTAATCCCGGCCGCGCGCAGACGCAAGCCGTCGCCGAGCGCGGCGACGCCGAAGGCGTCGGCATCGCTCAGCGCGCTCGCGACGCGCTCCAGGCCATGACCGTAACCGTCGGCTTTGACCACCGCCATGATCTTCGCGCCGCCGGCGCGCTCGCGCACGCGCGCAAAATTTCGGCGCAACGCGCCGAGATGGATCGTCGCGACGGCCGCCCGGCTCACTGATAGTGGCCGTGCGCTTCCGAGGCGATCGATTCGAAACGCGTGTATTGGCCGAGGAAGGTCAGGTTGACCGTGCCGATCGGGCCGTTACGCTGCTTGCCGATAATGAGCTCGGCGGACCCCTTCTTGGGCGATTCCTTGTCATAGACTTCTTCGCGGTAGATGAACAGGATCACGTCGGCGTCCTGCTCGATCGCGCCGGATTCGCGCAGGTCCGACATCACCGGACGTTTGTCGGTTCTTTGTTCAAGAGAGCGGTTGAGCTGCGACAGGGCGATCACCGGGATGTTCATTTCCTTTGCCATCGCCTTCAGGCTGCGCGAGATTTCTGAAATTTCGGTGGCGCGATTCTCCTTGTTGCCGGGCACCTGCATCAGCTGCAGGTAATCGATGACGATCAGGCCGACGTCGTGTTCGCGCTTCAGGCGCCGCGCACGCGCACGCAATTCGGCCGGCGACAGCGCCGGCGTGTCGTCAATGAAAATCTTTGCCTCCGACAGCAACGTGATCGCGCTGGTCACACGCGGCCATTCCTCTTCCTGGATATCACCCGTGCGCAGGTGCTGCTGGTTGATGCGGCCGAGCGAGGAGATCAGGCGGAACGCGAGCTGCGAGGCCGACATTTCCATCGAGAAGATCGCCACCGCTTTCTTCGACTTCAGCGCCGCATGTTCGGCCATGTTGACGGCGAGCGCGGTCTTGCCCATCGACGGACGCGCGGCCACGATGATGAGGTCCGACGGCTGCAAGCCGGCAGTCATCTCGTCGAGGTCGGCGAAGCCGGTGGCCAGTCCCGTAACCGAACCCTTGCTCTCATA
>Ga0105241_10003744_pt1 | contig 11281 bp, 10 predicted proteins | sample KBSC64metaG_FD_80422 | JGI IMG/M metagenome (GOLD analysis project Ga0105241, IMG submission 80422) | Corn rhizosphere microbial communities from Kellogg Biological Station, Michigan, USA - KBS C6-4 metaG | ecosystem: Host-associated > Plants > Roots > Rhizosphere > Soil | place: Michigan, USA...
GCGGAGCCGGTCCCCGGATCCTCGACGATCGCGCCGTGCTTCGGGAAGAAGAAGCGGGACAGCACGTGATCGCCTTCGCGTGCGAAAACGTACGCCATCGCTCGTTGCGCGTTGCTCGCATGCACGAGCATTTGCGCAGGCGCAGGCCGCGCGCGGCGCACCGCGTCGAACGACGCAAGCGGCACCATCAACTGCTCGCTGCCGGTGTCGACCCACAGCGGACCGGCCACGTCCAGGTCGTTGCTTGACAGACCTAGCATCGCGGCGAGATCGTCGCGCGATGCCGACGCCGGCCGATACCGCGGCGCGTTCGCCGTCAACGTCCAGACGTCGCCGTCGGCGCGCACCGGGATGACGCCTGCGTGCATCTGCAGCGTCAGATGGTCGCCGGCGTCCGCGATCGCGCGCACGACGTGCGCGGTACCGAGGGTCGGATGGCCCGCGAACGGCATCTCGAATGACGGAGTGAAGATGCGCACGCGCCGTGTCGCGGCTTGCGACGGAAGCACGAACGTCGTCTCCGACAGGTTGAACTGCAGCGCGAGCGCCTGCATCGCCGCGTCGTCGAGTCCGCGCGCATCCTCGAACACCGCGAGCGGATTGCCGGCGAGCGGCGCCTCGGCGAACACGTTGACGATGCGAAACGCGTAGTCGCTTGTATGATCCCCCCACGCTTGCGGCCGACTGAACGAACTTCGTGCTTCGCCCTCAGGTGTTCGCCCTAGGGACGGCCCGTCGGGCTCACGCGCTGCGCTGCCCCCCGAGGGGGCGGAATTCGCGCCTTGAGGCGGCTCGGCGGCGCTCATTGCGCAAACTCGAGCGGTGACGACGCGAGCAGCCGTCGCGCGAGGCCGCGGAAGGCCTCGTCGCGCGCATCCTCGACGTGCAGGACGGCCGCGTTCCGGAAATGCGGGAAATTGCGCGCGATGGCGCGCTCGTACGACGGGTCGTAGTGCAGCTCGAGAAGCTCGCTGGCGAGCTCGCGCGTGGCACCCGATTCCATCAACGCCTGCCAGTGCGCGACGACCGCATTGCCATGCAGCTTCGCAAGCGGTGCAATCTGCGCGGTGAACGCGGCAGGATCGATCGCGAGGTGCGCGTAATCGGACGCGAGCATCGCGACACGGTGTGGCGTCGACGCTTCGAGCCGGATGCACGGCGCCTCCCGCATCGACTCGAGCAACGCGTCCGGAACCTGCAGCCGTCCGATGCGCCGGCTTTCCGATTCGACGAACACCGGACGCGACGCGTCGAAGTGCGCGAACGATTCGAACAGCGCGCTTTCGAACGCCTTCTGGCCGGGCTGCGGAGCACCCGGAATGTCGCCGAGGAGCGAACCGCGATGGCATGCGAGCCGCTCGAGATCCAGCACCTGTCCGCCCTCGGCCGCGATCGCCTCGATCAGGCGCGATTTGCCCGAGCCGGTGAATCCGCACACGACGCGATAGCGGAATTGCCGCGGCCATTGCGCAAGCAGGGCGACGACGTGACGCCGGTACGCCCGGTAGCCGCCGTCGAGCTGCACGGCGCGAAAGCCGATCTCGTTCAGCACGTGCACGAGCGCGCGGCTACGCTGCCCGCCGCGCCAGCAGTACACGAGCGGCGCCCACTCGCGCGGCTTGTCCTGCACGTGCGTCGCGACGATGCGCGCAATGTTGCGCGCAACGATGGCCGCACCGGCCTTGCGCGCCTCGAATGCCGAGACCTGCACGTAAGTGGTTCCGATGCGCGCGCGTTCGTCGTCGTCGAGCACCGGCAGGTTGATTGCACCCGGCAGATGATCTTCGGCGAACTCGGCAGGCGAACGCACGTCGATCCGATCACGGAAGGCGGCGAAATCGTCGACGCTCGCGCGAATTTGCGCACGCAACGGCGGACCGGGCGGCAGCGGGGCGATCATCGTCGCGACAGCAGCGGCGCGAGTGCGGGCCAGACGTTGTCGAGGATCCGCGGTTCGGCGGCCGCCTTCGGATGAATGCGATCTTCCTGGAACTGCGCGAGATCGTCGCCGAAGCCCGCGAACAGGTACGCCACGACGGGCACCTTGTGCGCCTTCGCGACATCGGCGAACAGCGATGCGAAGCGCCGCGCATACGCGGAGCCGTAGTTCGGCGGCACCTGCATGCCGAGCAGCAGCGGCTTCGCGCCCGCGGCGAGCACGTCCTTCACCATCGCATCGAGGTTCGCCCGCGTGGCGTCGAGGTTGCCGCCGCGAAGCGCATCGTTGCCGCCGAGCTCGATGACGACGATCGATGGACGGTGCTCGCGCAACAGGGCGGGCAGGCGCGCGCGTCCGCCGGCCGTCGTGTCGCCCGAAATCGACGCGTTGACGACATGTTGCCGATAGCCTTCCTTCGCGAGCCGTGCCGCCAGGAGGTCCACCCATCCTTCGCCGCGCGCGAGCCCGTACCCGGCCGAAATTGAATCGCCGACGACGAGCAGCACCGGTGCGAGGCCCTGCGCCAGCACCGGTGCCGGGAGGACGATGCAGCAGGCGAGCACGAGCAGGCGCGCGAACGCGCGGATCGATGATTGACGCGCGGGCATCGAAGCGAGCGCATGACGTGCACGAAGCAGGCGAAGCATCGGCAAATTGTAACCGGCCGGTCTTCGCCGACCGCACGAAACGTGCCGCGTAGAATCCAAGGCGGATGTCCCCTCCGATCATTCGCGCCGAACGTCTTTCGAAGATTGTCCAGAGCGGAGAGGCGCCGCTCACCATTCTCGACGCCGTGAGCTTCGGCGTCGATGACGGCGAAACCGTCGCGATCGTCGGTGCAAGCGGCTCGGGCAAGACGACGCTGCTCGGCTTGCTTGCCGGACTCGACGATGCGACGTCGGGTGACGCGATGCTCGACGGCGTGTCGCTGGCGACGCTCGATCAGGACGGCCGCGCCGCGTTGCGCCAGCGCCTGCTCGGGTTCGTGTTCCAGTCGTTTCAACTGCTGCCCGCGCTGACCGCGCTCGAGAACGTCATGCTTCCGCTCGAGCTCGCCGGCGCGGCCGACGCGATGCCGCGGGCGCGCGACTGGCTCGCGCGCGTCGGGCTCGCGCGGCGCACCACGCACCATCCGCGGCAGTTGTCCGGCGGCGAGCAGCAGCGCGTTGCGATTGCACGCGCGTTCGCCGGCGAACCGAAGATCCTGATGGCCGACGAGCCCACGGGCAACCTCGACGGCGTCACCGGCGTCGAGATTGCGGAGCTCATGTTCCGGCTCAATCGCGAACATGGAACGACGCTGCTGCTCGTCACGCACGACGTCGAGCTCGCGCGCCGCTGCGAGCGACGCCTGTCGCTTGCGGCCGGACAGCTGGTCGGCGACGAGCGCGCCGAATTGCCATGCCCACGCTCCGCCTCGCGCTTCGCCTAGCCGCGCGCGATTGGCGCGCCGGCGAAATGCGCGTGCTGATCGTCGCGATCGTGCTCGCTGTCGCGAGTGTGGGCACCGTCGCGTTCTTCGCCGACCGCGTGAAGCAGGGTCTCGCGCAACAGGCGAACCTGCTGCTCGGCGCCGATCTGATGGTGAGCGGCGACCGTCCGCTGCCCGACGTCTACGCCACGCAAGCGCACGCACTCGGGCTTGCGACGTCGCCGGCGATTCGCTTCAACAGCATGGTCGCGCAGTCGGGACGCAGCGATTCCGTCGCGGTGCTTACCGATGTCAAGGCCGTTGCGCAAGGCTACCCGCTGCGCGGAAGTGTCACGCTCGTCGATCCCGCGCGCGGCACGAAGCGCGCGGCGAACGGTATTCCCGCGCCCGGCGAAGCGTGGATCGACACGCGCCTCGCCGATCGTATCGGCGCGCACAGCGGCAGCAGGCTTGCTGTCGGTGATGCAACGCTTACCGTGACGGCCATCATCGCGCAGGAGCCCGAGATCGCCGGACTCACGTTCGCGCCCGGTCCGAAGCTGCTGCTCAACCTGAGCGACGTCCCGGCGACGCATCTGCTGCAGCCCGGGAATCGTGCGACGTGGCGGCTGCTCGTCGCGGAACGCGAGAACGGCCAGCTCGATCGCTACCGGGCGTTCGTCGCCGATCACCTGCAGCCGGGCCAACGCGTGGAATCGGTGCGCGACCTGCGTCCCGAAGTGCGCCAGACGCTCGAGCGCGCCGAACGCTTTCTCGGCCTGTCGGCGCTCGTCGCCGTGCTGCTCGCCGCGGTCGCCGTGGCGCTCGCCGCGTCGCGCTATCTGCGGCGCCATCTCGACGCCGCCGCGATGTTCCGCTGCTTCGGTGCTCCGGTTGCGCAAACACTTGCGCTGTTCGTCATCCAGTTCATCGCCATCGGGATTGCGGCGAGCGCGCTCGGGCTGGCCGGCGCACTCGCCGGCCAGCAGCTCCTTGCCGTGCTGCTGTCGGGTGCGCTGGTATCGACGCTGCCGTCCCCATCGTGGATGCCTGCCGTCACGGCGCTCGCGACGGGCCTGCTGCTCCTGTTCGGCTTCGCGCTGCCGCCGCTCGTCGCACTGGCGAACGTGCCTCCGCTGCGCGTGCTGCGGCGCGACCTGCCGCGGCCGCGCGCTGGCGGGATCGCTGCCTACGCCTGCGGCGTGGCGACCATCGCGTTGCTCGTCGGATGGCAGGCGCACGAAGCCGAGGCCGCGGGCATCATGCTGGCCGGGGTGGGCGGCCTCCTCGTTGCCGCGGGCGCACTCGCGTGGCTGCTGCTGGCGCTGTTGAAGCGCGTGCCGGCACGCGGCGTGTCGTGGCGCTTCGGTCTTGCCAACCTGCGCCGGCGTGCATTCGCATCGAGCCTGCAGATCGGTGCGCTGGCGCTCGGGCTCACCGCCTTGTTGCTGCTGACCGTCGTGCGCGGCGATCTCGTGCGCGACTGGCGCGCGAGCCTGCCGCCCGATGCGCCGAATCAATTTCTGGTCAACGTGCTGCCCGATCAGGTCGCCGACGCGCGTGCGTGGCTGGTGCAGCGCCTGGCAGTGGACACGCAGTTCAAGCCGATGGTGCGCGGGCGACTCGTCGAGCTCAATGGCGCGCCACTCGACACGTCGCGCTATGCCGACACGCGCGCGCGCCGGCTGGCCGAGCGCGAATTCAACCTGTCGTGGACCGATCGGCTGCCGCCCGGCAATCGTGTCGTCGACGGCCGCTTCTGGCCGGCCGATGCGAGCGGTGCAGCTGCAGGCATTTCGCTCGAGGAGGGCATCGCGCAGAAGCTCGGCGTCAAGGTCGGCGACCGTCTCACGTTCGATGCGGGTGGCCTCCGGATCACGGCGCCGGTGACGAGCACGCGCAAGGTCGACTGGGACAGCTTCCGCGTCAATTTTTTCGCACTGTTCGCGCCGGGCGCGCTCGACGCGCTGCCGGCGACGTACATCGCCGCCTTCCGGGCGCCCGAAGGCGACGTCAACTGGCTGTCGGGACTCGTGCAGCGCTACCCGAACATCCTGTCGATCGACGTCGCCGAGATCCTCGCGCAGGTGCAGTCGATCGTCGATCGCGTCGCGCGCGCCGTCGAATTCGTGTTCCTGTTCACGCTCGCCGGCGGCCTGCTCGTGCTGCAGGCGGCGATCGCATCGACGCAGGACGAGCGCAAGTTCGACGCGGCCATCGTGCGCACGCTCGGCGCGTCGAGTGCGCAGTTGCAGGGGGCGCACGCCGCCGAGTTCCTGTTGCTCGGCGCGCTTTCCGGCTTGCTCGGTGCGGCCGGCGCCACGGCGATCGGCTGGGCGCTCGCCGATCGCGTGTTCAGCATCCCGTTCACCGGCAATCCGCTGGTGTTCGTCTACGGCATCGTCGGCGGCGCGCTCGCCGTGCTGATCGCCGGGTGGCTCGGCACGCGCGAGACGGTACGCGAGCCGCCGCTTGCCGTATTGCGCGAGCTTGCCTGATGTAAGGATTGCATAAGAATGCAGTTCTGCGCCACAATATGCAGTCCCGATGGACACGATCTCGCAAAGCTTTGCGCTGGCGCTTTCGATGGTCGCGCACCTCGATGCGCGGCTGACGCAGATCGTCGGACTGTCGGTCACCGTCAGCCTCGCCTCGACGCTGTGCTCGGCGGTGATCGGGCTGCCGCTCGGCGCCGCGATGGCCATCGCGCGATTTCCCGGGCGCGATCCCGTCATCGTGACGTTGAACGCGGCGATGGGCCTGCCGCCGGTAGTCGTCGGCCTTCTCGTCTATCTGCTGCTGTCGCGCGCCGGGCCGCTCGGCGCGTTCGGCCTGCTGTTCACGCCCACCGCGATGGTCATCGCACAGACGATCCTGATCGTGCCGATCGTCGCCGCGCTGACGCGCCAGGTCGTCGAGGACGCGTGGGCCGAGTACCGCGAGCAACTGCGCAGCCTCGATGCGTCGTGGTGGCAATCGAGCACGACGCTCCTGTGGGATACCCGCTGGTCGCTCCTGACCGTGCTGCTCGCAGGCTTCGGACGCGCGGCGTCGGAGGTGGGCGCCGTGATCATTGTCGGCGGCAACATCGACGGCGTGACGCGCGTCATGACGACTGCAATCGCGCTCGAGACGAGCAAGGGCGACCTTGCGCTCGCACTCGGCCTCGGCATCGTGCTGCTCACGCTGGTGATGGCGCTCAACGTCGGCGCGCACCTCACGCGGCAATGGGCGAGGGCGCGCTTTGGGTGACGCTGCAATCGCCGAGGGCTTGCCGATCGTCGCTGCCGGCGTGGGCGTCGTCCGCCGCGGCACGCGCGTGCTCGATGCGATCGACGTCACGATCGAGCCGCGTGCCCGCACGTTCATCCTGGGCGCGAACGGTGCAGGCAAGAGCACGCTGCTGCGCGTGCTGCATGGACTCCTCGCACCCGACGCCGGCACCGTGACGTGGGGAAGCGGCAGGTCGCGGCCGGCGGGGCAGGCGATGGTGTTCCAGCGCCCGGTGCTGCTGCGCCGCTCGGCCGCGGGCAACGTTCGTCATGCACTGGCACTTCGCGGCGTGCGGGGAAGCGAAGCGCAGCGGCGCACCGACGACGCGCTTTCGCGTGTCGGTCTCGGCGAAATCGGCGCGCGGCCTGCGCGAGTGCTGTCGGGCGGCGAGCAGCAGCGGGTTGCGCTCGCGCGCGCATGGGCACTCGAGCCCGAGGTCCTGTTCCTCGACGAGCCCACCGCGAGCCTCGATCCCCCCGCGACGCGCGCGGTCGAGAGCATCGTCGAAGCCATTCACGCCCGCGGGACGACCATCGTGATGACCACACACAGCCTCGGACAGGCGAAGCGCCTCGCCGACACGGTGATCTTCCTGTCCGCGGGCAAGGTGACCGAATGCACGGACGCATCGCAATTCTTCGCTTCGCCGCATTCGTCCGAGGGAAGGATCTTTGTCGAAGGAGAGCGGTTGTGATGAAAACGTGGATCAGGAATGTGATGCTGGCGCTCGGCATGCTCGGCGCGGTCGGTGCCGGTGCTGCGGAACCGTTCATCGTCGTTGCGTCGACGACGTCGACCGAGCAGTCGGGGCTGTTTGCGCATCTGCTGCCGGCGTTCGAAAAGGACACCGGCATCGCCGTGCACGTGGTCGCCGTCGGCACCGGACAGGCGCTCGACATCGGCCGGCGCGGCGATGCCGACGTCGTGTTCGTGCACGACAAGGCTGCCGAGCTCAAATGGCTTGCCGAAGGCAATGGGGTCCAGCGTTATCCCGTCATGTACAACGACTTCGTTCTGATCGGACCCAAAGCCGATCCCGCCCACGTCGCGGGCGGCAAGGACATCGCGGCCGCATTGAAGAAAATCGCGCAGGCGAAGCCGGCGTTCGTGTCGCGGGCCGACAAGAGCGGCACCTATTCGGCGGAACTGCGGTTGTGGAGGGATGCGGGCGTCGACATCGCGAAGGCCAAGGGGTCGTGGTATCGCGAGACCGGATCGGGCATGGGACCGGCGCTCAATACGGCGGCGGCGCTCGACGCGTATCTTCTTGCCGATCGCGGCACGTGGCTCAACTTCCATAACCGCGGCAATCTCGAGATCGCCGTCGAGGGCGACAAGCGGCTCTTCAACCAGTACGGCGTGATGCTCGTGAATCCCGCGAAGCATCCGCAAGTCAAGAAGGATCTCGGCCAGAAGTTCATCGACTGGCTCGTATCGCCGCGCGGACAGCAGGTGATCGCGAGCTACACGATCGATGGCGAGCAATTGTTCTTTCCGAACGCCGGCTCGGATTCGTGACGCCACGGCGCCGCACCGGGCTCGCGTTCGTCGGCGGCACGCTTGCACTTTTCGCCCTCGCGCTGATCGCGCTCGGCGCGGGCCGCTATCCGATTCCGCTGCGTGAGTTCGCGCACGTACTGTGGGCGCGCGCCAGCGGCGGTAGCGACGCGGCGACCGCGGATGCGATCGTGTGGCAGATTCGCCTGCCTCGTGCCGCTGTCGCCATGCTCGTCGGGGCGGCACTCGGCGCGGCGGGTACCGCATACCAGCACCTCTTTCGCAATCCGCTCGTCGCACCCGATACGCTGGGGGTTTCGTCGGGTGCGGCCCTCGGCGCCGTGCTCGGCATCGTTGCCGGCGCGAGCTTCGTGGCCGTCGAGGCGGCCGCCCTCGTCGGCGGGCTGGGCGCCGTCGGCATCGTCATGCTGATCGCCGGGCGTCTCGAGGCGCACGATCCGCTGGTGACGCTGATCCTGACCGGAATCGTCGTCGCAAGCCTGCTCGGCGCGGCGATCGCGCTCGTGAAGTACCTCGCCGATCCCTACAACCAGTTGCCCGCGATCACCTTCTGGCTGATGGGGAGCCTCGCTTCCGCGTCGGCCGGCGAGATCGCGAGCCTGTTGCCGGCCGTGGCACTTGCGCTCGTCGTGCTGTTCGCGCTTGCATGGCGGGTCAACCTGCTCGCGTTGCCCGAGGACGAGGCGCGTGCGCTCGGCGTGAACACGCGGCGATTGCGCGGTGTGGTCATCGCCGCCGCGACGCTCGCGACCGCCGCCAGCGTCGCGGTTTCCGGTGTCATCGGCTGGGTGGGTCTCGTGGTGCCGCACATGGCGCGTCTCGTGGTCGGCCCCGAATTTTCGCGCCTGCTGCCTGCGGCGGCACTGTTCGGCGCTGCGTTCATGCTGATCATCGACACGATTTCACGCACCGTCGCACCCGTCGAGATTCCGCCCGGGATCCTGACCGCGGTGATCGGCACGCCGGTATTCATCGCGCTTCTCGCGCGTGCGCAGCGGACTTTCTAGACCGATGTCGCGCATGCCGAACGCGACGCAGGCACGCCGGCCGATGCTCGACGTGCGCGATCTCGCCTTCGGCTTCGGTGCGCGGCGTGTTGGTGCGGAAGTGACGTTTGCGCTCGCGGCTGGTGAGACCCTGGCCGTGCTCGGCGGAAACGGCGCGGGAAAGACGACGCTGTTTCGCACGCTGCTCGGGCTGCTCCCGCCCCAGCGAGGCAGCGTGCTGCTGGAAGGCGAGCCGTTGGCGCAACTGGCGCCGGCGGTACGCGCGCGGCGCCTCGCGTACGTCCCGCAGCAAAGCGCGCCCGCTTTCGCGTTCACCGTGCTCGAGTCCGTGGTGATGGGATGCGCCGCGCGCCTCGGAACATTCGGCCGCCCGGCGCGCGACGACTATGCCAATGCGCAGCGCGCGCTCGCGACGCTCGGCATCGAATCGCTCGCACCACGGCGGGTCACCGAGATCTCGGGCGGCGAGCGCCAGCTGGTCATGATTGCGCGCTCGCTCGCGCAGCATGCACGTGTGCTCGTGCTCGACGAGCCGACGGCAAGCCTCGACTTCGGCAATCGCGTGCGCGTCCTCGGCGAAATCGATCGGCTGCGCGCGGATGGCATGACGATCCTTTTCTCGACGCACGAGCCGGATCAGGCGCTCGCCCACGCCGATCGCGCGCTGTTGCTCGCGGGCGGGCGCATGATCGCGCTCGACACGGTCGAGCGCGCGCTCACGGCCGAGAACATCGAGCGCCTCTACGGCACGCCGGTGCGCCTGGTCAGCTTCGATGGGCACCGGTACGCCTGCGTGCCGCGCGAGTAGACAATGTGTAGGCCACACCATGCCGACGAACGCGCGATGTGCGTGAAAGCGACACGCTCGCGCCCTTGCAGCCCTACGCTCGTCGCCCGCCGCGCCATCGCGGTGTGCAGCGTGCATACTTATGACGCCGGCATACGCAGCATCGAGCGCCGGTGAATCCGTCAGAGCGCGAAACGCGTCAACGCACACTCCGGTATCGACCATGGCCTCGGGCAAATCGACCAGCATCCACAAACGCAAGCTGGCGGCGGCGCTCCGTAAGATGGGCACGTCGCTCGCCACGCACACCGAATCCACGTTCAAGCCCTCGGGAGTCGCCTCGAAGGCGCTCGAGGAATTCAAGGCACGCCGCGCGGCCGAGAAGCTCGGTCTGCTGCCGCCCGCGAAGTCGAAGGTCGTCGAGCGCTACGAGATCGACACCGACACGACGACGGTGACCAAGCTGCCGCTCCGGCTCAAAACGCGCTGACGCATCACGCGTTGAAGACGACGCGGCCGGTGAGCGTCACGTCGTAGCCGCGCAGCGATGCGGCGGTCGCGGCGAACTCCGGTGTACGCGTGCAGCCGAGCAGAGCCTGCAGCGGCGGTTCGAATGCGTCGCGGCGGAACGTGACGAGATCGAAGCGCTCGGTTGCGAGCGGGACGAACGCGAGACCGTTGGCGCGCGCGGCGGCTTCGATGCCGAGGCCGACATCCGCTTGACCGCTGCGCACGATCGCTGCGAGCTCGGTCTCGGCGTGCGCAATCCGGGGTGACCAGTCGAGCGCATCCGCCCGGATGCCGGCCTGTGCCAGCAGATGCAGCAGCAACCGGTGGCTGCCCGCACCCGGTTGCCTCGACGCGATCCGCACACGCTTTCGCGCGAGATCCGCGAGCTTGCGGATGCGGTGCGGGTTGCCTTCCCGCAGCAGCAGGCCCTGCGTGCGACGCGCCCATTCGAGCACGACCACGTCGGCGCCGGAGAAAAGCTCGCGCACCAGCGGCACGTTGTACTCGCCGCTCGCGTCGTCGAGCCAGTGGGTTGCCGCTGCGGTGGCTTCGCCGCGCGCGAGCGCCTCGACGCCCGCGCGGCTGCCACCCGCCAGGATGGCGAGGCCACAGCGCGATTCACGCGCCGCCCATTCGAGCAACGGGTCATGGCTGCCCGCGATGATCGGGGCGCGTCCGCGCACCATCGCGGCCGGCGCTTCACGCTTGCCGGCAATCCACGCGTCGATCTGCGCGCGCGGGAACAGCAGCTTTCCGGTTGCGCGCACATGCGGGATGGAACGCTGGCGCACGAGATCGTAGATGCGCCGCTCCTTCAGTCGCAGGTAGGCGGCGAC
>Ga0105241_10003748_pt1 | contig 11274 bp, 10 predicted proteins | sample KBSC64metaG_FD_80422 | JGI IMG/M metagenome (GOLD analysis project Ga0105241, IMG submission 80422) | Corn rhizosphere microbial communities from Kellogg Biological Station, Michigan, USA - KBS C6-4 metaG | ecosystem: Host-associated > Plants > Roots > Rhizosphere > Soil | place: Michigan, USA...
GTCGTGGTTGTCGACGAAGGTCACCGACATCGCCGGCCACCAGCCGATGGCGCCCTGCGGCTTGCCGTCCGTCGCCTTCAGGCGCCAATAGTTGCCGTTGGCGAGGGCGTCGTTGAGGATGCCTTTCGTCGTGAAGTCGAACGCGCCGCAGCTGCTGCTGGTGCCGTTGATCCAGTCCATGATGGCCTGGCGGTTCGCGTTCAGGTTGTTCAGGTCGAACGAATCCGGCCACATCTCGCCCACGCAGAAGTCGGGCGCGAACGCATTCGCATACTGGCCCACGTAGTTGGCACCGAAGCCCTTCACGTAGTCGAAGCGCAGGCCCGAGAAGCCGACCGGTTTCAGGGTGGTGTTGAGCCAGTTGATGATGCCGTTCTGGACCTCGCCCACGTTCTTGTGGTCGAGGTCGCGGCCGGCGGAAAAGCCCTGTCCGGTGTCGGGGTTGCCGAGACCGCAGTTGCACTCGTCGCCGTTGACAATGGAATAGGTGGTCCAGTTCGGATTCGTGAAGTCGGACCAGCCCGTGGTGCCCACGCGGTGGTTGACGACGACGTCGACGATGGACTTGACGCCCTTGTTCTTGAACGCGCTCACGACATTCGTCAGCTCGGCTGCGCTGCCGTAGCTGGAATCGAGCTTGTTCAGCTGGCGCGGCAGATAGCCTTCCCTGGCGCTCGAATCCGACGGCGGCGGGAACCATACGTGGGTAAAGCCCATGGCGCTGATGTCGCCGACATTGTTCAGCAGGGTGTTGTACCAGTCCGGACCGGCGTAATTGGCCGAGTTCCAGTGGAAACCCTGCAGGACGATGGCCGTGCTGCCGCCGGCCTGCTGGGTGGGGGTAGCGGCCTGCGCGGCGGACGCCATCATGCCTGCCGCCAGGACGGCGGCCAGGGTGATCTTCTTCATGCTTCTCCTCCGAGTTTGTACGGGTAAGGTCCCGGCCGGCAACGGCGGTGAAGCAAAAGTCCGCTGCCTGGCGAGGTACTTTTACTACGTATCAGACAATCATTCTGCGTATGTCTTTGTGCCTGACGGGGGAGATTGTTGTTCGAGCCTATTTCTATGTCAACTCATTTTGCATAAATGTGTAGTTTTAATACTTATGACGTTCAACCACACCTCGGATGTAGTCGTCCAGCGTCGTGGTCCCGCGTACCGGCGCATCCGGCCAGCGGTCCTGTTCGTCCAGCACGGTGCCGGTCATGCAGACATAGGAGCGCGCCGCTTCCGGCGAGAAGCCGAGCTGGCGGAATGTCTGTTCCCAAGCGTGGCGGGGGATGACCTCGACGTCGACGGGACGGTCGAGCGCGCGCGCATACGCGTCGGCGACGTCGCGCGGCGTGTACCGGCGCGGTCCCTCGACATACCACGTGTCTGTCCGGTCGGCCGGTTCCAGCAGCCGGCGCGCGGCCGCTTCGCCGAGGTCGCCAGGTGCGACCATCGGAATCGCGACGTCTTCAGGAAAGAAGCTCGGCAGCTTGCCGCGATGACGGATGGTAGCGAGCATGTCGGCCCAGTTGCTCATGTAGTAGGCGCCGCGGTTGACGGCGACGGGTACCGGCTGCGCCCTGAGCTTTTCCTCGAATTCGAACAGGACGGTGAGGTCGCCGCACGGCGTGCCCGGACGGGCGCCGAACGTGGATACCGCCACGGTCTTGCGCAGGCTGGAATCCAGCACGGCGTCGGCGATGGCGGCGGCATTGGCCCGTTCCACGGCGTCGGTGTCGGTGAACGGGGCGGCCGGCGGATTCAGCAGAAGCGCGGTCGTGCCCGTGCGCAGGATGGTGCGCAACGCGTGCACGTCGCGCACGTCGGCCACGGCGATGTGCGCGCCCGCGTCCCTGAGGCCGGACGCATGGCCGGCATTGCGGGTGACGACCGTGACGGGCTCGCCGCGCCGCAACAGCGCGCGCGCCGTCGCGGAACCGACCCGTCCTGTCCCTCCGATGATGATGTGCATGGTCTCTCCTTTCGTTGCGAAAGGGGACCATGGTAAGAGGCGCTAATGACAGGTTCTGTCAGTAGCGACCGATCATCTCGTGCAGGTCGTAGCTCATCACGGCCAGGAAGGCCGCCAGGCCAAGGTACATCACGCCATAGTGGATACGGGTGCCGAGCGGCACGTCGTAATACGGCTGCCCTTCCAGGTCGCCCGACAGCGCCAGCCTGATCTGCGGGTAGGCCAGGATCGCGATCAGGATCAGCATCGGGCTCGGTCGGTAGAAGAACAGGGCCGCCAGCATCGGCACCCCGGCCAGCCAGATCTTCGGCGAGATGATCGCCGTGATGCGGCCGCCGTCGAATGGCATGGTCGGAATCAGGTTGATCAGGTTCAACATGCAGCCGGAGTAGGCCAGGGCCAGCATCAGCTGGCTGTCGGTGTGGCGCCCCATCCAGTAGCAGCCGAGGGAGGCCAGCGTGCCCACCAGCGGGCCGGCGAAACCGATCCAGGCTTCCGTCTCGACGTTGTGCGGCATCTGCTTGAGTTCGGTCCAGGCGCCGACGAACGGGATGAACATCGGCAGCCCGACGTCCAGTCCGCGCTCGCGCGCCGCCGCGTAGTGGCCCAACTCGTGGATGAACATCAGCAGCACGAACCCCACCGCGTATTTCCAGCCGAACACCCAGCTGTACACCAGGATCGACAACAGCATCGTGCCGCCCGTCGTGAACAGCTTGCCGAGCTTGCCGGCCACGAACAACCATGCGATCAGCTTGGCCATTATTTGCTCAGGTCGACCTTGGCCGGTGCCGGCGCCGGCTCGTCGCTGTCCGCCGCGGCCACGTTCACGGATTCGGCTTCCTTCGGCTTGCGCTTGAAGAATTTCCAGATCGCGGAGCCGACTGCGGCGAACGCGACGATGATCAGCTTCTTGAAGGCCAGCAGCAGGGCGACCAGCTTGCCGAACAGGCCCAGCTTGGCGGCCACGCCACCTGCGACGAGGGCGGCGATGCCGTATTCCGCGACCTTGTCGGTCTTGTCGTTGAAGTCGGCGTAGCGGTTGCCGGCGGTGAAATTGGTGAAGGCGGTCACCTGCTGCATTTCGTTCTTGATCTGGCCGAGTTGGCTGATGTCGGCGACGGCATTCAGCACGAGCACGCCTTCGCGGCCCAGCACGCGGATGTTGTAGTTCAGGTCGTGGTGGCCCGAATCTTCGCTCACCAGGTCCTTGGCCCAGTACAGCTTGTGCGCGGCCTTGTCATAGTGCGGCGTCTCGGCCCAGCCGGCCAGGCGCATGCTCGCATATCCCTGCTTCTTGCGCTCCTCGTTCGCGGCCGCGAGACTTTCCTGCATGTCCTTGAGCAGATTGTTGTAGTCGATGGCGTCGGCATCGTCGTCCTTCACATGGCCATCCTTGTCATAGGTGACCACGACGCCCCAGCCATCGTTCCCCAGCGGATTGACGCCGGCCGGCACGATCATGCCCAGCGTCTGCGCGCCCGGCGGATTGCCCCAGGCGACCAGCAGGTTGTCGGTGTCGGCCGGGTTCAGGTAGCGGAAGCCGGACGGCAGGTCCAGCGTGACGACGCCGCCGGGCAGGGCGACGCGACCCTGTTGCGGCTGCATCGTCTCGACCAGCTGGCGGGCCGCACTCTCGGCGGCGTGGTCGTCGGGGGCGGCGAATGCCGTGTTTGCCGTGCTCAGGGCCAGGCAGAACAATCCGCTGAGGATGTGTTTGAGCATGATTTCTTTCTTGAGAAAAAGATATCAATGCTACTGGAGTTTTGGGTGTGCATACTCACTTATTGTCACTGGTGGTGTTTGGCGAGGCAGTTGGGCGGCGCGACAGAACTGGCCACGCAAGGGAGGTAGTTGCTAAAAAGGAATCGATGGCGAACAGGAATAAGTGTTGTTTTTGCAACATATGAGGGAAAGCGTCACAGATATTGCATAGATGTTTGATAGACTGTGTCTAACTGGAAATCCGATCGAGTCGTTGTCTGACAGTGGCGTGATTTTCGTTTTGATACCAGCTGGAGAGCACCTGACGACAGGAGGGCTTCATTATGCTACGGTGGCTTGCAAACTTGATTTCTCATCACGTTCCTACGCCTGAGAAACATGCAAAACGGTCGCTCAACGACCTGCGCATGGAGCTGTATCAGTCCGAGCAACATTTGCTGGAAACGCAATTGCGTGCGGATTACTACCGGGCTCAAATCGCTTTTCTGGAAGAAGTGACCAGGAAGGGAATCGAGCAGGTATCTGACCAGCGTAAAGGTCAACAGGAAGCCTCCCAGGCGCTGCGGCCGGGACTCAAGCTCACGGCGGCGCAATAGCTCAGGATCCGCAGCAGAATTGGTAGATCAGTGTTGCCGGTAGGGTAATATGCACCCTACACCGAGTTTTGACGAACTTCCGCAACCGCCAACAGCACACATAGTGGAAGGTATAGGGAGTCCACTTAAATGGCTATTTGGCAATACGATTTGTTCGTCCTCGGTGAAGGGAGTGCTCTTCCTTTTTTGTCGGGCGACGGTTGGGAGCTTCCTCATCTGCCCGCAGCATTGACACTGATCGCGCAACGAATCCTGGTAGATTCTTTAGGCCATCCATGGTTGATGATGGATGACTGGATAGTGTTCGAGAACGAGCAGAGCACTCGTGTTGACCTCATGTTTTACGAGCCAGACAGTGTAGAGATTCGTATCCGCATGGACGCGTCAGCAGTTGACGAGGAACTTGACGCTATCTGTGCCTTCGCAGTCGCGCTACGGGGTCGACTTTTTGATCCGGCTACAGGTATCCTGCTTCAACCCGACCGCAATGCGGTTGCCGCTGCTCTCGCTTCGTCTCGTGCAGCGGCGTTTTCCCGATCTCCGCGATCTTTTCTGGCAGGGCTGGCAAAAGATTGATTGGCTGCGCGCCCAACGCCCGCCACGGATCGGTTGCTGCCGTTCGGGATAGTCTGCAATTGAATGCTTGAGTGGGGGAGGGAACGATGCGGTTGCTTGACGAAGTTCGAAACGCCTGGGGATGGGTAGGCATCGAGCCGGTCGAGCTTATCGATGCCAATGACTTCGGCAACCTGATCTTGCAAGACGCTCGCGGGCAATACTGGCGTCTGTGTCCAGAAGACCTTTACTGTGAAGTCGTGGCGAGCAATCGCGAAGAACTGGATCGGTTGGCAAAGGACCAGGACTTTCTGAGTGACTGGTATATGCGCGGTTTGGTAGATCAGGCTTTTCAACGGCTTGGAGTGCTTGCTCCAGGGCGAAAGTACTGTCTTAAAATCCCCGGTGTCCTCGGCGGTGAATACGGTGGGGATAACCTCGGGACGATACCTTTCGACGAACTCATCAGTGCCTCCGGCCATATTGCCCAGCAAATTGCCGGTCTTCCGGATGGGGCGTCGATCAAGTTATCCGTTACTGATTGACGTTTCCATCGTGATGTGGTCAGCCCATCGTTTGAGCCGCCTTGGCTTTAACTCTGATGCTTTTTCTTCCGTCGGGGAGTGGAGTCAATCAATGACGTTGGTCGTGGCTTGTCTTTCGCCTCCCCTTGACCCTTTTGCAAATCTTCCTTGCCTTCAACGTCTTCAAGAGCTTTGGACAACATTTCAGGATTGATGTCTCCAATTTTCTTGAAAGCTTCGGAAAGCATTTCCGCATGCGTGTTTATACTTTCCTGAATGTTTTTCATTGCCTCGAGCCATGCTGAAGCTGTCATGCCGAACGCGATGCGCGAGTCCGAGGATTCCGCCGTCTCGACCGGTGATCGCTTCTGCTCCGCAGCCACTGCCGCTCTCCGCACTGGTACGAACGCCACCTCCAGCCCAAAGAACTGACCGATCCGATTCAGCGTCGCCACGGTCGGATTACCCTGTCCAAGTTCGATCGCCTTGATAACCCGGGCGCTGACGTCACGGTGACGCGCGAATTCTTCCTGCGTCATGCCGGCGATCGCGCGCATTTCGCGTACGCCTTCGGTGAGCGACAGCTCGGCCGCAGCGGCGGTTTCCAGCAAGCGGTTGCGCCGTTCCCGCGCCTGCGCCTTGTCCATTGGTTTTTTTTTGCTCATGACTATCTCAGTGCCGAAAGCTGGGCCCGTTGCGCCTCGATGCTGGGCGTGACGAAATCGACGATGTCGCCGTCGACCTCCATTTCGCGCATGCACTCGGGCAGCGCCGCCATCTGCTCGCCGAACCGTACCAGCGACTCGACCAGTTGCTGGTGTTCCGGTGCGGGCAAGGCCAGGTGCGCCAGGATGTCTTCCCAGCGCTGCAGTTCCTTGTTCGTCTCGAGGTGATACCAGCGGGCGGCGCGGGCGATGCCCTCGGGGTCCAGGTACATTGGGGCGAAATCGAACAGCGGCGTGATGCGGGTCACCCCATCGACGGTATGCACGGCGGTATTGCGGGCATGGTTGTCCGGGTTGCGCATAGCCAGGTTGAGCACGTCACGCCGGATGAACTCGATGGTCTCTTCCAGTGGCGCATCCACGACCTTGCGGATCGCGGCAAGCAAATCGAACTGGTTCGCCTGGATACCGAAGCCGCCCAGACCGGCGATCGAAGCTGCGCTCTCCTGGTGGAAGCGCAGCACGCGCCCGTCCTGCGCGCGGCGGTCGAAGCGCGGTATGAACAGCATGTCGCCATGCAGGGCAGGCAGGTCGAAGCTGCGTATGCCGAAGCGCTGCGCGATTTTCATGTAGCGTGCTTCATTGCGCAGTACCTTGCGGTCGGCCTCGGAAGGGCCGCGTGGACGCTTGACGATGAAATGGCGCCGGGCTTGTGCGTCGGGAAGCGCGGCGTCCGGATACCACTTGCCGTCGTGTGCCTCGGTCAGCAGGTATTTCGGGGCGACGCCCTGGATGCCGGTACCTCCGGCCGCCAGCATCCCATGCACCATCATCGCTTCATGGAATTCGGGCGCGCGTGCGAGCAGCTCATCGAAAACGAAGCCGCCGGCAGCAAGGCCATGGCGTTCGACATGCTGCTCGAAGTACGCCACGGCTTCCCTGACGCGAAGCCGGCCGATGGGGTTGAAGGCCCCGGCGAGAAGTAGCGGAAGATCGGACGCCTGAGCGTCGGGAAGCTGCAAACGGTCGAGGAGAAACTTGCGCCCGTTACCCTGGGGGACCAGGTCGTAAAGGAAGGCCGGCCATGCTTGCAGCCGGTGGCGGTCGGCGTCTACCGGAAGTGCGAGCGACACCGGCGGCGGCGCCTCGCCGAATGCATAGTCCAGGTCGTACTCGAATACGCAGTCGCTCGCGCGAAAACCATTGCGCACGACATCGGAGAAGCTGGCCTGCGCTGCTTCGAGCCAATGCCCGTCGTGAAAAACCTCGATATGACAATCCATGGCCGGACTTTAGCACTAAAAGTGCATTAAAAGATACCGGTCGGGAAAAATCAGCCGAATCCGCGCACCGGAAAGGTCCCGTCGCGCTGAATCCAATTCCGCGGCGAATACACCGTCCGCGCATCCGTCACGTGCAAGGTGAACGCATGCCGCGACACAGCCGACCGATTCGGCGCACTGTAGTGCGGCAGCAGGCCGTGGAAGCAGACGAGGTCCCCGGCCTTCGCTTCGAGCGGCACGGCCGTGCTGTCGTCCGGCCACGGCGTGCCGTCCAGCTTTTCCATCGTGATGTGGTCGCCGTCGCGCAGGAAGCGTTCGCGCAGCGGGCCGCGGTGGCCGCCCGGTTCGACCCAGAGGCAGCCGTTGTCGATGGTCGCGTCTTCCAGCGCGAACCAGAACGTCGTCACGCTGATCGGCGTGGAATCGAAGAACGTCGCGTCCTGGTGCCAGCGCACTTCGCCGCCGATGCCCGGCTGCTTGAAGATGTACATCGATTGCCAGACCTGCGGCTGTTCCAGCCCGAGATCGCGCGCCACGGCCGCCAGTTTCGCATCGCGCGTAAAGGCTTCGAATACCGGATCGAGGTCGTGCATCGCGTGGCCGATCTTGTTGATCGACAGGGCCTTGGGCTGCTTCAGCTGGCCGTCCGGGCCGAAGGCTTCCTCTTCGAAGAAGCAGCGGATCGTGTTGTCCGAGCCGAGGAACCACGCATCGCTGGCGAGGGCCTGGTCGCGCGTCGTGAAGATGGCGCGCGATTCCGAAGGGTCGAACGCGTCGACGATCTCGCCGGCGCGGGCACGCAGGCGCGCGATCTCGTCGGCTGACTTGAAACCGGGGATGACGATGTAGCCGTCGCGCTGGTACCGGTCGCACTGTGCGGTGGTGAGCATGGTGTCCTTTCCGAAGTCTTCCAGGCATCTTACGGCATGCGCGCGGCGTGCCGCAAACGCCACTACGTCACCTGACGTATGTTCCTGCCGCCTCCCTCTGGCGATCATGTCCCTACGACAACCACCCATGGAGAACACAAGAATGGCGTCACTAGGGAACAAGACGGCACTGCTGGCACTGATCGGGATCGCGGGGAGCTTCTCCGCGCTGGACGCACAGGCGGGAGCAACCGTGAACATCGGCCCGGACCAGTCGGTCAGCGTCGGCTTCGGCATGCGCACCAGCTATTCGAGCGTGGAACATGGCGCGCCGGACGGCTCGCATTCGAGCGACTTCAACCTCGACAGCGCCCGCATCTACCTGGGCGCATCGCTGAACCAGCAGATCAAGGGCATGTTCAGCACGGAGTGGGACGGCGACAAGGTCCGCGTGCTGGATGCCGCCGGCCAGTTCGCGTTCTCGCCCGAACTGAACGTGTGGGCCGGACGCCTGCTGTCGCCGAGCGACCGCGCCAACATGGCCGGTCCCTATTACTCGCTGGGCGGCGGCTACTGGGCCGGCGTCGCCTCGCGCTACGGTTACAACGGCGGCATCTTCCGCGGCCGCGACGACGGCGCCGTCGTGTGGGGCAACCTGCTGGACGGGAAGCTGGGTTATTCGGTCGGCGCGTTCGAGGGCCACACGTTCGGCATCGGTTCGCTCACGCAGAACGAGGCGAAGGCCGCCGGCATCAAGGCGTCCGACAGCCTGATGTACGCGGGCCGCCTGCAATACGACTTCTGGGATGCGGAGCCGGGCTACTACGGCACCGGCAACTACTTGGGCACGAAGGACATCCTCGCCGTCGGCTTCGCCGCGCGCGGGCAGAAGGATGGCGTGCTGACGCCTGGCGCCGTGGGCGACTACCGCTCGTGGAACGTCGACTTCCTGCTCGAGAAGCGCCTGGCCGGTGCCGGCGCGGTGTCGCTGGAAGCCGCATGGTACGACTACAACACGGACAACGTCGTCAAGTCCGAGCAGGGCAAGGCGTGGTTGGCGGCTGTCGGCTACATCATCAACAGCGTGCAGCCGTTCGTGCGCTACCAGAAGTTCTCGGCCGATACCGGCATCGACACCCGCCAGGGCGACGTCGGCGTCAACTACATCCTGTCCGGCTACAACGCCCAGCTGGGCGCGCAGTATTCGCGCACCAAGGTCACGAACGCGCCCGACCAGTCGAAATTCGCCGTCACCCTGCAGCTCCAGTACTGATCAATCCATCATTCGCGAGGCAATCATGACCAACCGTCGCAACTTCATTTCCTCCCTCACCCGCGTGGCCGCCGGCGTGGCCCTGCTGGCGAGCGGCCTGTCCGCCCACGCCGCCGATACGATCAAGGTCGGCATCCTGCATTCGCTGTCGGGCACGATGGCGATTTCCGAGACGTCGCTGAAGGACGTCGCCCTGATGACCATCGACGAGATCAACGCCAAAGGCGGCGTCCTCGGCAAGAAGCTCGAGCCGGTCATCGTCGACCCGGCGTCGAACTGGCCGCTGTTCGCCGAAAAGGCGCGCCAGCTGATCGCCAACGACCACGTCGTCGCCATCTTCGGCTGCTGGACGTCGGTCTCGCGCAAGTCCGTGCTGCCCGTCGTGAAGGAACTGAACGGCCTGCTGTACTACCCGGTGCAGTACGAAGGCGAGGAGCTTGAGAAGAACGTGTTCTACACGGGCGCCGCGCCGAACCAGCAGGCGATTCCCGCCGTCGAATACCTGATGAGCAAGGACGGCGGGGCTGCCCGCCGCTTCGTTCTGCTCGGCACCGACTACGTCTACCCGCGCACCACGAACAAGATCCTGCGCGCCTTCCTGCACAGCAAAGGCGTGAAGGATGAGGACATCAAGGAGCTGTACACGCCGTTCGGCCACGCCGACTACCAGACCATCGTCGCGGACATCAAGAAGTTCTCGGCCGGCGGCAAGACCGCGGTCATCTCCACGATCAACGGCGATTCCAACGTCCCGTTCTACAAGGAGCTGGGCAACGCGGGCCTGAAGGCGACGGACGTGCCGGTGGTGGCGTTCTCGGTCGGCGAAGAAGAGCTGCGCGGCGTCGACACGAAACCGCTGGTCGGCCACCTGGCGGCATGGAACTACTTCGAGTCCGTCAAGAACCCGACCAATTCCGACTTCGTGAAAAAGTGGAAGGCGTATGCCGCCGCCAAGCACCTGCCGAACGCCGCGACCGCCGTCACCAACGACCCGATGGAAGCGACCTATGTCGGCATCCACATGTGGGCGCAGGCCGTCGAGAAGGCCAAGTCGACCGATACCGACAAGGTGATCGCGGCGATGGGCGGCCAGACCTTCAAGGCGCCGTCCGGCTACACGCTCGTGATGGACCAGACCAACCACCACCTGCACAAGCCCGTGATGATCGGCGAGATCAAGGGCGACGGCCAGTTCTCCGTGGTCTGGAAGACCAAGGAGCCGATCCGCGCGCAGCCGTGGAGTCCTTTCATCAAGGGTAACGAAGGCAAGCAGAACCTGTAATCCCCGCACGCCGTCCCCGCGCGGGCGGGGGCGGCGCGTTTGATCGACTGGATACGTTATGAATTCCTTCCTCACACGCTCATTAGCCGCGCTGGCCCTGTGCCTGCCGCTGCTCGCGCACGCCGCCATCGACCCGGCACTGCTGCAGCCGCTGGCGGGCGACGATCCCGATGCCCGCGTCGACGCCGTTGCCCGGATTGCCGCCACCGGCAGCCCCGATGCGCGCAACGTGCTGCAGGCGCTGCTCGACGACGAGCTGGTCGCCACACAAGCCGGCCAGGTGCTGATCGTCCACGATGGCCAGGCCATCGACGCCGCCACCGGCAAGACGCTTGCCGTGCCCGACGGCGCGGACGGCATCGTCGTCAACAACCGCCTGCGCGGCGCCGTGCAGGCCGCGCTGTCCGGCCTCGCGCTGCTCGCGCCCGCGCGCGAGACGCGCCTGGCCGCGGTCCACGCGCTGCAGAAGCAGGACCCCGACCCCGCGCAGGCCCCGCTGCTGCGCCAGGCCCTTGCCCACGAAACGGATGCGGACATCA
>Ga0105241_10003756_pt1 | contig 11264 bp, 8 predicted proteins | sample KBSC64metaG_FD_80422 | JGI IMG/M metagenome (GOLD analysis project Ga0105241, IMG submission 80422) | Corn rhizosphere microbial communities from Kellogg Biological Station, Michigan, USA - KBS C6-4 metaG | ecosystem: Host-associated > Plants > Roots > Rhizosphere > Soil | place: Michigan, USA...
GTAGACAAGGGTAATGATTACAGCCTGTTGCTTGACCTGGTAAAGGAAAAAGTAAAAGCCATTGTATGTATGGGTCTTGATAACCGCAAAATTCACGAAGCATTTGGTAATGATGTACAATTGATAGTCAATACAACAACTGCCGCTGAGGCGGTACAGGCCGCCTTTCATTTTGCAGAAAAAGGAGATGTGGTTTTATTGAGCCCGGCCTGCGCCAGTTTTGACTTGTTTAAAAATTACGAAGACAGGGGAAAACAGTTTAAAGAAGCAGTGCGGGAATTATAATCGTGAGGGGTCAGAAGTCGGAGGTCAGAGGTCAGAGGTCGGACGTCAGAGATGGGGAAAGCGCTGGTGTCTTAATACTTAGTACTTAATACTTAATACTTAATACTTCGAATGAGTGAGCTCGCTTCCATAGAAAAAAATCCTTTTAAAGGCCTTAGTCAGAAAACCAAGGGCGATAAAGTGATCTGGGCTGCCGTTATTGTATTGGCGCTGGTGTCATTGCTGGTTGTTTACAGCAGTACGGGTTCGCTTGCTTACCGGTTAAGCAAAAGCAATGAATCTTACCTGTTCAAACAAATTGTTTTTATCGGCATTGGCATCATGATCATTTATTTTTTGCATAAGGTTAATTATAAAATATACTCACAGATTGCCAGGCTGCTGTTCATATTGTCTATACCGCTGCTTATCTATACCCTGTTTTTTGGCGTTCGTTTAAATGAAGGCAGCCGGTGGATCAGGCTGCCGATTATACAAATGACGATACAAACATCAGATTTGGCCAAGCTGGCTTTGTTTATGTACCTGAGCCGGCTGCTCAGTAAAAAGCAGGATGTGATAAAAGATTTTAAACAGGGCTTTTTGCCGGTTATTATACCAGTTGTACTTATTTGTATACTGATTGCGCCTGCCAATTTATCTACTGCATTATTAATCGGCGCCACCAGTATGCTTATTATGTTCATTGGAAGGGTAAGTGCCAAACACCTGCTGCTGATTATTGGAGTAGCATTAATACCAGTAATGCTGCTGATTTCTACAGCAGTTATTCACCATAAACAGAACAATGGCGAGATTATAAAGATAGAAAGCCATTCAAGGTTATTTGCCCGGGTGGGTACCTGGATAAACCGCGTGGAAAATTTTGTATACGGCGGAGCGGATGCGGATGATGACGACAATTACCAGGTAAACCAGGCAAAAATAGCCATTGCAAAAGGCGGGTGGATGGGTGTAGGTCCCGGTAACAGCGAGCAACGAAATTTTCTGCCGCATCCTTACAGCGATTTTATTTTCGCCATTATTATAGAGGAGTATGGATTGCTGGGCGGCCTGTTTATAACGTTTATCTACCTGGTTTTTTTATACCGGTGTATAAGAATTTTCAGAAGATGCCCTTATGCCTTCGGCGCATTCCTGGCACTGGCGCTGAGCTTTACGCTGGTTATACAGGCGCTGGCCAATATGGCAGTGGCAGTGAATTTATTTCCGGTAACGGGTGTTACACTCCCTTTAATAAGCATGGGCGGAAGCTCATTCATTTTTACCTGTATTGCCATTGGTATTATATTAAGTGTGGCATCAAATGCAGAACAACTGGAAGGCATGCAAACGGCATCAGTAGTTAACGAAAACGCCGGTGATGAGTAAAAAGATCATCATAGCCGGCGGAGGCACAGGCGGACATATATTTCCGGCCATTGCTATTGCCAATGCGTTAAAGGAAAAGCAACCAGCTATCGAGATTTTATTTGTGGGGGCGAAAGGAAAAATGGAAATGGAAAAAGTACCACAGGCAGGTTACTCCATAAAAGGTATCGATATTTCCGGATTCAACAGGAGTTCTTTGATTAGCAATATAGGGCTGCCCTTTAAACTGGTAAAGAGTTATTTCCAGGTAAGAAATATCGTTGCAGATTTTATGCCCGATGCAGTAATTGGGGTAGGTGGCTATTCAAGTTTTCCGGTGCTGCGTTTTGCACAAAGCAAGGGTATACCCACATTTATTCATGAAAGCAATTCATTTGCAGGCAAAAGCAATAAAATGCTGGGTGTAAACGCCACTAAAATTTTTGTTGCCAGCGATGGGATGGAAAAGTTTTTCCCGGCAAATAAAATAATAATAACGGGCAATCCGGTGCGAAGCAATATAGTTAACAGTACCGTTACCCGGCCTGAGGCCCTTCATTTTTTTAGCCTGGATCAAAATAAAAAAACGGTGCTGGTAACCGGTGGAAGCCTGGGCGCCAGGGGCATTAATGAGGCCGTTGATTTGCACATTGATGAATTTGAAAAAAACAATATCCAGCTGATATGGCAAACGGGTAAGCCCTATGCAGCAAGGGCCAGGGAAATTACTGCGGGGAAGCCCAATATATGGGTGAATGATTTTATCGGTCAGATGGAAATGGCTTATGCAGCGGCCGATGCCGTGGTATCAAGATCGGGTGCCATGTCAATTGCCGAACTCTGTGTGGTAAAAAAGCCGGTGGTATTTGTGCCCTATCCTTTTGCGGCAGAAGATCATCAAACCGTGAATGCGCAAAACCTGGCAGATAAAATGGCCGGCCTGCTGGTTAAAGACAGCGAAGCGAAAGATAAACTGGCCGATACGATTATTCAATTGGTGAAAAATGAGCAGCAGCAACAAACACTAAAAGAAAACATAGCAAAGCTGGCAGTTACCGATGCTGATAAAAGAATAGCAGCTGAAGTGCTGCTGGTAGTTGACGTGTCGGAGAAATAACCGGTTGCAGCAACTGGCCCCTGATGTATTCACCAGGGGCATTGGTTAACAGCCTGGAATACAGTAGCAGTTTAATCACAGGAATAAAAGCATAGTGCCGGTATAAAATGGACAAAATAGAAATAGTAAATGAGTTGTTGGGGGCTTCTTCAGAAGTCCGGGGTATTTATTTTATTGGCATAGGTGGAATCGGTATGAGTGCGCTGGCCAGGTATTTTTTATCAAAAGGATGTACAGTAAGCGGCTATGATAAAACGGCAACGCCACTTACAAAAAAGCTGGAGTCTGAAGGGATGGCCATTCATTATGAAGACAATGTGGATTTGATACCAAAAGATGTGCAGCTGGTGGTGTATACGCCGGCCGTGCCAAAGGACCACAGGGAAATGGCCTGGTACAAAGACAATGGCTACCGGCTATTAAAGCGAAGCGCGGTATTAGGTCTTATCAGCCAGCACTCTTTTAACATATGTATCGGCGGTACGCATGGCAAAACAACCATTACTACTATGATCGCGCATTTGCTGCGGCACACGGGCTATGGATGCAATGCTTTCCTGGGAGGTATTTCGGTTAACTACAATACCAATTTCTGGAGCAGCGAACGCAATGTATGTGTTATTGAAGCAGATGAATACGACAGGAGCTTTTTGCAACTAAGCCCGGATATTGCCATCATCAGTTCTATGGACCCTGATCACCTGGACATCTATGGAACTGAAGAAGCATTGCAGGATGCATTTGTAGCATTTGGCGCCAGGGTAAAACAGGGTGGTGTACTGATAAATAAGTTTGGGTTGAAGCGTGGAGCTGATTTGAAGGCAGACAGGCATTTTACCTACAGCAGGCAAAATGAAAATGCAGATTCATATGCAGCTAATGTACGCATGGCCAACGGTGGTTATACATTTGATGTAATGATGAAAGACAGTATGGTGGCAGATGTACAACTGCATATGGGCGGTATGCACAATGTTGAAAATGCTGTGGCAGCAGTTACCGCTGCACACCTGCTGCAGATTGATCATAAAAAAATTAAGGACGCGGTAGCCTCTTTTAAGGGCATCAAAAGAAGGTTTGAGTATATCATTCCTCCTTCTTCCGCAGAAGAGGGCCGGGTTGAGGTAATTTATATTGACGATTATGCGCACCATCCCGCAGAATTAAAAGCGTTGATCAGCGGGGCAAAGGCTTTGTTCAGCGGAAAAAAGTGCACGGTTATTTTTCAACCACACCTGTTTTCAAGAACAAAGGATTTGGCCGGGGGATTTGCTGAAAGCCTTGACCTGGCAGATGAAATATTGTTATTGCCCATTTACCCGGCCCGCGAGCTGCCAATAGAAGGCGTAAGCAGTAATACTATTTTGAGCAGGATGAAAAATGAAAACAAAAGAATAGTAAGTAAAGAGGAGTTGATAAAGCGGATACAGGAAGAATTTGTACCTGGTCTTATACCCGGTCTGACGGAAGTGTTGATAACAGCAGGTGCAGGAGATATTGATACATTGGTGCAGCCAATAAAAGAAATATTGCAAAAGAAATAAAAATGAGTATACAAAGCAATATCAGGAAAATACTGTTATTGTCACTGGCTATAGTGACGGCGGCAGGCTTTTTGGTATTGGTAGTATCGGCCATCAGTAAAAAGAACCACAAAGTTTGTACGGGTGTAGAAATAAAGATTAATGGACGTGATCACGAACTGTTTTTAAACAGGCATGAGGTAATGAATATCATTGCACCCGATAAGAACAATTTGCCGAAGGGCAGGCCGCTGGTTTCTTTCGATCTGAAAAAAATTGAAGCCAGTATAGAACAAAACGTATGGATAAGGGATGCCCAGGTCTTTTTTGACAACAACGGGGTATTGCGTGTAACGGTAGCAGAAAGAATACCCGTGGCAAGGATATTTACGGTTAACGGCAATAGCTTTTACATAGATAGCAGCGGCAGGCACCTGCCATTAAGCAGCCGGATGGCAGTTAAATTGCCAGTGTACAGCAATTTTCCGGTTGACAAAGAAACCCTGTATGGTACAGACAGTATACTGATGCAGCAGATCAGGCAAATGAGCCCGTTTATTCTCGCTAATCCTTTCTGGATGGCCCAGATAGGACAGATAGATATTACACCGCAGCGTAGTTTTGAGATGATTCCGGTGGTAGGCAAACACGTCATAGCTTTTGGCGATGGTACAGACTATGAACAAAAGTTTCACCGCCTGTTCCTGTTTTACCAGCAGATAGGCGCAAAGGCCGGCCTGGATAAATACAGCATTCTTAATGTGCAATACGATAACCAGGTAGTGGCAACAAAAAAAGGCACAACCGGCAAGATTGATTCATTGCAGGCAATAAAAAACATACAGAAGCTCATTGAAGCATCGAAGCAATTACCATATGATACACTATCCACAACGGTGGATAATAATATTGCTGTAAATGCGTCCGCTGCGCCAACTTTAACGATTTTAAAAGAACGCCAGCGAAATGCGGTAGTAAAAGATTCGTTTCATTATGTTCCAACTCCAACCCATCCACCACCTTTAAAAAACCGGGCCGTGCTGCCTCCCAAAAAGAATAAACCAAAAGCAGTTATGAAAAAGCCAGCGGGTTAAGCAATAAGTGTACTATGAACAGCAACGCTGAAGCTGGATAAGGGTTACAAACAATAACAACTAAAAACTACATACATCTATGAACAATGAACAATCAAATATAGGTGGCATTAATAAAGGCCCTGCAAGATTTGCCGGCGACAATGAAAACCCAATCATTGTTGGCCTTGATATTGGTACTACAAAAATTGCCTGCATTGCCGGCCGCAAAAATGAATATGGCAAACTGGAGATAGTAGGGTTTGGCCGCGCTAACAGCAACGGGGTAAAGCATGGCCAGGTATTAAATATAGACGAAACCATCAAAGCCATCCGGGCCGCGCTGGACAACTGTATGGCTTCAAACACCGGTATCGACTTTAAAGAAGTGTATGTTGGCATTGCGGGCCACCATATAAAAAGTCTGCAGACACGCGGCGATATTGTACGAAAGGATACCAATGAAGAGATCACACAACGTGAAATTGATCAGCTGATTGCGGATCAGTTCAAAACCTATATTCCTGCCGGCGATCAAATCATCGATGTTATACCGCAGGAGTTTACAGTAGACAATTTTCAGAACATCCCCAATCCAATTGGCTATGGCGGCGTAAAAGTGGGTGCTAATTTTCATATTATCACCGGCGACAAAAACGCCATCCGTAATATTAACCGCGCCGTTGAAAAAAGTAACCTGGTTACCAAAGACCTGGTATTGCAGCCCCTGGCTTCCGCCAGCGCTGTTATGGGACAGGAAGATTTGGAAGCAGGTGTGGCCATTGTGGATATCGGAGGAGGCACGACCGACCTGGCCGTTTTTTATGAAGGCATCCTGAAACATACTGCAGTAATACCCTTTGGCGGAGAAAATATTACCAATGATATTAAGACCGGTTTAGGTGTACTAAAAACACAGGCCGAGCAAATGAAAGTGCAGTTTGGTTCAGCATTGGCAAACGAAGCCAAATCAAATGCATTTATAACCATCCCGGGTTTACGCGGCATGCCGGCAAAAGAAATCAGTGTAAAAAACCTGGCCAATATTGTGCAGGCCAGGATGAGTGAGATCATGGATTTTGTGTCTTATCACCTTAAACAAGTCGGTATGGACGGCCGCATGCTGAATGGCGGAATAGTATTGACCGGTGGCGGATCCCAGTTAAAACACCTGATACAACTAACAGAATATGTAACCGGTTTAAATGCACGCATTGGTTTTCCTACAGAACACCTGGCTGGCGGACATATTGACGAACTGGCCAAACCCACTTATTCTACCTGCATAGGCCTGATATTAAAAGGATATGACGATTACGAGCATAACCGTAAACAATTTGAGACCGCTCACTTTAAAGTTGAAGTGCCGGAAACGCTGAAACAGGTTCAGCAGGAAGAGCAGGAGCCGGAAACTACAGAAGATGAAGGAATAGTTGCAGAGAAAATCAATAACAGAAAAGGTATGAAGGACTTCTGGGGCAAATTTAAAGACGGGCTGATTGATTTATTTAAAGAAGAGGAAGACAAACATTTGTAAGAAATATAAATTAAAAATTAAAAAGTCAAAAATCATCGCGGAAGGCCGACCGGCAAAATGGTTTTAAATTTTTGACTTTTGAATTTTGACTTATTAAATCTGAAATTATGATACACTTTGATTTACCAAAAGAAAAATCATCTATTATTAAAGTAATAGGTGTTGGGGGCGGTGGCAGTAATGCAGTAAACCATATGTTCAGCCAGAGTATTGAAGGGGTTAATTTTATTATTTGCAATACCGATGCGCAGGCCATTGCCCAAAGCAGTGTGCCAAATAAGATACAGTTGGGGCCACACCTTACACAAGGTTTGGGTGCCGGCGCCAATCCCGAGATTGGTAAACAAGCATGCGAAGAAAGCCTGGAAGAAATCAAACGGATCCTGGAAGTAAATACCAAGATGGCATTTATTACTGTGGGTATGGGGGGCGGTACGGGCACCGGCGGCGGGCCCATCATTGCAAAAATCTGTAAAGATCTTAGCATACTTACCGTGGGTATTGTTACCACACCTTTTTCTTACGAGGGCAAGAAACGGCAATTGCAGGCAGAGGAGGGTATACGTGCTATGAAACAATACGTAGACACGCTGCTGGTGATAAGCAATGATAAACTGCGCCACCAGTTCGGTAACCTGAAGATGAAAGACGCCTTTGCCAAGGCCGACAATGTGCTGGCCACTGCCGCTAAATGTATTACCGATGTCATTAACAGCACCGGCCAAATCAATGTTGACTTTGCAGACGTTTGCACTGTTATGAAAAACGGGGGTGTGGCTATATTGGGCAACGCAGTTGCGGATGGAGAAGACAGGGCACAAAGAGCTATCGAAGAGGCATTGAATTCACCATTGCTGAACGATAACGATATCAGCGGCGCCAAATGGATACTTATCAATATCAATTCATCTGAAGGCGATCATGAGTTTACCATGGATGAAGTGGAAATTATACAAAATTACCTGCTGAGCCGCGCGGGTGAAGGAACAGATGTAATACTTGGACTGGGATATGATCCTGCGCTGGGTAATAAAATAGGTATTACATTAATTGCCACCGGTTTTGAATACAAGGATCCTTTTACAAAGCCAAAGGTTAAAAAAGAGGAACCGAAAAAGGAAGAGAAGATTGTAATGGTGCTGGAAGCAAAAAAGGAAGAACCTGTTGTTGCCAAACAATTTGCGCTGCCGCTGGATGAACGGGCAGAAGAAATTGCTGAAGAGGTTACGATGCAGGAAAAGCAGACCCTGGCACAGGTAATGCAGCAACCTGTTACACCAGTGGCTTTAAAAGAGGCATTGCAGCCGGTAATGAAGGAAGAACCGGTTGCGGTATCGCCGGTTTTAGGGAATTTTACGGCTGGTAACAGTAAAAATACTGTGGACAAGCCAATCAATTCTGTGGAGAAGAAAGAAGAGCCAACCTATATGGAGTTGGTATATTCGCAACCAACGGTTGATACGATGCCCCCTGCTAAACCTTCCTCTGAAATCGCAAAAAAGCAACCATCACCAGATTTAAATAATTCTCCTGCATCTGCAGTGCGTGGAGGATACTTGGCCAAGCCTTCCAATATTTATGCCGAACCGCGGACGGTGGATAATTCCAGCCTTCCTGATCACACAACTCCACCTGTGAAACAACCCGTCTTGCAAGAGTTGCCAGTTCAACCGTCGGTTCAAAAAGAAGAAGAACCTTCTTTCGACATGCAATTGGTAATAAAAGATGAAGTTTCTAAAGCGGCGGATGCGCCTCGGGCTCTACAGACTCAGCATCCAGACATGTTTTTTGCAGAAGACCCCGCGATGCGGGACGAAGCAGAGGAACATAAACTTCGCGCTGCAGAACGAATACAGAAGTTACGTAATCTGTCGTTCAACGTAAATGCAGCCGATACCAACAATGAGTTTGAAACTGTGCCGGCCTACATCCGCCGCAATTTAGAATTGTACAACACCGTTAGCCCCGCAGAAAATTTTTACAGCAGCCTGGAAGTAAAAGCTGACGATAATAATACTGGTAAAATAAGCACCCTCAATACTTTTCTTGATGGAAAAAAATTAGATTAAAGACAGTTGTGTTTTATTATTGTTTTTAGTTGTTGTATCCTTTAGAGGATAGTTGTTAGCCCTCCCGGTTTTTCCCGGGAGGGATTTTTATTACAGAAGGGATTGCCGGGATTAATATCGGTTGACTGCAATAAAATATTCCGGGCACCAACCTTTGATTATTTGATTATCAGTTGAACGCATTATGCATCAGGCGTTAGCCCCCCAAACCAAATACGTGGCAGAAAATACATCAGGCAAACTAAGCTATTCAGCAGGCCTGTACTCCAGTCTCATTAAACCTCGTTTTCCTTTATATAGAAATGGGATCAATACATCACCTTTCACCAGTTCCTTTGCTTCAGCGACAAGATAGTCATAACGGGGATCTACTATCATATCATCTTCTTTCATATTGCCGTCTTCGTTCATGCTAAAATGAGTAATGCCATTTTTATTGGCTGCATATTTTCTGCCACAAAATATATCTATTCCCTTACCCGATACAAGTGTAAGCAGATTGTCCCATTGCAAATTTTTATTGTTTCCCTGGTCTGTAATAATAGTGTCCTTTAGCGCATTGTTCTTTTCATCTATCATTGTAATCTTAAGGGAATGAGTAGTATATACACCGGACTGATGCGGAACCTGGACAGTAATACCGTTTTGGTATTCAGGATAATACTTTACCATTTCTTTTTTATACAAGCCTTTACTTATTAACGCCACTTTATTTTCTGATTGAATAATATCTGAAGGTGGATATATTTCATTCTTAATTCCCTTACTTTTTAAAATTACCGGTCTTGCAAGGGAACCGGCAAGATTGGTATCAAGTCTTGCAAAAAACAGAAACAAATTGTTGTTTGCATTATTGGCCTGTGCCGATGCTGACACAAGAAGATCTTTATTGGTGGCAATGATAACGGGGTTGTAAAATCTTTTGCTTATGGATCCAAATATCAGTTGTGCAGACGCTCCGGTGGAGGTATTTTCTTTTTTAATGATTAATTTTTGAACGACCTGCCCCGGCGTAAGGTTTTCTCCGGGCAACGGTATAATGTCTTTTTCCCCGCTGCTGTCTCTTATCATGGCATTTTCAATAGTCACAGAAAACAGATGATTGTTTTTATGGGTCATTGCGTAGAACATGTTTCTTTCATAGAGTGAAACAGCATTTGTCCATAAATCCGGTGTATCTGATATATTGCTTACATTGCCGTACCAATCAATTTTCAGCAGGAGTCTTTTAGTGATGCCGGAGACGCAAATAATGCTGGCATAATAGAAACTATCTGCCTGCTGGAACTCAATAGACCATGAATTTATTTCTCCCAGTTCAACCTTTTTTTCTTCCTGCAGGTGCATGTCTGCAGAGAAAATATGAAGCGTAAGTGCTATGTTACCGGCAGCGGGGTAAGGAGGTGCTGCAGACGCACTCCATACATGAATACTGTTGCCGGAGATTCCTGCTATGGCAACGTTGTATCCTGTATATACATCAGCATACTTCGCTTTTTGGGCATGCAATTGAACCTGTGTACAGGTAAAAACCAGTGAAATGAATATGGTCTTCGGACAACACATCCCGGTAAATTATCTGCAGGTTCAATTGCAAGCTACTTTAATTTACCAAACAGTAAGCTTTACATGATAAGTAGTCAACAGTTAAAAAAATTACCTGTTGCAGGACACGGCGAAGCATTTGGCAGCCAGCCGGCCGGAAAGCATTATTATGCTGCATTTTTGGCGAGGGAAAAAACAACAGTGACCCCGCTGTTTTCCTCGGTTTCGAGACCGATATCGCCACCAGATTTTCTGGCAACATCAACAAAATGTACCAGGCTGTGTATGTAACTGCTGTAAGTAAATGCACCACTGTTACGAATGCGTATCTGGTGCTGTCCGCCAATGCATTCTGTTTCAACGCGGATGCAACACTCAGAAGTTCTGTAAATGGCGTTGCTAAGCAGGTTGCCAATGATATAGGCCAGCGTATTTTCTTCGGCGGGCAGGGCAACGGATGCTGCTACATCATTAACAATAAAGCTTTTTTTACTGGTGGCCTGGGGTAATAGGCTGATCTGTAGTTTTTTTACCAATTCATGCAGACATGTAGAAGCATGGTTTACTGAATTGGTTGCCTGGGTGGGGATTTGACGGGAATGGTTTTTCATAACAGACGTTTTGAATTTTAATAAATGGTTTGGATCGGGGGATTAAAAGGGTGTTCATTTAAAACTTGTTGTTAACCGGTAATGTTACATCTTACCAATTGTAGTTTTCAGTTGCAGGGCAGGGATAGGTTTTCATAGAGCAGGGGTGTTTTCA
>Ga0105241_10003757_pt1 | contig 11260 bp, 10 predicted proteins | sample KBSC64metaG_FD_80422 | JGI IMG/M metagenome (GOLD analysis project Ga0105241, IMG submission 80422) | Corn rhizosphere microbial communities from Kellogg Biological Station, Michigan, USA - KBS C6-4 metaG | ecosystem: Host-associated > Plants > Roots > Rhizosphere > Soil | place: Michigan, USA...
ATGACGGGCCTTCCGCCCTTTTTTCTCTTGCAAGTCCTCGGCGGTGGTGTCGAATGCCTGGCTTAGCTAATGCTCACGTCGCCGAAATCATGTGCAGATCTCGACGTCCGGTCGAACCAAGTCCAGCGGATCAGAAGGGTGAACCGACAGGGCTCAACGCCAAGCCTGAGCGCGTCAGCCTGTCGCACCGGAGTCTCCGCGGTGGACTAGCCCAAACCAGAATTCCGGTTTGAGACCGATCACTCATGCCGCAATCACTAGTTTATTAGAGGGGTCTAATTATTTAGTGCAGACTACAGTCTGAATATGAAAAAGTAAAATGATAACCAGTGAGTCTTAGTAATTGACGGTTCTCCTATCGGTGTGTTACAGTCTTCCGGACTTGGTTCGGGTGCCGGTATTCGCGTTGAAGTTTTGACCTAGATGTATTTTGCGAAGGTTCGAAAGTGACACCACCGATTTCCCTTGCAAGGAGGCAGTGATGGATCAACAAGAGCTGCGAGAGGTTCCACCCCTCGAAAAGAAGGTGTACCAAGCTCCGCAGATTGTGGATCTGGGCGACGCCGTCGCCACCACACTCGGAGGAGGCGGCGGTCAATACACTGAAGTTTTGGGCGGCCTGCCGTCGGGTTGGGATTGATCGACGGTTCTAACTCCCGCTCAATGTATTTTGCGCCGGAGTTGAGTTAGGAGCAATGAACGCGGAACCGCCACCCGAGCCGACTGCTCTCCGCACAGCACCATCAACGGCATCCAAGCTGAGTAAGATGCTCACACTGAAGTCGGGCATCCGCACGGTTCCGCCCGAAGTCACTCTTGAACTCGCGAGGGTGACTGCCCGGAGTCTCGGGGTAAGCCGGGTGACCGACACGACCCGCCTTGATAGGATTGGGATTCCCGTGTTCGCTAGCGTTCGACCGAACGCTATCGACGGCTCTCTCTGCGTGAATGCCGGGAAGGGCACCCGGCCGATCGAGGCCCAAGTAGGCGCATACATGGAGGCCATCGAGTTCGCCATGGCGGAGCCCGGAGCCGCCGGAGTTGAAGTTGAGAAAGTCGATTGGCGCGAAATACTCGATGCGCGTAGGAGACCCGAGGCCATTGCCGAACTCTGTCCGATGCCCCGAAAGGGGGTGGACCCCAGAGTCGAGATGGAGTGCGTCGTTGCTGAGGAGATCACTGAGCGACGCAACACCATTCTGCCGGCTGAATTGGTGTTCTCGCCGTTCATCCCCTCCAGCGGTCAGCGGATATTCGGTTGCAGCACGAACGGCCTCGCATCAGGAAATACGGTCACTGAGGCGACACTGCACGGCTTGCTCGAGGTCATTGAGCGTGACGTCATCTCATTTCACCATGTACGAGACAGTTCGCGGCTCGTGATTCCCGAATCGCTACCCCCGTTTGCTCTTCACTCCCTTGACCAATTCAAGGAGGCGGGATGCGCGATTTGTATTCGCGCGTTGCCAAACTGCTTTGGCATCCCCGTGTTCGAGACTGACATCTGGGACCCAGCTTCAACCGGGCTCCTGTCTTTGACGGGCGGGACTGGATGCCACCTATTGCCAGAGATTGCTCTGATGCGGGCGATAACAGAAGCAGCACAGAGTCGCCTGACTGTAATTCATGGTGGGCGGGATGACCTAGCCAAGCGCGCCGAACGATTCGACGATCGCGGCGATCGGGCAGCATTAGCCGCGAAGCGCTTTCATTCGCTCTCGAGTAACGAGACGCGTGTTCGGTACGAAGAAGTTCGCGCGCCTCTGGCTGAGCCACACTCCATACAGGACGCCTTAAACGGGATCATAGCGTTGTTGCTCGAGGCGGGCATAACGCAAGTCTGCCGCGTCGCGCTCGCTCCGCCAACGAAGGATCTTCACGTCGTTCGCGTGGTTGTCCCGCGCCTTGAATACTTCGAGCGAGACATGCCACGCGTCGGTCCGCGCCTCTATCAGTATATCTATGAGAGAACCTCATAACATAGCGTTTGTCGGTCCAACGCTGGGCCCGATCGCCGATTCCGAGCTGCTGGGCCGTGCCGGCTTCGAGGTTTTCCCGCCGGTCCGTCGCGGGGACATCGATTCATTATTGGAAAATGTGCCGGGGATAATCGTAATAGTCGACGGACGGTTCAACGAGACGATCGCCGTTGGACATGCTGAGATTCGACGAGCTCTTCGTGCAGGATGGGAGGTGTGGGGCCTGAGCTCCATGGGTGCGATTCGAGCCTACGAGATGCGTGACCTGGGCATGCGCGGATTCGGTCGCGTGTTCGAGCACTTTTTGGCGACGGATGATTTTCAGGATGATGAGGTGGCGCTACTCCATCTGCCTGCGGCGCCGTATGAGGCACTCAGCGAGCCACTTATTCACGTACGTAACTGCCTCGCCGCAATGCAATTCGATGGTGAGATCGGGGAATCGGAGGCTCGCGCCGTCGTTAGCACCCTCAAGTCGGCCTGGTTCGGCGCACGAACACTTGAGGCCTTCATTGAAGCCGTAGGCCGTTACGGAGGGCCGGAAGCTCGTGAAGCCGCGGTTCGTCGCGGCGATGACTTCGATCGATTCCGATCAAAGAGCCAGGACCTGATGGATTTCTTCGCCAACGAAGTGTGGCTCGGAGGCGCTTTGGCAGCTAGACCCGCTCGAGCGCCATACATGTGAGATCGAAAGCCCGAAGACGACACCGCTATCGTCTACCGCTATAAATCGAGGAAACAGTAATGATGAGGGACGAAGAAACACATCCACGCGATCCTAGTCGACTGGGGCCGTCGGTTGATGGCCTGCTTGCCTTGGAGGTTGATCCGTCCATACTGGCGGCCTATCAAGGCGATCGCGGCGTTCTTCTCGACTACACAAATGGCGAATACTTCGGACTAAACGAAATCGCCGCCTTCTCGTGGAAGATGCTTTCATCTGGCTACCAGTTCGAAGCGATCGTTAATGCGATTATCGCGAATTATCAGGTGGCAGAGCCGACTGCGCGCGCGGACTTAGCAGCGTTTTTGTCGGATATGCTTAGGCGAGGCCTCGTCCGTCCAGTCAATTAGTCGCTCGAGTGATGCCTCCTATTTTGCGGCTCCGATGCCTTCTCGCTCTGGCGGCATGTCGGATTCATCTGAGGCTCTTCGGTCTTAGACGGACCGTTTTCGTGGCGCGGCACCTCGCGGCGACGCGTGCGACAAATACCAGCCAATCATTGGAAAACGGCCGAGCGGTTGCTTCCTGCATCGAGCGCGTCGCGGCGCTCTTCCCTGGGCGAGCGCGCTGCCTAGAGCAATCTCTAACACTATTTCTGATTCTACGGCGGATGGGTTTGCCCGCGGAGTTAAAACTTGGTGCTCAAGCGCTGCCGTTCACCGCCCATGCGTGGGTCGAGCTGTTCGGTGAGCCTCTCAACGGCAATGCTGAGGAAATTCGTTTGCTCGCGCCATTTCCAGAGCTACCCGCGTGACGCAATTCGCTTGCGGCTGTTGGTTGGGTGAGTCCCGGCCTGATGAGGTCCATCTAACAGATCTTGCACGCCTCCGTGATGAATCGGCGTCGGCCGCGCGTCACTCACATGGTAGATTCGCGGCTGTTTGTGGAGCCGGTCGGAATTCACGCAGGTCCCTAATTGTGACGAGGGACCATATCTCCGCCGTCGGAGATGTTCGACTCGACAATCGATCGAGTGTTGCACGTGGGTCCGGCATCGCCGATAATGCCCAGACGGATCTGGAGCTTGTGGTGGCGGGCTACCTAGCCATTGGTCGAGCTCTGATTCCAACGCTCCAGGGCGACTTCGCTTTCGTGCTTTGGGACGAGCGGACAAGCGAAGCGACGGCTGTCCGAGATGCGATCGGAGTGAAACGGCTCTTTTATGAGGCGGCAGCCGACTTCGTGCGCTTCAGCTCATCACTTTCTTCTCTCGCCACCGCGCGTAAGGTCAATCAGGAGTTTGTAGCATCCTACCTCGTCGGTGGGCTCCGAAAGGACGCCGGATCGACAATCTGGACCGGCTACCGATCAGTCCCGCCCGGGAGCTACGAAATTTGGTCCCCTGTCCGTCACGAGCGTATCCGGTACTGGTCGGCGGATGTGGCTCAAAGTTCTGTGCCCGCGCACCCGAGAGAGCAATGCCAGGCCTTTCTCGGCCACCTCGATGATGCTGTTCGGCTGAGGCTTAACGGAGTTCAATCCGCCTGGTCCGAACTCTCGGGCGGTCTGGACTCGGCATCGGTGTTGGCTGTCTCAGAACGGCTCTATCGTGACGGCAAAATCGAGCAGCGCGTGGCGGGAACCTACAGTTTTGTCGATGAAATGGCGGGCGCGGACGAGTTGCCGTTTCTGAGATCGCTAAAGAAGCAGTTCGCAATCCCGAACGTGCCGATCGCCAATTCGTTCCCATGGGAGAACGATGGTGTCCCACCGCCACTCACAGACGAGCCGCGCATCTATTATCCGTTTTGGGCGCGAGATCGCCGCGCCGATGCGATGGTGCGGAATGCCGGCGCGACTGTCGTCTTGAGTGGTGGGGGATCCGACTACTACCTCACAGGAACTCCACATTTCCTAGCCGACATGTTGCGAGCAGTTCGTTTGCGCGAAGCGTTCGCTCAGGCGCACCGTCTGGCAAGCAACGCCCGCGGTTCCGCCTGGAAAACGTTGTGGAAGTACGGCATCACTCCGTTATTGCCACGGACTGTGCGCAACTGGTCGCATGCCTCGTCCAGCGTGCCAGCATGGATTGAGCCCCGGTTCGCAATGCAGTACGGTGTCAGGGAGCGAATCTCAAGTGCGTTTCCGGTTGGCGGATCCAACAGGAGCCGGTTCTTGGCGGCAACGCTTTTTCAATTGGACGCCGCTCCCGACCTCTTCGAACTGCCCCTCTCGGCCGAAAGCACGGAGAAAAGGTATCCATTCTTCCACCGACCGCTTGTCGAGTTCTCGCTTTCGCTTCCTCGCGACATGACGTTTCGTGACGGAACGACAAAATGGATTTTGCGCGAAGCCGGACGAGGCTTAGTTCCGGATGAGGTTCGAATGCGAAAATCGAAGGGCTGGATCGACGGACGAACGTGTTGGGCTCTTTCGCATCGGTACCAGCTCCTATCCAAGCTGCTCAAAGACCCATTGGTCGTTCAGGCTGGCTGGGTGCAACTGGAACCGCTTCGCGCCGCATTTGAGAATGCACGATTTGGACTAGGCGGGGGCGTCGCACCGCTGATGCGAACTCTCTCGCTAGAAACCTGGTTGGCCGTCCAACATCACGTTTGGCCGGAGGCCGCTTCTGAGCATGCAGCCACAGGCATGACGCGACCTTGTGAGTTAGCGACAACGTGACCAACAAAGGCTCAGATCCTTGGGCGCCGACGCACCAAAGTGCCGCTAACCCGTGACACGCGAGTCCGCAAATGCCAATTACCGTGAATCTTCCCACTCTGTTTGCAGGCGTAGCAACGGCTCACCTCCTGAATTCCAACCCCCGCACGGTCCGAGAAGCGGTCGAAGAGATTGTTGCTCAATTTCCTCAAGCGAAGCACAAGCTGCGCGATCTCGATGGGAAACCGTACCCATATGTCGCCTACTTTCTCAACACACATAACATCAGGCTCATCGGTGGCCTTGATGCCGAGCTCAAAGACGGTGACGAGTTGACAATAATCTCGGCTGTCGCGGGAGGGTGAGGGGATGGAGCGCGTTCATCTTAATCGGGAAACAACTCGGCAAGGAACGCGAATGTTCTCGGATGCTTCGGCGCTTTGCCTCTGCGTTCAGTTGCCCCCCCGGCGTCGCACCCCATGATCTTTCTCCTCGACGACGCCCGCGCCGCGGCCCGATCGCTCGCTCGCTCTCCGCGGTTTCTGATCCTCGCCTCAACCTGTCTCGCCCTTGGCCTGGGTGCCAACGCCGTGATGTTCGGTGTCGTCGACACGCTCTTCTTGCGACCACCGGCGGGCGTCCGAGAACCGGCTCGCGTCGTACGTTTCTACTTCTATCGAACGCTGCGCGGACCCGGTCTCGTTATCACCGATCTCCTATCCTTCCCGATTTTCCACGACATCGAAAAGAACACCAGCGCGTTCGAGCGTGTCGCCGCATACTACCGCACAACCATCAGCGAAGGCCGCGGAGCGTCTGCATCGAAGCTCAATGCATCTCTTGTTACCGCTGGCTACTTCGATCTCGTCGGCGCTATTCCGGAGCGTGGGAGGTTGCTGCAACCGCTGGACGCGAATCCATCGGCCGCCCCCGCCGCTGTCATCAGCGATGATCTTTGGCGCGCCCGATACGGCGCTAGCCCGTCGGTCATCGGAAGCATGCTCCTTATCGCCAGCCGCGCGTATTCCATTGTTGGAGTTGCGCCGCGCGGCTTCGTCGGCGTGGACCTCGATCGCACTGACGTCTGGCTGCCCGGCGAGATCGCCGCGAACGATCTCATCATGCCGGGGTACATGGCCTCACGCGGTGCCTGGGCTATTACGATGGTTGCTCGACTAAAACCGGGAGTGACAGAGCGCCAAGGTGAGGCCGACGCCACTCGGGCTTTTAGAACTGGCATGCGAGGATCGCCGAGTTTCGACTCGACCGATCACATTAAATTCGCCCCTTTGCTGCATGAGCTCGGGCCGAAGCCCACCGATCAGGCAACTATCTCGAGATGGCTGAGTGGAGTCGCGGTCGCGGTGCTCCTCATCGCGGGCATCAACGCGGCCGGCCTCATGCTGGTCCGAACCATCCAACGCCGGCGAGACCTCGCCCTTCGAAGTGCTCTTGGCGCATCTCGCCTCAGGCTCATCCGAGTGCTCGCCTTGGAAGCGTTGGGACTCTCCGTCGTAGCCGCGGGAGCAGCAACCGTTATTGACATTGCCGGTACGCGCGCCTTTGGGACACTACTACTGCCCGAAAAAGCGTCGCTCCAAGCGATTTCATTCGGCCGGGTGTTTCTGTTCACCGTGGGGCTCGCACTCGCGCTTGGACTTGCGGCGGTGATGCCCGCGATCCGAATCCTTTGGCGGCAGGACCTCGTGGACTCACTGAAGGATGGCCCCCGCTCCGGGGCACGTCGCTCGGCCGGACAGGCGGTAATGCTCATGGGGCAGATCGGTCTCACTACAGTTCTCCTCGTCGGCGCGAGTCTCTTTCTAAGAAGTCTCATGAACCTCCGGACTCGGGACATGGGCTTCGACACGGCTGGTGTTCTGGCGATCAATCTCGACTTCTCAGGGATGATGGCGCGCACGCAGTCAAACGGAGCGGCGGTCGAAGACCAGTATCGCCGCCTCGAGGAAGCAGTTCGGGCCGTGCCGGGAATTAGGGCGACCGGCGTTGCGACCTCTATCCCTTTCCAGAACATCTCGGTTAGTCCAATCACCGTGCCCGGAAGAGATTCCGCGACGCCCCCTCGACCTCCAGCGTACGCGAGCGTTGCGAGCAGTGGCTACCGAAAGGCGATCGGGCTTCGTCTCCTTGCTGGCCGCTGGTTTGAGGCGAGCGACTATGGCGCGGGCGGCAAGAATGCGGTGATCAACGAGACCTTCGCGCGACTTTACTGGCCGGGCGAGAGCGCGCTTGGGAAGTGCTTCACCGCCGGAACGCCCGAATGCCGCTACGTGGTGGGCATCGTCCAAGATACACGCCAGCGCAATGTTCGCGAAGAGGCGAGGGCGCAGCTCTACCTGCCCGACATTCCTCAGCGGGAGTACAGCGACCGTCTACCGCGCACCATTATAGTTCGCGCCGACCATCCCGCCGCAGTCATGGCGCCGCTCAGGCGTGCGATTCAGACCGTCGAGCCGGCCGCGCCATATATCACGATTCAGCCCTTGTCTGCACTCATGGAGCCCAAGGTTCGGCCGTGGACCCTCGGCGCATCGATGTTTACCCTCTTCGGAGCCCTGGCACTCGTACTTGCGACGGTGGGTTTGTACGGTTCAATCAGTTCCGCCGTGACCCAACGGTCCCACGAGATCGGCGTTCGCATCGCTCTCGGTGCAACCTCTCTGCAGGTGACGCGCACCGTCCTGAGACAGGCGATTGTCGTTACCGCGACGGGCACTGTCCTGGGAGCTGTTATTGCGTTTCTGGCCGAGCCGAAGGTCGAAGGACTGCTTTTCGAAATGCACGCCAGACAAACCATGCTTTTCATGGCGGCAATCGCTGCAGTCGTGACCGCGTCACTTCTTGCATCCCTGCTGCCGGCGCGACGCATATCGCGTGTGAACGTGCTTCAGGTGCTCACCAAGATCTAACGTCCGAAAGGACGCGCCACTGGACCGGCGGATTTCCTACGGCGGTTGATGGTTCAGCAGGTGTCCGAGCACCCCAACCCCCTCGCTGTAACGCGGACCCGGGCGCGCGAAAAACGCGTTGGCATCGACGGGGCAGACAGCGGCCCCGCCGATAGCGGGGAGTTCGCGCGCCAAACGCTCGGCCTCCGGCAAGCCGAACCCGCACGGCGCTACGACGACGATCTCAGGTTCGAATGCCCGCACCGCTTCCAGATCGATTCGCACCGAATCACCACCCGCCCGCCCGAACGGATCCTCCCCGCCCGCGATCTCGATCATCTCCGGCACCCAGTGCCCCGCGCAGTACAACGGATCGGTCCACTCCAAGAACACGACGCGCCGTCGCGGTCGACCACGTGTCGCCGCGCGCACCGCCTCTAACCGCGCACGATTCGAGGCCACTAGCGCCAAAGCCTCCCGCTCTCGCCCGATCGCCCGCCCCACCGCGAGAATGTTCTCATCGATCTCCGCCAACGTCCGCGGCGTGAGATACAACACCTGCGGCTTCGTCGGCAGCGTCGTGATCGCACGCGACAGCTCATTCCCCGACGGCGCGCACACCTGACAGAGATCCTGCGTCAGGATCACGTCCGGTTCGAGCCCCCGGAGCAACTCTTCGTCCACCAGATACAGGCTCTCTGCGCTCCGCATTCGTGCGGCGACAACGCTGTCGATCTCGGCCTGCGTCAGCCCACCCAACTCGAAAGCCGGCCGGCTGACAACGGGCAGCTCCTTCGCCGAGGTGGGGTAGTCGCACTCGTGCGAACGCCCAACCAATTGATCGCCCGCGCCAAGCGCGGCGACGATCTCAGTTCCCGCCGGCAGAAATGATACAATCCGAGGCATAGGCGAAGGGCAATCTAGCCCGGTGTTACCTTATGTCCGACAGCAGCGACTTCCTGCCGAATCTGTACGAAACCGGGCCAATCGACTCCGTGAGCGGTTCGGCGTGCACCTAACAAAGTTCGTTGCGCGGCCGTCCAAGTTTCGGGCTACGGCGACACAGCGGGCTCGCAGCGCCAACGATCCGCAGCGGTCGGCGCTCCTGGTCGGGCTACAAGCAATCTCCGTCGAGGCCGTCCCCGAACCCGGCTGCTCGGTCGCGACCGCCGTACGGGTGAGTCACCCGCAGCGGTGAACGTGGCACGGACTGCTTCGGACCGACACCGATCGCGCGCCCAGATGATTCCGCCAATGTCGACCCGAAACCCGACCTCCGGCATCCGAACACGATTGATTTTCTCGTTGATCGCTATCGGTTTCCAGCCCACTCCGAACGAAATGCGCGCTCTAACTGACGCAGCCGCGAGCCCTAAAACCCTAGGTCGGACCGATCCCTAACCAAAATCACTCAACGCCAATCAATCGCCGATGACCTGTTCCCGGCCGACGTCCCCCGCCGATCGTGTCGACACCGCGTAACGGCCGTGAGACGCCGTGCGCGAACCACGTCGCCGCGATCACGAACCGATGTTGTCCTCCGTCCACCACGCCGTACCCGATCTGCATCCTTCCGACTCTGACGAAACACGGTAGACCATAGGCGAAGTCCAACCCTGCCTCCTAGCTTCCCACATATCCAACGCTGCTCCAGCACCCTCCGCCGTGACCGACACACAACCCCACCTCGCCGACCCCGACCACAACCCGTCGTTCATCAAGTCGCTCTTTCTCGGCGAGATCCGCGAAGATCTGATCTTCCCCTTCCCCGAGCTCAGCGCCGAAGAGCGTGAATCGCTGGGGATGATTCTCGACTCGATTCGCGCATACGCCGCCGAGCACGTCGATTCATCCAAGTTCGATCACGACGGCAAGTTTCCGGACGGTGTGCGGCAAGGGCTGCACGAGCTCGGCGTCATGGGCCTGAGTATCCCCGAGGCGCACGGCGGGTTCGGGGCGTCGGCCAAAGTCTACAATCGCGTCTTTGCTGAAATCGGCGCGACTGATCCGGCGCTCTGCGTCTACTTCGGCGCACACCAGTCGATCGGTTGCAAAGGGATAGTGCTTTTCGGCACCGACGACCAAAAGCAGCGCTACCTGCCGCGCTGCGCGACGGGCGAGTTGGTCGCGGCATTCTGCCTGACGGAGCCAGGCTCCGGTTCCGACGCTCAAGCGATGAAGACGAGCGCCGTGCTGAGCGACGACGGCACGCACTACCTCCTCAGCGGCACCAAGATCTGGATCTCCAACGCCGGCTACGCGGATCTCTTCACCGTATTCGCGAAAGTCAGCGTCGAGGTCGACGGCAAACGAAAGGATCGCGTGACGGCGTTCATCGTCGACGCCCACGCACCGGGGATCTCGCTCGGCAAGGTCGAAGAGAAGATGGGCATCAAGGCCTCCGACACACGCGCTGTCTTTTTCGACAAAGTGCGCGTGCCGGTCGACGACAGACTCGGCGACGTTGGACAGGGATTTCGCATCGCGCTCGAGGTGCTGAACTCGGGACGTCTCGGTCTCGCGACGGCGTCCGCGCGCGGCGCGCGGCGGGTCATGCGCGAAGCGCTCGCCTACGCGAAACAGCGTGAGCAGTTCGGGCGGCCGATCGGATCGTTCGAGATCATTCAGCGCAAATTCGCGGTCGCCGCGGTCGAGTGTTACGCCGCCGATTCCGGCGCCATGCTCGCCGCGGGGATGGTGGATCACGGGGCGATCGACTTCTCGCTCGAAACCGCGGCGTGCAAGGTGTTCGCCTCGGAGCTCGCCTTCCGCGCGTCGAACGAAGCGCTGCAGATCGCGGGCGGCATCGGCTACTCGAAAGAGTTTCCGTACGAGCAAGCGGTTCGCGATTCGCGCATCAACCTCATCTTCGAAGGCACGAACGAGATCCTGCGCGCGCTCATCGCGCTGATGGGACTTCAGCAGGCCGGCGAACGCCTGAAAGCACTCGGCGACGCGTTCAAGGACCCGATCCGTTCGCTGGGCGCGATCGGCAGCTACCTCGCTGGGCGGGCGAAACGGCAGGTCACCCGCCACGAGTTCAC
>Ga0105241_10003760_pt1 | contig 11255 bp, 8 predicted proteins | sample KBSC64metaG_FD_80422 | JGI IMG/M metagenome (GOLD analysis project Ga0105241, IMG submission 80422) | Corn rhizosphere microbial communities from Kellogg Biological Station, Michigan, USA - KBS C6-4 metaG | ecosystem: Host-associated > Plants > Roots > Rhizosphere > Soil | place: Michigan, USA...
ATTAAGTGAATGCGTTTCGACGATCATGAATGCTGTTCGCGTGGCTTTGGAGCGTACGCCTCCCGAGCTATCAGCTGACATCAGTGACCGTGGAATCGTGCTTACGGGTGGCGGTGCGCTGCTGAAGAATCTCGATAAGCGCATCCGCGAAGAAACCGGGTTGCCGGTCTCAATTGCGGACGATCCGCTATGCAGCGTTGTGCTCGGCACGGGAAAAATGCTGAGCGATTTCAAACTGCTGAGGAAGATTTCGATTGAGTAGCTCTCAGCTGTCGGCCCTCAGCATTCAGTAGATGTGGCAGGGAGACTGCATAATCACGAAAACATTAACCCTAAAACCCTACTCGCCGCTGTACGGGATTCGGATTTTGATAGCTGAAAGCTGACGGCTGCCAGCTGTTTTTATGGATACTTTCATGGGCCGCTATCGTAATGTGAGCATCCTCGCGGCGGCCATCTTCTTCCAGGTGGTCGGGTTGGCGGTGCAAATTAAGCGCCGTACCGAGGACGATTCCACGCGATTGATCCGAGTATGGACGGTGAATGCCGTCACTCCGTTTGAAAAAGGCATTGTGTGGTTGCAATCGGGGACCAGCGGAATCTGGCACAACTATATCTACCTGCGCGGTGTCCGTCAGCAGAACCGTGATCTGCAGCAGCAGATCCAACAGATGCAGCTCGAGCAGGTCCGGCTCCGGCAAGATGCGCAACAGGCGCGACGCTTGCAATCCCTGCTTGGCTTCAAGGAACAATTTATTAACAAGACGGTCGCCGCCCAGGTGATCGGTTCCAGCGGCAGTGAACAGTCTCGCCTGGTGTACATCGACAAGGGGTCGGACGAGGGAATCAGGAATGATATGGCGGTGATCACCGCTAACGGCGTTGTAGGGAAGGTGTCGAATGTCATCAATGGGAGCACATCCCAGGTTCTTCTGATAAATGATCAGAACAGCGGTGTAGGAACAATTCTCGAACAGTCGCGACTGCAAGGGGTGTTGAAAGGTAAAGCCTCAGGGCAACTAGTGCTCGATAAGATCATGTCAGAAGAAGAAGTAAAGCTGGGAGACCAGGTGCTGACCAGCGGGGGCGATCAAATTTTTCCCAAAGGGCTTCCGGTTGGCACGGTAAGCGATGTCCACCGCGGCAGTGAGTTCCTTCAGGTGACGATCAAGCCTGCCGCAGCGCTGAACCACCTGGAAGAAGTTTTGGTAATTACTCAGAAACTGGAACGTGAGCCCTCCGTTGCGGGCAGCGCGCAAGTCCGTGCCGCCGACATTCTGGCGCAGCGCCTTCCTTCAGTTCCGGACGCGCCAGCGGGTTCGCCAAAGAACACGAATGAAGCGGGAACCGCAGCCGCCGGAGCAAAGCCACTCGTCAAGCCAGCACAAACTGGAATTCCCGCATCCGGAGCGACGGCAAGTGCGGCACCGGCTAAAAGTAAGCCTCAGCCGGAGTCGGAAGATGTGGCAGCATCAGGGTTGGCGAACCCACGCTCGGCGGCGCCTCAGTCCAATACTCAGGCCCCGCCAGTATCGGGTACGCATCTGGTTCCTGCTGCGGTTCCTATCAAGACTCCCAGTTCGACGCAGGTAACCGCCGCTTCAGGCCAGCCGAAGCAGACATCGCCGAGCAAGACAAGCGCAATTCCTGGCCAATCGACTAATGGGTCGCCAGCCAAGGTTGCCCCATTGAAGCCGCCCAGCGTTCCGCCTGCGAAACCGGCCGTGAGTGTCACCCCGCCTTCGAGTGATACTGGGGAGCCCACCCACTAGCATGGCCATGACCTACACATCACGCGAGCAAATCGAGGTTTACCGGTTCAATGTGCCGGTTGCTATCGGAGTGCCACTGGCAGCGATTTTTCTGCAAGCCTTCGTTCCCCTGCGCCTGCCGTGGTTTTCGATCTTTGATTTGCCCCTGCTGGTAGTCATCTTCTTCGCCATGGCGAGGCGCAGCCCAGTCGCGGGCCTGCTCACCGGCGCCATAATCGGACTGGTGCAGGATTCGCTGACCCACTATCCCCTAGGCGTTTATGGAATCTCGAAAACGGTCGTCGGGTACGGCGCGTCTTCTCTGGGAGTCAAGCTGGATGCCGAGAGTGTTCCTACGCGGCTGCTGATTACTACGGGCTTCTACGTGGTCCATCAGGTGATTTACTTCACCATCGCCCGCGGGCTGGTCGGATTGAATCTGCACTGGAGCTGGCCGCGGGAACTACTGGCTGCCGTCGTCAATGCCATCCTGGCGGTGTTTCTGTTTGCGCTGATGGACCGGCTGAAGCAGAGGGCGTGAGAACCGCCGTTAGTCGTGGGTCGTTGATTCGTCGGCCTTGCATCATTTCCAGATTCCCAATCGACCTTTTCGCACCTCTTCGAGGCGCTTATTCAACAGCTCATTCTCTGCGCGAAGATCTCAGCTTTGCCAGTGCTTCATCTACGGCCTTAGAGGCTCGTAGGGTGAGGCTGTAGGCGAGGGAACGGCCATGCGGTAGAGCAGCAAGCTTACGAGTATCACAGAGCACCAGACTGCGTGACCCATAACGAATGACTGGCCAAGGTTGGATTTCTCGATCCCGGTTAATAGCTGTCCTTTTAATTGAAGGTTCTGGAGCAGAGTTCCGCCCGGCACAAGGAATGCTGCGCTTACTGCCAAACCCAGAGCTGCAACGCGATCTGACCTGGCCTTGGCGAATAACCAGGAAACCGGAATGATGAGGAGCGAGGCGTCATAGAAGCGATGGTACACGCAAAGCAAAGTCAGAACCGCCAGCGCGCTCAAGCATGCGAACTCGTCCCTTGGTTTGATCTTGAGGGCGAGCACGAGCCAGACAACTAAGAGGGACCCGCAGATCACTCCGACGAGAAGGTTAGTGGCGTATCTTTCATGAACAAAGGGATATAGCGCTACTTGTAAATTCACCAGTCCAAAGCGCAAGGGATTCTTCTCCGTAAAATCCCCCAAAGTCCCATTTTCCAGCAGAGCTCGAGTGTCGGCCGTATAATTCGAAATCCACGCCGCGTGATGAAGGTTCAACCAAAGAATCGGAACAATCCCCATTATCGCCAGTGATGCAAGAGCGACGGTCGATATGCGCCAGGATCGTTTGACCAGGTAGTACAGCAGAAAACACAAACCGAGCGGCGGTTTTACTCCGACACAGATTGCGATCAGGACTCCGCACACGAAGGGCTTCCGAATTTTCTCAGCCCACAAAGCAAGAATCCCGGCTTCAACCGCAAGCACTGCCAAGTTACAGGTACCGATGCCGGTGTGAAGCGGAGCAAAAACCAGGGCGAAGACGACAAAGCCCGTCCTCTGCACCCGCGACATATTTGTCATGGCTGCAAGAGCGAGAACGGCCGCGCCGAAAAGAAGCAACGTAGCGGCCAGAATTAGTAATTGAAAGACGTTCCAGGGCATCCATGTCAAAGAAGCGAGCAGAAAAAGCGATGTGATCGGATACGCGGTGGGGATTCCATGCCTGACAAGGATCGAGCCGTCAATGAATTGCCGCGAGTCTGGCCGGAAGCGAAGCCCCTGGTCTGGCCAGTAGGAGAACAGAGATTGGCAGCTGTATGGGTCTTGGCCATGAAGGAAGGCCGACGATTGAATGTAGGGAGAAAGGAGATCGTTCAATCCATGGTTCATAACCGCGCGGTAAGGGCCGCGAATCACAAAGACAACGCAGGCGCAGACGACAGCTAATCCCAGCAGGTGCCGCTTCCATCTGTTCGACAACACGGGGGACTCATCGCAAGTCAGCGGTATCATTCTCGTCTGCTCGAATATAGTACGAAAGATGGCCCGACGATCCAGACAGAGCCAACAGAATTAACCCGACTCGTCGCTTGGCGGTTGTTCAGTTTCCGTTTGTGACTTTCGTTTCTGAATCCCTGGCTTCCACATCCAGAGAAGCTTTACAATTAAGTTAACCCGTCCTACAAAGGGACCAAGCCGAAAACGACGGCCGAGAGCCGACGACTGATTTATGTTTGGCCGCGACGAAAAACCCTCGCAGATCCGCCTGACCGCAGTGCAGTACATCATCCTTGGAATTTTTCTGCTGCTGGCTTATGGACTGTGGAAGCTGCAGGTTTCGCAAAGCGAATATTACTCAGCGGCTGCCGAGCAGAACCGTATCCGCAACGTTCCCATTCTTGCGCCGCGGGGAAAAATCGTCGATCGCAATGGCCGCCCTATCGTTGAGAATTATCGCTCGATGACGGCGCTCTTGTTGCGCGATTCAGCGCGCGATCTTAACGCGGACGCCGATCTGATCGCTTCCGGCCTGCACATGGATGTCAAGGAAGTGAAAGAGAGAATCCGACGATTCGGGTACACGCCGCAGTACCAACCGATTTATTTAAAAGAGGACATCACGCCGGATGAAGAGGCGTTCATCGAGGCCCATAAGACCGAGCTGCCGGAGCTCGATACCATCATGGCCTACCGCAGGTTGTATCCGCTCAAAGGCTTTATGGCCCACCTGATCGGGTATGTGGGCGAGGTCAGCGAGGGCATGCTGAACCAGCCGCGATTCGAGCTATACAACCCCGGTGATATCGTCGGGCAGTCGGGGGTTGAGCTCGAATACAACCAATTGCTGATGGGCAAAAACGGTTCGCGGCAGGAACTGGTTAACAGTCACGGCCAAGTAGTCGGCAAACCGCTGGATGAAAAACCTGCTGAACCCGGTAAGTCTCTGAAACTATCGATCGACGTGGACCTGCAGATCGCGGCGGAAGAAGCCATCGGGGACAAGAATGGCGCGCTTGTTGCGATGGATCCGCACACTGGCGAAATTCTTGCCATGGTGAGCCGCCCCACTTTCGATCCTAACGACTTTGCAGTGCGGATCACGCGCGGGGACTGGAACAAGCTGATCACTGATCCCGATAAGCCATTGCTCAACAAAGCCATTCAGGCGCAGCTGGCGCCGGGTTCTACTTTCAAGATTTTGATGGCGGTCGCGGGGTGGCAAGAAGGGATTGCGCAGACGCTCAATGTCCATTGCAATGGCGGCGCGGATTTCTATGGCCGCCGTTTTGGTTGCTGGGTGAAAAGCGGACATGGCGAAGTTGATCTGACCAAAGCCATCTATCAGTCCTGCGATGTTTTCTTTTATACGCTGGCGAATAAGCTCGGAATCGATCGCATTTCAAAATACGCAACCATGTTCGGCCTGGGTCAGAAGACGGGCATTGATCTTCCGCAGGAAGTCACAGGGGTGATGCCTTCGGAAGAATGGAAGCTGCGCAACTTCCGGCAGAAGTGGTTCGCCGGCGAAACCATCTCAGTCGGTATCGGACAGGGTGCGGTGGCGGTGACACCGGTGCAATTACTGCGAGCAATCTCGGCGATATCGACGGATGGACGGATGGTGGTGCCGCACGTTGCCGACCCCACAGGCCTTCCCGCGAATTATCTGGAAGTTAATCATTACACCGACGTAAAGAGCGTTCCGGTTAACACCGATGGCTGGAATTTGATCACAGACGCGATGAGCCGGGTGCTGCTGCCGGAAGGAACGGCGCCTTCAGCGCACATTGCTGGAGTGGACATTGCCGGCAAAACCGGTTCGGCGCAAGTGGTGTCCCTGGCTACGCGAGCCAAACACCAGAACAATGCCGACCTGGCGCAGAATGGCTGGTTTGTAGGATTCACACCCCGGCGCAATCCGGACATCATTGTCTGCGCACTTTTTCAGGGCGGGGAACACGGTAAGTTGGCGGCGCGCCTGGCAACACAGGTCATCAAGGCATACGTTGACAAGCAGCGTCGGCAACCCACCAATGTCGCAACGAATGACGGTAAAGCCGAAATTGGAGCTCTTTGGACGGCGCCTGGGACCGACGGAGATGGCAAGAAGTTGCAAGGCGGGCGCTTCGAGGTGAATTTGCCAAAGAGTCAGGCACCGCTGGCGCTAGCTGCGCCGGGGCTGGGAGGGGTTCACTGACCTCTGCTAGCTGAGAGCCGAAAGTTATATGTCCCGCTATATTTCATACCGCGACTTCGATTGGCTGCTGGTGATCTTCGTTTTGATCATTTGTGGCCTGGGCGTGCTGGAAATTCATAGCGCCACCATGCACACCAAGTTCGCGGGCGCGCACATCCGGCAGATTTACTGGATCATCGCGGGCCTGATCGGAATGTTCGTGGTGAGCCTGTTGAATTATCAGAGGCTGCTCGAGCAGGTGCATTGGATGTACATTGCGGCCGTCGCATCGCTGATGTCGGTCCTGATTTTCGGGCAAAAGTACCTCGGCGCGCGACGCTGGGTGAAATTACCTGGAGGAAATCACTTCCAGCCATCGGAGTGGGTCAAACTGATCCTGATCTTGGCTGTGGCTAAGTACTTTGCTGACCTGCAGCAGCGGGACCTTTCCTGGTCAGATTTCGTGAAAGCCGGGGCCATCGTCGGCGTTCCTATGCTGATGGTACTGGCGCAGCCTGACCTGGGTACGGCACTCACGTATCTTCCTATTGCGATCATGGGATTGTTTTTGGGAGGAATCCACTGGAAGCAGGCGGCAGTTGTTCTGCTGCTTGCAGGAATGGCCATGCCGCTGGCGTGGCATCATCTGAAGCCATACCAGAAAGATCGCCTGGTCAGCTTCATGGAGCCGGACGCTGATGCTCGCGGCTCCGGCTATCAGGTTAAACAATCACTCATTGCCGTCGGTTCGGGTGGCATCTTCGGAAGCAGCGACAACTCACAAACTAAGCTGTCGTTTCTTCCAGTCCCCCAAACTGACTTTATCTTCGCCGCATTTGCTGAGGGCCACGGTTTTGTGGGTGCACTGGGAGTGTTGCTGTTATACTTTGTTGTGCTGATGCGTTTGACGCAGAACGCGCAAACGGCGCCCGACCGCGCTGGCACGTTTCTGGTTATGGGTGTGGTAGCGGTACTTACCTTTCATATCCTGGTCAACGTCGGCATGGTGCTCGGTTTTATGCCGGTCACCGGAATACCCTTACCCTTAATGAGTTACGGAGGATCGTCAGTCCTGTTCATGTTTTTAGCACTCGGGATGGTGATGAACGTCCGTATGCGCCGCTTCGTGAACTGAAGCAGGGTAAGACGAAACAAGCCGCACCTGGGGTGCGGACAGAAATATCAAAGATTACGATCGCCCTCGCGAAAAGAGGGCACTCACCGGCGGGAGTGGTCAGCCGGACAGAATTGAAGTAAAGGCTTCCGGGCAGGTAACGGCCCCCTCAAGAGCACCCGCGCTGAGAAAGGCGGGCAGAGAGAGAGCGGTCACAACCCCGGCCTAATGCGATCCGTGGAAAAGACATTTGAAGTTTTTCTACCGCCAGCTCCGCCCAGGACGCGAGTTCTGAGCGTGGAACCTTCCTTGCCTTTGGTTCGGGCGAATCGAACGGTTATCGCGTCTTCCAATCCTGTCCGTCTCCGTCCTTCTCGTTTCCGGTGAAGCCCTGGCCTGTGAGGCCCAGGGTCCGGAGTTTGAATGACAAAAGAATTGTTTGTTTCTTCCACGCCGCACGAATCCAAAGTGGGCCTGGTGGAAGATGATCAGTTAGCAGAGGTTTACCTCGAGCGGGAAAACGAATACACGCTGGCAGGTTCCATCTACAAAGGCCGCGTTACGCGGGTCCTTCCCGGAATGCAATCCGCATTTGTGGACATAGGCCTAGAACGCGACGCCTTCCTTTACGTATCCGATTTCATGGAACTAGAGAACCAGGATGACGATCTGGATGATGTGCCGGCGACAGCAGTAGTTACTGAAAGCCGGGCAACCGAGTCATCGTCGGTTGAAACGCCAGGGCAAGAGGCCGGAGGTGAGAACGGTGCCGTTGCTCCCTCAGAACTGCCGGGTGAAATTCGGGCTAAGACGAACGCAGATCAGCAAGAGGACCGTGGCGGGTATCGCGGACGCCGTCGTCGGGGTCCCCGGCGTGGACCCGATGGGACGGTGCCCAAATACTCCCGTCCGACGGAGGTAGCGCCCCGTCCCGAGCGGGATCGTCCTCGCGAGCACTCTCGGGAGGAATATGGACCCCCTGCAGGGTACCAGCCCATCATTTTGCCGGGCGAATCAATTTCCAAATATCGAGGTAAAGCCCAGCCGCTAAGTGCGCCTGAGCCGGTGGTTGCTGTGGGGGAGCCAGATGCAGCCATCTCGCATGCCTTCGCGGAAGACGAGCCGATTTTTGCGCAACCGGGTCATAAGAGTGAAGTCACGCAAGACTTGCCGCTCGCGATTGAAGAACCGACTCCGCAGGCTGAGTTGCAAAGAGAGCGCGATGCAGAGCCTTCATTTACGTCCAATACTTCCAACGATTGGGACCGGGAACAGAAGCGGTTGCACCAGATGAATGTGGCGGAGGTGTTCGGCGGAGACGAGGCGGCCGAAGAAGACGACAGCGACGCGGAGAACACTTTTACGGCAGTATCTGAACACTTTGAGAACGCTCCTCCCCAAGCCGCTGCGGGCACCGTGGAACATGAAGAGATCGACGAAGAGGAGGCCGACTTAGCTTCATACGTCGAAGAACTGGAAGAAGACGCTGCATTCGACGAAATGGAAGAAGAAACTACGGCCGCTGGAGACTTCGGCTCATCGCAGCAGATCGCTGCATCGGCTGATTCCGGCAGCGGCGTTGTCGCCTTCTCCCCGGATCCAGTTTCAGGGGAAACGGCCGATGTTGTCGAATCCGAAGAAGTGGATGAAGCAGCTGAAGAAGAAGCTGAACTCGAAGAAGCCCAGGCCGAAGCCGAGGCGCTGGTTGCGTCAGAAGGAATCGAAGGCGGAACGATCGATGCACGTGCTGAGGTGCGTGGTCCGGTAGCGACGGCGGCTTACACCCAGCGTGCTCCGCGCCCGGCATTTGACCGGGACCGCGACCGTCGCGGCGGCAGGCGCTTTCCGCGGGGCAGACGCTTCCGCCGTCAGCCGGCGCAGAATCTGCCTCAGATTACCGATTTGCTGAAAGAGGGACAGGAGATTCTTGTCCAGATCGCGAAAGAACCGATCGGAAAGAAAGGCGCGCGCATCACCAGCCACATCGCGTTGCCGGGACGATTCCTAGTTTACATGCCGACCGTCAATCACACTGGCGTGTCCCGAAAAATCGCCTCAGAAGAAGAGCGGCAGCGTTTGAAGCGGATCATCATGAGCGAGCGCGAAAATGGCCACGGCGGGTTCATTGTCCGCACTGCAGCCCAGGGGGCGGACGAGCAGGAGCTTCGCGCCGACATTCGCTTTCTGAAAGGCTTGTGGAACGAGATTCGCACACGGGCCGAGAACAGCAAGCCACCCGCACTGATCTATCACGATTTAAACGTGGTCGAACGCATTCTGCGTGACCAGGTGACGTCGGATTTTTCGGCAATCTGGGTAGATACCGAGCAGGAATACGAGCGCATTCTGCGCTTTGCCAACCGCTTTCAGCCGGCGCTGGTCAGGCGAGTCAAGCTCTATACCAAAGAAACTCCACTGTTCGAGCAATTCGGACTCAAGGACGAACTCGACAAGGCGCTCAAGTCGAAAGTCTGGCTCAAGAGCGGCGGATACATCGTGATCAACCAGACTGAAGCCCTGGTCGCAATTGACGTAAACACGGGCAAGTACGTTGGCAAAACGTCGCGCCTGGAAGACACCATCGTCAAGACGAACGTGGATGCGATCAAGGAAATCGTGCGCCAGATTCGGCTGCGCGATTTGGGCGGCATCATCATCATCGACTTCATTGATATGGACGAGCGACGCAATCGGCAGAAAGTAATGCAGGCGCTCGAAGAGGCGCTTCGTCATGACCGCGCGCCATCAAAGGTCCTGCAGTTCAATGACTTCGGCTTGGTGGCGATCACGCGCAAGCGGGTCAAGCAGTCGCTCGAACGCACCATTGGCTCGCCCTGCCCCTATTGCGAAGCCACGGGATTCGTCAAGAACGTGAACACTGTGTGCAATGAGATCTATATCGAGATGCGGAAGATGGCGAAGCACCTCGACCACTCGGACGTGATGCTGCGAGTCAATCCCGAGGTCGCGAAAGCGCTCAAGACCAACAACGGCCGATGGCTGAACGAGCTCGAAGAGCTGACGAAAAAGACGGTCATCGTGAAGAGCGATGCGGCGTTGCACCAGGAGCAGTTCGATATTAATTAGCTCTTGGCCGTCGGCTCTCGGTTGCCGGCCAAGATATTGAAGGACGGGCTCCTCGCCCGTTCTCTCATCTTGAAAGAAATTTTTACGGGGCAGCCTCCGGATGGGTCGAAACGGCTGCCAACCCGCAACTCGCCAATGGGTTCTTCCCACCCGTGTTTTAATGAGCATAGAGGCAACGTAATCAAAATGTCTTCAAGCATGGTTGCCTCGCGGGTTTTGAGACGAGGAGCTCACTAGTTGCATCTAAGACAACAAGCGCTGAGAGTCGATAGACTCAAAAAGGTCTTCCGCTCCGGCGCCGCTGAACTGGTGCTCTTTGAAAACCTTTCGTTCGAAGTGGCGCAGGGAGAAATGCTTGCCATTGTGGGCCAGTCAGGTGCGGGCAAGAGCACGTTGCTGCACATTGCGGGCGCGCTTGATAAGCCTTCTGCCGGTGAGGTTTATTTCGGTGACTTGCGGCTGAATTCGCTCTCTGAAAACGAAGCCGCCGATTTTCGGAATCGGGAGATTGGCTTCGTTTGGCAGTTCCATTACCTGTTGCCGGAATTTACGGCGCTTGAAAACGTGGGGATGCCGTTATTGATGCGAGGCTCCAAGAAACCGGAAGCTGAGCAAGCAGCTCTGACTTGGTTGGACCGGGTGGGATTACGGCAGCGTGCGTACCACAGGGCGGGCGAGCTCTCCGGAGGCGAGCAGCAGCGGGCCGCGCTGGCGCGGGCGCTGATAACCCAGCCCAAACTGCTGCTGGCCGACGAGCCCACCGGTGACTTGGACAATCGCACTGCGGAATCGGTCTTCGAACTGATTTCGCACTTGCATCAGGAACATCAACTGTCGTCGTTGATCGCCACTCACAATCACGCGTTTGCAAGACGTTGTAATCGCGTTATTCGACTTGAAGGTGGCCGCATCGAGGAAGTGGTTCCCGAAACTCTGAGCGGGTAGTAGGGTTTTCCAGAGTGGTACCGAAGTAAGTACGCAACAAGGTGTTTGTAATCAAAGGAGGAATTGCGATAATCAGGTGGTGCCCTTGGTAATCAAGGGTATATAGCGAACTTGAGGCTGGCTCCTCATAATGAGAAGATTAGATTAGGGTCGAGGAGCTGAGGGGCATTAACA
>Ga0105241_10003763_pt1 | contig 11253 bp, 9 predicted proteins | sample KBSC64metaG_FD_80422 | JGI IMG/M metagenome (GOLD analysis project Ga0105241, IMG submission 80422) | Corn rhizosphere microbial communities from Kellogg Biological Station, Michigan, USA - KBS C6-4 metaG | ecosystem: Host-associated > Plants > Roots > Rhizosphere > Soil | place: Michigan, USA...
AGGATAAGTCCCTCTCCTTCATTCAGAGGTTCTTTTTTGTCTTCCAGGCAATGGGCGATAAAACGTTGTTCCTGGGTTGTCTCCCGTATCAGCTGTGCTACGGGGGTAGGCGTCCATAGCTCAGGCAGCCAGGTCTGTTGGGATTGAAGAAGGGCGCTTACCAGGATATTCTGCATCCTGTCCTGGCGGAAATGCTGTTTCTCCGTCCGCTCGCACAGCAACGGAATGAGACAGCTGACCCCGATCTCCGCTGCCTTTTCCAGGAACCATTCGAAGCGGGAAGCGTTTTTCAACAAAGACATGGCTATAGTTACCTTCCTCGTCCGGGGCGGCTGAAAAGCCGAAGCATCTACCCTGACCAGACATTTTTTCTTATGATCGTCCAGGATGGTGGTTGTCAGCAGCCACCCGCGACCATCGGTCAGCTGCAGCTGCTGGCCTTTCTGCATACGCAGCACCTGAACGGCATGCCGCGAATTATCCTCATCCAGGGTCAATTCCCCGTCGCCTGGTTTATACTCGGAAAGATAAAAGAAAGGTAATGCCATTACCCTGCAAAATAATAAAAGCCTCCCTTCCGGAAGGCTGTTTATTTTATTGATTAGCGTACCTCAGACAAGTTGTAATGTCCGGACAACGAACACCTGCACGTTCCGGAGCCCCTTCTACCGCTTAAAACGGTACATCGTCCTCGTCAATGGGCAGGTCTTTCATACGGCTGCCCGCCTGGATATACAATTTGGCGCCGCCACCCTCATCGTCCTGGACGGGCTTCCAGCTGCCGCCGGCAGGCATTCCCATACCGCCAAAATCATCCTCCCCGTATTCGGTGAACTTTTGTATGTGGAGCAACGCACGGAGCTTGACCGTATCCAGTGAACCATTACGGTGCTTGGCGATCTTTACGTGGGTCTCCCCTTTGTTGCTTTCTCCCATTTCATTGGCCGTAATGCCGTAATATTCGGGACGGTACAGGAACATTACCATGTCCGCATCCTGTTCGATGGCGCCCGATTCACGCAGGTCACTCAGCTGGGGGATCTTCTCTCCTTCCTTGCGGGACTCTACGGCACGGCTCAGCTGGGACAAGGCGATGATAGGTACCTGAAGCTCTTTTGCCAGGCCTTTCAGCGCCCGTGAGATCTGGCTGATCTCCTGCTCGCGATTACCTTTATTGTCGCCGCCCCCGCTCATCAGCTGCAGGTAGTCGATGATGATAAATCCGATGTTATGCTTGTTCTTCAGACGACGGCATTTGGCACGCAGCTCGAAAATATTGAGGGCTGGCGTATCGTCGATAAAGATGGGCGCTTTTGCCAGTCTGTCGATACCCTTTTTGTACAGCTGCTTCATCTCATGATCCTCCAGGCGGCCACGGGCTATCTTTTCCATAAAGATCTCGCTCTCGGCGCTGAGGATACGTTGTACCAGCTGTGCCGAGCTCATTTCCAGGCTGAAAAAGGCCACCGGCGTAGGCCTGATATTATTCAGGGCGGCATTACGGGCCAGGTTGAGGGCGAAAGCCGTTTTACCTACGGCAGGACGGGCGGCCAGGATGATAAGGTCGGTTGGCTGCCAGCCATAGGTGATCTTATCCAGCGTGCTGAATCCACTGGGAACTCCGGAGATCTCATCCTTCTTGTTGCGCAATTCTTCGATACGCTGGATGGTTTTGACCAGGACAGTGTCGATACTGTCGAAATTCTTACGAAGGTGGTTATTGGTGATCTCGAAGAGCTTGCTTTCCGCTTCATCCAGCAGATCGAAAACGTCGGTGCTGTCCTCATATGCATCGCCGATGATCTCGCCGCTGATACGGATCAGCTCCCGCTGAATAAATTTCTGCAGGATGACACGGGCATGGGTCTCGATATTGGCGGAAGAAACGACGGAATTCGTCAGTTTGGTCACATAGTATGGGCCGCCTACCACCTCCAGCTCTTCCCTGACCTTCAGCTCTTCCACCACCGTAAGGATGTCGATGGGCTGGCTTTTCTGGGCCAGGGACTGCATGGCCTTGTAAATGCGCTGGTGCCCTTCCAGGTAAAAACATTCGGCTTTGAGGATCTCTATTACGGTATCAAAAGCGCTTTTTTCCAACATTATAGCACCCAGTACGGCCTCTTCCATCTCTTTTGCCTGGGGTGGTATCTTCCCATACACCATCGTGCTGAGATCTGCAGCAGGTTTACGCCTGAATTTGCTACGATCCTTGTTGAGATTAAGATTTGTAAGATCCATGTATTGTCCGTCCAAAAATTAAAAAATAGGGTGTCTAGCCACTATCCCCCTTGCGGGAGACCGGCTCATTGGGTTAGTGTTCCAGCCTTGTCTTGTTGTTCACCGGACCACAGTCCGTTATTAAGGAATTGTTACGGCAGTATGAACAGAATGTTACCCACTTGAGTCAGGAGGGCGAATATAGAACTCAAAAACCCGTCGAAAAAAATTTTTCTTTTTCTATATTTTTCCTATCAAAATCCACCGCCTTATCCACAGATAACCCCCTCTTATGCACACTAATTCATGAGCTATCCACAATTTAAAAAAGTTTTCAGCCTTTTCCCATTTTAAATTCACACCTTCTGTGCACAAAGATTTCAGGTGAAATATTTTGCCGGGAGGTGGAAACACCAGAATGGTGTTTGAGGGCTTTCAAAAGGCAAAAAAAAGTCCCCAGCGGTCTAAAACACGCTGGGGACAGTCATTTGAGGCAGCCCTATTGTCTTGTGGGCCTCGTATTTTTATCCTCGTCCGGCTTGGATGGAGGAGGGGTAACGGTACGGGTCACTGGCCGTGCCTGTGGCTGCGCAGCAGGAGGCTGCTGTGCAGGAGCATAAGGTCTCATGTATGCAGGGCGGTTCACCGGCTGAGGCTGCTGTTGTATAGGACGGGCAGTCTGCTGTTGTACGGGTTGAGTTGCAGGCTGTGCCACCGGCCGTGTCGGCATAAAAGGCCTTGTCACGGGCTGGTTCACGGGCTGCGAAGGCGATTGCTGCACAGGTTGTGCAGGCTGCTGAAAGGGTCTGCCAACGGGCTGCGCAGGTTGCTGTACAGGCTGGGACGACTGTTGTGCCGGCTGCTGCGCAGGCTGCTGGAAGGGACGCCCCCAGGGCCTGTCGGGACGGTTTACCGGGTTAGCCGGCTGCTGCACAGGCTGGGACGGCTGCTGCACAGGTTGTTGAGCAGGCTGCTGGGTTGCGGGCCGGCCCGGAACGAAAGGCCTTGTCACAGGCTGGTTCACGGGCTGCGCAGGCTGCTGCTGGAAGGGTTGCGCAGGCTGCTGGAAAGGTCTGCCAACGGGCTGTGCAGGTTGCTGTGCAGGCCGGTTCGGGAAGCCGGAGACGGGACGAGAGCCAGGTCTGTTGTTTTCATATACAGTCGTATTCACCGGTCTTGCATTATCCAGACGGATCGCCCGGTTGGGAGCAGGCCGCGCTGAACCAAAACTGCCGGCGTTGTTCCTGGAAGCTTCGTTTATCCGGGGACGGTAAATGACCATCGCATTGTTATTCACCTGCTGACCAGGCCGGTTGATGGTCCGGATAGGCATGGGACGGATATTGGTATTCGTATACCTGCCCACTTCATACGGATCGGGACCGCGGCCATAGTTCACATTCCGGGTATGAACATTATTGTTGATGATGGTGGTATTGTTAATGACCGTGGTCTGGTTGATGATCGTCACATTCCTCGATTCATTGACATAATAGTTGCGTACATAAGGGCTGGAAACATACTGGTGAGGTACAAAACACCAGTAATGCGAAGGAGGATTGTAACCACCGCCATAGGCGTAATCGACATTCACACCAGGTTCCATAGGAGCCCAGCCGTAATAATCGTTACTGTTCCGCCAGGTCACCCAGGCAGGAGCCCATTCATTACCAGGGACCCACATCCAGCCATAGCCGTTTGAAAAGAACCAGCGGCCATAGTGGAAGGCAGCCCAGCCCCACTGGTAGTCGGAAGCCCAGGTCCAGCCATCTTCCGTATATACCCAGTGACCATTGGTAGCGTAGGGTTTGAAGTCAGGGCCTACATCCGGTAACCAGACATATCCGTAACGGGGGTCGTCTATCCACTGCCCATAAGGGCTCAGGTCATCATAAAAAGACTGATAGGACCCCTCCGGTTCGGGTTCCGGAGCAGGAGGAGGGGGAGGTGCCGGCTCCGCCACCGGCGGCGGGGGAGGAGGCGCGGGTCGCTGGACCACATAAGTAGGCCCACAGGCGTTTAAAGCCACGAAACCGATTAAGGTAAAAATGTATAGGTGCTTTTTCATAAACCAGAATTTTAGGAGTAATACATAAGTTACACTATATAGGACTGCATGATCTATGCTAAGTAAAAAGAATGCAAAACTATTAACATTTGATTATCACTTAAGGCCCCCGGCCGTCCTGTATACCCCCCTTTATAATGTAAAAACGTAATAATCAGGGAAATATTTCCGGATTGCACGCAATTGTAAACCGTTTATCTTTGCCGTTCAAGACAAAATAATATGACCATTAGCTATAACTGGCTGTCGGAATACCTCCCGGTAAAGATCGACCCGGAAAAACTGTCCAGGATCCTTACTTCCGTCGGACTCGAGGTCGAAAGCCTGGAAAAGTACGAATCGGTAAAAGGCGGATTAAAGGGACTGATCATCGGAGAAGTGCTGGAAGCAACCCCTCATCCCAATGCCGATAAGCTGAAGCTTACAAAAGTAAACATCGGCGCCCCCGAACCCCTGTCCATCGTTTGCGGGGCCCCGAATGTAGCCGCAGGACAGAAAGTCGTGGTAGCCCCCGTCGGCACGACGATCTACCCGCTCAAGGGCGAACCCGTCACCATGAAAGTTGCGAAGATCAGAGGCATAGAAAGCCATGGGATGATCTGCGCCGAGGATGAGATTGGGCTGGGTGAAAGCCATGCGGGCATTCTCGTTTTACCCCCGGCTGCCAGGGTAGGCACAAAGGCAGCTGACTTCTTCCATCCTTATACGGACTATATCATAGAGATCGGTCTTACCCCCAATCATATGGACGCCATGAGCCATCTGGGCGCAGCCCGGGATGTGTGCGCCTGGCTTAGCCTGCATGAGAATAAGGAATACCGGACAAAACAGCCTTCTACGGCCGCCTTTAAAACGGACAACAACAGTCTCCCCATTACTGTAAGCATCGAAAATACCCGGGGTTGTGAGCGTTATTCCGGCATCAGCATCAGGGGCATCACCATCAAACCATCCCCTCAATGGATGCAGGACAGGCTAAAAGCCATCGGCATCCGGGCCATCAACAATATCGTCGATATCACCAATTACGTGCTGCACGAGATGGGCCAGCCCCTCCATGCCTTCGACCTCCATGCCATCGAAGGAGGCAGGATCATCGTCAGGAATTTCCCCGAAGGCACTCCCTTTACCACGCTGGACGAAAAGGAACGCAAATTATCTTCGGAGGACCTGATGATCGCAAACACCCAAAAACCCATGGCCATAGCAGGTGTATTCGGGGGACTGAACAGCGGGATAAAGGACGATACGAAGGACATTTTCCTGGAAAGCGCCTGGTTCAATCCCACCGACATACGAAAGACGTCTTTCCGGCATGGCCTGCGGACCGATGCTGCCACCCATTTCGAGAAAGGAATGGATATCTCCGGGACGGTTACCGCACTCAAACGGGCTGCCCTGCTGATAAAAGAGCTGGCAGGCGGAGAGATCGCTTCGGAAATAGTGGACGTTTATCCCGACCCGAAGAACAAGACCCAGGTGATCCTGAAACATCACTACCTTAAAAAGCTCAGTGGTAAGAACTATCATCCCGACACGGTAAAGAACATCTTACTGAGCCTCGGATTCGAGATCATCAAGGAAGGTATCGATGCCATCCATGTAGCTGTGCCCTGGCATAAGCCTGACGTCAGTCTCCCGGCAGACATTGTGGAGGAGATCATGCGTATCGACGGGCTGGATAATATTCTCATCCCCTCCAACATTACCATCTCCCCTTCCGTGGAGAAGGATAGAAGCGCCGCAGCCTGGCAGGATTCCGTAGCATCTTATCTGGTAGGTCAGGGATTCAACGAGATACTCACCAACTCCATTACCAACAGCGCCTATTATACCCAGGGTGAGCTGGAGACCGTGGTAAAAATGATAAATAATCTCAGCGCCGAGCTGAATATCATGCGTCCTTCCCTCCTCGAAACAGGATTGGAGTCCTTAGCGTATAATATCAATCGGAAAAATACCAGCCTCCGGTTTTTCGAGTTCGGTAAATCCTATCACACCAGCGGGGTCGGTCAATATACGGAAGAACCTCATCTTGCCTTGTTCGTCACGGGACAGCTGTATGAGGACAACTGGAAGGGCAAGGGGCCCAATGCAGACTTTTATTACCTGAGATCCCTTTGTGAAAGGATCTTCCGGCTGGTAGGGCTGGCAGTGCCGGCCTGGGAGCCGCTGCAATCCCCCAAGCTCACTACCAGGCTGTCGGTTACCGTGAAAGGGGAGACCATCGTGGAGACAGGGCAGGTCAGCCCTTCCCTGCTGAGACAGTTCGACATCAGGCAAGACCTGTATTTTGCCGATGTCCGCTGGCGGAAATTGCTGGAGCTCGCCTCCGGCAAAGACGTAGTATTTAAGGAATTGCCGAAACAATTGCCTGTGCAAAGAGACCTGGCCATGATCGTGGCGAGATCCCTCACCTTTGAAAAAGTGGAAAAAGCCATCCAGAGCGCCAGGGTGGAAAAACTGCAGGAAATAAAGCTTTTTGATATCTTTCAAAGTGAAAAGCTGGGAGCGGACAAAAAATCGCTGGCAGTCAGCTTCACCTTCCTGGATGAAGAAAAGACGCTGACAGACAAGGAGATCGACGGAATGGTCAACCGTATTATGGGAGCATTGGAGAAAGAATTACAGGCAGAGATCAGGAAATAGCACGAAATGTGCTGGTCAAAAAGTCACATGGCATTGGTGGACCAGGCGTCTGCCTCAACGTATAACTTTAATGGAGGAACTCGAACTACAGGTAAAACGCATTCACGACAAGCTGCAGCAGGTGCTCAGACAGCGCGAAGCCCTCTTGAAGGAAAACAGCAAATTGAAGGAGGAGCTTCACCAGCTGCGGCAATCGGAAGATCATCGGGCGGAACAGGTAGGGCAACTACAGCAGCAGGTGGAGATTCTGAAAGTCAAAAAAGGAGAGATGCCGCTTGCGGAGAAGGCTGTCCTTGAAAAAAGGCTGAGCCAGTACATCCGGGAGATCGACCGGTGCATCGCACTGTTAAGCGAATGATGTCCTTCAAACTCTCTTGACCAGGCGCATTTTCATTTCATCCTGCCCCTGTGAGATCTCAAGGGTATAAACTCCATACGGCAGATCGTTGAGCCCGCCCCAGTACAGCTCTAGCTGATCTTTTTCCATTTCTGTCTCCATAGCTCCGCAGACGATGCCGGTATCATCTTTCAGGACAGCTTTCAGGAGGCACTTTTGAGGTTGGTCGACCATGAATGTCAACCTGTCGATAAATACGGGAGATTTGACTTTTAAGAACATGGCTTTCGTAGTTTTTAGATAGGGTATTGGTGAGCAAAAGTTTTGTTTTTATTAGGTATGAATGAATGAAGATTGAGAAAAATTGGAACTACCTTCGCTCAGATCGGGTCCTCTGTGTATAAGGTGTGGATAAATATAAAACAAGTATTCGAATAATGCAAGAGTTGATACCAATAAATGTTGTGATAGGTGACCGAAGCTACCGGATAAGGATAGATCCCAGGGACGAGGAGGTGGTGCGAAAGACCCTGAAGACGATAAATGACAAGATCATCGCTTTCAAAACCGAGTTTGCAGGGAAGGACATGCAGGATTATATAGCCATGGTCCTGTTATGGTATGCCACCGAGGTATCCTCCGGGCAGGAGTCGAGGCTCACTCCTTCCCTGCTGGAAACCCTTAGCCGGATGGAACAGCAGCTGGACAAAGCGTTGTGACGCGCCAGGTGGCCATATACCCCCCGCTCGTTCTCCCGGAAACCCGCACCAGTGTGGATAATTTTGATGCTATTTCCCTATCTTCGCCAACTAACACATTTTCATGCAATCATGAACCTATATAAGAAATATATGATTGTGAACATTTTAAATTTATCTTTCAATGTTATATACCATCATAGCTGGGATAATCGCATTAGTAGTTGGATTCCTGGTGGGCAAGGTCGTTTATGCTAAGAATACCCAACAAAAGCTGGACGAAGCAGAGACCCGGGCCAAAAAAATCGTCGCAGATGCCCAGATCACGGCGGAAAATCTAAAAAAAGAAAAATTACTGGAGGCCAAGGAGAAATTTGTTCAATTAAAGGCAGAGCACGATAAAGAGGTTTTGGAGCGCAACCGCAAGCTGAATGACGGGGAGACCCGTATGCGGCAGAAAGAGCAGAGCGTCAACCAGAAGCTGGAAAACCTGGACAAACAGGCCAAGGATAATGACATCATAAAAGAGAACCTCAACCGCCAGATAGATGTCGTGAACCTTAAGCGGACCGAACTGGAGAAACACCAGGAAGAGCATATCCGCCGCCTGGAAAAGATCGCCGGTCTGACGGCAGAGGAAGCGAAGACACAGTTGGTGGAAAGCCTCAGGCAGGAGGCCCAGACACGCGCACTGGCCCTGCAGCAGGAGATCATCGACGACGCCAAGCAAAAAGCCAACAAGGAAGCCCGGAAGATCATTATCCAGAGCATTCAGCGGACCGCAGCCGAGCAGGCCATCGAGAACTCCATTACCGTTTTCAACCTGGAAAGCGATGAGATAAAGGGCCAGATCATTGGTCGTGAAGGCCGTAATATCCGGGCCATCGAGGCTGCCACCGGCGTAGACCTGATCGTGGATGACACGCCCGAAGCTATCGTGCTGTCCTCTTTCGACCCCCTCCGCAGGGAGATCGCCCGGTTGTCCCTGCAACGTCTGGTAGCGGATGGCCGTATCCACCCTGCCCGTATCGAGGAAATAGTGGAAAAGACCCGCAAACAAATAGAAGAGCAGGTAATGGAGATAGGCGAACGCACCGTCATCGAGCTGGGTATCCATGGCCTGCACAAAGAGCTGGTAAGGATCGTGGGCAAGATGCGGTTCCGTAGCTCTTACGGACAAAACTTGTTGATGCACAGCCGGGAAGTAGCAAATCTATGTGGTATTATGGCTGCCGAGCTGGGCATGAACCCCAAACTCGCCAAGCGGGCAGGCTTATTGCATGACATAGGAAAAGTACCCGATGAAGAAACTGAGCTGAGCCACGCCCTGCTGGGCATGAAGCTGGCTGAAAAATATGGGGAGAACCCCGCCGTAGTCAATGCCATCGGCGCCCACCACGACGAAGTGGAAATGCAATATGTCATTGCCCCCATTATACAGGCCTGCGACGCCATCAGCGGCGCCCGTCCCGGCGCCCGGAGGGAGATCATGCAGCAATACCTGCAGCGGATAAAGGACCTGGAAAACCTGGCCCTCGGCTACCAGGGCGTTGAAAAAGCCTATGCCATCCAGGCCGGTCGTGAGCTCCGGGTAATCGTAGAGGCCGACAAGGTCACCGATACCGACAGCGACAAGCTGAGCTTTGAGATCGCCCAGAAGATACAGACCGAAATGACCTACCCCGGCCAGATCAAAGTGACCGTGATCCGGGAAAAACGGGCCGTGAACGTAGCCCGATAATTCGGATCTTTAAAAAACTTTGTTTTTTACCGGAATCTTAATTACTTTTGCAGTCCTTAAAAACGCGGATACGCGTTTTGTCCGAAGGACAGACATTAGCGCTTTGCCGGAAATGCGCTAATTTTTGAAAAGAGCGAATTTCCGGCACATAAAAAAATTTGAGTTATGAACGCTGCTGTAGCTTTTGTACACGAGCAACTGACAGGAAAAAGAGAGTTCCCGAAGTTCAAAGCCGGTGACAACATCACCGTCAACTATAAAATTATTGAAGGTAATAAGGAGCGTATCCAGGGCTTCAAGGGAGATGTTATCAAACGTCAGGGTACAGGCCACACGGCTACCTTCACCGTACGGAAGATCTCCGATGGCGTGGGCGTAGAAAGGACTTTCCCCCTGTTTTCCCCCAATATCGAGTCCATCGAGCTGCACAAGGTAGGTCGCGTACGTCGTGCAAAACTGTACTTCCAGCGTTCCCGCAGCGGTAAGAGCGCTCGTATCAAGGAAAAGAGAATGGCAGCAGAATAATATATAAATCATTGAAAAAGAGCCGGTCCCTCAAGGGCCGGCTTTTTTTTGATATCCCCTTGTTAAATTACCTCCCAAAAAGCCGATATCATTTCATAAAGAGTTAACTTTGTCGTTCTACATTTAAAGTCACTGATTATGTTTACCAATTTTCTGATTTCGATGCCTGGTGGAAGTGAGTGGTTCCTGATCATCCTGGCAGTGCTGGTGCTGTTTGGCGGTCGTAAGATCCCTGAGTTCATGCGTGGCCTTGGTCGTGGTATCCGCGAGTTCAACGACGCCAAGAATAACGTAAAGAAAGAGCTGGAAGAAGGAATGAGCGAAAAGGACAACAAGGCTCCCGCCGGCCCTACTACTACTACTCAGCACTAATGCTCTTTTTCCGCGACTGTCGCCCGAGCTTTGTTTCATCGATACAGAGATCGTAACTGCTTTTGTTTACATTTCATTCAATACAAGACTATCACCAGGCCTTATCGGAAGGGTTGTGTACCTGCGAGGATGCAGTCAGGTATTATCTTGACAGGATCGAAGCAAACAGGCATCTCAATGCCTATGTCCAGGTATATGGAGCCGAAGCGCTGGAAAAAGCCCGTTCGCTGGATGCAAAAAGACGGGCCGGAGAAAAGCCTGGTCTTCTGCACGGCGTAGTCATCGGTCTGAAAGACGTCCTTTCATATAAAGACCATCCATTGACGGCAGCCAGCCGCATCCTTTTCAATTTCACCTCTATCTATAACGCCACGGCAGTGGAGAAACTGATCCGTGAGGAAGCGATCCTCATCGGGCATCTCAACTGCGACGAGTTTGCGATGGGCTCTACCAACGAAAATTCCGCATATGGAAAAGTGCTGAATGCCCGTGACCTGAGCCGCGTACCCGGCGGCTCCTCGGGAGGTTCGGCAGTAGCCGTTCAGGCAGACCTCTGTATGGCCAGTCTGGGCAGCGATACAGGAGGTTCTGTAAGACAACCGGCCGACTTCTGCGGTATCCTCGGACTCAAACCCACCTACGG
>Ga0105241_10003771_pt1 | contig 11238 bp, 11 predicted proteins | sample KBSC64metaG_FD_80422 | JGI IMG/M metagenome (GOLD analysis project Ga0105241, IMG submission 80422) | Corn rhizosphere microbial communities from Kellogg Biological Station, Michigan, USA - KBS C6-4 metaG | ecosystem: Host-associated > Plants > Roots > Rhizosphere > Soil | place: Michigan, USA...
CATCAAACGGGCGAGCTGCAGTTCCGTTCTCAAATGTGGATTTGGAAAAGATCAACGGGCTCCGATCGGCTGGTAACCAGAATTCGTCGTCACTTGGAGGTTCTTGGCACTCGCGTCCAGTAACGTCTGTTGAGGATAGTTGTCGCCGTCGGGCAAGCTGGCGAACTTAACGTTTAGCGTAACCTCGTTCTTCGGGTCATCCATGTAGGGATTTACATCTAACGAGCTGACCTTTTTCGCTGCGGTTTCGAAAGGGAGCGTTAGCTGATCGCCCGGTTGGGCATAGTCTTTAAAGATGAGTCTCGCCACGCCGGTTCCTTTTTTTCTCGACTATCTTCCGCTTGATCCTTCCTCCACTCGCTGGTTCCGATGGGGAACCCGATCGCCTTTTTTTATCTTTCCGTCAGGGCCGTATTGGCACATTGACTGTGTCGGAGGCTTAGCATCCCCTTAAGTGTGAGCTGGGTTGTTTCCATACACTGATAGTGATTTAGTTTCTGTTGATTCTCGGCAGCCGATTGCTTCGCTCCGTCTATCTGTGATGGGAGTCGTTTTGGCACCCGACTTCGTCTCGCCGCGACCAGCAGTGGCTCGATTCATTTGTCAAGCTCCGAAATCAACGAACACGTGGCATCAGAGAATGTTTAATTGTGGTCCGCATCCTTTGAAACTGTTTAAATGCGCAGTACCACGATGGAGCCGAGGGCAACGATCGAGTTTGTGGCTCCGGACGAACCTTGCTCAGGTGGACGGATTTCGCAGTCAAGCTTGTTGTGCCACTGCCTGCAAGAACTCCCAGTTATAACGCCGAAACAGTTCCATAGTATGAGGCTATGGTGAGCTCTGACGAAAGGTCAGCATGTCGGGCACGGTTCACCATCGGCGAACACATCCGCGAGCACAATGCTTGTCCGATAGGGAAGCCGCTTTTTATGGTACCTGCTCTCTCCTGAGCGAGAGGTTACCTTGAACTGCAGATGACATTCGTTTGCGCCCCAAAGGAGTTGCAATGTCGAAAGCCCAATTAATCTGCATCTCTGTACGGGTTCTGGTGGTGGATGATTTCCAGCCTTGGCGAGAGTACATTTGGTCCATTCTGCGAACCCGACCACAATATTGTGTGATCGCGGAAGTAGGAGATGGACTTGAAGCAGTTCACAAAGCCCAAGAGCTTAAACCAGACCTGGTCTTGGTGAACATCGGACTCACAAGCCTGGATGGGTTGGGTGCTGCGGCTCGCATGCACCTGGTTGCTCCCGCGGCGCGAATCATTTTCTTAACGCAGAACAGCAATAAAGATGTAGTCCGGACAGCTTTCCGAAATGGCGCGCAAGGATATGTGCTTAAGTCGGACGCTGGGTTGGAGCTCCTAATGGCAATGCAAAGTGTTCTTAGGGGTCATGATTTTGTTAGCAGTGGAATCAGACAAATGGCGCCTCCAGCGAAACTGAAGATGAGAAAACGTCCCCTCCGATTCCAATAAATGCGGCTGATCCCATCGGTTTGGGCCTCCAGTGGACTTACGTTTGCTACCTGCACGAAAACTTCGGCCGTTTCTTCGATCAATTTTTTAAGTGGCACACTAACGCCTGCTCACCCAGAAAAAAGGTTTCAAATTTCCTCGGATTCGGAGTAGAGTTCTTACTACAAAACATAGTTTTGCTGGGTTGTTTTGTGGTCGAATCGCACCGATGAGAGGCAAGGCGCTGAGGCGGCGTCCAGGTGCAACGTATTTATTTCCCCCGCATTTTAGGACACAAATATGCGGGCAATTGCAGAGTACAGATTTTTCGCATCGCTGCTGATTCGTCGTCTCGTGTTTGGACAGCAGGGCCGAAAACCAGGCGGAATATTTTACCTCTGGCTTCCGCTTGTGGCTCTCGCCGCCATTGCTCTGTCACGCTCGATTGCAGCGTCACCCACGACGGAAGTTCGGCGAATCCTGATTCTGAACGAGGTAGGCACTTCCTACCCTGCCATCCCCCTCATCAATCAGGGAATCCAAGCTGCCCTGAATGACTCATCCTATCACCTCGAGTTTTATTCCGAGTACATGGATACCACCTTGTTCCCCGAACCAGCTGTCCAGCAGGAATTTCGCGATTTCTACCTTCATAAATATCAGAATCGCAAACCTGATGTGATCATCACGGTTGGCCCGTCCCCGCTCGAATTCATGCAAGAGGTGCACCGAAGAGCCTTCCCCGGCGTTCCAATTGTTTTCTGCCTGCCTATTGGAAGTATTCCGGGCGCTCCTACACTAAATTCCGACTTTACAGGTGTCGAAAATGATTCAGCTCCAACAGAGACTGTCGAAATAGGGTTGCGGCTCCAGCCGGGTACTGAACACGTGGTGGTGGTGGGTGGGGTCTCGGAGTTCGACAAACGGCAGCAAGCCTACATCAGACAGCAACTGAAGGAACTCGCAGGCCACCTCGACATTACTTATATGACGGATCTGGCTGTGCCTGAGCTGATCGACCGCCTGAAGCACCTGCCACCTCACACCTTGGTCCTGCTCACATCAGTGGCGCAGGATGCTGCAGGGACCCCATTCAAGTCAAACGAAATAGGCACGCTTGTTGCCGCCGCAGCGAATGCACCGGTGCTCAGTCTGTACGATGTCTACTTGAACCACGGCGAGGTGGGAGGCTATGTTTCGACCCTCAGCGAGCAAGGAACGTTGGCTGGAACCATGGCGCTGAGGATTCTTAAAGGGGAAAAGGCCCAGGACATAGCCAGGGTCAAGGGCGCAAATGCCTACATGTTCGATTGGCGAGCCATCCAGCGTTGGGGATTGAAGGAAAGAGAACTTCCTCCCGCCAGCATCGTGATCAACCGACAGCCTACTGTCTGGGGAGCTTACAAACAGTACATCGTCCTCGGCATCGCTGTGATGTTGGCTGAAGGTTTACTGATTTTTGGGCTGCTCTGGCAGAAGGGGAAAAGAAAAAGGGGCGAAGTGCAGCTACGAGAAAGCGAAGAGCGCTTTCGCCTGGTTGCAAACACGGCCCCCGTAATGATCTGGATGTCAGGGCCCGACAAGCTTTGCAATTACTTCAATCAGCCCTGGCTCAGGTTCACCGGCCGTCCAATTGAAGCGGAGCTCGGCAACGGCTGGTCGGAAGGAGTCCATCCGGAAGACTTAAAGGATTGCTTGGATACCTACATGCGAGCATTTGATCGCCGTGAATCATTCCGGATGCAATATCGTCTGCGGCGGCAAGATGGAGAGTACCGCTGGCTCTTCGACATCGGCGTCCCTAGAGTTGCTTCGGACGGCTCTTTTGCCGGATATATAGGATCTTGCATCGACGTCACCGATCGGAAACTGGCCGAGCAGGCAATGACCGAGATACGACGTAAATTGATCGAAGCGCAAGAGCAGGAACGCATGCGGATCGGGAGAGAGCTTCACGATGATATTACCCAGCGTCTCGCGCTGCTGGCAGTTGCGCTTACACAACTTGAATATGATCCTTCTGACATTCGGAGTCGTATTGGAAAACTTCGAAAAGAGACCACCGAGATTTCGGACGACGTGCAAGCCCTCGCGCACGAATTGCACTCCTCAAAACTTGAATATCTGGGCGTCGTTGCGGGGATCAGAAGCTGGTGCAAGGAATTCGCCGATCGGCAGAATATAGAGGTTGATTTTGAAAGTGACGTTACCACGATTCCTCCCTTTGAAGTCGGAGTGTGCCTCTTGCGAGTTCTGCAGGAAGCCGTGCATAATACCGCCAAGCACGGCGGGGTGAAACGTATCGAAGTGCGACTCCTGGAACAGTCAGGCCAAATTCATCTCATCGTGAGTGATTCAGGTAAAGGGTTCGACATGGAATCAGCGATGCAAAGCAAAGGATTAGGTCTCACCAGCATGCGAGAACGGGTGCGGTTAGTGAATGGAACGATTGCGATTGAATCGAAGCCGAGGAGCGGAACAACGATTGCGGTGCGTGTGCCACTTGAATCACCGAACGACTCCCAAGGAACGACGCAATTGACCGGTTAATCGCCAGAACAGTCCCTCAGCAAATTGCTGAGATAAGTCTGACCATCGACTCGAGAAGATTTGTTTGGGTCGTGGCCACCATCACGGCGACCAGGAAGTGACCTGCCAGGCTGCGGCTGACAAATCTCTTACCTTGGAGGACCGCTTTGATGGCAGGTAGTAATTCTCGCCCGGCATCGGACTTAACCACATAGCCGCTCGCACCCGTGTTCAATGCTTCTTTTGCGATTTCAGACGAGCGCGTTTCGCTGACGAAGAGGACTTTAGAAGCGGGAGAAACTTCTCGGATCCGCCTCGCAACTTCAATTCCGTTTAGCGTTGGAAGCCCTATATCCAGCAGGATCAGGTCTGGTTGCAGTTCTTCGGCTCGCTGAACTGCTTCGAGTCCATCGGATACCAATTCGCATACCTCCAGCTCCGACTCACTCTGGAGCACGCTCGATATGAAACGCGACCAAGCCTCATGGTCTTCGACTACGAGAACTCTGATCGATGGACGCATATCGGAGCCGGGAACTATCTTCGACGTTTGACAGTTTAGGACAGCGCGTCTCGAAAAGCTAATCGTTTGATAAATTGCCACTCCCATTGAAGGAAAACGCGCACACGACGGTCAGGCGGGAGGCCATGAACCTGCATTCTATGGGCGAGAAACTCCAGTCCAATCTCCAGCAGCATGAGGCCATGTCTAAGACCGGGCAGAAGAGATACGCAGCTCGACTTCCATTTAATAACAGATCTCATTAATAACAGATCTCAAAAGTGGTCCTTTCGAGCAACATACCCCCGCTCATCGAAGCAGAGAGCGGTGGGGTGTTTCACCTCAGAAACGGCCCTCTCTGAGCCATTCCTTTCGAGCCAATTTTCAAAACCAGCTCCGAGGGCTGTAAAAAAGAAACACGCGTTGCTCGCCTCTGCCTGTCAAAAATGACAGTCCCCAGATCGCCTGCCGTGTTGCACCCTGAGTTATCCAATGAAGAACGATGAATGCCTGCCTCAGACGGCCCGCGCGGCGACTCCTGGCAACGGAGGATCAAACTGCCCGAGGGCCGTCTTGTTAACGACCGCCCGGTAGCGACATTCCACCCGCGGTCGCAGAACCCCAAATCCTGCATGGCGAAGCCGCGGCACATCCACGCCTCGACACCGATATCGCCTTAGCACTCGTTGCTCCTAGAGCAGGGTTTGAGAGTTGACTATTATGACGATTCACCTAGCAAATAGGGGCCTGGTGCTGATCACAACTCCGTTCGGGTGATAACGCTCGTACTCCGAACAGTCACGCGCGTCTGCCTGTTTTGTCAGTATTGGCTATCAGAGCAATTCGGGTTAAATCATTTGGACTGTGCAGCGGCTATCGGATTTTCCCAAAGTCCTTTTCTTTGTCTCGTACGCGGTGTTGTGGCTCTCCACCAAAATCGGCGCTTCTCTTCGGAAATGGTGGGGTTGGCGCGAACAGAGAGAGGGTGATGATTTCAATGTTGTTCTCACAGCAACGCTGACTCTTCTCGGCCTAATTATTGGGTTTAGTTTTTCCATGGCAATCGGAAGATACGACCAGCGCAAGAATTATGAGGCAATCGAAGCTAATGTCATTGGTACAGAGTACGATCGCGCTGGCTTATTGGAGAGTACAGATGCCGAGCGAACCCAGGATCTCCTGAAGAAATATCTGGCCCAGCGCATCCTGTTCTATACGGTGCGCGACTCTCGTCAGCTAGTACAGGTTGACCATCAGACCACTCAACTGCAGCATCAGATGTGGGCGGTAGTCGAGGCCGCTGCGACGGCGAAGCCGTCTCCCGTAAAGACGCTGGTGGCAGCTGGAATGAACGAGGTTCTAGACTCTGCGGGCTATACCCAGGCTGCGTGGTGGAATCGAATCCCGGTGTCGGCATGGAGTCTGATGGCAGTTATCGCTGTTTGTTCTAACCTTATGCTTGGTTACGGATTTGATCGACAACGTACCTTCCTGCTCACAGTTCTGCCGTTTGTGCTGTCTGTTGCGTTCTTGCTTATTGCTGAGATTGACAGTCCAAGGTGGGGTTTAATCCAGGTTGGACCAGAAAATTTGATTAGTCTTTCACAATCCCTTACTGCTCGCTAGCTGAGAGGATCGAGGGTGGGCATTATTTTTATTCCGCTTGAGTGCCGCTTTTCAGAGCTGTCGGTTCGGTTCGGCGAACTGCAGCCTGATTGTCTTCCTCGGCATGAAATTTCAAACGCCGCGTGCGGAGCTACCATGTTCTCACATACTCACGCGCCCAGCGCTATTGGTTTGCAATGATCAACTTCGATGTAGCCGAGGCCGAGGGCTTCTGCTGGTACGATGTACGCCATCAAATCTGCCCGATCGAAATAGCTAACTGCCAGGCAAGGAGGGACACACACCAATTTAAATTGACCCCGTAGACGATCATATTGGACCTGAGTTGGTTTGTGATCGAGGGAAATCAAATGCACCTTCCTGCATTTATCGCACAAGATGCCGAATTGCACTGGCATGAACGCTCCTCCTCAAGACGGTGAATGAAGTCCAGTGGAAAATGGAAAGTCCCTGCCGAGCGTCAGACGGCGTGGGGCGCTTCCCCATCTGCGTTTGAGGGCGGAGAAGCCGGAACTGCCTACGGAATCCTCGTGCCTCTGTGAGTGCATGACTGAAATTAAGATCGTTTAAGTCTTGCACGACCTGGCACTGTCAAAGATGACAGTGCTGACGCCTAATATTGTGGATTCCGCCTTGCGAAACACCTTTAGCCTCCTGTCCGGTTGAGGCGTGAAGTCGACGACACCCAACTAGATCCGAGAACGTGACTGCTTCCGATTCTGGAGGAATGAGGCGATGGAAGAAGCTCCGGAAAATGTGCTATTTTCACGTCTCGGAGCACGAAGAGCATAGGCGCCAATTGTGTTTCCGGAGAAAGACTACTAACGAACTCGTCAATACTTGAGGTTTTCAGAGCCCCGCAACAATATTCTAGTCAGTTTTGAGTGGTTCCCAGGTCACTCTTCCTAGAATATCCAAGACTCGTAGTGCGTACTCCAACGCCACACGTTCGTCGTAAGCAGAGTTCGACTGCAACCCTTGCATACGATCACGAATGGCGGCACGGGCATCTGCTACCCGTCCCGGAAGCTTTGCAGAATCGGTTTCCAACAAGGCGGATTGATATAGCTGTTTCCACCCAACCAGAGATGTTCCTTCGGTTGCCATTTTCACGACCTCATTCTCCGAATAGTCAGCAGGAGTTGCTGGTTCGACCCTGAACAATTTACCCGCGAGTGTAGGTCGTTGGACACCTGTCAACAGTTACAGGGAGAGAAGCATCAGTGGAATCCTGCAGCACACAATTAACGAGTACAGGATTAATCGCCAATTACGGGAGCTTCCCGGACGGCTGGGATGAGGTTCTATGGCGGAGCCTGGTGCTCAGACCAAGCACTCTGTAAACAATTCACTTACGGTAACCTGGGCTGAGTATCACCAGCGCTGCAAGTGCCCCGGTCAAGAGTCCGAGCATGGTGGCCACTGATTAAGATTCCCGTCGCGCCGACCAAAGCCGGCTACCAATCGCAATATTCGATCCGCTTTCCCGAGGTTGAGAGCCACGTTCCCAAATTCTAAACGCACTCTCAGGTAGTTGACGAGATCACGGTGACTACGATTAGTGACGAGTCTCCTGGACAGGATCTCCATAAGAGCTTTCTGGAGGCCAACAGAGTCGGTAAAATCGTGCCAATCGAATGACCGAAGCACTTTCCCAGGAAGTCATCGTTCACCCTGGAATGAACGACTTAAGTGTCACAACGGCGGTTTCCCCATCTCTTGTGTGCTTCAATTGCGGTTTCACCGCGTTTGCAATTGGTAAGCAGGAAATCGAAAAAGTCCTGCATGCCAGTTCCGCTGATGAAAGCAGCCGATCATTCGGCATCTAAGCGATCCGTTCTGTCGCTCATAGCAGCATCAATAACGGGCAAGAGTTCCTTAGCAGCATTGGTCTTCAGCACATATCCTTTTGCATTAGATCTCACAGCTGCTTGCCTCAACTCTGTGTCGCTATTGTTAGATACGAAGATGATTCTTGCCTCGGGAGCGGCTTGGCGGATGCAATTTGCGGCTTTCATTCCATCCAAGCTCGGAAGGCCAATGTCAAGCAAGATCAAGTCCGGTTTCAGTTCTTTGGCCTTTTGAACTGCTGCCAACCCATCACTTACTTCTGCGACCACGGAAAATTCCGCCCTGGTCTGTAGCAGGGAGCGGACGTACTGCCGCCACGGCTCAAAATCATCTACCAGCAGAATGCGGATTGGATCCAAGCAGCCCCCCAAATCTAATGAACTCCGAGTTCAGCGAAACGTTGCTGAACTCAAATGTAAAAGTTTCTCATCGCAGAGTCGGCTGGGTCGTTGCTCTGAAGCAATACTTGTCGTTACGAGACGTCATCTCCTTGCTCGTAAGTTCGCTATGAACAGCTCGCCTCTCACAAGAATTCACAAGCAGGCAGTGGATTCCCATGAGAGCTCCCGATGTTCCATCGATGCTGCTAGTGGATCGAGGGTGGGCGAAATAACTAGCGATCCGATGCCTGGGAAAAACCAGATGCCTACGGACAGTCCTGCCTAGAAACTGAATTACGAATCGGATGGGATGGCACGAACAAGGTCGTTATGCGTCATCAACTCCAGCGGACAGGCCCTGTGGGGACGGTGAATAAACAGTAACCTGAGGAGACAACCAGCAATGTTGATATCAGCCCAGCAATAAGGATAACCGTACGAACGTGCAGCAAGATTAGATTTGCTCCAGCAGGATGCACACTATCGGGGTTGCGGCGGATGTAAAAGAAATTAGGCAAATGAGCGAGCCCAAGCGGAATTCGCCAAGGCACGCAAACCGTATCGGAAGAACGATGCCGCCGCCACCCTGTCGGACACCCCCGTTCGACCTGTGGGTTCTCTCAGTTCCCTCCTCCATTCCTCTAGCATACTTTTACTACTCTGGAGGAGATGAATGGGTTGTGCTTATCCAATGGAGGCAGTACGCCTTTACATCTGTGCCTTTAACAATGGTGATGAAAATGCAATGGCCGCGAATTTTACCGTACCCGGATTAATTCTCGACGGCATGGCTCCGCATGTGTGGCAGGGGCCGACCGCGACGCAGGATTGGTACCGAGACGTGTTAATTGAAGGAAAGCAACACGGTGCCACAGACTATTACGTTTCACTGGGTGAGCCGTTGCACAACAATGCGACCGGTGATAGTGCATATGTAGTTGTTCCAGCGAACATGACATTGAAAGTACACGGGCAACAGGTTACACAAAAAGGTGCAGTATTAACGGCGGCACTTCGCAAGATGCCAGAAGGGTGGCGCATAGCCGTGTGGTCCTGGGCGACAGGAATTGTCAAGCGATTTTAGATCTCTCCGGATTCGAACACCCGAATAGCAGCACCGTTATCCTCTCAAATAAACTGAAGATGGGTGCCGCGCTTGTGACAAGTCTTCCACTGCGATTGTGGACACTTCGTCAAGAGACTTGAGTGATAGCGCTTTTCACGAGAAGGCTGGTCGGGGTTGTTGGTTCTTGTTCATGGTTGCCCTTTCTGCGCCGGGCCGCTGTCTCCCCTTTTGTCCTTGGTGATTGACGAGTATTTTCGCGCCGCGAGGTGGGCGTTCTCGTTTCAGGCGGTACCCGCTCCATTCTTTCGGCCGCATCTTTGCCCTGCCTCGTTACCGAATCTCGGACTAGAATGTTTCAGGGCCGACGCAAGCGACTCAAGGCGAAACGCCTCAGGCGGAACAACACTCTGAGGGAGGCCTGGATAATCTTTGCGGAATTCTCCGCAGTACAGGATAGGAAATATCAATTTTCAGGTTTACGCTTCTCCATCGCGATAGAAAACACACACGGGTCTGAAGTCCTTCTTTCGATATGCGATACGTGAGTCTACCGTAACCTAAAGGGAATAAATTCAGCACGGTATCGGCTCATGCCAGATAAGTTGTCCATCCGCCGTCTGAACGTGTTCCACCTCGCCCAGCCGGCTGACCCGCAGCGAGTGCTACGGAAGTGAAGTGATATAACAAGGACCGTCAGTGGGCTGTAGGGGCGGAGTCGGGGGATCCAGATTTGGGATTCCCCCGAAGTCGAAGAAAAACCCAATATCAGGCTGAGCGGCGTCGCGCTCGGTGAGAGGCTGAAGGCCAAAACGCAGTTCAATGAAACGTAAAATGGCGGTGGTGTCAATCGGCGTATGGTCGACATAGTGGGCTCTAGAAAATGGCGACACAACAAGATTTGGTAGCCGAAAGCCGGTGTAGACGAAATCGCAACTCGGCCCCGGAGCTGAACTGCAGACGTCGCTTGATGAGAGGATCGGCCGGATACCATCTGGCGATACGGTATGAACCGGCGCAACGTGGTCGTAGAAACCGCCACCTTCATCATAGGTCAAGAAAAATACCGAGTCTTTCCAAGAGCTGCTGTTCATCAGTGCACCAATAAGGCTCTCGACGTACGCAGCACCTTTCTGAACGCTAATGCCCGCTCCAGGGTGTTCGTCCAACCCGCCTTTTGAATCGCGTTCGATGAAAGCAACATTCGGTAGCGTCCCGTTTGTCAGGTCGGTAAAATACTGTGCGATGGGAACGATGTTCACGCCTAGATATTTGCCGTACGTTGGAAACGACTTGAGCGAGCTGCCATTCGGATAATCCTGAACGTAATCTTTCCAGCTAATGTTGGCGCTCTGCAATTCGTCAAAAATTGTTGGAACATTGACCTGTGCCGAGGGTTTGTTGATTACGCCACTTGAGGTAGCCGCCATCGCGTATAGCCGGTTGGCTGGGGTGTTGCTCATTACTGGCGAAAACAGGTGGTCAGACAAGGCAAACTGAGTCGCCATGAAATAGTAGTACGGCAAGTCCTTATCATCGTAGTAGCCCATAACTCGCGCTCCATTGATGTCAAATCCCAGTGCGCTGCTGTGTCGAGAATTGTTCCCGGCAGAGTACGCAAAGCCATCCATCGCCGGAGTCCCTGATGTTGGTACTCGATGATTCCAGTCATTATGGCTCACATTCCAGAAGGAACTCAGTTCTTCTACGCACGCTGAATTCATATGGAACGGCACGAATGTAGTGGAGTGATCATAAGCGAGTTGTGAAGCGTTCGCGGGAGTGACGTCCACGTCAGCGGACAAACCCAGCTTCTCTCGGTAAG
>Ga0105241_10003772_pt1 | contig 11236 bp, 9 predicted proteins | sample KBSC64metaG_FD_80422 | JGI IMG/M metagenome (GOLD analysis project Ga0105241, IMG submission 80422) | Corn rhizosphere microbial communities from Kellogg Biological Station, Michigan, USA - KBS C6-4 metaG | ecosystem: Host-associated > Plants > Roots > Rhizosphere > Soil | place: Michigan, USA...
ACGCGAGCAACCGGGACCCGCGCTTCCTCCGCGCGCGTATCCGCCACGACCTGCTGCCGTTCATGGCCGAGCTGACCGGCGGCTCGGTGGTCGAGGCGCTGGCCCGCGCCGCCGGGACGGTGCGCGCGCTGCTGACCGACCTCGAGGAGCGGGCGCGGGCCGACGTCGAGCGGCACGCGGTGGTCGGCGTGGAGGGCCTCGTCTTCGACGTCGCCGAGCTGGAGACGTGCCCGCGGGAGCTGGCGGTGGAGGTCGTCCGTCAGGCCGCGGCGCGACTCGGGGAGACGCGGCCCCAGCGGGCCTCGGCGCAGCGCGCCCTCCGGCGCCTGCTCGGCGAGGCGCCCCGACGCCGCGCGGTCGGCCTCGGGGGGCTCGTGGTCGAGCGGAGCGGCCGCCGGCTCCGGGTGGGTCCGCGCGCGCTGCCCGCCGTCGCCACGCGCGCGTGGCCGACGCCGGGGATCCTCGATCTACCCGAGATCGGCCAGCGGCTGGTCGCGCGCGTCGTGCCGCGCGCACCGGAGTACGCGGTGCCGAGGGAGCCGTCGCGCGCGGCCTTCGACGCCGACGCGCTGCCCGCCATGCTCACGGTGCGGGCGCGCCGATCGGGCGACGTGTTCGACCCGTTCGGCGGGCCGGCGCTGCGCCGGCTCAAGTCGTTCTTCATCGACGCCGCCGTGCCGCGGTGGCGTCGCCCGCGGACGCCCCTCGTGGAGGTGGCGGGCGACATCGTGTGGGTGGCGGGGGTGCGACGCGGCCGGCGGGCGCCGGTGACCGCCGCGACCACGCGCGTCCTCGAGCTCGCCCTGGAGCCGGCTGGTCCGCCCTCGAGCCCGGCGGTAAGATGAACGACGGAGGTCTCTCCATGCTCAGCCACCCGGTTCGCCGTCGTGGGCTCGCCCTCGTCCTCTCGCTCGCGATGCTGCCGCTCGCGGGCGCGCCGGTCGCCCTGGCCCAGTCCCGTCCGGCCGAGCGGCCCGCGGCGCCGGCCGCGCCGGCGCCCTCGCCCGGCTCCCAGGCGATCCTCCGCGCGCTGGAGGACGCGTTCGTCTCGGTGGCGGACCGGGCCACCCCGTCGGTGGTGAACGTGAGCGTGAAGCTCAAGCCGGAGGCGGCGCAGGAGGATGCTCCGTCGCCCGAGATGGAGGAGCGCTTCCGCGAGTTCTTCGGTCCCGAGCTCTTCGAGCGCTTCTTCCGCAAGCGCGCCCCCCGCGAGGAGGGCCGGGCCACCGGCTCCGGCGTCATCGTGGATCCGCGCGGCTTCGTCCTCACCAACAACCACGTGGTGGAGAACGCGACCGCCATCGAGGTGCGGCTCTCCGACGACCGGAAGTTCAAGGCCACCCTGGTGGGCCGCGACCCGCGCTCCGACCTCGCGGTGCTGAAGGTGGACAGCCCGTCGCCCCTGCCGGTGGCGGAGCTCGGCGATTCCGACAAGCTGCGGGTCGGGCAGTGGGTGATCGCCATCGGCAATCCGTTCGGCCTCGACCGGACCGTGACCGCGGGCATCGTCTCGGCCACCGGGCGCACTCACGTGGGCGTCGCCACCTACGAGGCGTTCATCCAGACCGATGCCTCGATCAACCCCGGCAACTCCGGCGGCCCGCTCCTGAACCTGGACGGCCGGGTGATCGGCATCAACACCGCCATCGTCTCGAGCGGGCAGGGCATCGGCTTCGCGATCCCGATCACGATGGCGCGCGACGTGATGACCCAGCTCATCGCGCGCGGGCGAGTGGTTCGCGGCTGGCTCGGGGTGGTGATCCAGGACCTGACGCCCGAGCTGGCCGCGGGCTTCGGGGTGAAGGAGGACGCGGGCGTGCTGGTGGCCGAGGTGATGAAGGACAGCCCCGCCGGCGCAGCCGGGCTCAAGCCGGGCGACGTCATCACCGGCTTCAACGGCGGCGGCGTGAAGGACGTCACCGACCTCCAGAAGCGGGTGGCCGCGGTGGAGCCCGGGCGGGCCGCGCCGATGACGGTCACGCGCGACCGCAAGACGGTCACGCTCAGCGTGAAGGTGGGCGAGCAGCCGAGCGAGGAGGCCCTCGCCGACGCGGAGAATGGCTCCGAGAGCGTGCTGGGGCTCACCGTGGAGTCGCTCACCCCGGAGACCGCGCGGCAGAACCGCCTGACCGCCCGCCGCGGCCTGCTGGTCACCGAGGTGGAGCCCGGCAGCCCGGGCGCGGAGGCCGGCATCAAGCCGGGCGACGCGATCGTGGAGGTGAACCGCGAGCCGGTGGGCGACGTGGCGGCGCTCCAGCAGCTGGTGGCCGGGCTCAAGCCCGGCGAGTCGGTCCCGGTGTATCTGCAGCGTGGCGGGGGCCGGGGCGAGTACGTGATGCTGACCGCCCCGCGTCCCTGAGCCGGCCCGCTCGCCGCGTCGACGCAGTAAGCGCAGGATTCCCCTTGACACCCGGGCCCGCGCTGCCTAAGGTGCCGCTCACTTCGCTCACTCCAACGAGCCGTGAGGGCACCGCCAATGACGACCGAGCAGCGTGCACGCAAGGATACGCCGCGCGGCGATGACCCCGCGGCGGTGTACCCGCCGCGACCGGTGGTGCTCGCGATCGACGACGAGCCGGGCGTCCGCGAATCGCTGCGGCTGATCCTCGAGGGCGAGTTCGAGGTGCTGGAAGCGGCCGACGGCGCCGCCGCGCTGGCGATCCTCGGCGCCCGCCGGGTCGACGTGGCGCTGCTGGACGTACGGATGCCCGGCGAGCCCGGCTCGCGGGTGCTGCCCCAGATCCTGGCCATCGACGAGTCGATCCCGGTCATCCTCATCACCGCCGATCCGCACCTGCGCATGGCGGTCGACGCCATGAAGGCGGGCGCCTACGACTACCTGGCCAAGCCCTTCGACGTGGACGAGCTGCAGCGCCTCGTGCGCGAGGCGGCCCAGCAGCGCGGCAAGGAGCGCGAGCTCGACTACCTGCGGGCCGAGCTCGACCGCGCGCACGGCTTCGACGAGCTGGTGGGGCGCCATCCCCGAATGGTCCGGCTCTACGAGCTAATCGCCCAGGTATCGCAGACCCACGCCACGGTGCTGATCACCGCGGAGAGCGGCACCGGCAAGGAGCTGGTGGCGCGCGCGATCCACAACCAGAGCCCGCGTCGGGCGCTGCCGTTCGTGGCCGTCAACCTGGCCGCGATCCCGGAGTCGCTGCTGGAGTCGGAGCTGTTCGGCCACGAGAAGGGCGCCTTCACCGGGGCCTACGCGCGCAAGCCGGGGAAGTTCGAGCTGGCCCACGGCGGCACCCTGTTCCTGGACGAGGTGGGCAGCCTGCGGATCGATCTCCAGGCCAAGCTGCTGCGTGCGCTGCAGGAGCGCGAGATCGAGCGCCTGGGCGGCACCCGGACCATCCAGGTGGACGTGCGGGTCATCGCGGCCACCAACTCCGACCTGCGCGAGGCGATCCGGGCGCGGACGTTCCGGGAGGATCTGTACTACCGGCTGCACGTGGTGCCGGTCGGGGTGCCGCCCCTGCGGGAGCGGAAGTCGGACCTGCCCGTGCTGGCCGCCCACTTCGTGCGGAAGTACGCGGGCGAGTTCAAGAAGGACGTGCGCGGGCTCTCGCGCGGGGCGCGGATGGCGCTCGAGCGCTACGACTGGCCGGGCAACGTGCGCGAGCTGGAGAACATCATCGAGCGCAGCGTGGCCCTGGCCACCCGACCGGTGATCGGGCTCGACGATCTGCCCCTGGACCTGGCCATGAACGAGGTGGCGCCGGTGCGGGGAGAGGGCGAGCCCGGCCCGCTTACCCTCCGCGAGGCGCGCGATCGATTCGAGCAGGCCTTCGTGCTGCGCACGCTGGAGCGCGAGGACTGGAACCAGAGCCGCGCCGCGCGCAGCCTGGGCGTGCACCGGAACACGCTGCTGGCCCGCCTGCAGGCATGGGGCTTCCAGCGTGAGGAGCCGGGCCCCGCACCGGTCAAGGGGCGTGCCACGGGAACCGGATCGAGCTGAGAGAGGATGCAGATGGAGAGAGGTAATCGATAACCCAGTATGGGTAAAACCGGTTATGCCTCGACGAGACGGCGCTAGGAGAGGACGGCCGCTATTCGCGCCGCCTCCCGCGAACGTGTAGAAAATCCACGGTAGTTCCGGCGCACGCCGCTCCTCCTCGCGACCGATGTAGGCGTGCGGCAAGCGTTCCCGTCGAGGCATGTCTCTTGCGAATGCCTTTCGGGTCCATGTCGCAAGAGTCGGTGATCCTGGTCCTCGCCGCCGTGGTTGTGGTCCTGCTCGTCATCGTCGTGGTGCTCTGGTCCGGTCGAGCGCGGAGCGCCGCAGCGTCCGAGGAGGCGCTCCGGGGCCGTCTGCACGACGATCTCACCGTATGGGTGCTCGAGGGGCGTCGTCTCTTCACGACGTGGCAGGAGCGCATCGAGGCGCTCAACGAGCTGAAGAGCCGGCTGGGCGGCATGGCCGAGGAGGCCGATCGCCTGCGGATCGAGGTATCGCACATGGAGGGGATGCGGGCGCAGATCGTGCAGCTCACGGCTGAGAACGAGAGGCGTCAGAAGGAGTGCGCGGATCTCCACGACCTGCTGGGCCGCATCGCGAGCCTCGCGCAGGCGGCCGCCGGTCGACCCTCCGGCTCCTGAGCTACTGATCGCCGGCGGAGGGATCCAGAAGCTCACCCGACTCGTCGCGGCGGGTGCCGATGGAACGGGGGACCGGCCGGGACTCTCGACGAGGCTCGTCGGACATCACGGGCATACCGCGGTCATCACGACCGGGCGGTCTCGCACGATCCTCGCCTGTCTTGCCCGCCCGTCGCCCTCCCTCGTGACCACGTCGCCCTCATGGCCAGGGGGCGGGGCCACCGTTGCGCCGCCGGCGCACGGCATGGTACGGTCGGCCGCGATGTGTCGCCGGTCCGCTCCGCTCCTGGTCGGCCTGCTGCTGGCCCTGGGCGGCATCCTCTCCGTCGCGGCCTGCACGCGCCGCGAAGCCCCGCTCACCCTGGTCTTCACGCCGTCGCGCGACCCGACCGCGCTCAAGGAGGCGGCCGATGCGTTCGCCAAGACGCTCACGCGCGTGTCGGGCGTGCCGGTCCGCGCACTGGTGGCTTCCGACTATGCGGGGGTGATCGAGGCCCTCCGCGGCCGACGCGTGGAGCTGGCCTTCGTGCACCCGGTGGGCTACGTCCTGGCCAACCGTGAGGCCGGGTGCCAGATCCTGGTGCGCGACATCTGGCAGGGCAAGACCGCCTACACTGCCCGCTTCTTCGTCCGGAAGGAGGCGGGCATCCACCGGGTGGAGGACCTGCGGGGCAAGACCATCGCCTTCGTGGATCCGGCCTCCTCGTCCGGCTACATCTACCCGATGGTTCTGCTCATCAAGCAGGGGCTGGTGCGGGATCGGGATCCGAAAACGTTCTTCAGGGAGGCGCTCTTCAGCGGCACGCACGAGGCCGCGCTGCAGGCCGTGCTCCACGGGCGGGTCGACGCGGCGGCGTCCTTCGACAAGTCGCCCGAGCTCTACCTGAAGGATCCGGCGCTGGTGGCGCGGCTCACCTGGGTGGGCGAGACGCCCGAGATCCCCGAGGCCGGGATCTGCGCGCGGCCGGGCGTGCCCGCGGAGGCGCTCGGAAGGATCAAGCGCGCGCTGCTCTCGATCAAGGGCCCGGAGCACGCCGCCGTGCTCAAGGAGATCTACGGCATCGACGGGTTCATCGAAGCGGGGGACGGCGACTACCAGCCGGTCCGCGACGCGATGGCCCTGATGAACCTGAAGCCGCCGAAGTAGCCGGCCCGCCTCAGCCCCCGCTCGCGCGCCGGAAGGCGTAGAAGGCGGCCCAGAGACGGGCGAGGTCGGCGAGTCCGGCCGCCCGCCGTCCGGCCTCCACGTGGCTCACCCCGCCCACGATCGCCAGGCGCACCGGCCGGCCCGCCGCCCTCGCCGCCGCCGCGAGCCGCCGGCTCTCGGTGAACGGCACCGCCCGATCCTGCCGGCCATGGCTCAGGAACAGCGGCGCTCGCAGACCGCCGGTCGCCCGACCTGGTGAGAGGGCGTCGAGCAGCGCTCGCGTCGACGGCGGCAGCTCGGCGGCGAGGCGATCGAAGGCGGCGGGATCGCGGTTGTCCACCAGCCGTCGCCCGGCCGCGTCGACCAGCTCTCCGTTGGCTCGCGCGAACTGGGCGATGGCCTCCTCGTGCACCGGCGCGCGGCCGGTCTCCGCCTCGAAGGCGTAGGCGCCGGTCAGCGTGAAGCGCAGCAGCTCGGTCGCGGAGGCATAGCCGCCGAGCGCGAGCACCGCGGTGAGGCCCCCGGCCACGGACGGGTCCGCCGCCGCGAGCAGGGCGGGCCCCGCTCCGAGGCTCACGCCGAGGACCGCGGCGCGGTAGCCCGCGGCGTGCAGCGCGCGAACCGCTCCGGCGACCGCGCCCGCGTCATCCGGTCGGAGACGCAGCACCGTCAGGCCTTCCACCGTCGGCACCGCCACCGCCCAGCCTGCGCGCGCGAGGAGCCGCGCCGCCTCCTGCAGGCGCGGCTCGTCCTTGCCCTCCGGCGAGAGACCATGCACCAGCACGAGCCCCGGCAGACGCCGCAGGGCCGGGCTCGCGTAGAGGTCGAGGCCAGGGCCGAGCGGGCGGAGCGCCGGCTCCTGGGTCATCGCCGACAGCGGTCGCCACCGTCCCTGGCCCAGGAACTCGGCCAGGAAGGCCGCCGTCTCGGCCTGGGTCCAGGCCGTCCCGAGGGCGGGCAGGGCCAGCAGGCCCGCCAGCAGGAGCCGCGCGGCGGCGGCCATCCTCACGCTCTGTAAACGCACTTGGCGGGATCGGGCAATGTGCCGCCGCCCGAGGGGGCACCTTGCCCGCCGACCTCGAGTGGAGAACCTGATCGACTCGTCATTTCAGCCTGTTACAGGATGGCACTCGTGATGCTAATCATGCGTACCGACCAGTTCCTGGATGAAAGGAGGACGCGAGATGAGCCTGGGACGGATTCTACTGGCAGTGGCGGTGGCCGCGTGTCTCCTGGGTGTGGGCGTGCTCGAGGTGTTGAGCGAGCGGGCGTCGAGGGATCAGGTAGTGCACCCATTCCCCAAGGTCGGGGAGGTCCGCTCGGACGATACCGAGCCGTGGTGGGAGTCCGGCGAGGCCGTGTCCGGTCAGGCGCTGGAGGCGGCGGTCGCGGCGCCGGAAGGCGCGCTGACCCGGGGCCCGCAGGAGCGGCCCCTCATGCTGCTGAAGGTCGATGAGAGCGCCCGGCGCCTGGTCTCGGTGAGGGGGTCGGCGGAAGGAATCCGGCCGTGGTGAGCGAGGAGCGCCCCGCCGCGTAGCCGGCATCGCCCCGGCCCGGCGACGTCGGGCGGAATCGGGCCGGGGAGTAGCGCGGGGTGGTCGGGGACGGGCTGGATCGGCTACTTCGGATTGATGCAGCGAATCAAGCGCCAGCCGTTGAACAGGTTGACCTTGGCCGTGATGTCCGGCACCAGCCCCACCTGCCTCAGCAGCGGCTCGAGCGGCAGGTTCGACTTCCACCCCAGGCGGGTGCAGACCGGGGCGACCAGGTCCTCGAAGCGTCCCACCGCGGGGCGCTCGCTCCGGAAATGGTTCAGCACCACGATGTTGCCGCCCGGCTTGACCACCCGCTTCATCTCCCGCAGCACCCCGACCGGGTCGGGCACCGCGCTGATGGTGTAGGTGGCCACCGCGGAGTCGAACTCGGCCTGCCCGAAGTCCATGGTGGTGGCGTCCATGGTCTTGAGCGTCACGTTGCCGATCCCGAGCTCGACGATCTTGTCCTGGGCCTTCTCGAGCATCTCCTCCGAGAGGTCGATGCCGGTCAGGTGACAGTGGGCAGGGTAGAGCGGCAGGTTCAGGCCGGTGCCGATTCCCACCTCCAGCACGCGATCGCCCCGCTTGATGTCCAGCAGCCGGATGGCCGCCTCACGCCCGGGATGGAAGATCCAGTCGAAGACGAAATCGTAGGCGGGTGCGTAGAGCTTGTACGCTCTCTTGACCTGCCTCTTCTCCAACGCGGCGTCCAATCCAGTGTGCCTCCGGGAAATGAAACTGAGACCTTCACCGCCTCCGCACTTTTAGCATAGGGTGACGCACATTGCCAAGCGGTTTATGGGCGCAAGATCGCAGCGATGAAGCGGACTTACGATATTTCAGTGCCTTGCGGCACGCTACAGATCTGCTTCTCGACAAAGCCGACCGAGAACCCGGTCGGCCGCGAAGTGCTCCCGCGCGATGCGTCGCGCCGCGCGGCTGTGACGCTCGTAGTCACGGTTCACCTCGTCGAGCGAGGCGGCCGCCCCCTCGACGGTATCGAAGGCGAGCAGGCCGAGGCCCTCGGGGACGTACTTGCCGAAGCCCGTGTCCTGGGTCACGACCGGCTTGCCGGCGGCCAGATAGCACACGCTCCGGTCGCTGAACCAGCCGCTGTTGGTCCGGGCCACCAGGTCCTTGGCCACCGTGAACTCGCCTCGCGACCGCTGGATGTGCTGCCGGTACGTGGTGATGTCTCGTGAGACCTGGTAGGCGTCGGCGAGCGTCCATCCGTTGCGGGTCAGGAGCCCCCGGGTCTCCGGATCGGTGACCTCGAGCGCCATCTCGATCGGCTGACGGGTTCGGGTCGGCAGGTCGATCATCCGCAGGAAGTTCTGGTGCTTGGACCAGAGGTAGGTCTGGCCGCGGAAGTGGATGTCCTTGCCCGCGTTGCGCCACGTGGCCACGGTGGTGAACCGCTCCGCGCTCGGATCGAACGGCGTCTCCCACAGCTCGGGAATCACCGGCGGGCGGGTCGCCCGCCACGCGAACTTCTCGAGTGGGATCGGGCAGTCGGGCTGCCCGAGGTTCTCACCGTAGGTGAAGTGGTGGGTGTGGTCCTCGAGCGCCATGGTGGCGCCGCGGTCGCCCTCCGCGACCCGGATCTGCTCGAACACCGGATCGGTCTCGACGTAGACCCGGATCGGGCACTGCAGGTGCTCGTCGCGCAACCGGGTGGCCGCGCACACGTTGAAGATCGCGTCCGCATCGCGGTAGAGCCGGTCGAGCCCCTCGCGGGACAGGCCGTGGTGGACGCCGGTCACCGGATCGACGTACGTCCAGCGATCGCCGAGCCCGACCCGGGTCATGACGTCGTCGAGGAACGCCACGCTGTTGGCGGAGTCCTCGACCACGCTCTTGACACGGGGATCGTACGGATACGCCCCCGAGTCCTCCACGTAGTGGACGTCGTGGCCGAGCTGCTGGAGACCGAGCACGTAGTGGATCGCCTGCCAGCCGATGCCGCCCAGCGGATAGCGGCCGGCCAGGTGCAGGACGACGATCCGCTTACGAGATGGCAAGCGGATCCTCGTGCCGCTGGGGGGTCCGCGCCCCGTACATGGCGGCAAACGGGCCCGACCGCGCCAGGAGGGTCTCGAGCGCGCCCTGCTCGGCCACGCGCCCGCCGTCGATCACCACCACCCGGTCCGCCATGCGCACCGTGGAGAGACGGTGGGCGATGATGAACGTGGTGCGCCCGGCCTGCAGCCGCTCGAGGGCCTCGATGATCAGGCGCTCGGTCTCCGGATCCAGCGAGGAGGTGGGCTCGTCGAGGATGAGGATCGGCGAGTCGCGCAGGATCGCGCGGGCGATGGTCAGGCGCTGCTTCTCGCCCTCGGACAGCGTGACCCCGTGCTCGCCCACCACCGAGTCGTAGTTCTCGGGCAGCCGCATGACCATGTCGTGGATGCGCGCGGCCTTGGCCGCCTCCACGATCTCGTCCATGCTCGCGCTGGGCCGGCCGAAGGCGATGTTCTCGCGGAGGCTCACCGGGAACAGCAGCGGCGGCTGCAGCACCATCGCCACCTGCTGACGCAGCGACGAGAGCTTGTACTCCCGGCTGTCGACGCCGTCCACCAGCACCCGTCCGCGCGTCGGATCGTAGAAGCGGGGCAGCAGGCTCAGCAGGGTCGACTTGCCCGCACCGGTGGGGCCCACCACCGCCACCCGCTGCCCGGCGGACACGCGCAGGTCGATGCCGCGCAGGATGGGGACGCCCGGCGCGTACTGGAAGTCCACGCCCTCCCAGACCACCTCGCCGCGGGCGCCCTCGGGCGGGAAGGTGCGGGTACCCTCGGGCAGGTCCCGCTCCACGTCCATGACATCGAGCACGCGCTGCACCCCGACCCGCGCGCTCTGGGCGAGCCCGTAGACCTGGAACATGCTGTTGATGGGAGCGTAGAGCGAGGCCAGGTAGGAGATGAACACCACCAGGCTCCCGACCGTCAGCGTCCCGTCCATCACGTGGCGGGCGCCCACCCATACCACCGCCGCGGTGCCCAGCGCGATGACGAGGTTGACCACCCCCGCGTAGAAGGTCTGCAGCGTGTAGAGCCGCAGGCTGGCGTCCAGGCTCTTGCCGCTCGCGCTCATGAAGCGGCGGTGCTCCTCGTCCTCTCGCGTGAAGGCCTGGATCACGCGCATGGCCGCCATCGCCCGCTGCACGACCCCGTAGACCTCGCTCTCCCGCTCCCGCATCTCGCCCGCCGCCTCGGTGATCCGCCGGTTGAGGCGGCCGATGGCAAGGAGGAGCAGGGGACAGACGCTCAGGGCGAGCACGGTGAGCTGCCAGTCCAGGCGCGCCATGATCATGGTCATGCCCACCAGCAGGATGATCGCGGTCGTGGCGGGGAACAGGCAGTTCATGGTGAGCGACTGCAGGGCGAAGGTGTCCGCGGTGACCCGGTACAGCAGGTCCCCCGCCTGGGCCCGGGTGTGGAAGGCCATCGACAGCCGGTGCAGGTGGGCGTACAGGTCGCTGCGCAGGTCCCGCACCATCCGCTGCCCGATCCGGATGGTGGTGTAGTTGGAGAGCACGGTGAGCGCCCCCACCGCCCCGTAGATGATGACGAGGGCCACGCACGCGCTGAGCAGCACGGTGCCGAGGCTCAGGCCGACCCCGAGCCCTCCCGGCAGGGGCTGCCCGCCCAGCACCGAGTCGATGATGAGCTTGATCGGCCACGGCTTGAGCAGCTCGAAGGCGCTGGTCAGGCAGACCTGGCCGAGCGCCCACATCATGCGACCGCGGTAGGGCCAGAGATAGACGCTGATCCGCCGGGCGAAGTGGCTCACTTGGCCTCGACCATGCTGGCATCGAGCGGCGGCGCGTAGTGCAGGCGCGCGCGCCGGGCCACCACCTGGAGCGCGTCGTAGAGCATGCGCCCGAGTCCCACCGTGTCCCGCAGCAGCGCCGCCCCGGCCACCACGCCGGCCACGACCCCGGCCGCGACCA
>Ga0105241_10003776_pt1 | contig 11231 bp, 4 predicted proteins | sample KBSC64metaG_FD_80422 | JGI IMG/M metagenome (GOLD analysis project Ga0105241, IMG submission 80422) | Corn rhizosphere microbial communities from Kellogg Biological Station, Michigan, USA - KBS C6-4 metaG | ecosystem: Host-associated > Plants > Roots > Rhizosphere > Soil | place: Michigan, USA...
CATACACAGAATCCAGCTTGCGCACCGCTTCAGATTTCAGATTGCTCTTGTCGAAATCAAAAAATACGGTCACTACATTTTCAGCCTTTAGCACAAATTTCTTCTCAATGATCTTATCCAGACAGATCTCAGCATTGTATAACTCATCTTTCAGCACATTCGATTCATCTGTTTTGATAATTTTTACCGCCGCAGCAGTATCGCGCCATGTTCCTTTAGTAACAGCAAGCGTAAACTCCTTATCGGTATCGTCAACTGCATCAAACGCATATTTACCATTGATATCTGTTGTTGTGCTCAGCGTTTTGCCCGATGCATCGGTTAACACAATGGCAGCATCGGCAATAGGCTCCCTGCTTTTACAATCAACTACCAAACCGTTTAACCGTTTGGCTTTAGGCGCTTTTGATATAATATAGCTTTCCAAACAGCAGCCACAACCTCTGTCGGAACCAACAATCGCTTTTGCCAGCAGCGCTGTTTTTTCAGGAGCATAGAAATAAATATCGTCTCTGGAAGAATTAAACGGATAACCCAGATTCACGGGTGTGTTCCAGTTTGCTTCGCTTCCTTTGGCTGAAAACAGATCGTACGATCCCATGCCTTGTCTGCCGTTGGATGAAAATACCAGCGTACCACTGCTGATCTGATAAAACGGGGCCTGTTCATCGCCCGATGTATTAATCACTGCACCAGCATTAACGGGCTCACCGGCGCTGCCGTCTTCATGCAGAGGAGCATACCAGATATCAAATCCGCCTGATCCGCCGGGTCGGTCAGAAGCGAAAAACAGATATTTTCCATCAGCAGTGCAAAACGGTTGCTGACTATTGGCGCCGGTGGTATTAACCTGCGGCATTATCTGCGGGGCCGACCAGCTGCCATTAGCCTGTTTTGTAATATAACAGATAACAGAAGCGGTGTGGCCGTTCTGTTTTTTCCATTGCGTAAAGTAAATACGATTGCCATTGGCACTGAGGCTGGCAGCGCCTTCATTGATAAAAGCATCGGCAGTAGTTGGTATAACAGCTGTGAGCTTCGCCAGACTATCATTATTCAATGTGGCTAAAAACAAATGGCTGTGATTAGGATTGACGCCTTTGACGTTGATAGTATCGGCTTTTGTACTACTCACCAGGTAACGATCACCACCGGCAGGCATTACGGCAAAAGCGCCTTTTTCATGACTGTCGGCTGTATTGAGTTTTTGCGTTTGTGCTAAAACTGTATCGGGGCGCGCCAATTGCTGGTGGATGTATTTCAGTGTTTCCAATTCTTTTCCGGCTGCTTCGGTAAACTGTTTGTTGGGATTTTCGGAATTCAGGTATTTACTGATATTTCCTTCCGCTTCATCATATTGCCCCACACTTCGTTCACATACTGCACTCCAGTATAATGCATCGATATTACCAGTACATTTTTTGTAGGCAGAATCGGCATTCAAATAATAACGTGCAAGCCGGTAGCTTTCAGCCTCTCTGTATAAAATAGCTTCGCGGGATACATTTTTTGGCACCGGGTCTTTCTTTCCTTTTTTGGCGTATACCGCTATTACCTTTGGTTGCAGGTATTTGGGCGGATTAAGACATTGCTCATATAAATATGCAGCCGTATAATATTCACCAGCCGCAAAATACTGGTCGGCCAGTTGCAACGGACTTTTAACCTGCATTACCTGCTGACTATGAGAAGACAGCCAGCATGTACAGATGATCAACAGGTATAAAAATTTATATATGACAGTACGCATAGTTTGATTCTCTTTTTTAGCTAAGAGGGTATAGGAGTAGAAAGAGGAAAAGAGGTATTTTACTTTTAATTTTAAAAATCAAACAATTCTCTTTTTCTCCTTTTCTCTTATAGCTCTTAGCCTTACAATCTTGCACAACGAATAAAATCAGCAACGCTTCGTGTGCCCGAACGTTTAATATAAGAAAGGCTCAGCTCAAAGCTGTTCACATTCTTTGTCATAGCGCCCAGCTTCGATGTATTGGCATCATAGCTTAAGCCGATAACAAAGTTTTTATAATCGATGCCTGCATAAGGCGCTATCGCATCTTTATTGCGATAATAACCTCCCAGCATAAAATCCGTATCGGGGTCAACATTTATTTGTCCGTACACACCAATCATTGCCTCAGAAGCAGTTCCCTGATGCATATACAATACGTGCGGGATAATGCTGGTGCGTTCTGATATATTAAAGCTTATACCACCATGAATAGCATAACGTACAGGAATAACATTCAGCTCGGTGCTTTGCATGGAAATGATCGGATCTTTCGGTTTATTAAGATGATAAACAGAAAAACCGCCAAAGATATTCGTCTTCTTTTCAGGCGATGCATCGAAATATAAAATGCCCGCACCGATATCAGGAACAAGAGACGATGTTCTGGCAAATGTTTCTGTTGTCGGGTTCGAAGGCTGGTATCCCGTAATAGGATTCCACTGTTCGCCCCATTTGAATTTTGAACTGTTAACCCTGCGGTTTATGATGCCACCCTGAATGGCCATAACAATACGCTGGTTAAAATCTTTTCCGAATTTTACACCGGTGTACGCAAATGAAATAGAAGAGGTGAGGTAATTGAAACCGGCATCGCCGGCAGACTGGTCCAGCACATTTACACCCAGTGCAACATTTTTATTGGTACGGGCATCAAATGATGCGCCGATAGTTTTATACGGACTAACGCTGCCCCACTGGTTGCGGAAAATAGCAGAGGCCCTGTATTCTCCATCCATGCTGCCGGTGAGCGCAGGATTAATATACATGGGGAATGTATAGTTTTGCGTAAAGTGCGGATCTGTTTGAGCAACTGTTCGCAAAGCCATTACCAGCAGCAAACAGGCCATAAACGCCCCATATTTCTTGAACACTTTGTTTCTCATTTTAATTAGTTATTTGTTCGCTACGCTCACTGGTTTTGCCACAGATTACACAGATGAACACAGATATTCTTATGTCAAATTCAAAACAGGTTTATCGTACCAGCGTTATGGATCCTTTCATGTTAACTTTTCTTCCATCTGTCATTTCCGCTCTTAATACATATACATAAACACCCACAGGCTGAGGACTTCCTTTGTACCGGCCATCCCATCCCTGGTTTTTATTGGTGATCGTTATCATTCGTTCGCCCCATTGATTATAAACAGACATTTCAAGCGTGGCGATATAATTTCCAAAAACAAAAAGCTGGTCATTCTTTCCATCGTTATTGGGAGAAAATACATTGGGCACGAAAACGTCTTTATTTAGTGGTATTACTGTTATTTTATACGACTGCGGGGCGCCTAAGCATCCGTTAATAAAAGGTGTTGCAGTAATAACAGCGGTAACCGGCGCATCGCTCATATTGCTGGCCGTGAATGAAGGAACAGAACCGGTTCCTGAAGCAGGCAGACCGACAGATGTATTGGAATTTTTCCAGTTAACACCTGCACCGGGGCCAACGAGGGTGAAAGTATAAGCCGGTAAAAAAGTACCATCAACCACAGTCGTATCTGCTCTTATACCGGTAACAGATGGTATAGGATTCACCTGATAAGTAAAAGTAGTTCCAACTGCACACTGGCCGGCATCGGGTGTAAACGTGTATGTACCGGAATTTTGATTATCAACAACTGCAGGACTCCATGTTCCTGTAACGCCGTTTGAAGAAGTGGTCGACAAAACGGGTGGAGTTGTATTTATACAAACAGACTGAGATGTACCAAATGAAAAAGATGGCGTAATGATCGGGTTCACTGTAATCGTGAAAGTTACCGGTGGTGCACAGGGATCAGATGTACTGGTGAATGTATATACACCGCTTTTTGTATTGCTTGCAGTAGCAGGATTCCATGTGCCGGTAATGCCATTAGTAGATGTGGCTGGTAACACCGGAACAGTTCCACCCGAACAGATCGTTAAGGTAGTGCCAAAATTAAACGTGGGCTTATTCACCGGATTTACCGTAACCGTAAAAGTTACCGGGGGAGCACAGGGGTCAGATGTACTCGTAAATAAATAAGATCCGCTTGTTGTATTGCTTACAATGGCAGGGGCCCATGTACCCGTAATGCCATTGGTAGATGTATTTGGTAAAGTTGGAACACCATCGCCCGAACAAATAGTTAAGGTGGTACCGAAACTAAAAGTTGGTGTAATGACCGGGTTCACTGTAACAGTAAAGGTTACAGACGGAGCGCAGGGATCAGAAGAACTCGTGAATGTATATGAGCCGCTTGCTGTATTGCTTACTATAGCAGGGCTCCATGTGCCGGTAATACCATTGGTAGATGTGGTTGGTAAAACCGGTACAGTTCCACCCGCACAGATCGTTAGGGTAGGGCCGAAGTTAAAAAGAGGTGTAATGATCGGATGCACCGTTTCGGTATATGTTACCGGTACAGCACACTGACCCGGATCGGGTGTAAATGTATAGGTACCGCTTGTTGTATTGCTTACCACAGCCGGACTCCACGCACCGGTGATGCCATTAACAGATGTATTCGGTAAAGTTGGAACACCATCGCCCGAACAAATAGAGGCGCTGGTACCGAATGAGAAATTAGGTGTGATAGTCGGATTTACCGTAACCGTAAAGCTGGTTCCTGTAACGCACCCCGGTGAAGAAGGTGTAAATATATAAGTACCCGAATGGGCCGGATCAACCACAGCCGGGCTCCATGTACCCGTGATGCCATTGGTAGATGTATTGGGAAGAACCGGCACCGATCCGCTTTGACAAATTATAAGCGACGTTCCAAACGGAAAGGTTGGAACCTTTTTTGGGTTCACAACAATTGTCATGGTAACTGTTAAACCGCAGGTGTTTGGTGCAGGCGTAAAAGTATAGATGCCTGTATTTTGATTATCCACTACAGCGGGCGTCCAGCTGCCACTGATACCGTTGGTAGATGTGGTTGGCAAAACTGGTGGAGGATCACCTGCACAAAACGGTGGTATAGCATTAAAAGTGGGAATGAAAATCGGGTTCGATAAAATAACCCCTGTTAAAAGCTGGCTTGTACTGCCGCCGGCAGTGAAAGAGAAATTAGTATACAAACCTGCATTTAAACCGGTGATCGTTAAGTTACCACTGCTATTGCTGACAATAGTTACAGGGCCTATGGCAGCACCACCATCAGAATAGGATACCTGGTAGGAAGTGTTCGGCGTCAGTCCGCTGAAAGTAATAGATCCTTCAGAACCACCACAGGTTGTAGGGTTGGCGCTGATCTGCAAAACAGGCGACTGTGCAAGAAGATTATTACAGCAAAATATAATAATGCATCCTATAAGCAGCAGGGGTATTGGTAAGGGTTTCATTTTTCTACGGGTAACTGGGTTCGGCCGCACATACACGACCAGCCTGAATTAACGGATCACGGCGTGTTAAATTGCCCATAATCAGGTCCTTTCACCGATATTCAGGGGCTAATCGTCGAAAACGGCTGTTTTATCTGCCAGCGGCAAATAGTAAGTGGCTGATAGGAAATGCCCCACCAGCCACCTGCCATAAACTACCGGCTTTACGGCCGTAAAAATAGTAAAACCCCGATATCATGTCAGAAAATCTGATATCTGTGCAGTTTTGACCGATAAGCGCGTCATTTTAAGCAATAAGTGTGTGCATAGCAGCAATTTAAACCCCGGATTTATATGAATCACGGGCATCCATACATCTTTTTTTATATAAACATCCTTGCATATATAATTTTCAAATCATACTTTCGCTTCCGTTAACCTATATCCGTAGAATTTGAACCTAAATCCGGCTCCCTATGCACTACAAGTACCCCGCCCCACTTTCACAGTGGCGGTACCGTTATTTATTTCTGATTTTTTTCCCTTTGCTTTTATTGACATGCTACAATTCTGATGGACAAACGCTTGAAAACAGTGATTATCCTGTGGTATGGCTGCGTGCAGACAGTACCGGCTCTATAACCGGTATATGGAAAGATGTTACCGGTAACGGACATGATGCATCGGTTTTCGGAAAACCGGTACGCCAGAATCTTTCACTCAACTATAACCCTGCCTTTCTATTTAATGGCAAGGGTGATTCCCTGAGCATTCCATGTAATATCGACAGCATATCAGAACTCACCATCATGGCTGTTATTCAATGTGCAGATACTGCAGAAACCGGAATATGGGGTGCAGGTAATGCGCTGGCGCATAAAACAATGATGAGTACCCGCCGTATCATCGGTCCGGATGGCAGTGTCGACAGCATTGGCGCTCCGGGAAAAATGGCGCTTTTAAGCACCGTTATTCAAAACTGGCGGAAGAGTGCACAGTTAAGTCCTAATGCCTATATAGTATTCGGTTCTGCGGGTCAGCAATACGGCCTTCCATCTTTTAAAGGAACGATTGCCGAGCTGTTGGTCTTCGACAGAAGCCTCGATGTACTTACACAAATACAGTATGAAACCTACCTGGCGATTAAATATGGCATACCTCTTACCAGGGGTAATTATGTGAGCGCCGGGCAAACAGTACTGTGGGATGCCGCAAAGAATAAAGACTATGATTACCGCATGACGGGCCTGGGAAGAGAAAGCTTCTTCTCCCTTCATCAAAAACAGGCAGTAAGCTCACTGGATACCGATAGCCTGCTGACGATCGGTAACGGTCGTTTTACTTTCACTAATGCCGCCAATACAGACTCCATTATCAATGGCAATTACCTGGTATGGGGCGATAACAATAAACCGCTGGTAGTATCGGCTACTGCTGACGGCCAGCTTCAGCTGGTTAACAGACAATGGTTGATGAATGTAAGCGGCGCTGCAGCCAGTAACATGAAAACAACGATCAGACTGAACCAGAAACTGATTGGTCCAGACAATTACTGGATGGTTATTAATCCCGGCGGATATGCCGGTTTTCCTGTTGATAGCCTCAACTATTATTTACCCGATAGTATTACAGCAAATGGAATGGTCATATACCGCAATGTGCAATGGGACACTGATCATTCGGGCAGCGATCTTTTTGGTTTTGTACAGGCCAAAGACCTGCTGTTAAAGATGAATGTGCTCGATAGTCCTACCTGTGCATCACAGCAATCCGGTAAAGCCAGACTTCAGGCCATTGGTGGTGCGGCTCCTTATTTTTATTCGGTACTTAATAGTACAGGACAGATCGTGACCATGGGTTCGTTTACCAATACAACTGATATTAGTAATCTTTCCATGGGCGCCTACAACATATTGCTCACCGATAGTAAAGGGCATAAAAGTTATCGAAATCTCAGCATGCTTGTACCCGCCGCCCAACAATTAAACATTGGGCTGCAACCGTACCAGTCGTTAACGCCTGGCGGAGAAATTATCCTGGATGCATCCCGCAATATTGCAGCAGGAACAGCCCTGGCATATCAGTGGCAAAATGAGAATGGCTTCAATTCAAACAGTGCCGCCATTACCGTGCGTGAACCGGGCACATATATCGTGACTGTTTCAGGCAGAGCAGGTTGTACTTTCAAAGATACCGTTGTTGTTAACGGATCTGCGTTGCTACATGTAGCCGCATATCCGTCTCCTTCACAGGACGGTCATTTCACTATAAGCGTATCTCTTCCCCGTGCAGGAAATGTAAATGTTGCCATTTATGATGTTAATGGAAATAAAGTGCAGGAAATGACCGGCAGCAATAATACAGAGTTCCGTTTCCCGGGGCATCTTGCTACATCCGGATTATATATGATCTCGGTTAAAACCGATCAGGGAATTGAATCTACCAAACTGCTGATCCTTTAACCATAACCCTAATCCCAAATCCTGTCTTATGACATTTATCTCTACCAGATATATATTATCGTGTGTATTCATTATATCATTACTGAGTGTTGATGCGTATGGTAAAGTACCAGGTCCTAAAGAACATGGCGCAACTCATCGTCAGTATTATGCCCGTCAGCACGAAGGCGTGATCGGTGTAAATGCATCCAGCCCGGTAGACAATCCGGCAGATAATTCCTTTCATGTTTACCTGCGCACCCCATTGAAGGGGAACGAACGGGTATGGCTTACTTATGATCTTGACGGTGTGCAGGACTATACTGCTGTAAGCCGTAGTATCAATGACCAGCTGGCCACCGGCGGTTATCTTGTAAAGAAAAGAGAAGGCTGGGCAAAACAAAAAGAACGGCTAAGTACTTCATGGCTCAAGAAAGGTGATAATATTATCCGCTTTTCACTGCCTGAAGGCGCCGCCTATAGCTACCGCATCAAAAATCTTTCGATAGAAGTAGCAGAACCTGAAGAAGGAGAAGGAACAGTGATCACCTCACAATCATCATCTGCTTATTACAACGATCGCGGATATATCAGCGGATTTATTACCGGTACAGGAAAAAATAAAGCAACCGTTACCATCGATGGAAAACCTGCGAGAGTATGGAAAGGCGCATTCGAAGCTATTATAGATCGCCCTGCTGATGCTTCTGCCAACTGGCAGTCGCACATTGAAGTAAGCTATCCAAATGGTAAGAAAAAAGAACAGGTGATTGAATTTACCGGCGAACAAAAAGCCGATTACCAGTTTAAGCTCGATGGAGCCGTAGTGTATTCACAACGGTTACTGCAGCAAAATCAGTCGGCGGTTTTATCGGCCGGTGGTGCTTCTATTTCAATTCCTAAGAATGCGTTGAAGGAAGAAGCTACCATTTCAGTTACTGTATTGCGCCCTGTTGATCTGCCGGCAATGGATATGGGCATGGTAAATGTAAGCAGCGATGGAAGCGGTTTCCGTTTTCTGCCTCATGGTTCTCTTTTCAGTAAGGGAGCGCAGCTGGCAATAGACTACGACAAAGCAAAAATACCCGAAGGGTATACGGCTAAAGATATACGCACTTATTATTTTGATGAAAAGAAAGGTCACTGGATACCGCTTTCGCGCGACAGCATTTCTGTAGTGGCAGGAAAGGTTTATTCCAAAACACAGCATTTTACCGATATGGTGAATGCAATTATCAAAGTACCCGAATCGCCGCAGGTGGAAGCCTTTAATTCCAACTCGATGAAGGGCATTAAAGCAGCTAATCCCAGTGATGCTGTTAATATGATTCATCCTCCGCAGGCCAGTAGTATGGGTACTGCCACATTAGGATATCCTATTGAAGTGCCTGTTGGCCGTGCGGGTATGCAACCGCAACTATCTGTAAGCTATAACAGCGGCGGCAATAATGGATGGCTGGGTGTAGGCTGGGATGTATCCACGCCATCTATAAGTATTGATACCCGATGGGGCGCTCCGCGTTTTGATGCGCAGAATGAAACAGAAACATACACTATGTCGGGAGAACAGCTATCGCCCGTGGCACATAGAGGAGAACTGGTAAGCCGTTCATCAGAAAAACAATTTTACCCGAGAATAAATCAATCATTTGATAAGATCATTCGTCATGGTAATAGTCCGCAAAGCTATTGGTGGGAAGTAACCAATAAAGAAGGCGTGCGCTATTTTTATGGCGGCGATCCTGCAACAGGCGTTGACCCCAATACTACGCTCAGTGATGCATCGGGAAATATTGCCCATTGGGTTTTAAGTAAAGTAGTTGATCTGCATGGCAACTTTATACATTATCAGTATGCAAAGGTGACCGACGCCGGTGTAGCAGGAGGTACTGTAATGGGCGTTCAGATCTATCTTTCTAAAATAAGCTATACAGGATTTAATGGTCAGGAAGGCAGATACACCGTTCTGTTCCAAAGAGACCGCGATCTGGATGGTCACACCAGCAGAAAGGATGTAACCATATCAGCCAATTACGGTTTTAAACAGGTAACAGCCGATCTTCTTAAAAGGATAGATGTTCAGCTCGATGGAACTACTATCCGTCATTATGAATTGGCGTATAAAGAAGGCGCTTTTTATAAAACATTACTCGCCGGCATCGGCCAGTATGATGCAGCAGGTAAGTTTTTCAACCAGCACACTTTTGATTATTATAATGATGTTGCATCAGGCAACACCCTGGTGCCGCTGGCCAGCGCCAAAGGCTGGACTATGGGTTCTGATAACGTGCACGGCAATATGCTTACCCATATCAGCGGCTTTACTGATGAAGCTTCGGCATTAAGCGGAACGGCCACCAAAGACTTAAGTGCAGGCGTAACCATTTCAGTTGGTTTGGGTGGAGATGTAACCAGCAAGAATAATTCAGTAGGCGCTTCTTTTGCCTATTCCCAGTCACAAAGCCAGGGTATGCTGGCACTGATTGATATAAATGGTGATGGGTTACCTGATAAATTATTCCTCGATGCAGGAAACAACACTTTATATTACCGCCCCAACCAATCAGGCATTACCGGCAGAACCAGCTTTGGCAATAAGATTGCCATTATGGGTCTTAATGTATTTCAGAAAGATAAAACGCAGGGATATACAATAGGTTTGGAAGCAGATGCATTAGGCGGGCTAATGGCCGGCGCCAATACAACCCACTCAACTACCAAAACCACTATCTACTTTACCGAAGCCAATGGCGACCAGTTAATGGATATCGTAAAGGAAGGCACGGTATACTTCAATCACATTGACACCACTACAGGCATTATTAGCTTTACACCAACCAGTACAGGAACACCCAGTCCCATTTTTGCCGGCGTAACTATTACGCAGGACCTGATGGACCCGGCTGAACTGGCGAGCGAAAGACAACAGGCTATTGATAACAATCCCCTGCAGGATATTGTAAGAATGTGGCAGGCCCCTTATAGCGGTACTATCAATGTTACAGCGCCTGTGCAGTTGTTACCGAGTAACGATCCCGATCGTTCTACCACACCGGCTGATGGGGTAAGAGTGAGCGTTCAACTGAAAGGAACTGAGTTATGGACCACGAATATCAGCGCCGATGATTACACCGTTCATCAGCCAACAGGATTAAATGGTTTGCAGGTAACAAAAGGCGACCGTATTTACTTCAGGGTTGGATCTATCGAAAATGGTTCGTATGATTCTGTAAACTGGTCACCCGTCATTGATTATGTGGGGCAGGACCTGCAGCTGGCCGATGCAAACGGAAAAACATTGTACCATTTTGATGCAGCCAAAGATTATGTATTAAGCAGCGCCCAAACGCTTACTCCGCCAATCAGCGGACAGGTAACCATCAGCGGGCCATTTAAAAAACCTGTAACCACAGATGATGTAAAGCTGGTGGTCCTTCACACAGGTTCAGCAGGAACCGATACATTGTGGAAACAAACATTTACCCGCGATC
>Ga0105241_10003782_pt1 | contig 11222 bp, 9 predicted proteins | sample KBSC64metaG_FD_80422 | JGI IMG/M metagenome (GOLD analysis project Ga0105241, IMG submission 80422) | Corn rhizosphere microbial communities from Kellogg Biological Station, Michigan, USA - KBS C6-4 metaG | ecosystem: Host-associated > Plants > Roots > Rhizosphere > Soil | place: Michigan, USA...
AGGACCAAGTCCCAGCGCATGGCCACGCTGAAGAAGGAAATCAATGCCGCGTATGCCGAACAGCAGACGACATGCAAGCGAAAATCGTCCGGCAAGCGCGATGCCTGCCTGAAGCAGGCCCGCCAGATCTACCAGCACGACATGGCCAACGCCCCGCGCCTGCTGGCCCAGGCGCCGAGGGGGAGGGTGTCGGAACGCATCGTCTCCACGACTCCCGCCGCAACGGGCACGTCCACCCAGCCGGGTGCCACCGCATACGGCAGCTCGGGCGCCGGCATGACCGGTTCGGGCGGTGCCACGGGCAACGTCAGCGGCAAGGACGATACCGTCCCGCCGTCGGGCAGCATTCAGCCGCAGGACCAACCGCAGAATCAGCCGCAGAATCAGCCGCAGGGCAGCAAGCCGCCGGTGCAGCAACAGTAAGGGCGTCTCGCGCCGGGGGGCGCAGGGTGGTAAACTGCCGGCTTTTCTCGCAGAGGACCACGATGGCGCTCCCTTCGGAGCTGCGCGCTCGCGCGCTGGCATTACTGATCGAGACGGCGCCCCACGCCAAGACGCAGGGCGTAGCGGCACTGGCCGCGGCCTGGCGTGCGGGCGAATGCGCACTCGACGCGGCAGCGGTCCTCGACACGGGCGATGCCGCCATTCCGGGGCGACCCGCGCGGCCGGAACTGGTGCCGCCAAGACTCGTCGGCCGCCGTTCGATGGCGACACAGGAAGGTCGCGCCATGCTGGTCCACGCACTGGCCCACATCGAATTCAATGCCGTGAACCTCGCGCTGGACGCCGTCTGGCGCTTTCCCGGCATGCCCGTCGATTACTACGCCGACTGGCTGCGCGTGGCGGCCGAGGAAGCCCATCATTTCACGCTGCTGGACGCGCACCTGCGTACGCTCGGCTGGGCGTACGGCGACTTTCCCGGCCACGACAGCCTGTGGGAGATGGTGGCCAAGACGAGCGGCGACGTGCTCGCCCGGATGGCCCTCGTGCCGCGCACGATGGAAGCGCGTGGCCTGGACGCGATACCGCCATTGCGCGCCAAGCTGGCCCAGGCCGGCGACGAGGCCGCGGCTTGCATCCTCGACGTGCTGCTGCGCGACGAGGTGGGGCACGTCGAGATCGGCAACCGCTGGTACTTCCACCTGTGCGCCGGGCGCGGCCTGGAGCCGGTATCGACCTACGACGCGCTGACCGTGCGCTACAAGGCGCCCGTGCTGAAAGGCCCGTTCAACATCGCCGCGCGCCGGCAGGCCGGCTTTACGGAAGCGGAACTCGTGCGCCTCGCCGGCGACCCGCTGAAAGCCTGATGCCATGGGCACCCCGATCGAGACGGGCGCGCAGGGCTTCCTGCTGACGCGCCACTGGCGCGACACCGATGCAGGCGTCGACGTCGAATTTTGGCTCGCAACGCCGCAGGGAGCCCGCCGCGTGCGCCTCGCGCCGCAACCGGCCATCGCGTTCATCCCGCGCGAGCAGGGCGACACAGCGCGCCTGCTGCTGGAACGCGAGCGCGGCGCCGAATTGCGCGAGCTGGACCTGTGCGATTTCCATCACCGTCCCGTGCTCGGACTGTACTGCCGCCAGTACCGGCACCTGCTGCGCCTCGAAAAGCGCCTGCGCGAACACGGTGTCGACGTCTACGAGGCCGACATCCGCCCGCCGGAACGCTACCTGATGGAGCGCTTCATCACGGCGCCCGTCTCGTTTGCCGGCATGCCGGACCCGCAGGACCCGCTGCTCCTCGTCGATGCTCACCTGAAGCCCGTCCAGGACTACCGCCCGCTGCTCACCACCGTGTCGCTCGACATCGAGACGACGATGCAGGGCGAGCTGCGCTCGATCGCGCTGGAAGGCTGCGGCCAGCGCCAGGTGTACATGCTCGGACCGCCGAACGGCGATGCGTCCGGCCTCGATTTCGACTACGAGGTGTGCCCGACGCGGCGCGACCTGCTCGACCGGCTGGAAGACTGGATCCGGCGCCACGATCCGGACGCCATCATCGGCTGGAACCTCGTGCAGTTCGACCTGCGCATCCTGCAGCAGCACGCGCAGCAGATGCAGCGCCCCTTGCGCCTGGGCCGCGACGGCAGCGCGATCGAATGGCGCGAGCACGGCGGGCGCCAGGAGCACTGGTTCGCGGGCATCGCCGGACGCCTCGTCATCGACGGCATCGAGGCGCTGCGTTCGGCCACGTGGAGCTTCCCGTCGTTTTCGCTGGAGCACGTGGCGCAAAGCCTGCTGGGCGAAGGCAAGGCCGTGGACAATCCGTACGACCGCATGGCGGAGATCGACCGCATGTTCGCCGAGGACAAGCCGGCGCTGGCCCGCTACAACCTGCAGGACTGCGTGCTCGTGACGCGCATCTTCGAAAAATCCGGGTTGATGACTTTCCTGCTGGAGCGCGCCACCGTGACGGGTCTCGCGGCTGACCGCAGCGGCGGCTCCGTCGCCGCGTTCGAGCATGCGTACATGCCGCTGATGCACCGGCTCGGGCGGGTGGCGCCGAACATCGGCGACGTGCCGGGCGCGGACAGCCCGGGCGGGTTCGTGATGGACTCGCGCTCCGGCCTGTACGATTCCGTGCTCGTGCTGGACTACAAAAGCCTGTATCCGTCGATCATCCGCACGTTCCTGATCGATCCGGTGGGCCTCGTGGCCGGGCTGGAAGAACCGGAAGTCGACACGGTGCCGGGCTTTCGCGGCGCGCGCTTCTCACGCACGCGGCACTGCCTGCCGGGCATCGTCACGCGTGTGTGGCAGGGGCGCGAAGCCGCCAAGCGCGAGCGCAACGCGCCGCTGTCGCAGGCGCTGAAGATCATCATGAATTCCATGTACGGCGTGCTGGGCACGACCGGTTGCCGCTTCTTCGATCCGCGCCTCGCTTCGTCGATCACGATGCGCGGCCATGAGATCATGCACCGAACGCGCGAGCTGATCGAGGCGCAGGGCCACCAGGTGATCTATGGCGACACCGATTCCACGTTCGTCTGGCTGGGCCGCGCGCATGAGGAGGGCGAGGCGGCGCGCATCGGACGCGCGCTCGTCGACCACGTCAACGACTGGTGGTGCGCACACCTGCAGGCGGAGCTGAAGCTCGACAGCGCGCTGGAACTCGAATACGAAACCCATTTCGCGCGCTTCCTGATGCCGACCGTGCGCGGCTCGGACGAGGGCAGCAAGAAGCGCTACGCAGGCCTCGTGCGGCGGCCGGACGGCAGCGAGGAACTGGTGTTCAAGGGCCTGGAGACGGTGCGCACGGACTGGACCCCGCTGGCGCAGGCGTTCCAGCAGGAGTTGTACGGCCGCGTATTCCGCGGCGAGCCGTACGAGGACTATGTGCGCGACTACGTGGCGCGCACGCTCGCCGGCGAGATGGACGGGCAGCTCGTGTATCGCAAGCGCTTGCGCCGGCCGCTGGTCGAGTACGAACGCAACGTGCCGCCGCACGTGCGCGCGGCGCGCGCGGCCGACGACTTCCACGTGCGCCAGGGCCGGCCGCCGCAATACCGCAACGGCGGCTGGATCCGCTACGTGATGACGGTGGCGGGCCCGGAACCGCTGGACACGCTCGATACCCGCCGCACGCCGATCGACTACGAGCACTACCTGACGAAGCAGCTGGAACCCGTCGCCGACGGCATCCTGCCCTTCGAGGGCGACAGCTTCGCGCGGCTCACCAGCAGGCAGGGCGCGCTGTTCTGAGCGTCACGGCCCAGGATTCGGATTGTCCGGCAGCGACGGGAGCGCGCGCAGGTATTCGTAGACCGCGTACAGGTCGCGCGTCGTCATCTTGCCGTATGCGGGCCAGGGCATCACCTGCAGGATCTGGCCGGCCGGGTCGTGCGGGTTGTGCCCGGTGTGCAACGTCTGCACGAATTCGTCGCGCGTGAGGCCCGCCGGGCGTCCGGCGTTGTCGGGCGTCAGGTTCGCGGCTGTGATCGTGGGGCCGAACATGCGCCCGCCCGCCATGTATTGCTCGGCGTTGACGCGCTCGGGCTGGCCCTGGAACGGATCGCCGCCCGGCGAATAAGTGGGATGCGTGTGGCAGTCGATGCAGCCGCTCGTGTTGACGATGTAGCTCCCCAGCCACACCATGCTGCGCGACTTGCCCTTCAGGTTCAGGATGACGCCGGGCGGCACCAGCTCGCGCCCACGCACGACGCGACTGGGCGTGTCGCTCAAGATGGCCGCGTCGTCCGCCTCGGCGATGGTGTTCGTTTTCTGTCCCGCCGCGTATGGCGTCCCGCATGCGCCCGCGAGCGCGATAGCCAGCCACAGGTAGCGCCTGGAATTCAATCTGACCATGACATTCTCCCTTTGTTGAGGTGGCGCCGCTCGTGGCCGCGCCCGTTGTTGCTGTCCGTTATTGGACCGCCCATGGATGCCGGTGGTTCAACCCAGTATAGGAACAAGGATGCGGAGTGCCAGCGTGGCGGGCCTGTCCGTTCTGATAGGCCCGGTGACAATCCGCGCATTTGTGCCGGCAGCGACCGTGGCATGATCGGGACGTATCGACGACAGGAGGCGAGCTTGACCAGTCCGGCGGGAGGAAGTCATGAATGACCGGGGCTTGCGCAACGCCGCGCCGGGCGTCCTGCGCCAGGCGGGCCGCCACGGCGAGGCGCTGGCCTTGCTGCGGCATTTGTTCGCCGGTGCCGCGCGCGCGGGCGCGCCGGCGCGGCCCGATCTCTTCCTGGTCATGCTCGAATGGGCGTTCCTTGCCACCGACTATCCCCCGGCGCGCACGGCGCTGGAGGAAGCGCGCGACGAGCAGATCGGCCGCCTGCTGGCCGGCGACATGGCGATCGGCCCGGACGGCGACACGCACCCCGCGTTCCTGCATGGCTCACGCTTTGCGCTGATCGCGGAGATGAACCGGATCCTGGGCGACGCCCGTTCCACGTACCAGGTCTTCGTCCGCCTGGACGCCATGCGGCCGGACCTGGCGCGGCGGCATGCCTTCCTGGCGCTGCCCGCCGTCGTCGCGGCCTGCGATTTCGTGCTGGCCGACCGCTACCGCGGCGAGCCGCTGGCGCACCTGGCGGCGCTGAACGCGACCGCGGCCGCGTTCCCGCTGTTCCCGCCGCCCGACCAGGCGCCGCGTCTCGCGGCGGAATTGACGCTGCTCGTGAACGACGTGCGCATCGCCAGCGCCGTGCTGTGCGGCCGCGACCGCACGAGCGACGCCCTCGCGCTGCGGGCGCGCCTGCTGGCGGGGCTGCCGTCCGGGCCCGTGCGCGCGCTCGCCCAGCGCGAGTTGGACGACGAGGGCACGATCATGCGCGAGATCGTCGCGCACCAGATGGCGCAAGGGCGACCGCGTGGACACTGAACCGGCGTGCCGCCATCCAGGCCAGCCAAACGAAAAATCATACAGCGGCCTGGCATTTTTCACTCGCAATTAGCGTTGACAGTGGAAAACGTTGAGGATTAGACTCGATTAATGTTTATTAATTGTGGCGGCATATTTGGTTAATCCTGGTATTGCACATCGAACGCTGCCGAACGGCGACTGATCCGCTACGGATCTGGTCCCGAGGCGGCGACAGCGCGACAGCACCTCCCGGTCCGACGAGCGGAGCGGTGACGGACAACACTCCCTGCGTGGCGTTGAATGTGGCTGTGGCCACCGTGCGATCTTTTTACGACCAGGGATGTATTGAATATATAACAAACATCAAGTTCGATGGATGCCGGGTAATCGGACGGAAAATCGACACCCATGCCGTGGCGCCGTCCGCCGACCCGGCGAAGCGAATCATTAATCTTGTATCTGGTAGGAGACATCATGGTCATTCACAAGCAACGACTCATCGTCCTGGCGATCGTCGCAGCGCTCGCCGCAGGTTGCGGCGGCGGCGGCGGTGGTTCGGGCGGCAGCGGTACAACCGGCGGCACGGGCAGCACAGGCGGTACGGGCAGCACCGGCGGCACCGGCAGTACGGGGGGCACGGGAAGTACCGGCGGCACGGGCAGCACCGGCGGTACGACCGACACGGGCGGCACGACCCCGGGCACGGACGCCAGCGGCGCGGCCGCCACGTGGACGAGCGTGAAGTGGGGCGGCGGCGGCTATGTCACGGGCCTGATCTATCACCCGACGTCCGCGCACGTACTGTATGCCCGCACTGACATCGGCGGCGCCTACCGCTGGGATGAGACGTCGAAATCGTGGACGCCGATCACGGACGGCCTGGGCTTCAGCGCTACCGAGAGCCGGTTCCACGGCATCGAAAGCATCGCCCTCGATCCGAACAACGACCAGCTCGTCTACATGATGACCGGCATGTACACGTTCGAAGGCAATGGCCGCATCTATATCTCGAGCGACCGCGGCACCACGTGGACGCACTATGACGTGCCGTTCGCGATGGGCGGCAATAACGGCGGCCGCCCGGTCGGCGAACGCCTGATGGTCGACCCGAACAAGCCGTCGACGCTGTACTTCGGCACGCGCATGGCCGGTCTGTGGAAGAGCACGGACTCCGGCAAGACCTGGGCCCAGGTCACCTCGCTGTCGTCCGTCACGATGACGTCGGCGCAGGCCAAGGACGGCGGCATCGAGACGGTCCTGTTCGATACGAGCACCAAGGGCACCGGCACGGCCACGCAGACCATCTACGTGGCCATCGCGCCCGACTACGTCGCTGCGGCCGGGCTGAGCTCGAACCTGTACAAATCCACCGACGGCGGCACGTCGTGGGCGCCGGTCACGACGCCGGTCTCCGGCTTCATTCCGCATATGGTGCGTGGCGTCGATGGCACGATCTACGTGCCGTTCACCCAGGGCAGTGGCCCATCGATCGCCGGGCCGAGCAAGCTGTACAAGTTCGACGGCACCCAGTTCGTCCTGCTCAACAGCGTCGACTTCGGCGGCGCCGGCGCCGGTTACGGCGGCCTGTCCGTCTACGGCAGCGGCGCGACGGCACGCATCGTGCTGGGCGTCGCGAACACCTGGGGCTACGGCCAGGTCGTCCAGCTTTCGGACGACGGGGGCGCCCACTGGAAGGAAATCGAACTGGGCATGCCGGGCGGTAGCGGCGGCGGCTGGGTGGACGACATCGAGATCGATCCGAGCAACCCCGACCACATCTCGCACGTCCACGGCGGCGGTATCCTCGAAACGCTGAACGCCTCGGCGGCCACGCCGACCTGGAGCGATGCCGTAACCAATCTCGAGGAGACCGCGACCCTGGCGCTCGTCACGCCGCCGGCCGGCGCGTCGTACAAGTTCATCAACAGCGCGGGCGACATCGGCACGTGGGTCCAGACTGACCTCGCGACGAAGCCGACCAAGGCTCCGACGCCGAACTGGAGCAGCGGCAACGCGGCCGACCTGGCCTGGTCCGATCCGAACTACATCGCCGGTGCGGGCGTCGCGAACTGGCTTGACGCCAAGGGCTTCGGCTTCTGGTCCGGTGACGGCGGCGCGACGTGGTCGAACTTCGCGACCCTGCCCGCGGGTGCCAAGGACAACACGGGCGGCTCCGCGAGCCTGGTGGTCCCGTCGCGCAACAACGTGATCTGGGCGCCGGCCAATTCCGTGCCGTCGTACACCACGAACAACGGCGCGAGCTGGACCACGACCAACCTGCCGGCGCTGCCGAGCGTCGCCACCGGCTGGGATCGCGGCTACCACCTGGCCGCAGACCGCAAGAACGCGAGCAAGGTCTACGCCTACGACTCGGGCGGTGCAACGTGGGGCACCGCCGGCAAGGTCTACGTCTCGACCGATGGCGGCCATAACTTCACGCAGAGCACGGGCTCGACGTCGCCGAGCCTGGCGCCGAACGCATTCTGGACCACGGCGATGGTGGTGAACCCGAACGCCGAGGGCGACCTCTGGCTCTCGGACGGCAATGCCGTGTACCATTCGACCGACTCGGCGGCGACCTGGACGAAGCTGAGCGGCTTCGCGACGGTGGGGGGAGCCCAGGCTGCCAGTGCCATCGCCCTGGGCAAGGCCAAGGCCGGCGCGTCGTACTCGGCCGCCGTCTACGTCGTGGGCACGAGGAGCGGCGTGTGGGGCGTGTGGCGCTCCGACGACGGCGGCGCCACCTGGTCGCGCTTCAATGACGACACCCACCAGTACGGCGGCATCGGCGCGATCGCGGGCGACTGGAACACCTACGGGCGCATCTACTTCAGCGGCACCGGCCGCGGCCTGATCTACACCAACTAAGGTCGGACGGGTACAAAAGGGGCAGCTTCGGCTGCCCCTTTTTTTTTGTGCAAAGTCTCGTAACACTTGTGAGCAAGTGGCTTAACGCAACTTTACAGAGGTCGAACGTATAGTTTCCGCATCCATTTGCGACCTTGTAAGGAGACCAGCATGCGCGATCACCACACCGGATTCGATCCGTTCGACGAGCCGGCGCCGGGCGACGTCAGGTTCAGGATTGAAGGGGGCCGTGTCACCGGCATCGAACACGTGGTCGGCTGCCGTGCGATCGCCACCGGACTGCCCGCCAACGCGACGTTCATCGTGGGCACCGGCACCGTGACCGAGACGCTGACGTCGGGCGCGACGACGGCGACGCTGACCTGGACGGCCGACCAGCACGACCCGACCCTGTACCACCTGACGCATGAAATCCGCACCTTCGACACGACGTCGGCGGATATGCCCACGTTTGGCTTCATGCTGCGGGGCGGGACGGTGGCGGCGATGACGCAGACCTTCGGCGCGTCCGGCGGAACGCACACGGTCGACGTCGCTCGCCTCGTGGCCAGCGCGTTCACGGTCGATGGCAGTACCGTCACCGAGACGACGATCCGGGGCAATACGCTGGCGACGCTGACGTTCACGACGACGGACGGGACGGCGTGGAAGCTGGCTTCGGAGACGCTGTGCGTCGTGCCGGCCGGACCGGCGGCGACGGTGCTGGACGTGGAACCGTACGAACGCATGCGCTTCACCTTCAGCGGGGACACCGTGACGCAGGCACGGGCCGTCAAGATGGACGGTTCGACGATCGCCGTACCGCCGCACGCGGGCGTGACGTACACGCGGCCGGCCGCGGGCTATGTCGTGGAAACGATCAGGCGTGGCACGGACACGTTCTATGAAGTGTTCCACGACGGGCGCGGCGACGGCATCTACACGGCCGTCGCCCACGGCACCGGAACAAAGGTCGACCTCGCCGGCCTGCAGGCACAGATCACGGCGCAGATCGACCTGTTGCTCTGATCTTGCCATTATCATGAGGCTTTTCGACAGGAGGCTTCCATGATCAAAGGCTTGCGCACCGTGATCTACCCCGTGACCGACCTGGGCCGTGCTAAAGGCTGGTTCGCCGACGTGTTCGGCGTGGCGCCTTACTTCGACCAGCCGTTCTACGTCGGCTTCGCCGTCGGCGGCTTCGAACTGGGCCTCGTTCCCGACGGCAATCCCGGCACGGCTGGCGCCACCGCATTCTGGGGCGTGGACGACATCGCGGCCGAGGTCGAACGCATCGTCGGCCTCGGCGCCACCGTGCACGCGGCCATCCAGGATGTCGGCGAAGGCATCCGGGTCGCGGAACTCCGGGATCCGTTCGGCAACCTCATCGGCCTCATCGAAAATCCTTTGTTCGATCCGGCAGCCGTGCGCTGATCACATGCCCGGGGGCGGCTCGACCGGGATCGGGTTGCGCAGCGACAGGTTGATCGCGTTCCACCCCCGGATGACGGCGATCGTATAGCCCAGCTCCGCGATCTCGGCATCGCTGAAATGCTCGCGGAGGGCAGGCCAGGCCGCGTCGGTGTCGTCGCGGTGGGGCAGGGCGTTGACGGCATCGGCCCAGGCCAGGGCCGCCCGCTCGCGCTCGCTGAAGAACGGCGATTCGCGCCACGCTGCCACGCTGTTCAGGTGGCGCGGGTCGGCACCCTGCTTGACGAGGTCGCGCCAGTGCATGTCCACGCATACGCCGCAGCCGTTCTGCTGCGACACGCGCAGGTTGACCAGCTCGACGAGGCGCGGCCCCAGCGCCCCCTGCTTGACGGTCTGCGACAGGTTGATCATGGCTTTCAGTGCGGATGGGGCCAGCGTGAACAGGTTGATGCGTGCGGCGTGCGACATGGCGTTTCCTTTCCAGTGAACGAGGCTGCGACGTGCAGCCTGATATCCATTAGACGGATCGGCGCGTCCGTTTGTGACAGGGCGTGACCATTTCGGCGGATCAAGTGCCGCCGGACGGCTGGATTTGTTATTATTGCCACATGCACCGCGTCCATTTCACCCGCCAGGCGATTATTACCACCATCATCCGGATGGTGGGTTAGCGCTTGTCAATGCGACCCGCCTGGAGGCGGGTACGCAGCACACCAGTCTCCATGGCCCAACCCAAGGAGACTCCATGGCACCTCATCCCCTCGAACAGCTCATCCGCGCCGCCGACGCCGCGATCACGGCCGAAGATTTCGACGCGTTGATGGATTTCTACGCGGACGACGCAACGCTCGTCGTCAAGCCCGGCCTGAACGTCACGGGCAAGCAGAATATCCGCACGGCGTTCGCCAGGATCGCCGACTACGTGCAGCACAGCCTCGTCGTCGGGCAGGGGCGGATGGAAGTGATCGAAGGCGGGCATACCGCCCTCGTCATCATGGAGTCCACGCTGGATTATCGGGAGGCCGGGAGGCCGGTCAGCGTCACCCGGCGCGCGACCTACGTGTTCCGGCGGGAAGCCGACGGACGGTGGGTGTGCACGGTCGATAATTCCTACGGCACGGATCTGCTGGATTGAGCAGCCGGGCTACCCGCCCAGATAGCGCCGCTCGAACCGCGCGCCCAGCCGCGTCAGCACTTCGTAGCCGATCGTGCCGGCTTCGGCAGCGACCGCATCGACGTGCTGGTGCGGGCCCAGCAGCTCGACCGTCATGCCCGGCTGCAGGCGCGCGTCCGGGATGCCCGTGACGTCCAGTGTGATGCTGTCCATCGATACGGTACCGGCGATCGGCACGCGCACGCCGTCGATGAACGCCGAGCCGCGGCCCGACAGGGCGCGCAGCCAGCCGTCCGCATAGCCGACGGCGATCGTGGCGATGCGGCGGGTACCGTCGGCCGCGTAGCGGGCGCCGTAGCCGACGGCGTCCCCGGCTTCGACCGTGCGCACCTGCACGATGCGGGCGTCCAGCGACACGGCCTGGCGCAGCGGGTTCGCGTGGCCCGGTTGCGGGTTGATGCCATACAGGGCGGCGCCCGGGCGCACGAGGTTGTAGCGGAAATCCGGGCCGAGGAA
>Ga0105241_10003794_pt1 | contig 11206 bp, 9 predicted proteins | sample KBSC64metaG_FD_80422 | JGI IMG/M metagenome (GOLD analysis project Ga0105241, IMG submission 80422) | Corn rhizosphere microbial communities from Kellogg Biological Station, Michigan, USA - KBS C6-4 metaG | ecosystem: Host-associated > Plants > Roots > Rhizosphere > Soil | place: Michigan, USA...
ACGGAGACTCAGTTCGAGGTGCTGGAGGCCCTGTATGACAAGGGGTCGATGGCTCAGGCCCGTCTCTGTGAGAAACCCCTCGTGAGCGGCAGCAATCTCACGACGGTCGTGGACAACCTCGAGCGGCGCGGCTGGGTGCGTCGGCTGGCCGATCCGGATGACCGCAGGGCCCACCGGGTGGAGCTGACCCCCACGGGACGGCAGATCATCTCCCGTGCGTTCCCCGGTCATGCCAATCGCATCACCGAGGTGCTCCGGCATCTCACCCGGGAAGAGCAAGTCGAGCTGGGTCGGCTATGCCGCAAGCTGGGACTCGCGGTCGCCGGCACTGTCTGAGAGGACGGCAATCATGGATTCAGGAGGACAAATGGCTCCCACTACACTAGGCATTCACCACATCACCGCGATCGCGGGAGATCCCCAGCGCAATCTCGATTTCTACTCGGGGTTCCTCGGGCTCCGGCTGGTGAAGCGGACGGTGAATTTCGACGATCCCGGCACCTACCACTTCTACTTCGGCGACGAGATCGGCCGGCCCGGGAGTCTGTTGACCTTCTTCCCCTGGGCGGGGGCTTTCCGCGGCAGGATGGGCAGCGGAGAAGTGGGCGTCGTCTCCTTTACGGTCCCGGCCGGAGCGCTCGACTTCTGGCGGGACCGTCTGGCGCAGCACAAGCTTCGGGCGCTCGAAGTACCCGCCCGTTTCGGAGAGCAGACCATCGGGTTTGTAGATCCGGACGGACTTCGGCTCGAGCTCATCGCGTCCAACCGCGCCCCTTCCACCGGGGTCTGGTCCGATTCGATCGTGCCGGCACAATACGCGATTCGCGGCAGTCACTCTGCCACCCTCACGCTCACGAGCATCGAGCAGACGGCTGCGCTGCTCACCGAGGCGCTGGGATTCCGGCCCGTTGGGGCGGAAGACAACCGTCACAGGTTCGAAGCCGGGGCAGGGGGGCCAGGAGCGGTCGTTGACCTCCGGGTCGAACCGGATGCGCCCCGCGCGCTGAACGGGGTCGGTTCGGTGCATCACATCGCATGGCGCGCTTCTGGTGAGAGCGAGCAATCCGGCTTGCGGGATATCCTTCTGCAACGAGGTATTCCTACGACTCCAGTGGTTGACCGGCAGTATTTTCGCTCGGTCTACTTCCGCGAGCCGGGAGGAGTCCTGTTCGAAGTGGCCACGGATGGTCCCGGGTTCCTGATCGACGAGCCGGTCGAGTCCCTGGGTGAAGCCCTCAAACTGCCGGCCCAGTACGAGCGCAACCGGCAGAATCTCGAGGCCATCCTGACACCACTCGTCATGCCCCAGCACGGGGTCTCGGCGGCATCATGATCGAGAGCTTCGTTCACCGATTCGTGCCCGGTGCTCCGGGAGATCCGCGCACTCTGCTCCTGCTCCATGGAACAGGTGGCAATGAGGACTCGATGCTCCCGTTGGCCGCGGCACTCGCTCCGGGCGCCGCGGTGCTCAGCCCCCGCGGGCGGGTGCTGGAGCGGGGCATGCCGCGCTTCTTTCGTCGCCTGGCGGAAGGAGTGTTCGATATACCGGACCTGATTGCGAGGACCGGGGAACTGGCCACCTTCGTTGAGGAAGCTGTGGCTCGCTACCGCCTCGACTCCGACGCCGTCACCGCGGTCGGGTTCTCCAACGGAGCGAATATCGCGGCGAGCCTGCTGCTTCTCCGTCCCGGTCTGCTCAAAGGAGCCGTGTTGTTCCGGGCGATGGTTCCTCTCGAGCCGGAGCAACGACCGGAGCTCAGTGGAACCCGGGTCCTCCTCTCCGAAGGTAGATTCGATCCCCTGGTTCCCCTGTCCAACGCCGAGCGCCTTGCCGAGTTGTTCGGCAGTGGCGGGGCAAACGTCACGCTCAACTGGTGGGACGCGGGACACGAGTTCGCTCGTGGCGAGGTTGAGCGGGCCGCGGAATGGCTGGAGGGTGCCGAGCGGGTCGCTGGCTGAACAAGGGAGGCTGATGGACACTCACATCCTGGTTACGGGAGCTACCGGCAACGCGGGTCTCCCGGCAGTACGGGAACTGGTGAGCCGTGGACTGAAGGTTCGCGCCTTGACCAGAGATCCGAGTCGGGCCGCAAAGTTGCGGCTCTCCGGCGTCGAAGTCATCGGTGGAGATCTGGGTCGGCCGGTGTCCGTCAACAACGCCCTTCGTGATATCACCCACGTACTCCTGATCAGCCCGGTGGACAATCGGATGGTCGAGATGCAGGAGGCGGTGGTGGATGCGGCCCGACGAGCTGGCGTGAAGCATGTCGTGAAGCTCTCGGTGCTTGGTGCCGCGGCCGATGCGCCGGTCACCATGTTCCGGTGGCACCGGGAAATCGAAGAACAGCTCGAGCGCTCGGGTCTGGCCTGGACCCATCTGCGGTGCGCCTTCTTCATGCAAAACACTCTCGCTTTTGGTCCAACCATTCGTAGTCAAGGCGCATTCTTCGCCTGCATGAAGCGAGGCCGCGCAGCGATGGTGGATGTGCGGGATGTGGCGCGAGCCGCCGTGGCAGTTCTCGGCGGAAAGGGCCACGAGGGGAAGGCATACGAACTGACGGGCCCCGAAGCATTGTCGTTGCACGACGTGGCCGACCGGATCGGGGCCGTGTTGCGTCAGCAGGTGTTGTACGTGGATCAGCCGCCGGCCAAAGTAATCAGCGGCCTGCTCGGCAATGACGTGCCCGAATGGCTGGCCAAGGATCTCGTCGCTCTATACGAGTATCTGGCCCAGGGGAAAATGGCCCAGGTCAGCCGGGACATTGCCACGCTAACCGGGAGCCCAGCGGCCAATTTCGATCGTTTTGCCGAGGACTACGTCGGTCAGTTTCGCGGCATGTAGCGTCCCCACCGCCTCCATTTTGCCCGCCAGAAACGGATGGCCCTCCCGGGGCCAAGTCGCCATTTTGCAACCCGGGAGAATGATGATGACCACCCTGCTCGATACTGAAAAAGCCTGGCGCGCCGTGCAGACCCGGGACCGTCGTGCCGACGGAGCTTTCGTTTACGCCGTGCGGTCCACCGGTATCTACTGCCGGCCGTCGTGTCCCTCCCGCCGGCCCGCTCGCCGGAATGTCAGGTTCTACCGGGATCCTGCCGGGGCGGAGTTGGAGGGATTCCGGCCTTGCCGTAGATGCGGCGAGGCAGTGGCTCCTCAGCGGAGGCGTGATCTCGAGCTGGTCCGCCGAGTCTGCGAGGTTCTGGGCGACAACGGTGCCGAGGCGATGCCGCTGAATCGTCTCGCGGCCGCCTGCCGAACCAGCCCGTTCGCGCTTCGACGGACCTTCAAGCGAGTGACGGGTGTCTCGCCTCGGGCCTATGCCGAGGCGCTGAGATTCGGAAGGTTGAAACGGGCATTGCGAAAGGAACGGACTGTGAGTGCAGCGACTTTTGTAGCCGGATTTGGGTCCAGCAGCCGGCTTTATGAGCGGGCAGCCGACCGTCTGGGTATGACGCCGGCGGCGTACCGCCTCGGGGCAACTGGCACCGAGATCCGGTACAGCCTCATCTCGACAACCTTGGGTACGGCCCTGGTCGGGGTAACCCAGAGCGGGGTTTGCGCAGTCAAGCTTGGCTCCCTGGGAGCCGAATTGGAGCGGGACCTTCGCGCCGAATTTCCCGGGGCAATCTTGAATCGGGACGATGCCGAGCTCGAGACTATCTCTCGCCGAGTGGCCAAGGTCATCGACGGGGCCGGAGCGGATCCCGAGTTACCGCTGGATATTCAAGGAACCGCCTTTCAAGCCCGGGTTTGGCGTGCTTTGACCCGGATTCCGCAGGGAGAAACCCGGACCTACACCCAGGTTGCGCAGAGTATCGGGCGCCCGAGTGCTGTTCGGGCGGTCGCCAGCGCGTGCGCGGCGAATCATCTCGCGGTGCTCATCCCTTGCCATCGCGTGGTTCGGAGCGACGGCGGAATGGGCGGATATCGCTGGGGAGAAGACCGGAAGCGCGCGTTACTCGAGCGGGAGCGGCACGCGTAAGTTCGACAAGTGAAGTCGTTCTCTAATCCTCCCGGCGGCGAAATCTTGCGATTTCCCGCCGGTCGCGCTTGGTAGGCCGCTCACCGCTTCCGCGCAGCGCCGAGTTCATGCTCTTGATCTGGGCCGCCAGCTGTTGCCGGGCCGCGAGGCTTTGTGGGGTCTCCTCGTAGAGCTGCGTGGCAACGCTGGCTGGCCCGCGGTGCTCGGAGAGTCCGCGGACCACGACAATGTGTTGATAAGGGCCCTGCCGAATCCGCAGCTCATCGCTCAGGTGGAGCGGTTTGGCCCGCTTCGCGCGCTCCCCATTGACCTGAATCTTCCCGCCATCGATCGCCTCAGCCGCGAGGCCGCGGGTCTTGAAAAACCGCGCGGCCCAAAGCCACTTGTCGAGCCGTACGTGTTCAGGTGAGTGGTCATGCATCGTTGTCGCTCGGCGAAAATGCTTGCAGCAATGTATACTCCGCCGCAGCCACGGAAGGCATCCAGCAATCTCCAGCCTCTCAGACTCATGCAACAGATCAAGGGAGCTGTCCTGAAGGCTCGCCTCGGCTTCATCGAGCAGCACTTCGGCTCGCCCGGACTGGAACGCGTCCTGGCTCATCTGGCGGCGCCGGATCGGAAGGAGTTGGAGCGGATTCTGATCGTGGGGTGGTATCCCTTTGAACTCGGAAAGCGCCTCGACGACGCGATAGTGACCGTCTTTGGAGGCGGCGACGAGTCGTACTTCTCCCGGCTCGGTGAAGCCTCCGCCGACCAGAATCTGGGAACCCTGCACCACGCATTCCTGGTCGAGGGCAACCCTCATGCGTTCCTCGCCAAGGCGCCCACGATCTACCGGATGTATTACGAGACCGGACGGCGGGAGTACAAACAGACCGGCGAGCGGGAGGGAGTTCTGACTACGTATGACGCGGAGACGTTCAGCGGTCCCGATTGTCTGACCGTAATAGGCTGGTATCGCCGCGCCCTGGAGATGTGTGGAGCGCGTGACGTGACGATGGTCGAGGAAGAGTGCCGGGCGCGCGGTGGGGCAGTGTGCCGGTACCGGGTGAAGTGGGGGTGAGCAATCCGTCTCAATTGTAAATTTTCAATTTTCAATTTTCAATTTCCCTAAACCCTCTTCTCCACCGCCCCGTACCCCATCGCCCCATTCAGCCACCGCACAAACGGCAGCAACCTGCGATAGTCTCCTTCCAGCGTCTTCGGTAATTGCCGGCTCAGCACCTGGGTTCGTGGGATGCTGCGCCCCATCGTGAACGACTGAAAGCGGAGCCAGCGAGACGCGGGGTGATCCGGCTCGAACCCGCGGGGCGGACGCTTGAGGACCGCCTCCTCATCCAGAGTGCCGAATCTCCTCTTCATCGCGGGGGCGAGAATCGTCCGCTCGAAGCCGCGCTGATCGTCGGCGATCGCGTCCCGCAGCTTCTGCAATACGGGACGGGGCGGCATCCAGATCCCCGCACCGAGAAAGCTCCCCTCCGGGGCCAGGTGCAGGTAGAACCCAGCACCACCATGGGCCTCGGAGCCGACGCCTTTTCCTGCGTCCCGGTGAAAAAACCAGCACGCCGCGTGCGTCTTGTAGGGCGACTTGTCTTTGGAAAACCGGACGTCACGATAAATCCGGAACATCGAGAGCCGTGGGTCACCCACAAACTCAGGTGCAAACCGGGCGAACCGAACGTCCATCTCCTCGATCAGTGCCTGCAACGGTGCTTTTACGTGAAGCTCGTAAGTCGGCCGGTTGGCCAGGAACCATTCCCGGTTGTTGTTCCGCTTGAGGCGACCGAAGAAACCCATCAGCGAGGGACCGAATCCGCGGAATTCTGATTGAGTGGGGAGGTTGTCGCGACCCATGATCAACTGGTCCTTTTCGACGCGAGAGAGCCGCTTCAGGGACCATTCCCTGCGCAGGGCGGCACTGCGGTCCGCCACGACCTCCTGGTACACCACGTCGAGCGGCGCCCGTCCGCGAGTGTACGCCGCACCGCGACCGTTCCGGTGCAGCTCGAGCCTTCTCCCCAGATCGTTGGTGGCGCCAGTGTAGAGGGAGCCATCCCGACAGCGGAGCATGTAGACGATCCAGGGCATGCCATAAAGGTGGTGGGTGGTGGGCTGTCGGTGGTAGGTGGTCGGTCCTCTCGGATCGTTGTGCACGGGCGAGAATCCCCACCACCTACAACCCACCACCCATCACCGACTAGACTTCCGGCATGGCGCATTCGCCAGCCACGGCTCCCGCACTTCCAAGTCAGCGTACCCTCCTCTCGTGGATCTTCGCGGGGAGGTTGATGCTGGCCGTCGGCAACCTCGCCGGTGCGGCACTCATTTGGACCTCCGATCCTTCCCGGGCCTTCATCATCAGTACCACGGTCAGTCTGGGCCTGGTGGTGACGGCGTACGGGTACTGGGCAGTTTGGGTACGGCGACGCCATCCGGGAAACATCTTTCTCTTCTGCCAGGCCCTGGTTGACGTTGCGCTGGTGACGCTCCTGGTCCATCTGACGGGCGGCCCCAATAGCGCCTTCCCGGCGCTCTACATCCTGGTCACTTCCAGCTACGCGTTGCTGTTCTCCTTCGGGCGCGGATTCCTGGTCGCGCTCACGGCGGCGTTGTTCTACTTTGCCGACGTATACTGGGGACATCCGGTGCGCCCGGGGCTGGGCTTCTGGGGCCAGATAGTCATCATTCTGGGGTCCTACGCAGTTGTAGCCCTCTTGGCCACCCGACTTCGCCAGGCCGGGGCGGAGCGAGAGTCGCTGCAGACCGAGCTGCGCCGGGCGCGGCTCCAGGCCGACGACATCCTGCAGAACATCCGTTCCGGTGTGCTCACCATCGATGGCTCGGGCCGGCTGGCCTTCCTGAACCCGATGGGCGAGCGCCTGCTCCAGCTGGATGCGGCACGAATGACCGGGCACCCGATCCTCGACACGCTGAAGCATCGCTCGCCGGAGATGTGGGCCGCCATGGTTTCTGCGATTCGTCACGGACGGAAGGTCAGCCGCAGCGAGGGGACGGTGCAGCATGACGATGGGCGGGTGTTCCCGATCGGCCTGAGCACCACGACCTTCGATCGCGACGCCGACGGACGTCCGTCGGTCACCGCTATTTTCACCGACATCTCCGACCTGAAGCGGATTCAGGAGCTGAATCTGCGGGCGGAGCGGCTCGAGGCGGTGGCGGCGCTGAGCGCATCGCTGGCCCATGAAATCCGCAACCCGCTCGCCTCGATCCGCAGTTCGGTGGAACAGCTGGCGCGGACCGCCCAGGCGGACGAGGACGACCGCTATCTTGCACAGCTTATCATCCGGGAGAGTGATCGGCTCAGCCGGCTACTGAACGAGTTCCTGGACTTCTCCCGGGTTCGGGCAACCAAGTTCGCGCCGGTGGACCTGCAGGCGGTGGTAACCGCGGCGGTGCGTATGGTCCGCGAGCACCCCGATTGCAAGGCGGACACCGAGATTCGAGTGCAGGGCCAGCGGACCGTTCTCGAGGGAGACGAGGACCTGCTGTATCGCGTGGTGGTCAATCTGGTGCTGAATGCCGCACAGGCGGCCAAGGGCCCGGTGGTCATCACCGTCACCACTGGTGCGGCCAAGGTGGGAGATCTTCCGCTCGGCAATAACATCGAGCACCCGCTGCGGCTCGAAGTGCGAGACACCGGCCCCGGCATTCCCGAAGAGCTGCGAGATCGTCTCTTCGAGCCGTTCGTCACGGGACGTTCAGGCGGTACCGGTCTTGGCCTCGCGATAGTGCAGCGTGCCGTCGAGGCGCATCGCGGCCTTGCCTTGGTTGATTCCGCGCCGGGGAAGGGCACCAAATTCACCATCTATTTCCCCGCTCGTCGCGCGTCGGAGGTCATTGAATGAGTCAGAAACCATCGGTGTTGGTCATCGACGACGAGTCGGGCATCCTCGATACGCTGAGGATCCTGCTCAAGAAAGAGGGCTTCGAGGTCCTCACCGCGCAGGGTGGAAAGGCCGGCCTGGATCAGATTCGCAGCGGCGCCTACGACATCGTCCTGTCCGACGTGCGGATGCCCCAGGTAACCGGCATCGACATCTTGAACGCGGTGAGGGAGCAGGACCCGATGACTCCGGTCATCCTGATGACGGCCCAGGCCTCTCTGCAGACGGCGATTCAAGCGGTCAACCAGGGGGCCTTCTACTACATCCAGAAGCCGTTCGCCAACGACGAACTGGTTGCTATTCTGCGGCGGGCCTGCGACTACCGCGCGGTTCGAGTCGAGAACAAGCACCTGAAGCAGGAGATCCGCCGCCGGGACCGGACCGGCGTCGTCCGGCCGATCGGAAAATCCAAGCGGTTCAACGAGGTCCTCAAACTCGCCGAGCAGGTCGCTCCAACCGACTCGACAGTCCTGATCACGGGAGAGAGCGGGACCGGCAAGGAAGTCATCGCCCGCTACATCCACAGTCTTTCCAACCGGACCGAAGGACCCTGTCTCTCGATCAACTGCGGAGCCCTGCCGGAAAACCTGCTCGAGAGCGAGCTGTTCGGACACGTGAAGGGTTCGTTTACCGGGGCCGTGCGCGACAAGCAGGGACTCTTCGCGGCTGCCCGCGGGGGGAGCTTCTTCCTCGATGAGGTCGGGGAGATGCCCCCCTCGCTGCAGATCAAGTTGCTCCGGGTATTGCAGGAACGGGAAGCGATTCCAGTGGGAGCCACCGAGGCCATTCCGGTGGATGTTCGCATCATGGCAGCGACCAACCGGGATCTCGAAGAAGAGATGCGGAAAGCCACCTTCCGTTCGGATCTTTTCTACCGGCTTAACGTGATCGCCATCAACCTGCCGCCGCTGCGGGAACGCCGGGAGGACATCCTGTTGCTGATCGAGTCCTTCCTGCAGCACCTCGCCACGGAGCAGCAGGTCGAACCCAAGGCGCTCTCGGCGGACACTCTGGATGCCGTCATGGTTTACGAATGGCCCGGCAATGTCCGTGAGCTGGAGAACGCCCTGGAGCATGCCTGGGTGCTGAGCAAGGCCAACGTGATCGAGCCTTCGGCGCTTCCGGAGCGCATTACCAAGCGGAAGAAAGAGCCGCTGGTCTCGGAGCGGTCATACGCCAATCCCACGCTCGATGTGATCGAACGGGCCTACATCATGTACGTGCTCCAGTCCGAAGGCGGGAACAAGACCCGCGCCGCCGAGGTGCTGGGCATCGATCCCTCGACCTTGTACCGCAAACTGAGCCGCTACGAGGAGCAGCCCAGCTGATCGCCAAACGGGCGGGCCTTCGGTCATGACCCGGCGCGATCTCTGGCTCACTCTTTCCCTGCTCGCCATTGCCCTCGCCGCTTCGGCCAGCGGTCTGGGCAATGGCTTCGTCTTCGATGATCGCCCCATCGTCGTGGACAATTTCCGGGTCCACACGCTCGTCGGCCTCTGGCATTCCTTCGCCGAACCGTACTGGCCTCCCGAGGTAGGAGCGGCACTTTACCGTCCCGTCACCATCGTGCTCTTCCGGCTGGAGTGGGCGCTGGGTGGCGGCTCGCCCTGGGCCTTTCACGCGGCGAACGTGCTGCTCTATCTGGCGATCGTCTTTGCGGTCTTTCGTCTCGCCCGCCTGATCCTTCCGCTCCCCGCCGCGTGGCTCACCGCCGCACTCTTCGCCGTGCAGCCGGTTCATGTCGAGGCAGTTGCCAATACGGTCGGACAACCGGAGCTGGTGGTGGGACTTCTCGCGGTGAGTGCCACGGCGTGGTACGTCGCGGCGCGCCGGGGGGAAGAGTTGTCATGGCTCACGGTCGGCGGTCTCGCTGCGATCTACCTCGTCATGTGCTTCACCAAGGAGCACGGTGTCGTGCTCCCAGGACTCCTGATTGCGGCGGAGTTCACCCTGCTGGAGCGGCCCCGCCCTGCCCGGAGTGGGGCACTCCTGGCCGCGCTGGTCGTCGTGGCCGCGTTCTTCCTCGGGGTGAGGACCGCGGTACTCGGCGGTCTGGCCGGTGACATCGCGAATGCCTCGATACGAGGTGTCGGTTTGGAAGATCGGGTGCTTACCATGCTGGCGATCGTGCCGCAGTGGATCCGGCTCCTGCTTCTCCCCTGGCATCTCCAGGCGGACTACATGCCGCGGGAGCTGGAGCTCGCCACGACATTCGGACTGGCCCAGTTAATTGGCTCCCTCCTCTTGACTGGATTGGTCGCTCTCACCGTCTGGTCCAGAAAGCGCGCCCCGGTCGTGTGCTTTGGCCTTTGCTGGACTGGGATCGCTCTCTTCCCGGTCAGCAACCTGGCGATCCCGACTGGAATCCTGCTCGCGGAGCGTGCGCTGTTTCTGGCGAGCGTTGGCTCTGCACTCGCTCTGGGCGGTGGCTTGGCGGCTGCCATTCCCAAGTTCGTCGCGGCACCCGTAGGTGAACGGCGCGTGGTGCTGCTGGCACTGGGGATCCTGCTCGGCGTTGGCCTTTATCGGAGCGCAACCCGGCAGCGGATCTGGCGAGACAACGACACGCTCTTCCGCCAGACCGTGCTGGACGCACCGCTCAGCTACAAGGCGCACTGGGCGTACGGCAGTGTGTTGATCGCAGCGGGAGACATGAAGCAGGCAGACCTGGAATATCGGCTCGCGATGCGGCTGTACGACGGGGACCCGAACCTCTTCAGCGACTTCGGAGACGTGTACGTGCGCGCCCGTCACTGCGCGCCAGCGATTCCGCTGTACCAGAGATCGCTGAGCCTGGCGCCCGATCAGTGGAAAGTTCGCAGCAAGCTCGTGCTCTGTTATCTCGATCAGGGGAACGCTTCCGAGGCCCGTTCTGAAGCCGAACAAAAGGCCATCCGAAAGGACCCCGATGCCGCCAGAATTCAGGCAGTGGTCGACAGTTTAACGGCCGCCGCCGTGCAATTTCCCCCACCCAAAACGGGGCCAAAAAACTGACAAAATGACGAGCGGGTCCTCAAGTTCTTGATCGCTTTCGAGTTGCCCGCAAGGTGCCAGACTGGTATGCCCATTGCCTTATTTAGCGGCCGAAGTTCACCCTATTCCACAACGGCCAGCGCGTAGGGCGCCCCGTCCGAACTCGGAGGAGTTATGAACCGCAAGGGCTTTACGCTCATCGAGCTGTTGATCGTAGTGGTGATCATCGGCATTCTGGCCGCCATCGCGATCCCGAAGTTCGCCAACACCAAGCAGAAGGCGATCGTGGCGTCCATGAAGTCGGACCTGCGGAACCTGGTGACGGCGCAGGAAGCGTTCTTCTCG
>Ga0105241_10003797_pt1 | contig 11198 bp, 11 predicted proteins | sample KBSC64metaG_FD_80422 | JGI IMG/M metagenome (GOLD analysis project Ga0105241, IMG submission 80422) | Corn rhizosphere microbial communities from Kellogg Biological Station, Michigan, USA - KBS C6-4 metaG | ecosystem: Host-associated > Plants > Roots > Rhizosphere > Soil | place: Michigan, USA...
GACGGGTACGTTCGGTTTTGGCCCCCATCGCTGCGCCGGGGCCAATCTGGCTCGGATGGAAATGCGTATTCTCCTTCAGGAATGGCTGTCGCGCATTCCTGACTTCGAGGTGGATCCCAAATACCCTGTCATTCATCAGACCGCGCAAGTGAACGGCATCGAAATGCTGCCACTAAGGTGGGAGACGGGATCGGGTAGGCTCTTGCGCTGATTTCGCGGACCAAGGCTGGGCCGGGCCATGCTATTCTGATGCAGTGCCGGCCATGGTCTTGACCATTGATCCTTCCTCTCGCGTGTTGGATCTCCGCCATTGCCGTTGCTGCCATTGCCCAGCAGCCCGTAGGGGGGGCTTTTGGTTGGTGAGATTGTCGACCTCAAGCGATGGGCGAACCGATTGACAGAAGACGCGGGGATAATGGACGGTATCGGCATAATGCCACATCATGAATAGGTGAGCGGCTGCGTCCGGATGAAGTCATCTCTCTCAAAGTGGACGGTGAACGGTTCCTCTCGACATTTGGAAACTGAACGTCTGACCCATATCAACTTATCATCATCAGGCTGGCATTGCCGCCCGCCGCCGTGGTGTTGATAGAGGTCGATACCTCTTCCAGCAACATATCGAGCGGGTAGGCGAGCAGCTCGCCCGTCTGCGCGGCGTGAACGGAGACGATTGGACCAGCCAAGGCCGCCACCTTCGCCACCAGCCGGTTGACTGCGCTCGCGTCGCCCTCGACCACTGCCGCGGCGAACGGTTCGTTCGTCCTTGCCGGGAAGCAGGCCGCGACGCTGGCCGGCAGGCCCGTCGGGAGCGGCATGTCCTCCACCGCGCCGCGATTGCCTGTCGCGAGCACGGCGGCCATCTGCTCGAAAAGTCCGGTCCGGGTCGCCGGCGCCATCAGGATCAGGCCGCGCGGGTGCAGGGCATAGAGATTGCGCTCGCCGACCGGGCCGGGAAGGGTGATGGCAAGTCCGAGGGCCGAAGCCTCGCCATAGCGCCGCGCGATGGAGGCGCTCTCCATTTCGCCTTCCGCCTCCAGCCAGTCGGCGAATGCGTGGAGCGGCGTATCAATTTGGCCTGCTCGCGCGCTGAACATGGGCGGCCGCGCGACCAGGCGGCCGAGATAGAGCGGTCCGCCCGCCTTCGGACCCGTTCCGGACAGGCCGCGGCCGCCGAATGGCTGCACGCCGACAATGGCGCCGATCACGTTGCGGTTCACATAGACATTGCCTGCCTTCACGCGCCCGGTCACATGCGCGATCGTCTCGTCGAGCCGGGTGTGGAGGCCGAAGGTCAGGCCGTAGCCCGTTGCGTTGATGGCGTCGATCAACGTGTCGAGATGTTCCCGCCGGTAGCGGATGACATGCAGGACCGGTCCGAACACCTCCCGCTTCAGTTCGGAAATATCCCTGATCTCGATGATCGTTGGCGCGACGAAGGTGCCGTGGGCCGCTTCGGTCGGAAGCGCCTGCTGTTCGACGGGTGCGCCCGCCTTCCGCATCGCGGCGATGTGCTTCTCAATCGTTTCCCTGGCCTCGGCCGTGATGACGGGGCCGGTATCGACCCTGAGTGCATCGGTGCGGCCGATCCGCAGCTCCTTGAGCGCGCCCTTCAACATGGTCAGGGTGCGATCGGCGACATCCTCCTGCAGGCAGAGGATGCGTAACGCCGAACAGCGCTGGCCGGCACTGTCGAAGGCGGAGGCGATGACGTCGGCGACGACCTGCTCCGCCAGCGCGGAGGAATCCACGATCATCGCATTCTGGCCGCCTGTCTCGGCGATCAGCGGAACGGGTCGGCCCTGGGCGAGGCGCGTGGAAAGCTGGCGCTGGATCAGGCGGGCGACTTCGGTGGATCCGGTGAACATCACCCCCGCCGTCTCCGCCGCCGCCACCAGCGCCGCGCCGATGGCGCCGTCACCCGGCAGCAGCTGGAGCGCATCGGCGGGAATGCCGGCCTCGTGCAGCAGGCGCACCCCCTCGGCGGCGATCAGCGGCGTTTCCTCGGCCGGCTTGGCCAGGACCGGATTGCCGGCGACGAGCGCGGCGGCGATCTGGCCCGTGAAGATCGCGAGCGGGAAATTCCAGGGGCTGATGCAGACGATCGGGCCGAGCGGCCGTTGATCGCTGCCGAAGGTCGAGCGGGCCTGAGCGGCGTAATAGCGCAGGAAGTCGATCGCCTCGCGCACCTCGGCAATGGCATTGGGCAGCGACTTCCCGGCTTCCCGCACGATCAGCCCAAGCAGGGTCGGCATGCGCGCCTGCATCGCGTTGGCCGCGCGATCGAGTATCTCAGCACGTTGGCCAACCGGCGTCCGGCCCCAGGATGAGCGCGCGGCGACAGCGACGGCGGCGGTCGCCTGGTCGGGGGATGCCTCGACAACGCGGCCGACCAGATCGCGATGATCCGCCGGATTGAGCACCGGCCGTTCTTGGCCCACCCCGTCGGCCGGCACCGCCTTCCAGGCGAGCGTGGCGCTCTCTCGCAGCGCCCTGCTGAGTGCGGCGAGCGCGGTTTCGTCGCTGAGATCGATACCGTCCGAATTGCGGCGATCCGGATAGAGATTTGCGGGAAGCGCGATTTGATCGTGCCGAGCGCCCGGGTGCGGCATTGCGCGCACCTGGTCGGCCGGGTCGATCACCATCTCGTCGATCGGCACCGCCGGGTTCGCGATGCGGTTGACGAAGGAGGAATTGGCGCCGTTCTCCAGAAGCCGGCGCACGAGATAGGCGAGCAAGGTCTCATGCGTACCCACCGGCGCGTAGATGCGGCAGGGCCGATCGAGCTTCGACCGGCCGACCACCTGCTCGTAGAGGGGCTCCCCCATGCCGTGCAGACACTGGAATTCATATCGCCCCACCGCGAAATCCGGCCCGGCGAGATGATAGATGGTGGCCAGCGTCTGCGCATTGTGGGTCGCGAACTGCGGGAACACCGCGTCGGGGGCGGCAAGGAGCTTGCGCGCGCACGCGATATAGGCGACGTCGGTGTGGACCTTCCGCGTGTAGACAGGGAAGTCGGCCAGTCCGTCCACCTGCGCGCGCTTGATCTCGGCGTCCCAATAGGCGCCCTTCACCAGCCGCACCATTATCCGCCGCTTCGCCCGGCGCGCGAGATCGACGATCCAGTCGATCACAAAGGGGCAGCGCTTGCCATAGCCTTGAACCACGAAGCCTAGTCCGTCCCAGTCGGCAAGCTTGGCGTCGAGCGCCAGGTCCTCCAGCAGGTCGAGCGACAGTTCGAGCCGGTCGGCCTCCTCAGCATCGATATTGAACCCGATATCATAGTCCCTGGCGAGTAGCGCGAGCGCGCGCACGCGCGGCAGCAGTTCGCCCATCACGCGATCGGCCTGGGCACGGACATAACGGGGGTGGAGGGCCGACAGCTTGATGGAGATGCCGGGCCCCGCATAGACGCCGCGCCCGTTCGACGCCCTGCCGATCGCATGGATCGCGCGTTCATAATCACCATGGTAACGCTCTGCGTCGGCCATTGTGGTGGCAGCCTCGCCGAGCATGTCGTAACTGTAGCGGAAGCCCTTCGCCTCCAGCTCGCGGGCGCGCTTCAACGCCTCGCCGATTGTCTCCCCGGTGACGAACTGCTCGCCCATCATGCGCATCGCAAGATCGACGCCGCGGCGGATCACGGGCTCACCGGCGCGCGCCACCAACCGGGCCAACGCAGCACCCAGGCCGCGATCGTCCACGCTGCCGACCAGCTTGCCGGTGACGACCAGGCCCCAGGTCGCGGCATTGACGAACATCGATTTGCCACCACCCAGATGCGAACCCCAATCGCCCTCCGCGATCTTGTCGCGGATCAGCGCATCGCGGGTTGCCGCGTCGGGAATCCGCAACAGCGCCTCGGCAAGGCACATGAGCGCCACGCCTTCCTCGCTCGACAGGGAATATTCCTGGATCAGCCCCTCGACGCCGGTCCCCTTGTGGTTGGCGCGAAGCGTTGCGACCAGATTATGGGCGGTGTCGTGGATGGCGAGTTTCGTCGCGTCATCCAGCGTCGCTGCAGCGAGCAAGGGCGCCACGCATTCCGCCTCATCGCGCCGGTAAGCAGCGGTGATATGCTTGCGGAGCACGGTCTGCTCTCGAATGGCGGGGGCGAAAGCGGCGAATGGAGTCTGCTCTGTCATGCTGGCAATATAGCAACCAACGGTTTGTCGATCCGACCGAAATATTGTGAAACTTCTGGTGATTTGACTTATGATGGTCAGATCAGGAGGAAATAGTGACAAGAAACAGCGGATCGGAAGTCGAAATGGATGGGTTCGATCATAAGATCGTCGCCGTTCTGATGGAGGACGGCCGCATCAGCGTGACCGATCTCGCCCAGCGCGTCGGTCTCTCCAAGACACCTTGCCAGGTTCGGATGCGCAGATTGATCGATTCTGGCGTGATCAAGGGCTTTCATGCTGCCCTGGATCCGGCAAAGATGGGGCTGGACCATGTCGCCTTCACCGAAGTGAAACTGTCGGACACGCGGGAAGATGCTCTGAGCGAATTCAATGCTGCTGTGCGCCGCATCCCCGAGGTGGAGGAATGCCATATGATCGCGAGCAGTTTCGACTATCTGTTGAAAGTCCGCACCGCCGACATCCGCCGCTACCGCTTCGTGCTTGGCGAAAAGATATCGAGCCTTCCGCATGTCGCCAGCACCTCGACTTTCGTCGCGATGGAAACGGTGAAGGACCGTTAGGCGCTGTTTCGCGCAGTGACATATTGCGCTCGCAGGTTGATGGCATTGCCGGGGCCGTATCCCTGGCTGAAAGCCTGTCGGATGCATCGCAGCCCGTCGCCTTTTCCGACAGCATGAGCGATCGGTAAATCCATGGCGCGTCAGTCGCTTTGAAATTTGCCTTGAAACGATCCATGTGATCGAAAGGACGATTTCCGCAATATTGTGTTCAACTATAATGTTTCAATTCAGCAAAAACTATAAATATAGATCGTAGATAATTTGTTATAATTGAATTTATAACGAAAATTACATTTATAGATTCGGCATATATTCTACAATTAAGAGTAATATACATTTATATCTAAAGATATATATTCAACAATATAGTCAATTTTTGTGACAAGATCATAGTTTATTAACCCACATTATTTAAATTCCTGCCTCGGTCCGGAGCAATGCTTCTCGAAAGGGATATGGGAATGTTGGGCGGAGCAGTGGGGCGTTTGCTGCGTGACAGGACGGGCAATGTCTTGATGATGGCTGCGGCCTCCATGCCTATATTCGTCGGGGCGGCGGGACTGGCCACCGATACGGTGCAATGGACCCTGTGGAAGCGGCAGATCCAGCGTCAGGCGGACAGCGCCGCGCTCGCTGGCGCTTATGCGGTGGCGCAGGGCTTCAGCGCCTCCGACAGCGCGACATCGGATATCAACCGCATGGCGCTCGTCACGCTGACGCAGACGCCCACGATCGAAAATGCTCCCACGACAGGTGCCTATGCCGGCAACAACAAGGCTGTGCGGGTGGTGCTGCAAACATGGGCCGAACTGCCCTTTTCGAAGATATTGGGGGTGAAGGCGCCGGTCATCTATGGCGAAGCGACCGCGGCCGTGGTGGGCAGCGGCGACTATTGCGTCGTTGCGCTGGAAAAGACGAGCACGGTCGGCATCACGCTTCAGGGCAGTGCCACGGTCAATCTGGGCTGCGGCATCGCCACCAATTCGCGGGCATCCAACGCGGTCTATGCAGGGGGCAGCAGCAGCGTGACGGCAACGCCCGTGGCGGCGGTGGGCGGGCTCTCATCCAGTTCCAGCTATGTCTCGCCGACCACCCTGCTGCCCTACAGCCTGCCCGTACAGGATCCTTATGCTGGATTACCCACACCCACTGCGGTGGACCTGACGGGTTGCAAGAATTATAATGACAAACCCGGCGACACGACTTCCATCACGGCTGGCTGCTACAAGAATTTCGACGTCAAGGGCACGCTCAACCTGGCGCCTGGCGTATATTATATCGACGGCGGCACCTTCAACGCCGGTTCGCAGGCGGTCATCAACGGTACGGACGTCACCATCATCCTGACCAGCAGCAACGCGGTGACCAACCCTAGCTCCATCGCGACGGTCAATATCAATGGCGGCGCGACGCTCAACCTGAAGGCGCCGACGGACACCACCAACCCCTATCATGGCGTCCTCTTCTACCAGGATCGGCGCGCCGTGGATTCGGGAACCAACACCATCAACGGCAATGCGAGTTCGGTACTGCAGGGCGCCTTCTATTTCCCCGGCCAGGCCCTGTCCTTCAGCGGCACGTCGGGAATGACCACTGACTGCGTGAAGATGGTGAGCAAGCGGGTGACCTTCATCGGCAACAGCAATATCGTCAATCAATGCACCAGCAAGGGCGTCGACAAGATCACCGCCACGCTGGTGAGGCTGGTGGGATGATGATGCGCCTGATTTCGGACCGAGCCGGGAACAGCACCATCGAACTGGCGATCATCATGCCGGTCCTGGTGCTGCTGACCTGCCTGGCGGGGGATGTCGCCATGGCGTTCAAGGCGAAGATCGGGCTTCAGCGCGCGGCGGAGCGCACGGCGCAGCTGGCGGCGGCGGGCGGCTACACCAACGACACCACAAGGACGCAGGCGGCCTATAACAATCTGGCCGCCGACGCGGCGGCGGCGGCGGGCGTTTCGACCAGCAACGTCACCATCACGCCTACGCTGCTCTGCGACGCCACCGTCCAGACCGCCAGTCCCGAAGTGCCATGCCCCGATGGTCAGCAGACCAAGCGCTATGTCGCGATCAACATTTCGGGAAGCTACACGCCGATGTTCGCCCAACTCGCGCCCAACAGCCGATGGTCGTCGCAGGGAATCGCGCTCACCGGCTCCGCATCGGTGCGGCTGCAATGATCCGGCTGGCGCGCGACGAGCGGGGGGCCGCGGCGATCGAATTCGTCCTTGCCGTGCCGCCTTTCATCATTCTGCTTATGGGCGCGCTGCAAATGGGCATCATCGCCTGCGCGCGCACTGGCCTGCAACATGCGGTGGATGAAGGTGCCCGCTATGCCAGCATCTATCCCACGCCCTCCGATGCCGCCATCATCGCCAAGGTCAATGCGCGCGAATTCGGTCTGGACCCGGCCTATACCAACGATCCGACGATTACCCACGGCACGCAATATGGCCTGCCCTATACCGAAATCACCATGACCTATTCCCGGCCGCTGAACTTCATAGTGTACCAGACGCCAGCCTTGTCGATCAGCTATACCCGCCGGTCCTATTAACCTCAACTGGACCCGGATACCGGACGTGTTGTCGCACCCTGCTTCTGCTTGACAAGGGGGCTGTGCAGGGGGAGCCATCCCGCTCCCCCTGCACAGAATGTCCATCATCCGCATGAAACTGCCGCGCTTCTTTTCCTCGTCCGCCTGCGACATGGCCATCGACCTGGGCACCGTCAACACGGTCATCTATGTGCGTGACCGGGGCATCGTGCTCAACGAGCCCTCGGTCATCGCGATCGAGACGCGCGACGGCATCCGCAAGGTGAAGGTCGTCGGCAACGAAGCCAAGCTGATGATGGGCAAGACCCCCAATGGCATCCAGGCGATCCGCCCGCTGCGCGATGGCGTGATCGCGGACATCGACGTGGCGGAGCAGATGATCAAGCATTTCATGGACAAGGCGCTGGACGGCCACAGCCGCTTCGGCCGCCGCCATGAAGTGGTGATCTGCGTGCCGACAGGCTCCACCATGGTGGAGCGGCGTGCGTTGCGCGACGCTGCCTCCAATGCAGGCGCCTATCGCGTTCAGCTGATCGAGGAACCCATGGCCGCTGCGATCGGCGCCGGACTGCCCGTCACCGAACCGCGCGGGGCGATGGTGGTCGATATTGGCGGGGGAACGACGGAGGTGGCGGTCCTCTCCCTCAACGGCATCGCCTATAGCAGTTCGGCACGGGTGGGCGGCGACAGGCTGGACGACGCAATCGCCTCCCACATCCGCCGCACCCACAATCTGATGATCGGCGAAGCCACGTCGGAACGGGTGAAATGCGCGCTCGGCGCCGCCACCCCGCCGGAGGGCGAGGGCCGCCGCATGGTGGTGAAGGGCCGCGACCTGGTGAACGGCCGCCCGTCCGAAATGTCCATCAGCGAGGCGGAGATCGCCGATGCCCTGTCGGAGCCGGTGGGCCAGATCAAGATGGCGGTGATGACCGCGCTGGAACAGACCGCGCCGGAACTGTCCGCCGACATCATCGAGGAAGGCATCACGCTCACCGGCGGCGGCGCGCTGCTCCAGCGTCTGGACGAGGCGCTTTCCGACGCGACCGGCCTGCCCGTCACGGTCGCCGAAAAGCCCCTGATCTGCGTCGCCATGGGAGCAGGTCGCGCTCTGGAAGACCGCGCCTATGACGGCGTGCTGACCGGCTCCTGACGACGCCGCCTGGACGATGGGGAAGGGAGTATCCCCCCACAGCTGGCCGCGCCAGTGAACGCTGGATCTCAGGGGAGGGTGCTTCTTTTGACACGCGATTCCGGCCGTCGCGGGAACGGCTGATTTGGGTGGGAAGCGGACGGTCCGGTTTCGACTTTATCGAAGCAAAAGCAGACGCAGCCTTCAGTCGATAAATTTGCCGGTCGTAACCGCTGTTGGTTCCTCTAGCTCAGAACCAAAGCTCCTGAAAATCTCGCGAAGCGCAGTGTCCCGATTTCGAAGTACCTCTTTGGCAAGGGCATCTGCGAGATGCTTGGCAACATCAGCCAGTATGATGCCCCACGCTGTGTCTTCGGGTATTGGGCCATTTTCTTCGTAGACGCCGACCTTCAACGAGCAATGTAGCTTTTGCTCAGCAATCCAAACGCGGAGAGGCTCCCACGCATCAGAGTCACGCAATGCCGCATCGGGGATCGCTCGTTCGTCCATGGTGACTCCAATTCACGACCACTGCTAATTACATGCTGGTTGTCCGTCCGCAATTAGGAAGTGATGGCGATGCCTCGAACGGCAAAACATGGTCGCGTGCCGCCGGGCCGCTTCCCCAACGCGAACCAGACCGGCAGGTTACCTGTGACGTGAGGCGATTCGCAGGGCTGGAATGACGATGCGGGGTGGGGAGCGGACTGACTGGTTTGGACTTCAAAAAGCGCAAAGCAGACATCGGCAGAAATCGATTTGCTGACGAAGTCAATGATAGCGCGCTTTGTAGCATAACTTCGCCAAGTCGATAAGCTTTGTCATTCTTATCATGGGATTCGGTTCGGTTAGCGCGCCATCCAGCATAGTGAACGATGGCTCAACGACCGGCTCGGGCTGACGAGTCCAAGATGCAATTGCTGTCGCAAATTCTTTGTAGGCGTTGCAGCTTTTAGGGCCATTGTTCAAGATGCGTTCCACAATATCGCAGCGCCCTATACGGGACAGCTCAACCAATATTGTTTTATAATCGTCCAGAAGTGGACGCTCATCTTCAACTCGACTAGGCGGCGTGGACAAAATCGGGGTGGGCTGGATGCCTATCGGGGTTGGTCGCCGGTGACGAATTGCACGACAAAGAACAACACGGCGCATCCGCACCAGAAGATCGCCCATGCGGTGAAGGCCCGGCGGAACGCCGTCGGGTATTCTGGTTTCTGGATGAACCAGACGAAAATATATGGGCACCAGAAGGCCAAGAGCCCCATCAGCGCCAGTTTCAGTGCCGATGCCTTCGGCGTGGCTTCGTCTATTGGCACGGCTGTCATAGATGAACTTATTTCCCAAAATGCCGGCCTTCGCAATCGAACTGCTGAACGTGACGCACGGCGAGATTGACGCGAAGCGATGAGGTTGATTCAAGGCTGCATTTTGGAGGCAGTCTTGAGCAGGGGCGATCTGACCGAAGCGGAATGGCGTATTCTAAAGGACTTATTGCCCATCGAGCCTGAGAACCGTGGTCGAGGCAGACGGCCCGAGCAGAACCGTTCGATCATCAACGGCATCCTGTGGCGGCTCCGCTGCGGCGCTCCCTGGCGCGACGTGCCGCCGAAATATGGTAGCTGGAACACTATCTATCGGCGGTTCCGGCGATGGAGTGAAGCCGGGGTCTGGGAGGCCGTTGCCGTGACGCTGGCTGAGATCATGGCGGACAGCGGCCACTACAGCATCGACAGCACTACCGTTCGCGCCCACGTCTCGGCAGCGGGCGGAAAAGGGGGACTCATCGACGCGCTCTTGGCCGGTCGCGGGGCGGGTTCACCAGTAAGCTTCACTGCCTGGCTGATGCCCTCGGACGACCGCTTGCCTTCCATCTGACGGTCGGGGAAGCGGCAGACTGCAAGGCATATAACGCGCTCATGAACCTGCCTGAGCGCACGCCCGACGCCCTGCTTGCCGACAAGGGATACGACGCCAATGCCATCCGTGCCGACCTCGCCGAGCGGAAAATCAAGGCCGTCATCCCCGGCAAATCAATCCGCCGCGTCAAGATCGAACACGATCGGGCGCTCTATAGGCAGCGCAACCGCATCGAGCGCATGTTCGGTCACCTCAAAATCAACCGCGCCATCGCCACCCGCTATGACCAACTGGCCAACAGCTTCCTCGGCATGGTCCATCTCGCCACCGCCAGATACTGGCTCAAATTTGTCCACGCCGCCTAGCGGTATGTCGAGGTATCCAAGGCTGATCATCGCAAGCCTCGCGATCCTTTGCCTTTGCGGAATTTTCTGGATTTGGTCCGAGTGGGATTTTCGCATCTCGAAGCCGCGAGAGCTGCAATACCGCCTTCTCGGGTCCGAAATTGCGACATACTCTGACCTTCAACGTGCGTCGAATGGCTGCTGCGCGATGGACGGCAGCGGTATTCTAGATTGGACCTATGCGATCGCCCCGAAGGTCGCCGCCGAACTAGCCAAGCGCTGCCGCCTGCCAACGGGTGGGCCGCGCCCCTTCATTAATACCGACGCCCCATATTACGACGTTCACTCGAAACAATGCATCGTTGCGCGGCGCTATGACGTTCAAAAAGAAGAGGACGCTACGGCGGAGGTCAAGGGCACAACATTAATGATCAGGCTTTTCTACGTTGACACGTGATTGCAATAGATAGTTCGTTTGCTTGGCAGGGGGAAATCTGCCGGTCGGCCGCCGACCATTTTTTGCCGTTCAGTCGGCAGTATCGGCAACCCGTTTCCAGACATAGATTGTGAGATGGGTTTGCGGACGCCA
>Ga0105241_10003809_pt1 | contig 11179 bp, 6 predicted proteins | sample KBSC64metaG_FD_80422 | JGI IMG/M metagenome (GOLD analysis project Ga0105241, IMG submission 80422) | Corn rhizosphere microbial communities from Kellogg Biological Station, Michigan, USA - KBS C6-4 metaG | ecosystem: Host-associated > Plants > Roots > Rhizosphere > Soil | place: Michigan, USA...
AAGTCGGTGACTCCCTCGGAGAATCGGAGCCGTGCCAGCTCCGCTGCAGCGGCACTTGCGACAGCGGCTTCCCGGAGCCGTTCAACCCTGCTCCGCGAGGTGCGGTAGCGGGACAGGGCAGTTTCGACATCCTGCTGGGCCAGCAGAACCGTCTGGGCGTACTGCGCCTTGGCCTCGTCCGCCTGGGCCTTCGTCACGTCCACGTTGGCTTTGATCCGGCCCCAGTTGAGCGGCAACGAAATGACGGGACCGACCGCGTAGCGGAAGGTGTTCGATCCGGTCAAATCTTCGAACGTGGATGAGGTATAGCCGGCGCCGCCCCCGACGACGATGCGCGGGAAATACTCCGCCTTGGCCGCCCCGACCAGCGCCTGCTGACCGGCCAATTGCCGCTCCGCTGCGCCAACATCGGGCCGCCGGCGAATCAGTGAGTCTGGTGCCGCGAGCGGAACGGTGTCCGGCAGCTCGGGAAGATCCACGATCTGATCCAGCTCTCCTGCCACAACCGCGGGTGGACGGCCAACCAGGACGCCAATCCGGTACTGGGCTGCGGCGACCTGTGCCTCGAAAGCCGGGATCGAGGCCAGTGTGGACCCCAACTGAGCCTTGGCCCGTTCGGTATCGAACCCGGTACCCCGGCCATTGTCGAGCCGCTCTTGAGTGACCTCAAGAGTGCGTTTCTGGTTTTCCGCGTTGCTGCGAGCGACCGCCAACCGCTCCTGCGCGCCGCGCAGCTCGAAGTAGGAACGCGCGAGCTCCGCCGTGAGAAAGACCTGGACATTTCGCAGATCTTCACTCGAAGCCTCGGCGAACGCCCCCTGCGCCGAGATGTTGTGGCGCAGCCGTCCGAACAGGTCGAACTCCCATGAAGCGTCGAACCCGGCATCCCAAACGTCCTGGTCGGGGAAGGGGCCTGAGGTCCCCGGGAAGCTCGCGCTGGACAGCCGTTGCCGCGTGTAGCCCCCACCGAGATTCACGCTGGGAGTCAGTTCGAGCAGGGCGCTCGTCCGAGCGGCCCGAGCTCCCCTCACCCGCGCCTCGGCGGTACGAATGTCGAGATTCGCATTCAGCACTTCGTGCACGAGCCGGGTCAGCGTGGTGTCGCCCAGCTCATGCCAATCCGCGGTATCCTGCGTCCGCTCACTATCACGGACCGAGGGGACCATCGCGACGGAACTATCCTGATGGACCGTCGTCTCCCGGTACGTCGAGGGCACCTGAACCGGCGGCGCCTGATAAGCTGGGCTCGAGGCGCACGCCGTGAGTGCGATGATGCCCAGCAGCACTGAGTTACGCATGAGCTACTTCCTCCACCGCGCTGGGCCCGAAGGACAGGCTCTCGCTCTCGTCAATTTCGCTGGGCTGGTGCTGCTCCGCGATGAGCGAGTAGAACACCGGGACCACGAACAAGGTGAAGATCGTCCCCAAGGTCATGCCGGTAACCAGGACGATACCGATGCTGTTCCGGGCCGCCGAGCCTGGGCCCGTCGCCAGCACCAGCGGGAAATGCCCGAAGACGGTCGCCGCGGATGTCATCAACACCGGGCGGAGCCGCGTCAATGAAGCCTCACGGATCGCATCCATCTTGGCCATGCCGTGAGTCTGGAGTCGATTGGCGAACTGCACGATCAGAATTCCGTTCTTTGCGATCAGGCCCACCAGTGTGATCAGCCCGACCTGGGAATAGATGTTGATCGTGGTGAGATCGAGGAAACTGAAAATCAGCGCCCCAGAGATGGCGAGCGGCACCGATCCCACCAGTACGATCAGGGGATCCCGGAAGCTCAGGAATTGAGCAGCCAGCACGAGGTAAATCAGAATTACCGCGAACCCGAGCGTCACCGTGAGCGACGATCCCTCGAGCCGGATCTGCCGCGATTCGCCGGCATAGTCCAGCCCTACGCCCGGGGGGGCTGCCGCCCGCGCAGCGTCTTCCAGCACCCGGAGCCCTTCCTCCTTGGTGATACCGGGGCGCACCCCACCGAAGATCCGCACGGCGTTGCGCTGCTGGAACCGATTCAGTGTTCGCGGTGCCGTACTCGACTCGATGTGAGTGAAGGTCGAGACCGGAACCAGCTTACCGTCCGGCGTCTTGATTTTGAGATCGAGCAGTGGTCCCACCGTGGTGCGGCCAGCCTCACCGATCTGCGGGATGACTTTGTAGCTCCGGTCGAAGTAGTTGAACCGGTTGACGTAGCCACCGCCGAGCAGGGTGCCCAGCTCGCGTCCCACACTCGCCAGGTCCAGGCCCAGATCGGCTACCTGGTCGCGATCGATGACTACGCGCGCCTCGGGGAGATCGATCTTCAGGTCGGTGTCGACGTACAGGAACTTGCCGCTCTGCCAGCCGGCGCCGAGCACCTGGCCGACGGTCTGCAGCATCTGCTCCGGGGGCAGGTCACTTGCCAGCACCATCTCGACATCGTATTGGCCGGGCGTGGGAAGCGGCGGATCCAGACGGGGGAATACCTGCAGGCCCGGTATCTGAGATACGGCACCGTATACCTGCCCGTACAGTTGCTCGGTGGTCTGCTTCCGCTGGTGCCAGTCCTTCGCGACCATGCCGCCGAACCCGCCCCAGTTCGCGGTCAACGACCACATGAACTTGGCCTCGGGGAAGCTGGTAACCGCCTTCACCACCTGCAGGGAAGCCCGGTTGGAGGCCGCGAGAGACGCGTCGGGCGAAGCCTGCATGAAGAGGCTGATGTGACTCTGGTCTTCAATCGGAGCCAACTCGCGCCTCGAGAAGTGATAGAGAGGCCAGGCGCCGACCATAACCAGGAGCGAGGCTACGACGATCGCCCAGCGCATGGTGAGCGCACCATCCAGAAGCTTCTCATAGAACCGGCGGATCGCGTCAAAGCCCCGGTTCACCAGCTTCGTCAGACGTCCCTCTTGGCCGTGCTCGTGCACCAGCTTCGAGCTCATCATCGGCGAGAGCGTCACCGCGACGACACCGGAGATCACGACCGCCGCCGCGAGGGTGATGGCGAACTCGAGGAACAGCGATCCGGTCAGGCCGCCCTGGAAGCCGATCGGGGTATAGACCGCCGCCAGCGTAATGGTCATGGCGATGATCGGCCCCACCAGCTCTCGAGCCCCGATCAGTGCGGCGTCGATCCGGCCCTTACCCTCTCTCACGTGTCGCTCGACGTTCTCGACCACGACGATGGCGTCGTCTACCACCAGACCGACCGACAGTACGATCGCCAGAATGGTGAGGAGGTTGAGGCTGAATCCGGCGGCGTACATCACGATCGCCGCACCCACCAGCGAAATGGGGATGGCCACGAGCGGCACGATCGCAGTGCGCAGCGACCCCATGAAGAGGAACACCACGACGGCGACGATCAGGATCGTCTCGATCAACGTCTTGGTGATTTCGTGCAGTGCGTCCTCCATGAACACCGTGGCGTCGTACGCCAGCTGCATGTCGATGTCCTTGGGCAGCGTCGGCCGGATCTTGTCCATCTCGGCGTGCAGCCGGTGGGCGACCTCGATCTCGTTTACGCCGATCACCGGCCAGATGCCCAGGTAGACCGCTTCCTTGTCGCTGAACTTGGTGATGAAGTCGGCTTCCTCGGCTCCCAACTCGACCTTGGCAACGTCCGAGAGGCGCACTACCGCGCCGTTCCGGTCGGCCACGATCAAGTTCTTGAACTCTTCGGGAGAGCGCAGATCGGTGTTCGCGAGCAGGTTGACCTGGACCAGATCGTTCTTGGTCTGTCCAACTGCCGCCAGGAAGTTGTTGCGCTGCAGGGCCGCCTGAACGTCGCCTGGAGCCAGGTTGAGCGCTGCCAGCTTGTCGGGATCGATCCAGATCCGCATGGCGATAGGAGTCCCACCGACCACGTCCACCCGCTGCACCCCAGACAACGTGGAGAGCTGGGGCTGCATGTTTCGAGTCAGCCAGTCGGTCAGGGCAGGGATGTCCCGCGCGCTCGAGGTGAAGCTCATGTAGAACGAGGCGTAGGGACGGTCTGCCCGCTGGACTTCTACCACCGGAGGCTGGGCCTCAGCCGGAAGCTCGGCCCGAACCTGCTGCAGCCGAGCGGTAACCTCGGCCAGGCCGGTGGTGCTGTTGTGGTTCAGCTTCAAGTGGATCGTGATGCTGCTGACCCCGGCCCGACTGGTCGATTCGACGTAGTCGACACCGCTGATCGCTGACACGGCCCGCTCGATCGGCGTCGTCAAGAACCCGCGCACGGTCTCGGCGCTGGCGCCGTAGTAGACCGTCGTGATCAGGATCTGGGAGCTTTCGATCTTCGGGTACTGCTGCACCGGCAGCGAGCTGATGGACCGGTACCCCACCAGCAGGATGACCAGATTGACCACCACCGCCAGGACGGGATGCTTGATGAAGATGTCGGTAAAAGAACGCATCGGAGTTCTCGAGTTCCGTGATTTCGTGGTGAAGCGCTTACTGCTTCCCGTTGGCGTTGTTGGCTGAATCGGCCGCGGCGGCTATCAGGACGCCTTCACGCAGCTTGAACGACCCGGAGGTCGCGACTACTTCATTTGGCTGAAGGCCCGAAATGATCAGGATCTCGTCGTCCGTCGCCGGTCCGCTCACGACGGGCCGCTCATGGGCCCGCGCCTTGCCCGTCGAATCCGGGGCAATCACGAACACGTGATCACCGCCCGGGCCCTTGCGCAGGGCGCTGACCGGGACCGCCACCGCACTGGTGGTGGCACCCACGGGGATTTCGACTCGAACCGAGGCGCCAGGCGCAGGGGCTCGCGACGTCAGCTCGGCTCGGACCAGGGCGTTGCGGGTCGTAGGATCGACTCTGGAGTCGATTGCTGTGATTCGCGCCGGCAGGGGGGTCGAGTCATCGGGAGCGATCACCGCGATCATGTTACCTGGCCGCAAGGCGGCCGCGACGCTTTGCGCCACGGTGAAATCCACATTCGCCGCCCGCTCGACACCTTGCAGCGTCGTGATGTCGGTTCCCTCGGCGAGGTACTGGCCGATGTGTACGTCCGAAATACCGATCCGGGCCCGGAATGGGGCACGGATCGTCTTGCGCTCAATGACCGCCTTGATGCGAGCGGTTTCGGCCAGTGCCACATCACGCGCAGCGCTCGCCTGATCCACTTCCTCCTGGGAGGTGGCCTTGGCTGCCTGCAACCGCTTCAAGCGTTCGAGCGTGGTTTCGGCAAGGGCGGCCCGGGCCTGCTGGGCCTGGAGGTCCGCCTCCTCAACGGCGACGTCGAGTCCCACGAGAACGGTGCCCTCCTGAACGATCTGCCCCGGGGAGAGGTTCACCTTACGTACCGTGCCGGCGAGCTCGTTCTTCAGCGTGATGGAACGCATGGCCAGGACCGTCCCGATGGAAGTCGTGGTCTGGCGATACGGGCGCACTACTGCCACGGCAGTCGTGACCGCCATGACCTGCTCCGGCTGGTGGGCGGAGGCCTCATTGGACTTTCGGATGGAGGCACTCTTCCAGGCTGCCAGCGCTCCTCCAGTCAACAGTACCAGGGCCAGTAGAACGGAGGGTCCAGACCAGCCGGCGGAATAGCGAAAACCACGACTCATGGCTCTTCTCCTCAGCGTATGACTTCTAGGTCGTCCCTGCAGGCGGACAACAGAATCCGGTTCCTACCTACTAGTCGATCCAGAGTTGGCCTTCTCGACATGATGCGCAGTGACTGGATCACCACTGCCAAGAGGCGCAAAAGGCCGCCTCGGCGTAACATCTGCGTAACTGGATAATACTTGCCTATATAATCTAGCCCTGAACTACTAATCAAAAAAAAAGGTAACTCGTTAATCCATCAGCTTTTTCAGCGCCCGGCCCAGCACCTCGACTTCTCCAGCGGTGAGCAAGTTTTGAACAGAACGCTCCTGAATTTCGATGACTTTGATGGCATCTTCGTATGCTTTCCTGCCAGCTACGGTCAAAGCGGCCCGTTTGATTCGCCGATCATCTGGATCATTTACCCTTCGAACCATGCCGTCAGCTTCCAGACGATCCACCAGCTGGGTGATGTTCGACCTCACACAGCAGTTCTCATCCGCCAGTTGGCTCAGAGTGAGCGCCTGGTCTTCCTGTCCCAAGGCATGGAGTACACTCGCCTTGGCACCCGACAACCCTACCTTGCCCAACGCGCTATCCAGGCGCCGCTCCAACGCTTCGGCGGCATCCATTATTTGAAAGAGCAGGGCCTCATCCAGGTTCAACTCGCTTACCACAGGTTTATTGTTCATGTCTGTACTATACATATAAGGCGCAATTTGGTCAATCCGGGGCTCATTGGAGGCTTTGGCTGTTACGCTTCTCTTGACTTCCGACAGAAAGGAACCGACGTTCTGTCGGAAATCGACAGCACGAGGTTACTCCGGTGGCGACACCTTCCAACGACATCCTTCGCGGTACGCTCGACCTTCTGATCCTCAAGACGCTCACGCTGCAACCGATGCATGGTTGGGGCATCAGCCAGCGCATCGAACAGTTTACCCGCGGTCTTCTCGAGGTGAACCAGGGCTCGCTCTATCCCGCGCTGCAGCGACTGGAGCAGAAGGGTTGGATCGAGAGCGAGTGGGGTGCAACCGAAAACAATCGGAAGGCGCGGTACTACCGGCTGACCAGGGATGGTCGGACGGCGCTGGGCACGGAAACCGACAGCTGGCGTCGTTACGTATCCGCGGTCGAGTGGGTGCTGGGGACGAGTTGATGAAACCGCTCAGGGCCATGTCGCGCTGGTGGAAGGTGCTCTTTCGGCGGGCTTCCACCGAGGCGGAGCTGGACGACGAGATCCAGCTCCATCTGGAGATGGAGACCGCGAAAAACATTCGCGGCGGAATGCCGGCGGACCTGGCCCGGCGGGAGGCGCTCATCGCCTTTGGCGGGGTCGACGCGATCAAGGAAGCCCACCGGGACGGCCGGGGGGTGAGATGGTTCGAGGATGTGGTGGCCGACTCCCGCTATGCCCTGCGGACTTTTCGTCGCAACCCGCTGCTCGCCGCGACCGCGATCCTGACACTTGCCCTCGGCATCGGGGCCAACACTGCAATCTTCTCCGTTGTCAATCGAGTCATTCTCCGGCCGCTCCCATTCCCTTCGCCGGACCAGCTGATGATGCTGGCGGAGGACAACCCTGAGAAAGGATGGCACCAGCAGGTTGCGGCTCCCGCCAACTATCTCGACTGGCAGGAGCGGGTTCCGGCCTTTGCGGATGTTGCCGCTTACGACGACCGAGTGAGCCGGCAGACGCTCAGTGTTGGCGAGGACCCCGTGCTCGTGTCGCGGGCGAACGTCACCGGCAACTTCTTCTCGGTGCTTGAAGTGCCGGCCGCCGTCGGGCGGGTCTTTCGGCCAGAGGAGACCTGGGGTTCGAGCTCCAATGTCGCCGTGATCAGCTACCGTTTCTGGCAACGGCAGTTCGCGGGAGATCGCGCCATCATCGGGCGCATCGTTCATCTGAACGGTGTCGCCACCGAGATCGCCGGAGTCATGCCCAAACGGTTCGCCTTTCCCTCGCCGGACGCCGATCTCTGGACTCCGTTCGCATGGCAGGCCAGCGAACGCTCTCAAATCCACTTCCGGCGGGCCCACTGGATCCGGGTGGTGGCGCGACTGAAGCCCGGCGTCTCGCAGCAGCAGGCTAACGCCCAATTCCAGGGCGTGGTCCGCCAGCTCCAAGTCGAATATCCAGAGACCAACCGGGTCATGGGCGCCGACATGACGCCGTTGCACGATTTTCTGGTCGGCAAGGTCCGCCAGCCGCTTTGGGTGCTGCTTGGCTCGGTGGTGCTTCTCCTTCTCATCGCGTGCGCCAACGTGGGGAACCTGCTGCTGGTCCAGGCGCTGGGGCGAGAGAGGGAAGCGGCGCTCAGGCTGGCCCTCGGCGCGGGGCGAGGCCGACTGGTCCAGCAGTCGCTCACCGAGAGCCTGGTTTTGTCCGCTCTCGGCGGGCTCGCGGGATTGGCGCTCGGCTGGCTGGGGACCGACGCACTCTCGGCGTTGCAACCTGCCGGCATGCTGCCGGTGGGGGATGTAGCCCTCGATTGGAGTGTGGTCGGCTACGTGGTCGCGGTCACCACGGCCAGCGGGCTGCTGTTTGGCGTCGCCCCGGCCATCTGGCGGGGGCGCCGCGCTCCCGCTGATGTACTGAAGGAAGGTGGTCGACTGGGGAGCGAGGGCAGCCGGATTCGTCGCTGGGCCAATGCGCTGGTGGTGGCCGAGATCGCTTTGGCATTGTTGCTCACCACCGGAGCGGGTCTTCTGGTCCGCAGTTTCTGGCGGCTGCAGCAGGTTGATCCCGGTTTTGATCCGAAGGGAGTCCTGGCCGTCGCGATCAATCTCCCACCAGCAAGATACGATACCTCGACCAAGATCATCAGCTTTTTTGATGAATTGCAGGGAAGGGCGCGGAGCCTGCCCGGAGTAACAGAGGCAGCGACGGTGGTCACTCCGGCACTCACTGGCATCGGGTGGACCAGTGACTTTCACATCGCCGGCCGCCCCGCGGATGAGTATGGCACGGAGGTCGTACATCGGACGGCCGCACCAGGCTATTTCCGCGTCATGCGGATCCCGCTGCGATCGGGGAGAGTGTTTACCGATGCGGACCGGGACGGCTCGCCGCCGTTGCTGGTGATCAACGAGACCCTGGCCCGGCAGTACTTCAAGAATCAGGATCCGGTCGGCCAGCGGATGGCCTTTGATCGGGTTCCGGACTCCACGTCGGTCTGGTATACCATCGTCGGCGTCGTGGGCAGCGAGCGACAGGCGAGCCTCGCGATCGAGCCCCGGATCGAGGTCTTCACTCCGTTCGCGCAGGCGCCGAACGAATACATGACGTTGATGCTGCGCAGCTCGGTGCCTCCGACCACGCTCGCCGCCTCGGTGCGGCAGCTGGTGCGCGAGCTGGACCCCGAGCTAGCGGTCGTTTCGATCGATCCGATGGAGGCGCTCTGGTCCCGCTCCGTGGCGAGCCAGAGGTTCTTCATGACGCTGCTCCTTGCCTTCGCTTCGGTGGGCCTGGCTCTGGCGATAGTCGGAGTGTACGGCGTTATCGCGCAAGTCGCCCGGCGGCGCACCAGGGAGATGGGGATCCGGATGGCGCTCGGCGCCCGAGCGACTCATGTGCAGTGGCTGATCGTCCGCCACGGTCTGAGGCTGGTGCTGGTGGGACTCGCCCTGGGTATCGGTGCCGCGTTCGGCGCGACGCGGGCGATGCGAGCGCTCCTTTATGAAGTTGCCCCCTCCGATCCGCTCACCTTTCTGATTGTTCCTCTCCTGCTGGTGATTACAGCACTTGCCGCGTCCTGGCTCCCGGCCGCGCGCGCGAGCCACGCTGATCCTGCGAACACACTGCGCACCGACTGAACGACAGGACGACCTCCTACCGGTTGGGACGCTCGGTCGGCAGCGAGGCGCCCGGGCCGGGCAAGGGTGATTTGTCGCCGCCATCGATTCCGGCGAGCAGCGCACTCTCATCGGGGAAGGCGTAGATGGTCGGTGCCTGATTGGCCGGCAGACCGCCGGTGTCGGCGGTCGGGCCATAGGTGCTGTACACATTCCGGCGGAGCATGCGCAGGAGAGTGGTCTGCTGCCCCCGATGATGGGCGGTGTGGGCGATCCTCCGCACCATGATCCAGGCCCGGCTGCGACGCACCTCGAAGAAGGCAGCCGCTTCCTCCCACCACTCATCCGGTTTGCCCCGCAGCAGGTCGAGTCGCTTGCCTGAGTCTTCCGCATAGCGTCGGACGAATCCATTCCGGGTCTCCTGCTCAGGCAGCGGCGGTGCTCCGACGTCGATCCCGAGCATGGAGCGGAACCAGAGATTCTCGCTCATGCACTGGTGGACCATCTGTTCGAGCACGCTGCGCCCCCGGCGGTCTTCCCGGTGCGGCCGGGTCGAAAGATCGCCATCCTCGAACATGCTCCACACGCTGAGCACCTTCAGCCGTTCAGTCGCGTAGGTGTCGGTCAGAAACTGGTAGCGCATTCAGGCCCTCGTTTATCGGGTTCCTCCACAAGGTGATACCGCGCCTCCGCTCTCGCCAGCGATGGGATCGTTACTCATGCGGCCTTCCGGCAGCATCGGGACCCCGGGTATCCTGCTGCCATGGTTACCCTTGCCGATCTGGTCGAGACCTCGAGCCGAGTCGCCGCCGCAAGCGGACGGCTGGATAAGGTCGTTCTGCTGGCAGCACTCCTCCGCCGGCTCGAGGCTGCCGAGGTGGAGATCGGGACCTCTTATCTCACCGGATCGATCCGTCAACCACGACTCGGCGTCGGCTACGCCACGGTTGCGACGCTTTCGGAAGTACCAGGCGCCGACTCGGCGTCTCTCTCTGTGATCGACGTGGATACGGCCTTGGAAGAAATCGCGCGAGTCGGCGGCAAGGGCTCGGCCCAGGAACGGTCCCGCCTCCTGCGGGGATTGTGGGGACGGGCCACTCGAACTGAGCAGCAGTTCCTGGCGCGTCTCCTCCTCGGCGAGTTGCGTCAGGGCGCGCTCGAAGGGGTGGCGCTGGATGCAGTTGCCCGTGCGGCGGATCTGCCCCGATCGGAAGTCCAACGTGCCTTGATGACGGCGGGAGACCTGGGAAGCGTCGCCCGGGCGATTCTGGCTGGCGGCAGCGGGCTGGGCGAGTTCGCGATCCGGCTTTTCCGACCGGTGCTGCCGATGCTCGCCGATACCGCCGCGACCCCCGCCGAGGCGTTGGAGCGCCTTGGCCGCGCGGCGTTCGAATTCAAGCTCGACGGGGCGCGAATCCAGGTGCACAAAGGGGGCGCCGAGGTGAAGGTCTTCTCGCGGCGCCTCAACGATGTGACTGCTGCGGTACCCGAGGTTGTGGAGGCGGTCCGGGCCTTGCCTTCGCGGGAGCTGATATTGGACGGGGAGGTCATCGCTCTCAGGAGCGACGGAGCACCGCATGCGTTTCAGACGACGATGAGCCGTTTCGGGCGCCGGCTCGAGGTTGATCAACAGCGCGGCGAGGTGCCGCTTACTCCGTTCTTCTTCGATCTGTTATTCCTCGATGGCAAATCGCTTCTCGACCTGACACAGGAACAGCGCCACGAATTCCTGCGGAGGTCGCTGCCGCCACAGCTGCTGGTCACCCGCACGGTCACGGCAGAACCGGTGGACGCCCAAGCCTTTCTCGACCGCGCGCTGGCGCAGGGGCACGAAGGGGTGATGGTCAAGGCGCTCGACGCGC
>Ga0105241_10003813_pt1 | contig 11174 bp, 10 predicted proteins | sample KBSC64metaG_FD_80422 | JGI IMG/M metagenome (GOLD analysis project Ga0105241, IMG submission 80422) | Corn rhizosphere microbial communities from Kellogg Biological Station, Michigan, USA - KBS C6-4 metaG | ecosystem: Host-associated > Plants > Roots > Rhizosphere > Soil | place: Michigan, USA...
AGCATGGGCTGGCGCGTCAAAGCCACCTGACCTACGACGCCTTTTCCGAGAGGGATGCGCATGCGCTGGGTCTCGGGGGTGTGGCCGATCTGGAAGCGCATGCGCAGTTCGTTGGTGCGGTCGTTCAGGAGAAGGATGGAAAAAATCTTGTACGGGATGATAGAGCGGACGAGTTCTGAGGTGCGGTTCAGAAGCGTTTGCAGGTCCAGAGTGGTATTGAGCGTGTCCGCGATCTGCGCAAGGTAGCGCAAATCAGTAGATTCGACGCGCGGATTGGAGACGTCGATATGTGCGTGCGGGTTCGCTGAGTCAGCCGGGCGATAGTCGCCTTCGTACTCGGGCTCCGGGCGCGTGGTGGGGGAATCAGATGACATTGGGACGAAGACGATGATACAGGACGGGGAACGAAAGACGAGAGACAGGGGACGAGGGAACAAGCGGACAAGGGAATAGTGAGCAGTGAGTAACGGGCATTATGCGTGGTAAACGAAATTGATCGAGATGCAGAGTGATCCGGGCTGTTGGCTTGAGGATCTGCTTGTCTTACTCTGCGCCGAGTTCGCGAACGATATTGACGGAGGCGGAGGCGCCGATGCGATTGGCGCCGGCGTCGAGCATGGCTCTGACATCGGCGAGTGTCCGGATACCGCCTGATGCTTTGACGCCGCAGCGGCCGCCGGCAACTCCGCGCATGAGGGCGACATCCGCCGTGGTTGCGCCACCTCCGCCGAAGCCGGTGGAGGTCTTGATGAAATCCGCTCCAGCCTGGATGGCGAGTTCGGCACCCCGAAGTTTCTCTTCCACGTTAAGCATCGAGGTTTCGAGGATCACCTTGAGGATCGCGCCGTGGTGGTGAGCAACATTGGCAACCGCATGCACGGTGTGCTGAACGGCGTGATGGTTACCGCTCTTGAGCTGGCCGATGGGAATGACCATGTCGAGTTCTTTCGCGCCGAGGCGCGCAAGGGCGGCGGCTTCCTGGCGAAGAGTGGAAACGAGGGACGCGCCGAATGGAAATCCGATAACCACGCCGACAGGAATGCCGGTGCCGGAGAGCATTTCAACGGCGACGGGAACCCATACGGGGTTGACCATTGCGCAGGCGAAGCGATAGCGGATGGCCTCGTCGCACAGGCTCTCGATCTGTTCGCGGGTGGCGTCCGGTCGAAGAATAGTATGGTCTATAACCCGGGCAAGAGTTTGCCACGAAGTAAGGGTCTGGCTTGTAAAAGCGGCTGAATCGAATGTTCCGTGGTCAAAGTCGAGATCTTCATCCCGGATCGGGGTAATTGATGCCATTTTCTTGCTCCTCGTTCAGGGCCGCTCTTATCCCGTACGGCGGCTTACCTTGCCTATTCCGGCTGTTGAGTATAGACCCTCGATAGCTGCCGGGCCATTGGCAACGGAGGTACGGAGATGACGAAAGGAACTAGTGGCCGATTCATGAGCATTAGCCAGCGAAAGGGCTGGTTTGAGCAATATCCATGCGGACGATGAGGCCGTCCCGGAATTGATACGTATGGTAGACGATTGCGTCGATAAGGAGGTTGCCTTTTACGTCGTGGACGACCTGGTGTACAGAAACCACCCAGTTATTGTTTGTGTCAGGGTCGATGGAAACTGGATCGACTCGCGGGCTAAATGCTGTGAATTGCCTCGTCCAGTAGTCCCGCACGGCGTCTTTTCCATGGACGTGTCCGCCTTCCATCCCGTTCGCCCATTCGACTTCAGGATGCATGCGTGAGACTACGGCTTCGATGTTACGGGCGTTGAAATCGCGATAGGCAGCGATGAGAACTTCGCGTTCGGACATACGGAATCTTTTCGGCTCCGGGTTATTCGGGGTGATCGGGCGCCATAAGGCAGATGTCGGGCAGGTTGCGATATCGCTCGGCATAGTCCATTCCATAGCCGATGACAAATAAGTTTGGTATGGAGAAACCGACGTAGTCGGCTTCGATCTTCTCAATCCGGCGCGAGGGCTTGTCGAGGAGGGCGGCGATGCGAAGCGTCTTTGGTTTCTGCTGGAGGAAGACCTTCCGCAGATATGAGAGGGTAAGGCCGGTATCGAGAATGTCTTCAACGATCAATACGTTCTTGCCTTCGATTGGCTCATCGAGGTCCTTAATCAGTTTGACGGCTCCCGAGGACCGCTGGCCCTTTCCGTAACTGGAAACGGCTACGAAGTCGAAGGTGGTGTCGACATTGATGCTGCGAGCTAGATCGGCCAGGAAGAGCGCTGCTCCTTTCAGGACGCCTACCATCACCAGCTTTTCGTCATTCAGATCATGCGCGATTCTCGCGCCCATCTCCGCGACCTTCTCCGCTATCTGTTGACGGGTATAGAGAACCTCGAGTCCCTGGTAGGTGATGGTGGCCATGGAATTAGTATCGCGCGAGAAGGTGGTGAAAGCAGGGGCTTTCTGTGAAAATCCCGGCGTCCGAGGTGGACGTAAACGCTTGTAACTACGCCGAAGTTCCGGACGTCTATACTGAAGAAGAATGGTTCCCTACATACATCTCTGGCATTTCAGCATCCCGACTTTCGGGCTGATGTTGTGGCTGGCGGCGGTGGCTGCGGCCATAGTGATGGATCGCGGCTTCAAGCGGGCGGGTCAGGATGCGGACGCTGTGGGGATGGTCGCCATCGCAGTGCTGGCCGGGATTGTCGGCGCGAAGCTCTGGCATGTCATTGACACGCCAAGCGAGTTTCGGGATCTTGGATGGCGGGTGCTTTGGGATACCGCCGGATTTGCGTGGTTTGGCGGCATGGTGTTCGGGATTTCGGCGCTTCTATTTCAGGGTTGGTGGGCGAAGATTGGCGCGCTGCGGACATTAGACCTGGCTGCGCCAGCGGCCGCGATTGGATATGGCATCGGGCGGATCGGGTGTTTTCTCTCCGGCGACGGGTGCTACGGGATCGAAACAAAGCTGCCCTGGGGAATGGGCTTTCCGAATGGAATCGAACCGACACCGCCGGGATTGCGGGTGCATCCGACCCCTCTCTACGAGTTTGCGGTGGGATTGGTGATCGGCTGGTATCTCTGGTGGCGCGGAGGAAAGCGGCACGGGACGGGTGCGATCGTAGGCGAGTATTTGATCCTTAGCGGGATAGCTCGTTTTCTGGTTGAGTTCATTCGGCGTAATCCGAGGGTGCTGGCGGGCTTATCGAACGCACAGCTGGCTAGCCTTGGTTCGGTGGTGGTGGGAGCCGGACTGATCTGGTGGGCGAGTAGGCATCCGCTATCCGAGCCGGATGCTGCCGCGGCAGCCGTCTGAAAAGTGTCCAGGGGTACCTGGGGCGGAGTTTTCAGCGGCGTATACAACTGGAAAATCGATTTCGCAATCCAAGTTTCATGGGTGCATGGGGTGAGTTTCGCATCCCCTTTGAATTTAGGTCATTTTCTGACGCCGTTCCGGTTTATCCAAAAGGGAATCACGTGAAAGCAGAACAGTCGGATCTCCGACCGAGCTGCGTTGCAGAATTGCCGCGCGTAACGAAACGACCCCGGGAGCGCGAATCTTAGATGGCGATTTCTCACCGTGATGCCTTGGAACTCGCTGAAGGGAAGCCAGGGAGCACCGAATCAAGATTGGCTGGATTGCTGGGACGGGCTCCCATTGCGATCGCCTATCTCGAAGGCAAAGATCACCGCTACAAGTTTGTAAATGAGCTATATGTTCGCGCAACCGGGAGAGTGCGTGAATCTGACCTACTTGGCTTGCCCATACACAAAGCGCTGCCGGAACTGGAAGGCTCAGGCGTGTATGAGCTGCTGGAAGGCGTGTTCCGTACCGGGATTGCCTACCACGGTAGGGACTTCAAGGTGTCGCTTCGCCAGGCGTCCAGCGGCGCGCTGGAAGATCGCTATTTTGATTTCAGCTACGACCCCATTCTTTCGCGGAAGGCTGAGGTCGAAGGCATCTTCGTTCTCGCCGTTGATATGACGGAGCGGGTCGCGAACAGGCTGCTAATCGAGCAAAGTGAACAGCGTCTGCGGCTGGCTCAGGAGGCGGCGGAGGTGGGTACCTGGGAGTGGGACCCGGTAGAGAACACGCGGACGTTGTCGCCGGAGATGCATCGCATGTACGGGACCGACGCCAGTGCGACCGAAGAAGAGATTTACAAAACCTGGTCATCCCGTGTTTATCCTGCCGATTGGCCGCAGATGCGTTACGCAATGGCGGAGTGCCAGCGGACCGGCACTCTGGAACTCGAATACCGATATCAGCATCCGGAGTGGGGACTTCGCTATCACCACTCCAAAGGACGCCGCATGGTCGGATCGTCGCGGTTCTTCGGAGTCGTTGGCGACATTACAAATCGCAAGAGGGCCGAGGACGCGCTCAGCCGCCGCGAAGAGGAGTTCCGAAGCATGGCCGATGCCATGCCGCAGCTGGTATGGATGGCGGACCCGGATGGCTATGTGCACTGGTTCAATCAACGCTGGTACGAGTACACGGGCACAACACCGGATCAGAATTGCGGATGGGGGTGGAGGTCGGTTCACGACCCGCAAGGTCTGGAGCAGGTGCTGACGAAGTGGAACGCTTCGCTGGCATCAGGCGATCCCTTTGAGATGGTGTCGCGCCTCAAAGACAAGAGTGGGGAGTACCGCCCGTTTCTGACGCGAGCGGTGCCGCTCCGCGACCCCGTGGGAGCGATCACGCGCTGGTTTGGAACCAGTACCGATATCAGCGGCGAGTTTGAGATTCGTCGGGAGATACAAAATAGCCAGGCAAAGTTACAGGAGGCGCTGGACGCTTCGCAGCGGCTGGCGGCAATTGTCGAGTCGTCCGATGACGCGATTATCGGGAAGAATCTGAACGGAATCGTAACCAGCTGGAATCCCTGTGCAGAGCGGATGTTCGGTTATACCGCGGAAGAAATGATCGGGCAGTCGGTGCGGAAGATTATCCCGCAGGACGTTTTTGCAGATGAGGACAGGATCATGTCTGCTGTTGCTCGGGGAGAACGAACAGAGCATTTCGAAACGGTCCGGAAGCGGAAAGACGGTGAGAATATCGAGGTCTCTCTTACGCTATCTCCTGTCTGTGACGAGATTGGAAATATTGTTGGAGTGGCCAGTATTTCCCGGGATGTTTCGCAGCAGAAAAAGGTTGAAAAAGCGCTGCATACCACGGAGAGACTTGCGACTGTGGGCAGGATGGCGGCAACGATCGCGCATGAGATTAACAATCCTCTGGAAGCAGTGACGAATCTTGTTTATCTCGCTCAGAGCTACATGACGGACGAGGCCGGGAAGGGCTTCCTGCAGCACGCGCAACAGGAGCTTGCCCGTGTAGCGCTTCTGACGAAGCAGACACTTGGTTTCTATCGGGAGACGAAGGGTGCACGGCAGCTGACGCTGGGCGAACTTGTAACTCCACTAGTGTCCGTGTTCTCCGCGCGGGCTCGCAACAAGCAGATCTCGATAGAGACGCAGATCAAACAGGATCCAAGCATTTTTGGGATTGCCGGCGAGATACGCCAGCTGTTTGCGAATCTGCTGAATAACAGCATCGATGCCGTGCCCAATAAGGGCCGCATTGTCATTCGAATTCAGCAAGCGCAGGAACGAGGCGGAATAATGCGGCATGGTGCCCGCCTTACCGTCTGCGACAACGGTCCGGGCATCTCTACCGAGACAAGGAAGAAGCTGTTCGAGCCCTTCTTCACAACAAAGCGAGATGTGGGGACAGGGCTGGGTCTGTGGGTGAGCTCCAATATCGTTCGGAAGCATGAGGGAACGATCAAAGTGCGGAGCAGCACCGAACCAGGGGAGAGCTGGACGGTTTTCTCGGTATTCTTCCCGTCGGCGCCAGCATCGCCTACCGAGACCGGCCAAGTCCGCTACTGAGTGGCCTCAAGGTGATGGAGCAGTACGCGTGGATGGATTGGCTTGACGAGAATTTCAAAATGGTGCCCGTCAGCCTCGGCACGTTGAAGAAGATCGGCAGTGGCGGCCTGACCTGAGAACAAAATAATGCGGCAATTTGGGACGAGCCTGGAGATGCGGATTGCCGCATCGATTCCGGTCATACCCTCCATGATGACGTCGCTGATCAATACATCGGGTGACAGCTGTGACGCAGTGTTGATTGCGTCCTGGGCGGTGTAGACTGCCTGCGCATCAAAGCCATTGCGATTGAGGATTAGTGCGAGTGTATTGGCGATGATCTGTTCGTCATCGAGGATCAGAACCCGTCTCAATGTCTGAAGCGTTACCATGTTGTTCCTTGTTCCGGTTGAGCAAACTCTTGTATCTGAGAAGTTCGGCGAATGGAACAGCTAGATTCAGAGGCGCATGGTTCGTTGCAAGATCTTAAAGGTCGCTGGGGAACTGACGCAGTGTTTCAAATCCAGGGGCTTTTGACTACCGGGTAAACTCCTAGGTGAGTTGGAGTTGCGCTTGCATGAATCGGAGGCGAGAATGGGCGAAGCCCGCTTATGCCTGTGCAGACCCCGAAATCAATGAAAAGTCGCTGAGGTTGTTGTCTAGGTCAGCTTCACCGGATCAGCGGGTCGGCGGACCAGTCCTTGAAGGCGTTAGAGGCGCTTCAGGAAGGCAATGGCTTCGCGGAGATCGGGGAAACGGGCCTCGTCGGCTTTGAACTCTCGAGAATGTACGCAACGGCGCAGACCACGCATTTTTACTGGATGCTTCAGGTGAAGCATTTCATGGTAAAGCAGGTATTCGATTGCGTAGCGCGGGCTTGATGGCCGATCGAATACGCGGCTCACGACTATGGTGTTATGCGCCGCGTCGTAGTGGCCCAGGGAACGGCGCGCCATGCCTTCACTCCAGGTGAGGTCGGGGCGCCCTAGCATTCCGTTGAAAAAGCGTTCGTTGAGCGAATCGAACACCTCATCGAGGTTGTAAAAGTGGCCGTTTGGCCCGGTGTAGCGCTTGCTGCCACGGGCGTGGCGGATGAGTTCGGTTTGACGCGTGACGGCGGCGCTAGTGGTGAAGCGCTTGAAGCGAACATTGTGTGACGCGTCGATGGGCTTTTTGTACAGCTTGGCAAGAAGGATGTGCGCGATGGCGCGGATCACGCTCTCGGGCGCGCCTTCGATGAGGTCAGAGAGGCTGACGAATATCTTTCCTTCGCGCAGACGGATGGTGGTGTTGAGAGATGTGAAACGGCGGAAGCGAACGGCGATTGGAAGGATCGGCGCTCGCGGGCGCAATGCACGATATTCCTGTTCAAAAATGGGGATGAGGTCTACGGTCACCAAATTTGAAAGTAGCACATGAGAGGCAGGCAGGGGCCCTGGGAATACGGCTACCAGGGGACCAGGCAACGAGCGTGCAAGAGTGGCGACCGAGGAGAGATTCAGGAGTGACAACAGGGAGAATCGCTATTGCGGTTTGGGTTCGGCGCGTTCCTGGCCCCGTTCGTCTTTGTGCGCGTCGAAGTAGGTGGTCTGCTCAGTGAAGAGGCGCTGCGCCTGGTCAGCGACATCCTGTCCGGCTTCGATGGCTTCCTTGCGCGAAAGATCGAAGCCGTTTTCGCCGGCGAGGGCGCGTAATGTGCGCAGCCACTGCTGTGACAACTCGGCCAGACTCTTGAGAGCAGGCCGCATGTCGGCGTGGCGGTCAGAGTACACATCAAGGTTGGAGCCAAGCTCGTCCATCAGCGTGGCTACATCCTGCAATTCCTGATCGAGGCGACTCGCGCGGGCTTCGGATTTGCCGCGATTCGTCAGTGCCTTGACGGCGTTCACGTGTTCGCTGACGTAAGCGGTGTAGAGCTTTACCCGTTGATTGGGGTCGATGCCGGCTTCCCGGATCTTATCGACCTGAGCCTCAGTGAGTGGATCGTGATGCTGTTTTTGTGCGCAGGCGCTGTGCGCGATGAGACAGAGGACGAGCGCGGCGGGAAGATTGACGAAGGAACGCATGACGTGCGCTGTCACCTTGCGTTCCATTCAATCACATAGCAAAGGGAGCGGCAACGAGCACACGATTCCACCGGTGACCGTTCGGGGGGTCTCAGGAGCTCTTATTTATGGAAGACTTCGAGCATGGTCTCGCTCTCAGCCTTGTTGACCTGCGCGAGGGCGGCCTCGACTACTTCGCGGTCATCGGTGCTGCTGTTGTGCAGGAACTCGGTGAGCCGGAAGGCCGTGTGACGGAGAAGGATCTCGGCATTTTTAAGGCGCTTGTTATTGTCAGCCATGCTGAGGTGGAGCTTCTTGGTCACGTTCTGGATCTGCTTGAGAAGATCGGTGGCCTTATCCGTTTCACCGGCAGCATATTGCTTCATGCTGAACTCAGTCATCTGGTGGATGAGCTCGGCATAGAGAAAGGCTTGTTCACGAGGCTGAGCGGTGGGGATGCGCGCCTCAAGGGCAGAAATAGTCTGCTGGTCGATGATCTTTTCGTCGGGATGCGATGCGCAGGCAGGGATGGCGATGGCTGCGAAGGCGAGGACCGTGATGGAGCAAGCTAGGGACCGCATGAGGAACCTCCGCTAGAGCGGGATTTCAGCAGAACTCAGTTCCTTTGCCAGTGTTTAACATCACTTGCCTTTCTCATGGAGAAAGGGCCCCCGGAACTGTCAATCTGCCCGAACTTGAACAGGTGCCAGCATTTGGCCAGGTGGTTATCAGAATATAGGAGCAACCCGGGAAAATGTGCAAGTGAAAAGCGTCTTTTGTTTCAGTACGATCGAAACGGTCTCTACTACGTTGTCCGATGAACGCCCGGCGTACTTATCGCTTTTTCTCGAGAACCAGTAGCCGCTGCTTGGCCTGCCATTCCTGGTCGGGGAACTTGCCGCCTGACGATTCTAAGAAGTGGTGGTAGTAGGTGATAGCTGCCACCTTGTCGTTCAATGTGTCATACGATGTGGCCCACAGAAAGTAGGTTGCTGACACATCAGGAAGAAATTTGGAGCGCATCGTCAGGGCATGGATCGCGAGCGAAGGCTGGTGGAGTTTCGATGCGCTGAACGCGATTCCAGTCCAGGCGTCGGCGTTTGCGGAGTCGAGCTTGGTGGCCTTGTCGAAGACGGCCAACGCCTGAGTGTACTGCTGTTGCCGAACCAGGTTCTGGCCGTGAGAGACGAGCAAGGAAATGTCATCCGGGTTTTTGCCCAGGAGCATGGTGTAGAGCTTGTCGGAGCCAGGCGCGTCTCCGGCCTCGGCCAGGACATCGGCCAACATGCCGGTAATCGCAAGGTTTTCGGGATGCGCTGCGTGGAGCTTCTGCAGCAGGGGCAAGGCGTCGGCGTTGTTCTGAGCAGCGAGCACGGTGGCAAGCTGAGCGCTGAGGACGGGGCTTTCAGGCTCCAACTGCAGGGCGGCGCGGACCAACTTTTCGGCTTCAGGGTACTGTTTGCGCTCGATCAGGACATGGGCGAGACCGGAGTTTGCGGCGACCGACTTGGGATCGCTCGCGAGTACGCGGCGGTAGGCTGCCTCGGCTGCATCGTGTTTGCCTGAGTCTTCGGCGAGGTCGGCCGCTAGAAGAGTATCGTCGGCGGTTTCTCTGCTGATTTTGAGGGCTTCCAGGAGTTCGTTAGAAGCGACGTTGGCATTGCCCTCTCCATCCGGTCCGGGTTTGTCGAGCCGGGCAAGGGCGCGCCAGGCGCGGGCTTTCAGCTCGGGTCCGGACTCGCCGGGATCGAGGGTGGTGGCGGCGATGAGTTCGGAGTGCGCCTCGTCGCGTTTGCCCTGACGGGCAAGCAGAAGGCCAAGGCCAAGATGGGATTCGAAGGAGTTTGGGTTAGCTTCAACCGCACGGCGGTAGAAAGCAGCGGCGCGGTCGAGTTGATCCTGGTGGTCGGCGACATACCCGGCGTCGAATAGAGCTCTAGCGTCGGTGGCATGGGTCTGAAGATAGGCGTCAAGCCGGGCTGCGGCGGTCTTCCAGTCGGACGAGGCGATGGCGGCTTCAGCGTCCGTGAGTTCGGGTGCAATGCCCGGAGCCTGGTCATTGCTCTGCGTCGACTGGGGCGGGGGATCTTGAGGCTTTTGCGATAGGGGCAAGACGAAAGCGGGCGAGCAGAGAAGGGCAGCGAGTATGGCGAAAAGACGCACGAGTACCTCAACATCAAGTTTATCGGTTGAGAGTTAGACGAACTAAGGGGCGACAAGCGGATCGGATAGCGCGCTCCTGCTTCTTTCAAGCCATAGCTCTTTTGCCAGACTGATCGGCTTCAGAGAAGCAACAGCGGGTGGTTCGATTCCGTTCGCTTTGCGAACTCCGCTCATCATGACAGTCTTTTTCAAGAAGTTGCGAATTGCTGATCACCATGACAGCCTGTTCTTCTAAGAACTTTTCGACTGCTGAAACGATTGACTACACAGTTTGGCGAATGTTAGGTTTGCGGCGGTTGGAGGAAGCATGGATCGACGCGCATTTTTAGGAAATTCATTAGCTGCGGCGGGCGGAGCTTTGGTAGGTGAGCGCATGTCGCGCGCGGAGAACCGCGCCCAAAGCGGTGGCGAGGTTCACGCGCAGATGCCCGGCTCAATTTCCCGTGGCGAGATTGAAGCGGCGCGATTTCCGGATGGGTTCCTCTGGGGAACCGCGACTGCGGCTTTCCAGGTGGAAGGCGCCTGGCAAGAGGATGGGAAAGGCGAATCGATCTGGGACCGTTTCACGCACACGCCGGGGAAGGTGAAGGGCGGGACGAACGCAGACGTCGCGTGCGATCAATACCACCTCTATGCGCAGGACATGGCGCTCGCGAAAAAGCTGAACCAGAAAAGCTACAGGTTTTCGATTTCCTGGCCGCGTATTCAGCCGGCCGGAACTGGTGCGGCCAACATGAAGGGCGTCGATCATTACAGCCGGCTCGTGGACGAGATGCTGAAGAATGAATTACGACCGTTCTGTACGATCTATCACTGGGACCTGCCTCAAGCCCTGGAAGACAAGGGCGGCTGGCCGAATCGCGACCTCGCGGGATATTACGCCGACTACGCGGGCATCCTGGCAAAGCACCTAGGCGATCGGATCACGATCTGGGCTCCGTTCAACATGCCGTGGTCGGTGGCTTACATGGGTTATGGCGTTGGGGCACTTGCTCCGTGCCGCGCGAACTTCGACGATTTCCTGAAGGCACTTCATACGCTGACCCTGGCGCAGGGGCAGGCGCTGCGCTCCATCAAGGCGGCATCTTCGAAAGCAACGGTGGGCAGTGCGTACGGCATGTGCCCG
>Ga0105241_10003814_pt1 | contig 11174 bp, 13 predicted proteins | sample KBSC64metaG_FD_80422 | JGI IMG/M metagenome (GOLD analysis project Ga0105241, IMG submission 80422) | Corn rhizosphere microbial communities from Kellogg Biological Station, Michigan, USA - KBS C6-4 metaG | ecosystem: Host-associated > Plants > Roots > Rhizosphere > Soil | place: Michigan, USA...
GCAAACAGGATATAGCGGCGCAGACCCGGCGCGCCATCGACAATATCGCGCTGGAATTGAAAGCGGCCAATCTCACCTTGGACGATGTGGTCTCGGCCACCGTCTATGTCACCGACATTGATGATTTTCCGGCAATAAACGCTATCTATGCCTCTTATTTCCATCCCCCCTACCCAGCGCGTGCTTTTGTCCAAGTGGCCAAATTGCTGCGCGGCGCTAAGGTTGAGATCAGTGTGATTGCGGCGGCCAAATGATCGATACCGCGCTGCCTCGCGTATATTTCGACGGTAATGAAGGGACCGAGGAAAACCTCTATGGACTATGGCTTAGCAAGTCGATCGAGGATTTGGCTAAGATACCGGGCGGTCCAAAGGAAGGCATGAAAATTACCATTTACATGGTCGGCGAAATTGAAATGGATGCGCTTCTGGAATGGAACGAGGCCTGGAACGGCTGGACGGCGCGGCCAATTGCAGGAACTGTCAGAGATAACAATGAAAAATGGGATTAGCGCGAATGGCTTCGATAAATCCTGCCCTCCCCCTGAGGGAGGGTAAAATTTTTATGCCAAATCGAACAACAACACTTCGCTGGGCACCTTGGAGCGAACGGCAATTGTGGTCAGATCCGTGATGGCGGCTGCGTCGCCAGCCTTCAGCCTTTCCTCGCATTGCGTCTCCTCGCACAGCATGACTTCGCCGCGCGTCACCTGCAGCCAGGCCTTGCGGCCTTGGGCCAAGGGGTGGATAGCTTCGATACCGGCATCGAAGGTCGCGGCCCAGATTTCCGCATCCTGCACCAGCCGCACCTCGTTCTCGCGCGGGTCTGGGGCGGCGATGCGGGCGAAACGGTTCCACACCGCCTCCGGATCGATCTTCTTTTGCTCATAGCCAGGCTGAAGGCCGCGTCTGGACGGCATGATCCAGATCTGCAGCAGGTGGCAAGTCTCGCTGGCGCTGGGGTTGAATTCCGAATGGGTGATGCCGGAACCGGCGCTCATACGCTGGATTTCACCGGGCCGTATGGTGCCGCCGCCGCCTGATGAATCTTTGTGCGCAATGGCGCCGCCCAGAATATAGGTGACGATTTCCATGTCGCGATGGGAATGGGGCGAAAATCCCGCCCCGCCCCTGATCCAGTCTTCATTGATGACGCGAAGCGCGCCGAAGCTTTCATTGGCCGGGTCGTAATAATCGCCAAAAGAGAAACTGTGCCGGGAATCCAGCCAGTCGATCTTGGTCCTGCCGCGATCTTCCGAGCGCCGGACCGTAATCATTTGCGCTTGCGCTCAATCGCGTCCCACACCAGCGCCGCAATGTCATGCCCGCCGAAGCGGCGGACTTCGTGAATGCCGGTGGGAGAGGTGACGTTAATCTCGGTCATATATTCACCGATCACATCTATGCCTGTGAAAATCAGGCCGCGGCGTTTCAGTTCCGGGCCGATGGCGGCGCAAATGGCTTTTTCCCGCGCCGAAAGTTCCGTGGCTTCGGGCCTGCCGCCGACATGCATATTGGAACGGGCCTCGCCTTGCGCCGGAACCCGGTTGATAGCGCCGGCAAATTCCCCATCCACCAGGATGATGCGCTTGTCGCCCTTGCGCACCTCGGGGATATAGCGCTGGACGATCACCGGCTCGCGATAGAATTGGGTGAACATCTCCATCAAGGCGCCGAAATTTTCGTCATCCAGCTTCACCCGGAACACCCCGGCGCCGCCATTGCCATAGAGCGGCTTCAGGATGATGTCCTTGTGTTCGTTGCGAAAGGCGCGAATCTCCCGAATGTCCGAAGTGATCAAAGTCGGCGGAATGAATTCGGCGAATTCGGTGACGAACAGTTTTTCCGGCGCATTGCGGACATGCCGGGGGTCGTTCACCACCAAGGTCTTGGGATGGATGCGCTCCAGAATATGGGTGGCAGTGATATAGGCCATGTCGAAAGGCGGGTCCTGGCGCATCAGCACCGCGTCGGCGGCGGAGAGGTCATAGACAAACGCCTCGCCCAGCGCGAAATGATCGCCTTTCACAGCGCGCACATTCAAAGGCCGCACATGGGCGCTGACCTTGCCGTCACGAAAGCTGAGATCGCGGGGCCCGTAATACAATAAGCCGTGGCCGCGGTTTTGCGCTTCCAGCGCCAGGGCAAAGGTGGAATCGCCGCCGATATCGATTTTCTCGATCGGGTCCATCTGAATGGCGACGGTCAAAGCCATGAAATCCTCTTTTTTAATGGGGCGGTCCGGCCTTCGCCTAACGCCCTTTTTTAATTCGGCGGTCCGGCTTTCGCCTAACGCCCTTCTAAAAATCCGGACGCCACACATCCCGGTGATGGACCGGCCAGGCGCGCGGCGCAATGGCGACAATATCAAAACGGCTGCCGCGCCGGGACAAATGCGGGCGGCCCGCGAGATATAGGGAGGCGGCACGGGCAATGCGAGTCAGTTGGGTGTTTCCCACCGCTTCCGCGGCGCTCCGAGCCTGCCCTCGCGCCTTGACCTCGATAAAGCACACCGGCCCGAAGGGCGCTGCGGCAACAAGGTCGATTTCCCCGGCATGGGTCTTCAGCCGCCGCTCCAGGATGCGATAGCCTTTCAGTCTCAACCACAGCGCGGCGATGGATTCGCTGCTATGTCCGCGCCGCTCGGCCCGCCTTCGATCACTCATCTTTCAATTCCAAGGCGCGGGCATAGATTTGTTTGCGTGAGCCATCGGTCAGGCCCGCGATCATATCAGCCGCTGCCTTGACCGGCATGAAGGCTAGCGCGGCTTTCAGCGCCGCATCGATTTTTGCATTGTCGGGGGCGGCCTGTTGCGGCGGCCCAACCAGCAAAGTCACTTCGCCTTTGGGCGCGCCGGCTTTTTCATAATGTGCCGCCAATTCCATCAGCGATCCCCGGCGTACCTCTTCGTGCAGCTTGGTGAGTTCGCGCGCCATCACCGCCGGGCGGTCGCCCAACACCTGGGCCATGGCGGCTAAAGAAGCCGCCAGCCGCTGTGCCGATTCAAAAAAAATCAGGGTTGCACCGGTGCCCTTGACCTCTTCCAGCATGGTTTGGCGCTCGCCCGGCTTGGCGGAAAGAAAGCCCGCGAACAAAAACCGGTCTGAGGGCAAGCCGCTTAAGGTCAGCGCCGTCAACACCGCCGAGGGGCCCGGCAAGGCAATGACGGAGGCGCCCGCCGCAATCGCCTCGCGCACCAGCTTGTAGCCGGGATCAGACACCAAGGGCGTGCCGGCATCGGAAACCAGCACCACGGCCTCGCCGCGTTCCAGCCGGCCCAGGATTTTGGGCCGCATCTGCGGGCCATTGTGATCATTGTAGGGGATCAAGGGCTTGGAGATGCCGTGAATGGCCAACAGCTTGGCGGTGACACGGGTATCTTCCGCCGCGATCACAGCGCAGGCCCTTAACGTTTCCAGCGCCCGCAAGGAAATATCGGAGGCATTGCCTATGGGGGTGGCCAGGATATACAGACCCGCCGCCAAATCGCCGTGATTGGCGGCTAGGGAAGATGCCGATTTACCCGTGCTGTGCAAAGGCTTAAGTTCGCGCGTCAAAGGATTTCTGATGTCCGCTTTTGTGCGTTCCTTATCTCGCTTTTGTGCCATTGCTGCGCTGGTTGCGATAGCGGGCTGTGCCACCAAGCCTCAACCACCGGCTCCCAAGCCCGCCCCGCCGCCGCCCCAGGAGCCTTTGGCCGCCAACCCCCTGGACCATGACCTGCCCAGCTACCTGCGCCTGCCGGGCATGGCGGACGACGTCGTCCCCGTTCGGGTCGGGATCATCCTGCCGTTCGGCAGCAATTCGGCCGCCACCCGGGCCTTGGCGCAGTCCATGATGAAGGCGGCGGAGCTGGCGATGTTTGACTCCGGCAACCGCAATATTCTTTTGATGACCGCCGACGAAGGCAATGGCGGCGCCGGGGCCGCCGCCGCGGCGCAGCAGCTTTTGTCCCAAGGCGCCGAAGTGATTGTGGGGCCGCTGTTCGGGCCGTCGGTGCAAGCGGTCGCGCCCATCGCCAAGGACCGGGGCGTGCCGGTGCTGGCTTTCTCCACCGAAAAGAATGTCGCAGGCAACGGCGCCTATCTGCTGAGCTTCCTGCCGCAGAATGAAGTGAGCCGGGTGGTGAGCTATGCCGCCAGCCACGGCCACAAGCAATTCGCGCTTTTGGCGCCGCAAACCGCTTATGGCGATGTCGCCAAAGACGCCTTCACCGAGTCCGTAGAGGCGGCCAAGGCCTCGGTGGTGGATGTGGAACGCTATGCCCCCAGCGCCAGCGCGGTGACCGAGCCGGCAGCCGCGGTGGCCAAGAGCACGGCCGACGCGGTGTTGATTGCGCAAGGCGGGGTGATCTTGCGGGCGATTGCGCCCACGCTGTCGCTGGATGGCGCGACCCGCGACAAGGTGAAATTGCTGGGCACCGGATTGTGGGATGACGACGCCGCGCTGATGCGCGAAGCGAACCTCCAAGGCAGCTGGTATGCCGCGCCGACCCCCAATGCCGACAGCGAATTTGTCACCAAATACCGCGCCACCTATGGCGCGGCGCCGGCGCAATTGGCCAGTCTTGCCTATGACGCGGTGTCTTTGATGGCGCTGTTGTCCGCGGGCACGCCCTATCACCGCTTCACCCGTGGCGCCCTGATCGATCCCAATGGTTTTACCGGGGTGAACGGCATTTTCCGGTTCAAGGCCGACGGCACGTCCGAGCGCGGTTTGGCGGTGCTGGAAGTGACCGCGGCGGGCCCTGTGGTAGTCAGCCCCGCGCCGACCACGTTTCTTGGGAAAAACAGCTAGGCCTTCTGTTTGAAGAACGCCTTGAGGGCGTCCGCGGTTTCGGCGGGATATTCTTCTGGGAAAAAGTGGCCGCCCTTTACCGGTTGGCCTTGAACACTTTCGCACCACGGCTGCCATAACGTCAGCGGCCCACCCTCGTCCGTGTACCAAGTGGCCAGAGCGCCTTCGGCGCTCCAAAGCGCAAGGACGGGACAACCGATGCGCCGGCCTGCCTTCAAATCCGCCGCATCGTGCGCACGATCCAGGCCTGCCGCCGCACGATATTCTTCGCAGATGGCATGCACATGCTCGGGCGCGCTGAGAGCCTCGATGTATGCCGCTCTGACCGGATCCGGAAAGGCATTTGCCGAAGATCCCCATTGTTGGATCGAGTCGTCGATTACCGCTTGCGGCGCGGCGCCAATCAGCTGCTCCGGAAGCGGCGAGGGTTGTGCCAGCAGACACCAAGGCCAGAAGCCCAACGCCAACCGGGAGTCGGCACGGTCCCAGGCGGCCGCGCTCGGTACAATATCCAAAACCGCGAGCTTTAAGATGCTGGCGGGATGATCCAGGGCCATACGATACGCCACGCGGCCGCCGCGATCGTGGCCGGCGACCATGAAGCGATCAAAGCCGAGCTTTGCCATCAGCCGGATCATGTCATTTCCCATCGCCCGCTTGGCGTAAGGCGCATGATCGGGAGACGAGTCGGGACAACCGCTGTCGCCATAACCGCGCAGATCGGCACAGATCACGGTGAATTGCTCCGCCAAAAGCGGCGCCACGTTTCTCCACATCAGGTGTGTTTCAGGGAAGCCATGCAGCAACAGCAGCGGCGGACCCTGACCCGCCCATCTCGCAAATAGCACCGTTTCCCCAATATCGATGGTGGCCGATGCGAACGCTTCCCACATTTCGGTATCCCGGCGCCGTTATCGGAGAAACGGTTGACTGGCGGAAAGGATGCCGCGGCAGTGTTAGATCAACACAGCCTCAATCACGCGATTGAGCAGCAGCCGTCCGGCCGGTGTCGCCGTCAGCTTGCCGTCGCGGCGGCTGAGAAATCCTTGCGCCGCCAGCGCATCGATCTTGGCGGCATCCAAAGCAACACCCCAACGCTTTTTGTAAGCTTCCAGATCAAGCCCTTCCGCCAACCGCAGGTTCATCAAGAGATGCTCCCGCGCCGCTTCCTCGCGTGAGATGGGCGTTATTTCGCCAAAGCCATGGCCGGTCTTTAAAACCGTGTCGCGCCAGCGCTCCGGCAGTTTGATGGCGGCAGTGGCGGTACGTTGGCCATTGAGATCAAGCCGCCCATGCGCGCCGGGGCCAGCGCCCGCATAATCGCCATAGCGCCAATAAATCAGATTGTGCCGGCTTTCCTGCCCCGGGCGGGCGTGGTTGGAAATTTCATAGGCGGGCAGGCCGGCGGCTTCGGTCAATTCCTGGGTGGTCTCATAAAGCCCTGCCGCCAGGTCTTCATCGGGAGTCCGCAACTGGCCGTTGCGATGCAAGAGGGCATAAGGCGTTTCCGGCTCGATGGTCAGTTGATAGAGCGACAAATGATCGGTGCCGAAGGCCAGGGCCTGTTTCAGCTCGCCGTGCCATTGCGCATCGGTCTGATCGGGCCGGGCATAAATCAAATCCAGTGAGACGCGTTCGAAATTCGCCATTGCCAGAGCAAGCGCCGCTTTGGCCTCTTCCACATCATGCAATCGGCCAAGCTTTTTTAAGTCGGCATCGTTCAGCGCCTGCACGCCCAGTGAAACGCGATTGACGCCGGCGGCGCGGTAATCGGCAAAGCGGGCGGCATCGGCGCTGGCGGGGTTGGCTTCGAGCGTTATCTCCGCATCATTGGCCATGGGCCACAGCGCGGAGATTTTTTGCAAGACACGGCCAACCGATTTTCCCTGCATCAGGGACGGTGTGCCGCCGCCGAAGAAAATCGTTTCAACTACTGGCTTGGCTGTCTGGTTTTTCGCGGTCCATTCCAATTCCGATAAGATGCCGTCGACCCAGCCGTCTTCGTCGATCTGACTGCGGACATGAGAATTAAAATCGCAATAGGGGCACTTTGCGGCACAGAAAGGCCAATGGATATAGACGCCGAAGCTCACAAGCTCTCCGCGAAAATCCCCGAATGCAGCAACTTCTCAAACGCCTTGGCGCGGTGGCTCATGGCGTGTTTCTTGGCCGGATCGATCTCGGCAAAACTCTCTTCCATGCCATTGGCCACGAAAATTGGATCATAGCCGAAGCCGCGCCCGCCGCGCGGCGGGAATGTCAGGTGCCCGTGCACTTCGCCCTCGAATGTCTGGTGCTCCCCATTCGGCAAGGCAACACACAGCGCACAAACAAACTTTGCGGCACTGGTGGAAAGCCCTTTGTGTCGCAGCTCGTCATGGACGCGGTTCATGGCGATGCGGAAATCCTTGGTCGGTCCCGCCCAGCGCGCCGAATAGATGCCCGGATCGCCGTTCAGCGCATCCACACAAAGCCCGGAGTCATCGGCCAGCGCGGCGTGGCGGCCGGCTTTGGCGGATGCCAGCGCCTTGATCTGTGCATTGGCCGCGAAGGTCGCGCCCGTCTCTTCCGGTTCCGGCAAGCCCAGCGATCCGGCGCTGATCGCTTCAATGCCATGCGGACCGAGCAGCGCCTTGATCTCACGCACCTTGCCCGGATTGTGGGAAGCGACCACCAGCTGGGTGCCGCGTGGCAGCCTCACAACAGCGCCTGCTTCTGCAATTCCACCAACTCACCGATGCCTTTGCGCGCCAGTTTCAACAACGCCACCAACTGCTCTTCGGTAAAGGGCGCGCCTTCGGCAGTACCTTGAATCTCCACCAATCCGCCCGTGCCGGTCAGAACAAAATTGGCGTCGGTCTCGGCGGTGGAGTCCTCGTCATAATCGAGATCCAGAACCGGCGCGCCCTTGACGATGCCGCAACTGATAGCGGCGACATGATCCTTGATCACCGGCACGGCCACCAGGCCGGTCTTTTTCATAAAGGCCACGCACTGAGCGAGCGCGACAAAGCCGCCGGTGATGGCGGCGGTGCGGGTTCCGCCATCGGCCTGCAGCACATCGCAGTCGATGGTGATTTGCCGCTCGCCCAGCGCCGCCAGGTCACACACCGCGCGAAGACTGCGGCCGACCAGCCGCTGAATCTCCTGGGTACGGCCCGATTGCTTGCCGGCCGCCGCCTCGCGCCGCATCCGGTCATGGGTGGAACGCGGGAGCATGCCGTATTCCGCTGTCACCCAACCCTTGCCCGAACCCTTCAAAAAGGGCGGCGCCTTTTCCTCCAGACTGGCTGTCACCAGCACATGGGTGTCGCCGAACTTGACCAGACAGGACCCTTCGGCATGGCGGGCAAAGCCGGGGGTGAGAGAAACGGCGCGCATCTGATCGGGGGCGCGGTTGGAAGGGCGCATGGAGCCTCATATATCGGTGGTGCTAGTCTTGGGGCGTTACCTATAGAAGGGTGCGCCCACCGCGCAACCGGAACAGAAAATTGCAGGATTTTCAATAGCTTGGCTTTGGACCCCCGAACCCCTTTTGTGATGCCGCAAGGCTTTACCGACCGCCCGCGCGAGGTTTTCCGCCATTTGGTGGAGGCCTTTTTGGCCAGCGGCGAGCCGGTGGGCTCGCGCACTTTGTCTCAGCGGCTGCCACATGCTTTGTCGCCCGCCTCCATCCGCAATGTGATGGCCGACCTGGAAACCATGGGGCTGCTCTATTCCCCGCATACCAGCGCCGGCCGCATCCCCACGGAAAAAGGCTTGCGGCTGTTCGTGGATGGGCTGCTGGAAATCGGCGAGCTGGCGCCGGACGAGCGGCTGGCCATCGAGGCCCGCATGTCCGGCAGCGGTCAAGGCATTGAGGAGGTTTTGGCCCAGGCAACCCAGCGTCTGGCGGGCCTGTCGCGCTGCGCCGGGTTGATGCTGACCGCCAAGCAGGACGCCGCCCTCAAGCATGTGGAATTCGTCGCGGTCGCGCCCGGCAAGGCGCTGGTGATCATGGTCAGTGAAGACGGCCAGGTGGAAAACCGGGTGATCGACACCCCGGCAGGCCTGCCGGTATCGGCTTTGTCGGAAGCCAGCAATTATCTGGGGGCACGGTTGCGCGGGCGCACCTTGGACACGGCGCGCACCGAGATCCTGGCGGAGCTGGATGGCGAAAAACTGGAGCTGGACAAGCTGACCGCCAAGGTGGTGGCCGAAGGCCTGGCGACCTTGGCTGGGCCGGAAAAAGTGCTGATCGTGCGCGGCACCTCCCACCTGCTCGACAGCCAGACCGACCTGGACCGCATCCGCACGCTTTTTGATGACATAGAGCGAAAGGCCGACCTGATCCGGCTGCTGGAACTGGCCCGGGAAGGCGAAGGGGTGCGAATTTTCATTGGCTCGGAAAACCGGCTGTTTTCGCTGTCAGGTTCCTCCATCGTGGCCGCGCCTTATGCCAATGCCCAAGGCAAGATCGTGGGGGTTATCGGGGTTTTGGGCCCCACAAGGCTGAATTACGGCCGCATCATCCCCATGGTCGACCATACCGCCAAAGTCATTGGACGATTGCTCGCTTAGGGTTTATGGAGCCCCCGCAAACAGAGTGACCCCGTTATGAGTGACGAACCGACCCAATTGCCCGATTCCGAAAACCCCCACGCCGCGGAGTTCGCGGTGCTGCAGTCGTTGCAGGCCGAGGTGGATTCCCTGAAGGACCAGCGGCTGCGGGCGCTGGCGGAAGCCGAGAATATCCGCCGCCGCGCCGACAAGGAAAAGGCCGATGCCAGCCAGTATGCGGTGACCAAATTCGCCCGCGACATGCTGGGCATAGCCGATAATTTCGCCCGCGCTTTGGCGGCGGTGCCTGCGCCTATCCGCGACGCTGCCGACCCGCAGGTCAAGGCGGTGCTGGATGGCGTGGAAGCCACCGACCGCCAATTGATCCAGACTTTGGAGCGCTATGGCGTCAAGCCGGTGGATACCAGTGACGGCAAGTTCGATCCCAATCTGCATCAGGCGATCGCGGAAGTCCCCGGCAACGGCAAGCCGGCGGGCTCGATCGTGGATGTGGTGCAGCAGGGCTACACCATCGGCGAGCGGCTGTTGCGCCCGGCCATGGTCACGGTTGCAAAAAAAGATGTGCCCGCCCAATCCGCGAGTGTGGATACTAAGGTCTGAGAGGGGCCTTCCATGTCTGAATTGAAAATCGTCGTCACCGGCGCGTCCGGCCGCATGGGCCGCACCTTGATCCGCGAGATCGCCCAGGGCTCCGGCATTACTTTGTGCGGAGCGCTGGAGATGGAAGGCCATCCCAATCTGGGGCTGGATTCCGGCACCCTGGCCGGCATGCAGCCCAATGGCATCATGCTGACCGCCGATCCGTTGACCTTGCTGGCGCATGCGCAAGCGGTGGTGGATTTCACCACGCCCATGGTCTCCACCATGCTGGCGGAGCTGGCGGCCCAGGCGCGCATTGTCCATGTCATCGGCACCACCGGTTTTGATGAAAAAGGCGAGGCGCGCATCGCCGCCGCCGCCCGTCATGCCGTGATCGTGAAGTCCGGCAATATGAGTATGGGCATCAATCTTTTGGCGGCGCTGGTGGAACGCGCCGCCAAGTCGCTGCCCGATTACGATGTCGAAGTGCTGGAAATGCATCATCGCAACAAGGTGGATGCGCCATCGGGCACCGCTTTGCTATTGGGCAAAGCGGCAGCCAAGGGGCGCGACGTGTCGTTGGACAAGCATTGGGTGAAGTCGCGCGACGGCCATAATCTGGGACCGCGCGCCGATGGCAGCATCGGTTTTGCCACTTTGCGCGGCGGCAGTGTGGTGGGCGAACATTCGGTGATCTTCGCTGGCACCGGCGAGCGCATCACCCTGACCCATTCGGCGGAGGATCGCTCCATCTTTGCGCATGGCGCGCTCAATGCCGCCAAGTGGGGGCATGGCAAGAAGCCGGGCCTATATTCCATGACCGACGTCCTCGGTCTTTGATGCCTTACTCAGACTGTCATTCCCGGCCGAGCGCAGCAACGTTGCGCAAGGGGAAGGGAACCCAGGTGGAAAGACTGGGTTTGATCTATCAGCCTGGGTCCCCTTCCCTCGCACTCGCTTTCGCTCGTGCTCGCCGGGGATGACATCCCGCATTTGAAAGCGCGAAAAATGCCCAAGCCCTTTTCCAAATCCGAGGTGGAAGACTTCTTCGCGCGGCTGAAGAAACTCGATCCCGAGCCCAAGACCGAACTGCAATACGTCAATTCCTATACTTTGCTCGTGGCGGTTGTGCTGTCGGCCCAGGCCACCGACAAAGGCGTCAACAAGGCGACCGCGCCTTTGTTCAAGACGGTGAAATCACCGGAACAAATGTTGGCGCTAGGCGAAGAAAAGCTCAC
>Ga0105241_10003815_pt1 | contig 11171 bp, 13 predicted proteins | sample KBSC64metaG_FD_80422 | JGI IMG/M metagenome (GOLD analysis project Ga0105241, IMG submission 80422) | Corn rhizosphere microbial communities from Kellogg Biological Station, Michigan, USA - KBS C6-4 metaG | ecosystem: Host-associated > Plants > Roots > Rhizosphere > Soil | place: Michigan, USA...
CTGCCCCGCCAGGAACACCATGCTACCGGCCCGTATCGCCTGCGAATACGGGCCGACCGCGGCCGGCGCGTCCTTGCTTGCGACGACTTCCTTCTGGGGCGCCGGTCCGGCGCCGTGGGCCGGACCGAACGGCAACAACGCACACAGGGTCACACCGAGGAGATGCTCGAGTTTCATGATGATCCTTTCGATGGTTGGGAAACCCAGTCTAGCGACCGCACGATGGCAGTAAAACATCAGAACCGATAGGGGCGGACATGCAACACAAGACCGGAACCGTGCGCGCCGTGCCGCGCGATGCTGCCCAAACGACGGGAAAACCCCTAGAATAGTTGACTCACGGAATCAACTACCCATAGCCCCCCATGCCACCGGATATCCTGCTCTTCGCCGCCCCGGCGACCCTTGCCGCGACGCTCGCCGCTGCCCTGTTCGGCCTCTTGATCGGCAGCTTCCTGAACGTGGTCGTGTACCGCCTGCCCGTGATGGCGCAGCGCGAACTCGACAACTACATCGCGCACGAGGCGGGCAAGGAACTGCCGCACCCGGACCGCTTCAACCTGATGGTGCCCCGCTCCGCCTGCCCCCATTGCGGACACCGGATTTCGGCGCTGGAAAACATTCCCATCGTCAGCTGGCTGTTGTTGCGCGGGAAATGCAGCGCCTGCAAGGCACCGATCTCGGCGCGTTATCCGGTCGTCGAAGCCGCCACGGGGCTGCTTTCTGCCGTGCTCGTCTGGAATCTCGGCAGTGGCTGGCTGGGTCTGGCCGGTCTCGCCTTCACCTACTTCCTGATCGCGATGACGTTGATCGACTACGACACGAAGACGCTGCCCGACGACCTCACCTATCCGCTGCTGTGGCTGGGCCTGCTCATCAACCTGAACGGTACCATCGTCCCGCTGCGCGACGCCGTCATCGGCGCGATGGCCGGCTATGTGTCGTTGTGGGCCGTGTACTGGCTGTTCAAGCTCGTCACGGGCAAGGAAGGCATGGGCTACGGCGACTTCAAGCTGCTGGCCGCGCTGGGCGCCTGGATGGGCTGGGCGATGCTGCCGACCATCATCATCCTGTCGTCCGTCGTCGGTGCCATCGTCGGTATTTCGCTGATCGTGTTCGCGCGGCGCGACCGCAATAATCCGATCCCCTTCGGACCGTATCTCGCGGCGGCTGGTATGATCGCACTCTTGTACGGAACACCACTCACCCGCTACGCGCAGGGTTTCCTGGTCTAGCCTGGCGGCCGGGCCCGAGGATCGCATGGAGACAACCGCCCCCCGTTATGCCGTGGGCCTCACCGGCGGCATCGGCTGCGGCAAGACGACCGTGGCCGACCTGTTCGCCGCGCGCGGCGCCGCCATCATCGACACGGACGCCATCGCCCACGGCCTGACGGCCCCGCACGGCGCCGCGATGCCCGCGCTGGTCGCCGAATTCGGCCCCGATTACGCGACGCCGGACGGCGCGCTCGACCGCGCGAAGATGCGCGCCCTCGTCTTCTCCGACCCGGGCGCACGCACCCGCCTGGAAGCCATCCTCCACCCGCGCATCCGGGAAGCGACGGCCGCCGCCGCCCTGCTCGCGGACGGCCCCTATACGATCTTCGTCGTGCCCCTGCTGATCGAATCGGGCACGTGGCGCGAGCGCGTGGCGCGCGTGCTCGCGATCGACTGTTCCGAAGCCACGCAGGTTGCGCGCGTGATGGCGAGAAATGGCCTCGCGGAAGATCAGGTACGCGCCATCATGGCGGCCCAGGTGACACGTGCGCGCCGCCTGGAAGAAGCGGATGACGTGATCGTCAACGACGCCGGCATCGACGCCCTGTTGCCGCAAGTGGAGCGCCTGCACCGGTTTTATCTTGACGAAGCGGCAAGATTGGCTGAACAGTCAAGCGAGCGTTTGTAATTTTGTGCATGATGGTTCAGAATCACGTCGTTGCCAGCCAGCCTACATTCATAAGGATGTCATTTTGATCGTCTACGAATACCCATTCAACGAGCGGATACGCACGTTGTTGCGGCTGGAAGACCTGTACGAGAAGTTCAAATTCTTTGTGGCGCAGGAACATCCGCTGCAGCATCACGTTGCGCTCGCGACGATTTTCGACATGCTGGAAGTGGCGGGCCGCGCCGACCTGAAGTCCGACCTGCTGCAGGAACTCGAGCGCCAGAAACAGAGCCTGCTCAACTACCGCAGCAATCCCGCCGTCGCCAAGGACATGCTCGACGCCGTGCTGGCCGAGCTGGACACCGTCAGCAATGCCCTCGTCAACGCCCAGGGCAAGACGGGACAAAACGTGCGCGACAACGAATGGCTGATGAGCATCCGCGGCCGCACGATCATCCCCGGCGGCGCCTGCGAATTCGATCTACCCTCTTACCATGCATGGCAGCGGCGCCCGGCCGGACAGCGCCACGCCGACATCATGAACTGGTTCGCCCCGCTGGCCCCGCTGTTCGAGGCGCTGGCCCTCGTGCTGCGCCTGCTGCGCGACTCCGGCAGTCCCGTCAAAATGATTGCCACGTCGGGCAGCTACCAGCAGATGCTGCAGGGGAAGGTCTACCAGATGCTGCGCCTGTCGGTGGACGAGTCCCTCGGCGCGATCCCCGAGATCTCGGCCAACAAGTACATGTTGTGGGTACGCTTCACCACGCAGGGCGGCGACCTGAAGCCGAAGCCGCTGGAAGAAGACATCCCGTTCGAGCTCACGCTCTGCAATTTCTGATCACGATTTTTAGAAGCACATCATGACCGTCGTATCCTGCCCCACCTGCGGCAAGAAAATCGAATGGACGCCGCAAAACAAGTACCGTCCCTTCTGTTCCGAACGCTGCAAGCAAATCGACCTGGGTGCCTGGGCCGAAGAGAAATACACCATCCCCGGCGCACCGCCGGGCGACGCCGACGAGGATTCCGTCTCGAAGGAATAACCGTTCATCCAGGAGGGGTTGCATGCCGTTCGTCACGCTGACCGTCCGCAAGCCCAAGACTGCCGAATTCAAGGACAAGGTGTTTGCCGCCGTCCACGCCGCGCTCGTCGCGACCGGCGTGCCCGACACGGATAAATTCCAGCGCGTGCTGGAACTCGACGCCGCCGACTTCCGCTTCGACAGCCACTACCCCGATGTCCAGACGATGCGCACGGACGACTTCGTGCTGATCGAGATCCTGTGGTCGGTCGGGCGCAGCGTGAAGGTCAAGAAGAAGCTGCTGGCCGAGCTGATGGACCACCTGCGCGCCAGCGGCTTCGATCCGGAAAACGTGATGGTCGTGTTCAAGGAAACCAGCTGGGAAAACTGGTCGTTCGCGGGCGGGCGTATCCTGCATACATGACCGCCGCCGCGCTGGCGCTGGCCGCGATCCGTTTTTATCAACGCCGGATTTCACCGCACAAGGGGTTTTCGTGTGCGCTGCGCGTTGCCACGGGCGGGGCCAGCTGCTCGGCGTATGGGTATGCCGTCATCGCGCGCTTCGGGCTCGCGCGCGGGCTCGGGCTGTTGCAGCGGCGTCTTGAATTATGTGGGCACGTGCACGGGCGTGTGCGTGCGTCGGCGCCGCTGCATCCACGGTTGAAGTATCAGCGCGGCTTTTGCGACGTGCCTGCGTGCGACGGGCCGTGTGACCTGCCCTGCGACGGGCACGGCGGCTGTCTATCCGCCGATACCGCGTTCGACATGGCCAGCTGCGGGTGCGACTTGTGCGAATGGTGGCCGTCGCGTATGCGTGGTGGGCGGGCGCGTACCACCGAGGACCTGGATGCGACGGCGGAGCGCACGAGGCGGCGGGAAGCACGGATCAGGGAGGAACGCGGCACTGACGGTGCGTCCGCTCGTCCACGTCATTGATTGGCGTTCTGCGGCAAGCCTGGCGGCTGCAAGTGATGAGGCTACAACGTAAAGTTCAGGGGCCTTCAATCGCCCCAACGTCAAAGCCGTCATAGCTCAAGACTCCAAACTGCGCTGCAATGTCATATAGCAGTTGATTACGCTTGTGCAGCGATTCGGGCGAGTGGATTTCGATACGATCCAGGCGCAGATAAAAAACAGGGTTTTCGTCGGACTCATCCGGATCGAGCGTTCCGACAAACTCGTAATCCGCAAACCTCAAGTGCTCTGCAATCGGAAGAAGTTTTGCACGATCTCCATCTACAAAAAAGTAGGACCATCGGCATTCCTCGTCGATCTTCCAGGTAGAACGCCCAGCCTCGTACGTGCGCCGGGTTTCAGTAAAAAAATCTTCAAGCTGGGCAAGTGTAATCATAATCCTTTGAATAATTCTAAACTGCTGACCTCATTCGCTTTCATAAATGCTGTCCGAGCAGTTTGGTTGTACGCCATACCCAAGGTACATGTAAAGGTGGCTAACCTTTTTTGAACCGTTGAATGCGAACAAATTTACACCTTCGTGGCTCAAACACGTTCGTATTGATAACTTGGTCCCACGTGACTGAACGAGAAGCTCGCTGCCCTCATTGTTAATGACGAGGGAAGTGCCGATTACTGCAATCCCAATAAAAGGTTCCTGTACCTGTTGTGGCGGGTCAATCGACAGGCGATATGCTTTTATCTCCTTTCCGCCCAATTCATCCGAAACCCAGTCCTCGGTTTTGACTGGGCGAGATGACGCCAATCGGGCCAATGCGCAACATTTCGCTTCGTCGATTTTGCCGGCATATTGAACTCGAATTTCCTCGCCCTTGACTGGCTCATGGGTTGTGAACAGAAGAGCTGAACCGTCGGAGCGTATGTGTACGAGGCCTTCGACGGGTTGCGCGTCACAGGCGCACGCGGCGACGATTGTTCCGATTGCAATTGTGAGCTTTTTGCCTGTGTGCATTGCGGAGATTTCCCGTCGTATTGGCTTCAATATGTGCATTGAGGTTGTCCAGTTGTGGGCCAGAAAGAGTCCTACCTGGAGTTGCGTCTCGTACAGTTGGCCCGGGAGGGGACAGGTTTGCGAGGGGTATTACGGTCGTCACGAAGGCTGTTCTGGGGGAGTGTGAATCGACGAAGCTGTCTTCCATCGCTGATGCGGCGCATCTCGAACTCAACTGGAGTAGGACCATGGGGAAACGAGGACTGAAACACGACTTCTTTGCCCCCCGTGGTAAAACACCACTTGAAGACCATCCCGAAGTCGCTTCTGAAGCGTTGAAGGTGATTGGAGGTATCCATCACCATCAGATACAGTGGCTGGGAGTACGAAGCGCCATGATTGGGAAACAAGGCCAGCCAGCCTGCATGCCGTCGATCGCTTGCGACCGCCGGTGCCTCGAAGGCATCTTGATCCTCCAGCATAGGCGCAGCGGTCTGGCTGCCGTCAGCTCGATGCAGCCAAAGGAGCTCACCGTCCCGGTCAAGTACTGCCTGGGTGAAGCCGTTTTCCTGAGCAGACGCACCGACACAGGGCAATATTAAAAAGGCTAGCAGAAGTCGCTTCATAGCCTCTCGCTCAAAGAATGGCAGCAGAGCCAACCATAATCATTCTCCTAACACGTTGATAATCGGACGGAACTCGACATATTTTAGATATTCGGCCTCACAACCCTGATCGATTCAATCATCTTCAAAAATCGATCGCTTGTCTCTTTATTGACCGCATTTGCAAAATAATGGATTCGCGAATATGGCGAATGCTTCGAACCACGATATGAAAGTCCAGAGAATACCAACATTCCTTCCATAGCACCATCACGCTGCCGGTAGTTGTAAGTAGTCTTTCTCATCCCTTCACCTTCCGACTCCGACGGGGACTCTTTCCAATCGTAGGCAGGAAAATGTGGGGCATTCCCAAAGTAAATACTTAATTTATCATCAGGATGTTCTTTATTGACGACTTCAACCAACTCGAAGTCAGCCATTTTCGGAGTTACATCCACTAAAACATAATCAGACAACAATTGAATAGAGTAATGATTTATTTCCTCCATAGAAAATTCTTCGCACCGGGCCGCGTCCATAATTGCCCCAGAAATCAATACGAAGATGAGATATCTAAAAAAATTATTCATAATCCAGTCTCAATGAAATTTCAGCGCCAACTCGATAGTAGATCGGGCCATCTCCGGACTTGCCAGTCCCCATAATACCCCTTCCATATTCACTCAGCACTGGCCAAATGGGAAATTAGTCCAACGGCAAGGTTCATCAGCGGGCAGGCGGCGAAGCGTGCCGTCCGTCCGCTCGAACGGATTGTTAGCGACCGGCAGAGATTTCACCTTGAGTACCGCTTGACCAAGTCTTCAGCGGCCGCCTCATATGATTTCTTCTTCAACAGTGCAACTTGCCCTTGGTCAGATGATTCACGGCTAAAGCGAGCACTTGTGGCCATGTCCTGGAACGGCTCCGGCGAAAACATATCCCACTGTCCCGTCTTGACATCGACGACAGCTACTTTCAGACGAACTCGCATTTCCTGGGATTCGTCTCGAATGGCACCGCCAACAAACGGTACCCAGGAGACTGCTTTCGATCCCAGTCCTTTCTGAGCTGTTTCCAGTAGACCCCAATAAACGACGATTTTTTCAAAACCGCCCTTTGCGGCGGCAAGGCGGAGAGGCATTGAATAATTGGTAGAGCCTTGTGATGCCGGGACACCTGAAAAAACTGAAATGTTATAGTACTTTTCGAGAGCTTTAACCATTGGCTCATCAGGAATCAACGCGCCGGACTGAACCAGCATGATTGCTGAACCCTTGGATAGCCTGAGTACCTGTTTCTGTTCGAACGCCTTGGCGATCTCTTCTGTCGTGACCTTTGCCTGTGGGTCGATTCCCAATACTTCAAACTCACTTAACTCGCCTTTGTACAAGGGATTAGTGGACGTTCTGGTGCCATAATAGGACTCACTCGGATAACCTGAGTCAGAAATAGACCGAGTGGCACAACCAACGAGCAAATACGCGAGCAGCGCAAGGCAGGTTACTGGTTTCAAACGCATTTGTGAACTCCAAAATAGGTGAGACGAAGGCGCTAACTGGTACTTATCCAGAAACTAAACACTTCTGCACTTCTCTCTGGCGTTTTGGTGGACTGCGTCATGTCCTTCGTAAGAATCGAGGACTGTCACAATCGCCATGAGGAAGCGGCGGGCAGTGGAGAATAATAAGGATCCGGCGCGCTGATTGTCAAACGACCAACCTCTGCGTACACTGCTGACGGAGTTTCCCGAAAATTAACAAGGAGCCATCCGTGGGCATTGCTGCTTTTTTCACTTCGATTCCACAGCAGAGATTCGAACAATTGCTGGAAGACCCTGACAAGGTAGAGGCACTGCTGTATCCGGACGACTACAGCGAACCGCCGAATTCCATGGACCTGGACAAGGCCTGGCATGGCCTCCATTACCTGCTGACGGGTGACGCCGAGGACGGCGCGCCGCCGTTGTCGTTGGCGATTCTCGGCGGCACCGAGATCGGCCCGGAACTCGATTATGGACCGGCACGCTACCTGACTGCCGATGAAGTCACGGCCGTCGCGCAATCGCTCGCGGCGCTCACCCCTGAGACTCTGGCACAGCGGTTCAATCCGCAAGACATGCAAGAGAAGGACATTTATCCCGCAATCTGGGATCGGGGAGACGAAGAGCTGGAGTACTTGCAGATGTTCTTCCCGACGCTGCAGCAGTTTTACGCGGATGCGGCCGCACGTGGCGACGTGGTGATCCACTGGCTGGCGTGACGTGCCGACACAGGCCGGGTCAGTCTCAAGGATGACTTGGCTTCATGGCTGATCGATCACATTTGCAGGCGAGCTGACGTCGGAACGCGCGCCGACGATGGGCCACCCATCGCCGGATTGGTGGAGCGTATATTGACCAATCAGGCAGGCTGGTCCCGCCCCGCATACCGCACCTGATCCAGCCACTCCAGCAACGGAATCGTGGCCGGCAGCAGCGGACTGACCGCATACGCCCCCTGCCACGCAAACGCCTGCCCTTCCAGGCCCTGCGGCTCGCCTTCCCACTCGCGGCTGATGTAGAAATAGAGCCGCACGTGCGCATGCTCGTACACGTGCTCGACGCAGCACCAGGGCTCGGCCGAGATGACCTTCACGCCCAGCTCCTCGACGAACTCGCGCTGCAGCGCGTGGAAGATGTCCTCGCCCGGCTCGACCTTCCCACCCGGGAATTCCCAGTAACCGGCGTACGGCTTGCCTTCCGGACGCTGGCCGAGCAGCACGTCGCCGTTCGGGCGCATCAGCACGCCCACGGCCACATCGACAGGCTTTTTAGACATCGACCTGTTCCTGTGCCGGCGCAGACGCCGGCGGCAGCTTGCCCGCGTAGTCCTTGGCGAACTGCCACGCGACGCGGCCCGAGCGCGAGCCGCGGCCCAGTGCCCAGCGCAGCGCGTCGCCGCGCGCGGCCGCGATCTGCTCCGGCGTGCAGCCGAAGCTGTGCAGCCAGTGGCCGACGATGTCCAGGTAGTCGTCCTGCCGGAACGGATAGAACGACAGCCACAGGCCGAAGCGTTCGGACAGCGAGATCTTTTCCTCGACCGTCTCGGCCGGGTGCAGGTCGTCGTCGGCCACGTGCTTGTAGCCCTCGTTGTCCGAGAATTTTTCCGGCATCAGGTGGCGGCGGTTCGACGTCGCGTAGATCAGCACATTGTCCGACTGTCCCGCGATGCTGCCGTCCAGCGCCACCTTCAGCGCCTTGTAGCCCGCTTCGCCCTCTTCGAAACTGAGGTCGTCGCAGAAGATCACGAAGCGCTCCGGGCGGCCGGCGACGAGGTCGACGATGTCCGACAGGTCGGCCAGGTCGGCCTTGTCCACTTCGATCAGGCGCAGGCCCTGCGGCGCGAACTGGTTCAGGCAGGCCTTGATCAGCGACGATTTACCCGTGCCGCGCGCCCCCGTCAGCAGCACGTTGTTGGCCGGGCGCCTGGTCACGAACTGGCGCGTGTTCTGCTCGATCTGCTCCTTCTGCTGGCCGATGTGCTGCAGGTCGTCCAGGCGGATGTGCGACGCGTGCATCACCGGTTGCAGGTATTTGACGTGGCCCGCGCCCGGGCGGCGGCGCCAGCGATAGGCGTAGCCGTGGCGGAAATCCGGATCGCGCGGCGCGGCGGGCGGCAGCAGGGCCTCCACGCGCGCCAGCAGCGCTTCGGCGCGGTGCAGGAAGTTTTCCAGCTGGTTCATGGATGCTTCAGGAACGGTAGTCGGCGTTGATCGAGACGTAGTCATGCGACAGGTCGCAGGTCCACACCGTGGCGTCGGCCGCGCCGCGCGCGAGCACGACGCGCACGAGGATCTCGGCCTTCTTCATCACGCGCTGGCCATCCTCTTCCTTGTAGTCCGGATTGCGGCCGCCGGCCTTGGCGACGAGGACGTCGTCCAGGTACAGGTCCAGCTTCGCGGTGTCGAGGTCGTCCACGCCCGCGTAGCCGATGGCGGCCAGGATGCGGCCCAGGTTCGGGTCGGACGCGAAGAACGCGGTCTTCACGAGCGGCGAGTGGGCGATGGCGTAGGCGATCTTGCGGCACTCGTCCATGTCGCGGCCCTGCTCCACCGTGATGGTGATGAACTTGGTGGCGCCTTCGCCGTCGCGGATGATCTGCTGCGCCAGGTGGCGCGAGATACCGGTGACGGCGCAGCGCAGCGCGGCGTAGTCCGGGCTGTCGGTCGAGTCGACGACGAGCGAACCCGCGCCCGTGGCGACGAGGATGAACGAGTCGTTGGTCGACGTGTCGCCGTCGATGGTGATGCTGTTGAACGAGCGGTCGGCCGCGTACTTCACGAGTTCGTCCAGCACGGGTTGCGCGACCTTCGCGTCGAACGCCAGGTAGCCCAGCATCGTCGCCATGTTCGGCTTGATCATGCCGGCGCCCTTGCTGATGCCGGTCATCGTGACGGCGTGCCCGCCGATCGTGGTCGTCAGCGACGCCGCTTTCGGCTGGGTGTCCGTCGTCATGATGGCCTCAGCGGCGTTGAACCAGTTGTCGGCCTTCAGGTTGGCGATGGCGGCCGGCAGGCCCGCGACGATCTTTTGCACCGGTAGCGGTTCCAGGATCACGCCGGTGGAGAACGGCAGCACCTGCTGCGCGTCGAGGCCCAGCAGGCGCGCCACTTCGGTACACGTCGCCTGCGCGTTCTGCAGGCCCGGCTCGCCCGTGCCCGCGTTCGCGTTACCCGTGTTCACGACGAGGGCGCGGATCGGCTTGCCGCCGGCCTTCACTGCCTCAAGATTCGCCTTGCTCACCTGGACCGGCGCCGCGCAGAAGCGGTTCTTCGTGAACACACCGGCGACGGTCGCGCCTTCGGCGAGCTTCATCACGAGCACATCCTTGCGGTTCGGCTTCTTGATGCCGGCTTCGGCGTAACCGAGTTCGATGCCGGCGACGGGTTTCAGTTCGGCGGCGACGGGCAGGGGGGAATTGACGGCCATGGCGTTCTCTAATGTTCTCGATGAAAAGATGGAAAGAAGGTCCGGTATTGTAACGCCTCATCGGCGCGTGCACCGGTGGGCTGCCGGTGTTAATACATGCTTAAGTTCGCCAATTGATAATCGGAAACATCACGGCCACCTCGCAAAACCGTCGCGAACAGCAGTGCAACGCGCAGCAGGTTTTGCGACGTGCCCTACCCGGCGAGGCCGCTTTGGTAAGATGATCCATCCATTGGAGAACCCATGACCGACAACCAACGCGATGTCCTGAGCGCCTGCTTCTCTCTGGCGATCGTCCTGTTCGCCCTGTTCGTGACGCAGCGCTTCATCCTGCCGCTGCTGTGGGCGGCGATCCTGTGCATCGCCACGTGGCCGCTGTACCTGCGCGTGCGCACGGCATTGAAGGGACGCACGATCCTCGCCGCGGCCCTCGTCACCATCGCGGTCGCCATCGTCTTCATCATCCCGCTCGCGCTGGGCATCACGCAGGCCGCGCGCCAGGCGCCGGCGCTGGCCCAGCTGGTCGCCACCGCCAACACGCAAGGCCTCGCGGCGCCGGAATGGCTGCACCGCATTCCCTTCGCCGGCGACGCCATCTATAACTGGTGGCTCGCCACGCTCGGCCAGCCGCACGGCCTCGCGCACCTGCTGCAGGACGGCTCCGTCGGTCGCATGCAGACCGCGAGCGAAGTGCTCAAGAGGGTCGGCAGCGGCGTCATGCACCGCCTCGTCGACATGCTGTTCGCCTTCCTGTGCCTGTTCTTCTTCTACAAGGACGGCGCCGC
>Ga0105241_10003816_pt1 | contig 11170 bp, 12 predicted proteins | sample KBSC64metaG_FD_80422 | JGI IMG/M metagenome (GOLD analysis project Ga0105241, IMG submission 80422) | Corn rhizosphere microbial communities from Kellogg Biological Station, Michigan, USA - KBS C6-4 metaG | ecosystem: Host-associated > Plants > Roots > Rhizosphere > Soil | place: Michigan, USA...
ACCTTGCGCAGTCGGATTCGTCGTCAGTCCGCCGGAGCGTCGAAACAAAGAGAAGCCTGGAACCTGCCGGAGTACGTCGTCAATCGTGAGCGCGCCCGCAGTAGCGATCTCGTGTGGGCCCACATTGAATTGACTGCTGGACGTCGCTGGAACGCGCTCCTCGTAAGTTTTGGGCGCGCTGACGACGACGCGCTCGTTTATGACTGCGGGATAGAGTTGTATGCGCCGGGTATATTTCTCAGCCGCGACTTTTATCTTGACGGTACTGAAACCCGGGCTACTGATCGAGAGTGTTCCGTACGGTCGCGCACTAAACACTGTAAAATCTCCAGCGAGATCAGTTACTGTGCGAATCATCTTTCCATCCGATTCAAACTCGACCGACGCTCGCTGGATTGGCTCGCCGTTCGGATCAGTAACATTACCGTGGATTGGCGCCGATTGCTCCTGGGCCGAAACACTGCCAACAATTAACCAGCACAAAACAAAAGCAAAGTAGAGCCAGTTACGCCCTGGCCGTTTTTTTCTCATACACCGGAGTGTCGATAATGTTCTGTTTCTCACTACTGCGATCAATGCACCCTCAAGTGAAGCAACGATAATACCCGCACCTCTGCCAACGGGACCAACCGCGATCGAATTGCACGACGTTTGTATGTAGCTCGTCCGGTTTTACACATAACGAACCGGGGCGGGGAAGTGAAGAATAATCTGTCAGTCGGTTTCCGCGGCGCGGCGATCGTTGCTTGTGGAATTTTACTCGCCGCTGCCTGCACCCGAAACAACAACTCTCAACCTCAACCAAGCGCACCTAACCAGGTCCTTACCGCGCCCACCGGCGCGACTATCGCCGTCGAACAGGAAGACGGGCAGTGGACGATGCCCGCCAAAAACTACGCCAGCACGCGCTTCAGTGGTCTTCAGGACATCAACACCGGCAACGTCGCCGCACTAAAACTCGCGTGGTCCTTCTCGACAGGCATCGTGCGTGGTCACGAAGCCGCACCAATCATCGCGAACAACATGATGTACATCATCACGCCGTATCCGAATGTCGTGTACGCGATCGATCTGACGCAGCCCGGCGGCCCAGTCAAATGGAAATACGAATCGAATCCGGCGTCCTCGTCTCAGGGGGTTGCGTGCTGTGATGTCGTCAATCGTGGCGGCGTGTATTCGGACGGAAAGATCTTTTTCAACACGCTCGATAACAACACCATCGCACTCGACGCCAACACGGGAAAAGAGATCTGGAAGACAAAGGTCGGCGACATCAATCTCGGCGAGTCGATGACGATGGCGCCGCTCGTCGTGAAAGGAAAAGTGCTGGTTGGTAACAGTGGTGGTGAGTTTGGCGTGCGTGGCTGGCTCACGGCGCTGAATGCGGCCGACGGAACGATCGCGTGGCGCGCTTATCACACCGGACCTGATGCAGACGTTTTGATCGGTCCGAACTTTCATCCCTTTTATCCGCAGGACCGCGGCAAGGATCTCGGCGTCACGAGCTGGCCTGCTGATGCGTGGAAGATTGGTGGCGGCACGATGTGGGGTTGGATCTCTTACGACCCTGAACAGAACCTGATCTTTTACGGTACGGCGAATCCTGGTCCGTGGAATCCCGATCAGCGGCCGGGTGATAACAAGTGGACGTGTGGCATTTTTGCGCGTGACGTCGATACTGGTGAGGCACGCTGGTTTTATCAATTCACGCCACACGATCTGCACGACTACGACAGCATCAACGAACAGATCCTGATGGACATGCCGGTTAATGGCCAGACGCGTAAAGTTCTCGTGCGGCCTGAGCGCAACGGTTATTTCTACGTGATGGACCGCACTAACGGTCAGGTCCTTTCCGCAAATCCATTCGGATATATCACTTCTTCGAAAGGCGTCGATCTCAGTAGTGGAAAATTAATCGAGAACGAAGAGAAGAAGCCTGAGGTCGGCAAGGTCGTGCGCGAGATCTGTCCCGCGGCGCCGGGCGCGAAAGACTGGCAGCCGTCTGCGTTCTCGCCGCGCACGGGGCTCGTCTATATCCCGCACCAGAATCTTTGCATGGACGCGGAGGGACTGGAAGCGAACTACATCGCAGGGACGCCGTACGTCGGCATGAACGTGCGCATGTATGCAGGGCCGGGCGGAAATCGTGGTGAGTTTCTGGCGTGGGATCCGGTGAAGAACCAGAAGGTGTGGGCTGTTAGCGAGAATTTCCCGGTGTGGAGTGGAGCGGTTGTGACGGCGGGCGACGTGGTTTTTTACGGAACGATGGATGGATGGTTCAAAGCGCTTGATGCGAAGAGTGGAGCGTTGTTGTGGCAGTTCAAGTGTGGCTCGGGAATCATCGGGCAGCCGGTGTCGTACCGCGGGCCGGATGGGAAGCAGTACATAGCGATACTGGCGGGCGTTGGTGGATGGTCCGGCGCGATCGTGGCGGGCGGCTTGGATCCGCGTGATCAGACTGCCGCGCTCGGGTTTGTGGGCGCGATGGCTGATCTACCGGATTACACGACGAGGGGAGGCATGCTTTATGTGTTCGCGCTTCCTTAACTCAAGAAAAAATTTCTCCCGCAACGGCGTAACGGCGCAATGCTTCCGTCTTCCGCTGCGCCTTTGCGTCGCTGCGGGAGCAATGCTTTTTCTGTTTGGTTGTACGAGTAAAAAGGATTCCACCATTCCCGTTGCCGCAGCGCAAACGATCCCGCGGCCTGCCGGTGTCCTACGTGTCTGAGCCGATCCGAATAATCTTCCGTTCTCGAATCAGCGGCTCGAAGGTTTTGAAAATAAGATCGCGGAGCTCTTGGCCCAGGATCTCGGCGAGCGCGTCGAATACACATGGTGGGCGCAGCGTCGCGGGTTCTTCCGCAACACTCTCAAGGCCGGTATGTGCGACGTCGTGATCGGTGTGCCTTCCGGGTTCGAGATGGCGTTGACTACGAAGCCATACTATCGGTCCACCTACGTCTTCCTTTCTCGCAAGGATCGTCATGTTGAGGTGAAGTCGTTTGACGATCCCGTGCTCAAGAAGCTCCGCATCGGCGTGCAGATCATCGGCGACGATCAGAGCAACGCGCCGCCTGCGCACGCACTCACGCGCCGCAACATCGTCGATAACGTCAAAGGCTTCACGCTCTACGGCGACTACAGCCAACCGGATCCGCCGGCCCGCATCGTCGATGCAGTCGAGAAGGGTGACATCGATCTCGCGATCGTGTGGGGACCGCTGGCGGGTTACTTTGCGAAACAGTCGCGTGTGCCAATGGAAGTGGTTCCAGTCTCGCCGCAGATTGATCAGCCGTTCCTGCCGTTTGTGTTCGATATCTCGATGGGTGTGCGAAGAGGGGATCAGGAGCTGAGGGACGAGCTTGATCAGTTTTTAGAAAAGCGGCGGCCGGAGATTGAGCAGATCTTGAAGGACTACAGAGTACCAGTGGTCGAAGGAGGTAGCGGTGTTTAAGACGATTTCTCGCGCAGCGGCGCAAAGGCGCTACGAAAAACCGGCAGGCGCTGCATCATTGCGCCGCTGCGTGAGTATTTTTCTGTGTCTTCTATGTCTGTCTGCTTGTAAACGTGAACAGCGACAGTTCTCGACCCCGCCAGCAACTTTCAAATCTTACGACGTCACGATGAGCGACATTCGTCCGGGTGTCGGTGGCTTGCCGATGCCGGTGCAGAATCCCGCGGATCAGCATGCCTTCGACGCCAACGAAGGCAAGCGACTCTATTCGCAATACAACTGTAGCGGCTGTCACTTCAATGGCGGTGGTGGTATTGGCCCACCGTTGATGGACGCGAAATGGATTTACGGCGACAGACCGGAAAACATCTACTCGACGATCGTTGAAGGCCGCCCGAACGGCATGCCTTCGTTTCGTCAAAAGATTCCCGACAACCAGGTGCAGCAGCTCGTCGCGTACGTCCGCGCTATGAGTGGGCAGTTGCGCAAAGACGTCGCGCCGACACGCAACGACACGATGAACGCGCGCCGCTCGGAACAACGGACCGAAAGGAAGACGCCGCTGCAAACAACTGAGCCGCCGCAATGATGGGAAGGATTAGCACAACTGCTCGACTGATCGCGACGCTCGTCCTGGCGTTGTGCTTCGCGGCGTGCGGCGGGATACAGAACGCGATCAACCCTGCTGGTCCAAACGCTGAGAACATCAGCAGGCTCTGGTGGTTGATGTTCTACGTCTGCTCGATCGTGTTTGTGCTCGTGATGATTGCGTTGTTGTTGGCGTTACGAAAGCGAACCGTCGAAGCTGCGGACAGAGTGCCGGTGCTCGAGCCGCCAGAGGAATCAGAACGCCGCCGCCGCAACGTCGTGATCAGTCTCACGACGATCACCGTGATCGTTCTGTTTGTGTTTTTGATTGCCAGTTACTCATCGGGGCGATCGCTCCGCTTGAACGATCCCACCAAGAACGGCTTGTCGATTGATCTGACCGGACATCAATGGTGGTGGGAAGTTCGTTATAACGACGTCGACGCGAGCAACATCTTCACGACAGCCAACGAGATTCACATTCCAGTGGGCGTGCCGGTGATGTTCAGCTTGCGCGGGGCTGATGTGATTCACAGTTTCTGGGTGCCGAATCTCGCCGGCAAAAAAGATCTCATTCCGGGAAAGATCAACACCATCTGGTTACAAGCAGACAAGCCCGGCGTCTATCGCGGGCAGTGCGCCGAGTACTGCGGCCTTCAGCACGCGAAGATGGCGCTGTGGGTGGTCGCCGAGCCGCAGGAGCAGTTCAATGCGTGGCGACAAAATCAGACGCAGCAGGCTGTGTCGGCAACGAGTGATGCGCAGAAGCGTGGGCAGCAGGTCTTCTTTTCAACGACGTGCGTGATGTGCCACGCGATCAACGGCACACCGGCAGGTTCGAACGTTGGACCAAACCTGACGCACGTCGGTAGTCGCCACATGATCGGGGCGGCGACGCTCGTGAACACGCGCGAGCATCTGGCGCAATGGATCAAGGATCCGCAGACGTTCAAGCCGGGGAACCGGATGCCGCAAAACAATTTGTCAGACGCTGATTTACAGGCGTTGGTTGAGTACTTGCAGAGTTTGCAATGAGCCACGAACAGGAACAAAGAAATATTAGCCACAAAAAGGCACAAAAAGCGCAAAAAGAGGCGCACGCTGATCAGGGGCTAAGTACAACGATCAGTGACGAAGAGCTTGCTGAGGCGATGCGGCAGGAGCGCGAGGAGCTTGAGAAGACGTGGGCGCGTCCCGGCGGTGTGTGGGGATGGTTTACTGACACCGATCATAAAGCCATCGCGAAGCGCTATATCGTGACTGCATTCGTGTTCTTTCTGCTCGGCGGTATCGAAGCGGCGCTGATGCGGATTCAGCTCGCGTTCCCGGAAAACCATTTCCTCAATCCCGATCGTTATAACCAGATCTTTACTACACACGGCACGACAATGATGTTCCTGTTCGCTGTGCCAATCATGACCGCGTTCGGAATCTACTTCGTGCCGCTGATGATCGGCGCGCGCGACGTGGCGTTTCCACGACTCAATGTTTACGGCTATTTCGTCTATTTGATCGGTGGTCTGCTGCTGTACACAGCTTTTTTCATGAATACCGGACCAGACGCGGGCTGGTTTGCTTACGTACCTCTCTCCGGCCCTGCATATTCACCAGGAAAACGCGTCGACATCTGGGCGCAGATGATCACGTTTACTGAGATCTCCGCGCTCGTCGGTGCAGTTATCGTCATCGGCACCGCGTTCAAAATGCGCGCGCCCGGCATGTCGCTCAACCGCATACCTTTGTTTGTGTGGGCGCAGGTCGTGACGGCGTTCATGATCATCTTCGCGATGCCCGCGGTGATGCTCGCGAGCAGCTTTCTCGCCAGCGATCGACTCATCGACACGCATTTCTTCAATCCGGCGGAAGGTGGCGATGCGATTCTGTATCAACACCTGTTCTGGTTCTTCGGACATCCGGAGGTCTACATCATCTTCATTCCCGCGCTCGGGTTCATCTCGCCGATCATCGTCACGTTTGCTCGGCGAAAGATATTTGGTTACGTCGCGCTCGTCCTGTCGTTGATCTCGACGGGTTTTATCGGATTCGGCCTGTGGGTACACCACATGTTCGCGACGCCGATACCGCAGATGGGCCAGAGCTTTTTCACTGCCGCCAGCATGATGATCGCGATTCCGAGCGGCGTGCAGATCTTTTGCTGGATCGCGACACTCTGGGGCAGCAGGCTCAACATCAAGACGCCGCTGCTTTTCGTGCTCGGGTTCTTCGCGATCTTCGTTCTCGGTGGCCTAACCGGTTTGATGCTGGCGTCGGTGCCGCTCGACTTGCAGATCCACGACACGTTCTTCGTCGTCGCGCATCTTCATTACGTGTTGATTGGCGGCTCGGTGTTTCCGCTCTTCGGCGCGTTTTATTACTGGTTTCCGAAGTGGACCGGCCGCATGTTGAGCGAGCGCGCTGGGCATTTGAACTTCTGGCTGATGTTCATCGGCTTCAACCTCGTCTTCTTTCCGATGCATCAGCTCGGGCTCAACGGCATGCCGCGACGCGTTTACACGTACCTGCCCGAGACTGGCTGGGGGACGCTGAATCTGATCGCGTCGATCGGCGCGTTTGTGCTCGCGTCGGGCGTGCTGGTGTTCATCGTGAACGCGGTTTGGGCGCTGCGGGCAGGTATTGTTGCGGGCGATAACCCGTGGGGTGCGGATTCGCTCGAGTGGAGCATCCCCTCGCCGCCGCCGAATTACAACTTCCACAACATTCCGGTGGTTCAGGGTCGCTATCCGATCTGGCAGGCGACTGCGGACGCGCCGATCGTTCGTGGTCTGAATACTAAAAAACGCGAGACACTCGTCACGAGTGTCATGGACGCGCAGCCCGAGCTGCGGTTCGACATTCCTGGTCCATCGATCTGGCCGTTGATGGTTGCGCTTGCGACGGCCGTGACGTTCATAGTTGGCATATTCACGCCGTGGGCGTTTTTATTTGGCGCGATACTCGCAGGAATCACGCTCACCTGCTGGTTCTTCGCCGATCCGAATTATGAGAACAAACAAGCGCGAGAGACTGGTCAGAAATCGGAGCACGTTGCGCCGCGCGCGGAGTTGCAGCCGAAAGAAGTATGAGCACGAGAGCCGTCATCGATATTTCCGGACTGCCGCACCATGAGTTCGACACGTACGACCCGGTGTGGTGGGGAAACAATTTGCTGTTGGCGATCGAGACGTCGATGTTTGCGATCCTGATCGCGACGTATTTCTACCTGCGACAGAATTTTGCGCTCTGGCCGCCGCCCGTTGCCCAGCTCACGGCGACGCTCGATCCGCTGCCGCAACTTGCTTACGGCACATTGAACACGCTGCTGCTGGTGCTGAGTTGTGGGCCGATGATTTTGACTGACAAGGGGGCGCGACAGGGAAACAGAGGCGTGTGTCAGATCGGGCTCGTCATCTGTGTGCTGTGTGGATTAGGGGCGATCGTGTTGCGGAGTTTTGAGTTCTCGGCAGTTTACTTTCGCTGGGACAGCAATGCGTACGGCTCGGTCGTGTGGTTCATGCTCGGCATGCACATGATGCATTTGCTGGTGCTGACGACTGAATCCGCGTTGCTCGCGATCTGGATCTTCACGCGCGAGTTTGACATGAAACACCGCGTGGATATCGTGACGGTCGCAGTTTATTGGTACTGGGTGACGGCGATTTGGGTTTTGCTGTACGCGATCATTTATTTCGTACCGCGACTTGGTTGAGATGAACGAGGAAGAGGCAACAACTCCAAGAGGATTATGGCTGCTGGTGATAGTTGGGCCGGCCCTCGCGGCCATCGAGCAGCAGGCCAACTTTGTTCTCGTGCGGCAAGCGTGCTCGATGCAGCGCAACCTTGCGTTATATGCGGTGGTTATCGTTGCGATGTTGTTGACGATTGTGACGGCGCTGATTGGCGTTTCGATCTGGAGACGAACGGGTACTGACTGGCCGACGGAAGCCGGTGATCTCGCGAACCGGATCAGGTTTATCAGCGTGCTGGGGATACTGAGCAGTGCGATGTCGTTTCTCGTGATCGTGGCGCAGGGGATTGCCACGATAAATTTTGATCCGTGTCAGTTATGAGGAGTTTTCACGCAAAGGCGCAGCGGCGCAACGGAAAACCGCGACGTAACGGGGCCTTTGCGCCGTTGCGCCGCTGCGTGAGTCCAATTCTCATCTTTCACGGAAGCCAACCACACAACTGGCACGACCTCGCGCGCGCGTGGAGCTTCGAGCCTCTCGTCGTGGTTTCGCTCGTTCTGACGGCGGTCATATTCATCATCGGCCTATATCGCCTCAAACGACGCTCGATCCGCACGTGGGAAGCGCTCTGTTTCGCCGGCGGCTGGCTCGCTCTTTTCATCGCGCTCGTCTCGCCTGTACACGCGTGGGGACGCGTCCTTTTCTCGGCGCATATGTCGCAGCACGAAATTCTCATGCTCGTCGCCGCGCCGCTGCTCGTTCTCGGACGACCACTGATCGCTTTCCTCTGGGCGCTGCCTTTGAACTGGTCGCGTGGTCTCGGCAATATCAGCAAAATCGCCTGGATCAATCGCACATGGCGAACGCTCACGATTCCACTCGTCGCCTGGCTGGTCCACGCAGTCGCGTTGTGGACGTGGCACATCCCTGCGCTTTTTGGAGCAACGCTGTATAGCGACACGATCCACACGCTGCAACATCTCTCGTTCCTGCTCTCGGCGCTGCTCTTCTGGTGGGCGCTCATTCATGGACCACAGGGCGCGATGGGTTACGGCGCCGCCGTGCTCTATCTCTTCACGACCTCGGTTCACAGTGGCGCGCTCGGCGCACTTCTTACTGTCGCGGGATCAGTTTGGTATCCGTCATACGCCCCTCTAACAGCGTCGTGGGGACTGACGCCGCTCGAGGATCAGCAACTCGGCGGACTGATCATGTGGATCCCTGCAAGTCTGGTTTACGTGATCGCCGGCCTGGCGCTCTTTGCCGGCTGGCTTCGTGAAGCCGACTTGCGCGCAACGCGGCGAGAACGCCTGGAGCTGGCTCCATGAAAAAGATAATGGAGATCGCGCTCGGGATCGTGACGAGTGTTGGCGGCTTTCTCGAGATCGGATCGATTGCAACAGCCGCGCAAGCCGGCGCTGATTTCTCGTTTCAACTCATCTGGGCGATTGTACTCGGCGGTCTCTGCATCATTTTTCTCGTCGAGCAGGCCGGACGGTTCTCAGCAGTCAGCGGGCGCACGATTCCCGACGCGATTCGCGAGCGTTTTGGCTTCAACTACTTTGCGTTTCTCTACATCGTGCTGGCGCTCGTGAGTCTCCTCGTCCTCGCGGCGGAAATTGGCGGCGTTTGTATCGCACTCGAGCTCGCCACCGGAATTCATTTTCAGTGGTGGACAGTGCCGGCTGCATTTCTGATCTGGCTGGTGATGTGGAAAGGCACGTTCGGAGTGATCGAGAAAGGCGTCTCGGTGCTCGGACTCGTCACGCTTTCTTTCGTCGTTGGCGCATACTTGATCCACCCGCCGGAGGCGCAAGTGCTCCGAGGCGTATTGCCGTCGCTGCCTCAACACGATAAAGCACACTACTGGTTCGCAGCAGTCTCGATTCTCGGCGCGTCGATTTCGCCTTACCTGTTTTTCTTCTATTCATCCGGCGCGATCGAAGATGAATGGAACGAAGGTTATGTGGGGGTCAACCGCATCATCGCGACTGGCGGGATGACTTTCGGCTCCGTCATTTCGATCTCGGTATTGATACTCGCCGCGATGATCTTTGCGCCACAAGGTGTGAAGTTCGAACACTATTCACAACTGCCGGATTTGCTCGTTCCCGTCTTTGGTTACTGGGGCTACTGGCTGTTGGTCGCTTCGGTCGGCATCGCGTGCCTCGGCGCGGCGCTCGAGATCACGCTCGAAATCGCCTACTTAACGGCGCAGGGTTTTGGTTGGAACTGGAGCGAGAACCAGCGACCAAAAGACGAAGCGCGCTTCGCTGCCGCCTACACGCTAACAATCATTGTGGCGGCGTTGATTACGATTACGGGTATCGATCCGTTGACGCTCACGATCTTCTCGATGGCGCTAACGGCCGCGACGCTGCCTGTGTCGATCGTGCCGTTTCTCTTCCTGATGAACGATTACAGTTACGTGCGTGTGTATCGCAACGGCTGGTTTTCGAACGCGGTCGTGATCGCGATCATCAGTCTCGCGTTCGTGTTGGCGGTGGTGTCGATTCCTTTACAGATCTTCGGAGGCGGCTAATGAATCTGATTAGAGATTGTCTCGACAAACAGATCAACGATCGCCTCAAACGCCGGATGGGGCGCGTGGATGGGATAGTTCTTGAAGTCGAACCGGGTCGTCCGCCGCGAGTGGCTTATATCGAGCTCGGGGTTAAGACGCTGATGAAGCGTTTGAGCAGACGTCTTGGAAATGCGATTACTCACGAGCCTTATCGAATTGCGTGGGGCCAGATCGAAGTGGGGCTGAACGAGGTGCGTGCGGATGTCGAGGCGGAGAAGACGCCGGCGCTCGAGTGGGAGTTGTGGTTGCGAAAGAAAGTGATTGGACGAATTCCGGGGGCGTAGATGACGAGTCAACAGGTAGACGCAGAGCTTTTGCTGGGAGAGAAAGTGTTTGCACTGAACGGACTGCCGATTGGCAGGCTGGAAGATATCCGCACCGACATCAACAAAGGGCACTGTTTTGTGTCTGAGTTTCTGGTGGGGAGTTATGCGATGCTGGAGCGTTTGGCGGCGTGGCGCATCGGGCGCGCGTTGTTGCGTGTGTTCGGGGCGAAGCGAAAGGAAGGGTACCGGGTGCGTTGGGATCAGTTGGATCTTTCGGATCCAAGACACCTGCGATTGTTGTGCGATGTCGAGGAGTTGATGCCGTTGAGGGAGGAGCAGTATCCAACATGAGTTTTAGAGAAGGATTTCTCACGCAGCGGCGCAGCGGCGCGGCGTCTTTCGTTGCGCCGTTACGCCGCTGCGTGAGTATTTTTTTATTTTGCCTCTCGTTCTCAAGTTGCACCTCGAAGCCTTCCGGCCCGCTCGCCTTCGTCACGAATGAACGCGACGGCACGATCACCGTCATCGATACCGGCGCCGACCGGGTTTACTCAACGATCAAAGTCGGTGGGCGTTTGCGTGGCATCCG
>Ga0105241_10003819_pt1 | contig 11165 bp, 10 predicted proteins | sample KBSC64metaG_FD_80422 | JGI IMG/M metagenome (GOLD analysis project Ga0105241, IMG submission 80422) | Corn rhizosphere microbial communities from Kellogg Biological Station, Michigan, USA - KBS C6-4 metaG | ecosystem: Host-associated > Plants > Roots > Rhizosphere > Soil | place: Michigan, USA...
CAACTTGAGCAGCAACGAAGAGCCGTACACGATCGTCGAATTGCTCTGGTCGAAGGCCAAGATCCGCGGCTCCAGCGCCGCGCGATCGGGCCATTCGCCGAGTGCGGGCAGAACCTTTGCCGTTAGCGTGCTTCGCTCACCGCTCAGCGTCTTTCCACTGCGGAAAGCCTCCAGCAGGGTTTCGGCGAAGAGCTTCGAGCCGCTCGCATCCATGAACGCCCCGCGGGTACCTTCCGGGTGTTCGGCGCTCGTGAGCTCGACCTCGGTGACGAGCGCCGCAGCGAGCTCGTTCGGCGCGACCTGAGTGCGGTCGAGCAATTGGTAGCGTAGCGGCAGGACATAAGTTTCACGGCTGCCATCCTCGTGCTCGATGCCCAGGAGCACGAGCACGTGGTGATCCGCCTCGCCCTCGAAAAACAGCAGATCTTCGAGATCAACACTCTTCGCAGCGGCGGCCTTGCTGCGATACCAACGCTGCTCTCGCGCATAGCGCGCCAGGCGCTCCGCAAATGCCGTTCGCGTAGGCTCCTCGCCGAAGTTGCGCCAAGAACCACGCAGCATCATCGGCCCCGGCTGCAACGTCGTGCGTCCCGCGCGATTCGCTTCGAGCTCGAACCAGAACAGCTGATGCGGCCCGAGCGTCATTCGGTAAGGCCCCTCGCCTATCTCTGGGAAGCGGCTACGGCCGAGTAGTTCACGAGGCACGCCCCCCGTATACGCCGATAGGTCCAGATCTGCGCACTGCGCGAAGCGCGACAGGTTCGCCACCACGAGCAGGTTCTCGCTCGCGTCTTCGCGAACGAAGGCCAAAACTTTCGGGTTACTCGGGGACAGGAACTTGATCCCTCCCCGGCTCAGCACGCGGTGCCGCTTGCGCAGCGCGATGAGCTGCTTCATCGCCCACAGCAGCGACGCGGGGTTACCCTGTTGGGCGGCGACATTGACCGCTTCGTAGTGGAATTCGGGTTCCACGATCACGGGCAAATACAGGCGCTGCGGGCTCGCTTTCGAGAAGCCGGCATTGCGATCCGAATCCCACTGCATGGGCGTGCGCACGCCATCCCGGTCGCCCAAGTAAATGTTGTCCCCCATGCCAATTTCATCGCCGTAATAGAGGACGGGGGTGCCGGGCAGCGCGAACAATAGGCCGTTCAGCAACTCGACGCGCCGGCGTTCGCGCAAAAGTGGGAACAGCCGGCGGCGGATGCCGAGGTTGATGCGCGCGCGATCTTCGGCCGCATACACGCGATACATGTAGTCACGATCTTCGTCGGTCACCATTTCGAGTGTGAGCTCGTCATGGTTACGCAAAAATGTCGCCCACTGGCAGGATTCAGGGATGGGCGGCGTTTGGTTCAGAATATCCACGATCGGAAACGCATCCTCACTGTGCAGCGCCATGAACAAGCGCGGCATCAGCGGGAAGTGGAAGTTCATGTGACACTCGTCGCCGTTGCCGAAATAAGCAGCGGCGTCGATCGGCCACTGATTGGCTTCCGCGAGCAGCATGCGATGCTTGAATTTCGCATCGACACGCGCGCGCAATTTGCGCAAAAACTCGTGGGTTTCCGGCAAATTCTCGCAACTCGTGCCCTCTCGCTCGAACAGATACGGCACGGCGTCGAGGCGCACGCCATCGACGCCGAGCTCGAGCCAGTAGTCGAGCACTTCGAAGATCGCGTCGTGCACCGCGGGGTTGTCGAAGTTGAGATCGGGCTGGTGGCTGTAGAAGCGATGCCAGTAGTAAGCCTTGCCTACGGGATCCCAAGTCCAGTTGGAGACTTCGAAATCTTTGAAGATGACGCGAGCGTCGGCGTACTTGTCCGCTCGGTCACTCCATACGTAGAACTCGCGGGCGGGCGACCCCGGGGGGCTCGTGCGCGCCCGTTGAAACCAGGCGTGATCGCTCGAGGTGTGATTGATCACGAGCTCGGTGATGACGCGCATGCCGCGCGCGTGCGCCTCCGCCAAGAACTCTTTGAAGTCAGCGAGCGTTCCGTAGTTCGGATGGATTCCGAAGTAATCCGAGATGTCGTACCCGCCGTCGCGCAACGGCGACGGATAGAAGGGCAACAGCCACAGGGCCGTCACGCCTAAATCCGCAAGGTAATCGAGCTTGCCGATCAAGCCGCGAAAGTCACCAATGCCGTCGCCGTCCGAGTCCGCGAAGGCCCGCACGTGCAGCTCATAGATGAGCGCGTCTTTGTACCACTCGGCGTCGTCGCCGAGAACTCGAGGGCGCTGCTGATTCCGCTCTATCATGGGCAAGCCGTGCTCAGCAGCGCTCCGGGTCTTCGAGAAGAACTCAAGCTAGTGGCGAGACGAAGATTAAGTAATCAAGGAAGCGGCGGCGGGTCAAATGGGCGCTCGGCGACCGGCGATCAAGGAAACGACGGCCAGCACCAAGAACACGAAAAACAGGATCTTCGCGACGCCCGCGGCACTGGCGGCAAGGCCAGCGAAACCGAACAGAGCGGCCACCAACGCGATAACGAAGAAAACTGCGGCCCAATAAAGCATGACTCTCTCCTCTGGTATTTTCAGACGGGGTGGGGTGTGTCGGTAATCCGACGAAGCGGGGAATGAGCAGCATTCGTGCCAAGCGCGTCACCCGAAATTCCCAGCTGCAAGTCGAGTTGCGCGAGGCGCGAACCGTGGCCGGCTGTCACTCTGCTGCGGCCGACCACTGAGGCGCGCCCGTGAGAGTGTGGCATCCTGCCCTTGGGCATTACGACGCCCTCACTTGCAGCTCGTTATGCACGTGGATCACGCCATCCACCGCGCTCGCCAACGCGCCCAGTCGCTCTTTTTCCGCAACCGAGCGAACGGTGCCGGTCAACGTCGCGCGGCCGGCAACGCAATGAACGACGAGCTCCGCGGCATCGACGTGGGCTTTCGCCAGCGTGTGCCGCAACACCTCTTCCACGCCGGGAGAGGAGGGTGCGTCACCGTGAGCCACTTGCTGGTCGTAGCCCGCGCCGAAGCCGCCGACGGCTTCCGAGGTGTAACCGTCGAGACCGTGCTCGGCGACCGATGGCCGCGATGACCCGTCGTGTGAACCGCCCATGCTCAACCCTTTCCCGAGTGCTGAGCAGCCGCGCGCAACGCGGCGACATCGATGTTGGGCTCGGTATCGCGCTCGTAGATGTCATCATCCGCCGCTTCTGCGATTTCCTCGATGGAAAGGGCTGCAATCTGCGAAGCGGTGGGAGACAGGCTGCCACTCTGCTCGGATTCCGTGGCCCGTTCGAGCCACTCCTTGCCCAAGTCCTCCGGCGCGATCGCCTCGTGATCGTCAGCGTAGGAAATGCTCGGTGAGATGGGCGCGCGCAATGCAGTCGGCGCGCTGGCGAACGAGGCCAGTCCATCGCCATCGAGATCGAGCGCTTCCATGTCGAGCGTGTCGCGCTCCGATGCCAGCAGCCGATCGTTCGACGCTGCCGCCGGCTTCGACTTGCGAGGCTTGTCGGCCTTTGCGGACTTCGTGGTGCGGTGCGTCGTAGTTACGTGATGAGTCACGGCATTTCTCCTTTGGTTGTCGTCACAGCCACTGACAGAGCAAGCCGGATGCCAACCAACACGCAGCGAGAAGAAAGCTCGACCCTGCCTCGCTGTGGCGATTGGTCACGGCACAAGCGCCGCGAATTCGCCCGCACCCGAGAAATTCCAGGAGGGCACGGCTATTGCCTCGTCGAACCCACCATGCCGGACAAAATAGGCCAAACCGCGCAGCGCCCGACCGAGAACCAGAGCAAGCTGCCGCTCGATCAGCCTGGCGCGGAAATGCCCAAGACTTCCGTACGGTCACGCGCACTGGACCCCACGACGCACGATGCCCTGCTGGGCTCGCGCATTCGCCAGGCCTTCGAAAGCACGCCAGAGGTGGACGCCAGCGACGTGCGCGTGGTGGTGCGAAACCGCGGCGTGACGCTGTTTGGATCGGTGGCGAGCCCGGAGCAACGCGACCGCATCGCCGAATTGGGGCGTCGGGTGAGCGGCGTCGTCGACCTCATCAACTACCTGAAAATTGTCGGGCCGTATCAGTGAATCTTTGGCATGAGCCTCGCATTGGGCTGACACCATGACTCAAGTTCAAGCCGTGTTCATGGACCTCGACGGCACGCTGCTCGATAGCGCGCAGCTTCAAACCAAGTGCTGGCTGCGCGTGCTGAAGGATTTCGGCTACGACGTGCAGCCGAGCCAAGTGCGTGCGCGCATCGGTATCGGCGCAGAACGCATTCTTTACGATCTGTGCGGCCTGTCCGGCGCGTCTGCCCGTGCGCAGCAGATCTTGCTCCAGCGTGAGCGCCTGCTGCGTGGCTATTGTGTGCACGAAATCGAGGCATTTCCCCGTGTGCACGCGCTGCTCGACCAGTTGCAGCAGAGCGGCATGAAGCTCATCGTGACCACTGCTGCGTCTCGGCATGAAGCATTCGCTCTGCTCGGCCGCGCTCAACTGCTGACTACCTTCGATCACGTGATCTGCCGCGAAGACGTGGCGGAGACCAAGCCCGCGTCGGACGCCGTTCGCTTGGGGCTCGCGCGCACCGGAGTGCGGCCGGATCACGCGGTCTACCTCGCTTCTTCGCCTTACGATTTGGCGGCTGCGCACTCCGCCATGATCCACAGCGTGGCGCTGCGCTGTGGCGGCTGGCCGGATGCCGCGCTCGCCGATGCCTCGGCCATCTTCGCCGACCCCGCCGCGTTGCTCACGCAAATCCACCATTCGCCATTTGCCAACGACCACGAGTGGGCGCTGCCGAAGCCATTCTCTTGGCAAGAACCTGCCCTCTGGACACAAGGAGCACCGCGTTCGCGCGCGGCGTGAGTCCACATGTATTCTCCTTCGAATCAAGGCAAGTCCGGAACCTGGGCGCTCACTCTGTTGCGAGTCACGCTCGGCGTCGTCTTCGCGGTGCATGGCTGGGCGAAACTGACTGACGTGAACGGCACTGCGCAAAGCTTCGCAAGCCTCGGGCTGCCCTTACCCACGCTGATGGTTTACCTCGCGGTCGCGGGTGAGCTCCTGGGCGGAGTCGGCTTGATCCTCGGACTCGTGGCGCGCGTCGCGGCACTCGGACCCGTGTGCACGATGGCAGTCGCGATTGCTACCGTTCATTGGGGACACGGTTTGCTCGCGAAGAACGGCGGCATGGAGTATCCGCTGATCTTGCTCGTTGCCAGCGCGTTTTTCGCCATAAATGGCGCGGGCGCCCTCAGCCTGGACGCGTGGTTTGCAAACCCCCGGCGCCGCCAGCAGAGGCTGTTCCGTCGTCAGGCTTCGCGACTCGTGCGACGCCCCGCGTAACGGCCGGCGGAGCCCGCCTCAGGGGTTGCTCTGCAACTGAGCGCGGCGTTTCACAGCGCCGCGCACGATCGTGACCACGTCCTCGAGATCGACCGGCTTGACCAGAAAGCGGTCTGCACCGAGCGACGAGAGCAGCTTCCATTCGTTGGGGCCGCCCGATGCCGTCAGCACCAGGATGGGCACCGTGGCCGCGGCAGGCCGTGCTCGCAAGAGCACCGTCGCCGCCATGCCGTCGAGCACGGGCATCTGCAAATCCAAGATCACGACTGACGCTGGTTTGCGATCGAATGCGGTCAACGCCGCCTGACCATCGCACACGCATTCGATGTCAGCATCGGGGAAAGCCATATTTAGCTTCAATTGCAGCAGTTCGCGAAAATCCTGTTCGTCCTCCGCGACCAGGATCCGGCTCGGTTCGAAGCTGGCTGCTCGAGCCGCCAAGAGCTCAGAGCGAAACTGCGCGACGGTCTTCGTCCGCTGATTGGGATCTTTGGCTAGCCCGCGTTCCAGCACGGCGTCGAACACCGGGGGGAGATCCGCGCGCAGCGTGGTGGCCTTCGGTACAGGAGCCGTGGCGTGCAGCGCCATCAGCGCGACGTCACTCTGAGCGTCGAAGGGAGGCGCGCCAGTGAGTAGCTCGTAGGCCATGCACGCGATCGAGTAAACATCGCTGCACGGGCTCGCGGGCACCGCGTGTTCGTCCTCGCGAGCGACCTCGGGGGCAATGTAGCCCGGCGTCCCCACGAGCTCCGGCTGCGCCGGTTCCGCCACGAATTTTTGGGCCAGGCCAAGATCGGCGACGCGCACTCCGAGCCGCGAATCGAGCAGGATATTGGCCGGTTTCAGATCGCGGTGCACCGTGGATGCCGCGTGCATCACGGACACCGCCGCGCAGATCTCGTCCAAAATCCGGAGCGCGACATCGAGCTCGACGCCCTTCGGTTCTCCGGTAATGAGCTGGTAGAGCGTCGTCCCCTCGACGAACTCCATCACGAAATAAGGTTGCCCTCGGTGTTCTCCGAAGGCGTGCACCGCGAGCAGATTCGGGTGCCGTAACTCAGCCATGACGCGCGCTTCGAGCAAGAAACGATCGCGAAAGTGTTCGGCGAACAGTGTCTCTTGAATCAGTTTGATGGCGACTTTGCGCCCCAAACGCTGGTCCTCCGCGAGCAGCACGACGCCCATCGCGCCGCGACCGAGCTCGGAGACCACACGATACGTTTCGGCGATCACGGTCCCGATTTGAGGCACATCGAACGAAGGGAGCGGCGGCGACGAATTGGGCAGGGGTGCCGCCGGATCCGGCTTGCGGGGTCTCGGTACCGTGACGAGCGCCGACTCGAGATCGCCCTCTGCCAGCAACTCTTCGAGCTCGACTCGTACCGGGTCGTAAAAGCGCGTGGGCGAGAGCCCATCGGGGCCACTCGCGGGTGAGCCAGCTCGAAGCGGTTCGGGCATTTGCCGTCGACGTGGAAAAAGAGGAAGCGGCATCGGCGGATGAGTAAAAGGTTCAGCGCGCTAGGTGCACGCGCCGTGCCCGAACGACACTCTGCCCCGGCACAACCAAATTCTCGGTGGAATCGGGTGCGACGGGCGATTTCGAGGCGTGGCAAATTGACGCGAGGGCGGGCCGAGCGAGGCGTCGAGTCGCTCCCGACTTTGACTACATCCAGCCGCGCCACTTGAACCAAGCCAGCGGAGCGAGCCCGGTGACCAACATCAAAATCAGCGCGAACGGGTAACCGTGCGGCCAGGCCAACTCCGGCATGTAGTGAAAGTTCATGCCGTAGATGCCGGCGATCACGACCGGCGGCACCCCGACGACCGAGACGATCGTGAGCGTCTTGACGATGTCGTTCTGCTCCATGCTGATGAAGCCGAGTGTGGCATCCAATAGAAACTGCACTTTGCCGGCCAGGTGTTGCTCATAATCCGCGAGAGAAACGATGTCCGCGCGGATGGCCTTCAGGCGCGGCTGACCTTCCGCGTTGAGCACGGCATCGCCCCCTTCGCCGACGAACGCGGCAATCCTTCCGATGCCGAGCAAGGTGTCGCGGATTTGCGAGATGAAGTCACCGGTGCGCCCTAGCTTCCGCAACCCTTGCCGGAGCGCATTGTCCGCGCGCTTCAAATCCAGCCGTACCTTCTCGGCGTGAAACGCGGCGTGCGACACTTGATCCAGTTCGGCGCTGGCGTGCTCCAGCGCATCAGCGGCGCGATCGATCAGCGCTTCGAGCAGGCGCAAGAAGATGTCGCCCGACTGCAGTTCTGCGCCGACGTCGCAGCCCTTGAACACGTCATCGAACACCGAATGATCGGAGAACCGCACGGTCACGAGCAGCTTGGCGTTCAGCACGAAACCGACCGACCCGAGCGTTGCGTGACCGTCCGCGGACGCCGGCAGCGGCATCGACAGGTACGCGGCAGAATTCTCCATGAAAACGCGGCTCGACGACTCGATCTCGCGAATGGCGTTTTCGGTGGGGATGCGCAGGCCCGTCGCCTTCTCGACGGCGGCTCGCTCCTCTTCGGTGGGCTGCACGAGGTCGATCCAGCGCGCGCCGCCCCAAGGCGGGGTGGAATGGGGATGGCTGCGAATCATGCGCCTCAGAAACGTTCGATTTTGCCGTCGGCGTGGCGGGCGAAGCGCGCGGCCTCGGTGCCATGCACCGGGCCATCACTCGACCAAGGCCAACCGCCGAAGCGCGTCCGTTGATAGTCGGCGAAAGCGCGCTGGATCTCTTCACGCGTGTTCATCACGAACGGCCCATGCTGGGCGATCGGCTCGTCGATGGGTTTGCCTTGCAAGAGCAGCACCTCCGATTCGGCTTCGCCATTCTTCAAGAGCAGCGGCACGTCACTCCGTACACGCGCCACTGCGTGGGAAACCAGCAACTTTTCCGCCACCGTGAGCCCGGTGCCGCGAAAGAAGTACAGCGTACGCAGCGCTTCGGCGGAAGCGGGAGGCAACGTGAACTCGGCGTGCGGCGCGAGGCGCAGCGACCAGATCGCGACCTCGTTTTCGCCTCGAGCTGCCCAGGAGTGCGGCGGCGGCGCGGGCGGCTTGGCTTCTTCGAACGAGCCCGCGATCACCGTCACCGAAACCTCACGGCCTTCTGCGTCCTGAAACACGCGGAGCGGGATGTCCTTGTTCCAGAGCATCGTGAAATGCGGGTCGACGAGCTTGTCGCGCGCCGGCAGATTCAGCCAAATCTGAAATAACTCCACTGGGTTATCGCGTTCTTGCGACAGCAAGGGGAACATCTCGGAGTGCACGATGCCGGCCCCAGCGGTGAGCCACTGCACATCACCGCCGCCGAAGCGCGCGGTAGCACCGAGCGAATCGGAATGATCGATGTAGCCCTGTCGCACGATCGTCACCGTTTCGAAACCGCGATGCGGGTGCTGCGGAAAGCCCGGCACCACGTCGCCGTGATACATGCTCCAGCCATCTTTGCGCGCGAAGTCTTGACCGATCGTACGGCCGGCGAGTGACGCTGCGGGGCCGAGCTGCTCGTTCCCTGCGGGATAAGCGTCGTCGTGGTGCACGCAGAACAAGAACGGATCCACGGTCTGCCAAGGGAAACCCAAGGGTGCAATTTCGAGGACGGATCCAGCCATGCCGGCGAGTGTAGCGCGCCACCTAGGCCTCGCACTATGCTCTTGGCTGGAGCAATCATGAGCAAGAAAATCGCGTTGTTCTGGCCTGGTGATGCGCGAGACGTGCCCAATCAACTGGCACTGCCCAACGTGCAAGAGGCGACGGCACAAATGGAGCGCGCCCTGAAAAAACTCGGGCGCGAGCCGTACCGCGTCGAGGGCTACCTCTCGAAGCCGCACCACGCGATCGAAAAACTCGGCCCCATCGACGACCCGATGATCGGCATGTGCATCCATTGGCTGTATGGCCCGCACACCACCGACGGCGTCGTGGGCAAAGACAATCCCCTGCTCTTGGCGTCGAATTTTTCTGGCCAATGGCCGGGCCTCGTGGGGCTCCTCAATACCGGCGCGTGCCTGGCGAGCTTGAATCGCCCGTTTTCGCGCGCGTGGACGGACGCCAAAGATTTTTCCAGCGATGACGAGTTCATGGCGCGCTTGGACGAGTGGTGCACGAGCGGCAGCATTCGCTACGGCACCGAAGAAGTGCGCTACCACGCGCCCATCTCCGAAGCCGCCTCGAAGCTCGCGCTCGCAGTGGCGCGTGAAATCCGAGAGCGCCGCGTGCTGATGTTGATGCTCGGGGATACCTCGATGGGCATGATCAACGGCTACTTCGGGCCACGCCTGTTGAACCGACACGGCTTCACCGAGCACAAGGTCGACCAAGCGTGGATCATCGATCGCGGCCGGCGCATCGAACAGAAACGCATCGATGCGGCCTTTACGTTCATCAAGGAAAAAGGCCTCACTTTTCACTACGGCGAGGCCGGCGCCGCCGACTTCGACGAAGCCGCCACGCGCGAACAGCTGCGTGACTACCTGGTGGTCTTGGATCTGATTCACGAGTTCAAAGCCGACTGCCTCGGTTGGCAATATCAGCTGGGCTTGATCCCGCTGCGGCCGCCTTCTGATTTGGCCGAGGGTCTCCTCAACTCCACCTGTCGCCCCGAATCGAACGGCGACACCATCGCCACCGCCACCGAAGCGGACCAGGGCAACGCGTTGCCCATGGAGTTGATGAAGCGCCTCCTCAAGCGGAAGAACTTGCACCAAGCCGTGATGTTTCACGACGTTCGTTGGGGCGCCGTGCACGAGGGTCGTTTTTTATGGGTGCTGCTCAATTCGGGTTCGTGCGGCGCTTATGCGTTCAATCACGACCCAGATAGCTTGCGCGGCGCGCACAGCTATCGGCAACCGTCGCTCTACTTCCCCACCCCGGGCGGCACCCTCGCGGGCGAGAGCCTGCCGGGCAAGATGACGTGGGCTCGGACGTACATCTTGAACGACGAACTGTGGATGGACATCGGGCGTGGTGAAGTCGTGCAACTGCCGCCCGCGGTGCGCGACCAATGGTGGGAAGGCACCACGCGCCAATGGCCCTTCATGGCCGCGGATATGGGCATTTCGCGCGACACGCTGATGGCTCACTACCTCTCGAACCACGTGGCCGTGGCCTACGGTGACATCTTCGAAGAGCTGGTCGCGCTCTCGCAAGAGCTCGGTTTCAAGGTCCGCATCTTGGGGCGTGCGGCGTGACCTCGGCGCTCGCCACGTTCTTTCTCGGCGTGGACGTCGGAACCGGCAGCGCGCGTGCGGGCGTTTTCGATGACGCGGGCACGCTGCTCGGCAGTGCCAGCCACTCGCTCGAACTGTTTCATCCGGCGGAGGACTTCGTCGAGCAATCGTCAGCCGATATTTGGCGAGCGTGTGCCAACGCGGTGCGCGGTGCGCTCTCGCAAGCCAACGTCAAAGCGGAGACGATCGCGGGCATCGCATTCGACGCCACTTGTTCGTTGGTCGCACTCGGCGCTGACGACGCCCCGGTGAGCGTCAGCCCCAGCGGTCACCCGGCGCAAAACGTGATCGTGTGGATGGATCATCGCGCGGTCGCGGAGGCCGAGGCCATCAACGGAACGAAGCACCCTGTGCTCCGCTACGTGGGTGGCGTGATCTCGCCGGAAATGCAGATGCCGAAGCTCCTGTGGCTCAAACGGCACTTGCCGGAGTCGTTCGCGCGCAGCACCCGCTTCTTGGATTTGCCGGATTTTCTCAGCTATCGCGCGACCGGCATCGACTCTCGCTCGCACTGCACGACCGTCTGCAAGTGGACGTACTTGGGCCACGAAAATGGCGGGCGGGGCGCTTGGGATCGCTCGTTTTTCGAGCAGATCGGCCTCTCCGAGCTGCTCGACGA
>Ga0105241_10003820_pt1 | contig 11162 bp, 9 predicted proteins | sample KBSC64metaG_FD_80422 | JGI IMG/M metagenome (GOLD analysis project Ga0105241, IMG submission 80422) | Corn rhizosphere microbial communities from Kellogg Biological Station, Michigan, USA - KBS C6-4 metaG | ecosystem: Host-associated > Plants > Roots > Rhizosphere > Soil | place: Michigan, USA...
ATAATTATTTTACTGCCTGGTGATATCTTTTCTGTAAGATAATTGATGGCTTCTGAAAGCCTGTTGGCTTCAATGAAAGGGACGATCAATGAATGAGATAAATTCCGGATTTCATCAATGGCTTTTCCAATAAGATTATCCGCCTCATCAATATTGGGATGCTTTCTTTTTGTTTCAGTTGTTGTCCCCATCTTTATATAAAGGCGGGAACAAGCCAGCAATTGGTTTACATTATCATGTAATTCACGGCCCATTTCATGTCGTTCATTCTCTGCGGCTGTTATGATGGCGTCGGCTATTTCCTGTTGTTTTTTTATTCGTTCATCTGCGAGCTTTTGTTCGAGTAAAATCTTTTCAGTTATGTTGGTTACTGCTATCATCAGTCCATAAAGGTTATCATCATCTTTTGAAATGGGAAACATTTTTACGTGATACCAGTGAAATAAATTATCGGGCTGCGCATAACTGACCTCGTAATTTAAATGCTTTCCTGTAAGTACTTCTTTCATATAATGCAGTAAAGCCGGTTTTTTCTCCGGTGGAAAATAATCAAGGAAATATTTACTTATTTCAATGCTGTGACCCAATTCATTTTTTGCAAATGCGACAGCACGTGGGTTATACGAAATAATGCGGAAGTCGTGATCCACTAAAACATATATGATATCGGTAGTATTAAAAATGGTATGGAGGTTCGCTTCAGATTTTTGCAGTACTTCTCTATCCATCTTGCGCTCCGTAACATCGCGTGCAATTACCATTACACGGTTATCCATAAATTTTTTTGCATTGGCTTCCACATAAATGATCTGCCTGTTTTTATGGACCATTTTTCTTTCATTGAAAACATTTTCGCCTGCGGCCAAAAGATCGAAACGCAGTGGCTGCATCTTTAGACTTTCACAGTCGAGCAATGCCTTTACATTTAACTGAAGTAGTTCTTCTTTTGTATAGCCAAACATGGTACACAGACTGGAGTTAACATCTATGAAATTTCCATTGAAATCTGTTACCATGATGGCATCAGTGGCCTGTTCGAACAAAGCATGATAATTATTATTGCAATTGCTGACCTGCTGCTGATTTTTGGCTAATACTGGTTTTTCGCGTGAAATATTTTTATCGTCCATGTTTAAAGCGCCTTTCCCTGCTACACATTACCAAATTAACTTCGGGAATATTTTTTTGAGTGTGCAAAGATCGCTCGCGGGAAAAGAAAAATTCTTCATTAAACAAATGAACATCTTCGATTTTCAAACAAATGATGCCCTGTAATTGCCGGGTGATAAATTTTCGAACTTTGTAAAGAAAGAAGTGAAATAATTTGGATCGTTAAAACCTAACTGGTGTGAAATTTCTTTTATGGACAGGCTCGTGGAATGAAGCAGGTATTTGGTTTCGATAAGAAGCCTGTTCTGAATGGATTCTTTAGCAGTTAACCCTGTATGTTTTTTTATAAGTGCATTGAGATAATTGGGATGCATTGCTAATTTTTCAGCATAAAACTTTACAGAGCGTTCAGCTAAAAAATTAACTTCAAGCAAATCGAGGAATCTTTTAATAATATCTATGGAAGGGGCGTTGGTTTCCAGGTTTTGTTTCTTGTCAAACAGGCGTTCACTTATTATCAGGAGTTCAATAATTTTCAAAGCAATCAATTCGTTTTTATGATTACTCTCTGATTTTCTTTCTTCAAGTATGGTTTCAAAAATATCTGCAATTTCTTTTGCCTCGGTATCGCTAAGCTGAATATAGGGTTGAATGGACGAGTGTAATATTTTCTTGCTTTCTATATATTTATTTGAAAAATTATTTTGTAAAAAGAAATCCATGTTAAACAAAGTAATATATCCTTCCATATCCAATGTCCAGTTTTTGCTTGAAGTGATGACACGGGCGGGAACAACAATCAATGTATTTTTTATTGCTTTGAATTTATGGATACCGGTTGTAAACTCACCGGATCCTTTTTTTAAAAGACCAATGCGGTGATAAGACCATCGGTTTGGAGGAATAATTCTGGAGGTGTCTTTCAGTACATCTTCAAACCTGTGAACCTGTAATTCAAATTTGTGAATAAAACTGTTATCGAAATCAATAATATTTTCTTCAGCCTTTCTTCGGATGATCCGTTTAAACTCGCTTAATAAAAATTCATCATCAGGCATAAAATGCATGTTTACTAAAGATAATTTTTTTATGCCTAAGAACATAGTGTTATTGGCGTTTTCGGGAAAGATATTCTGAAAAGAAATTAGGTTCCCGGTGAAACCCTGAGTATCCGGTTATTGTACAAACTGATGAGATGCCGAAATAAAAAATGGAAAGCCAAAATATGGAGGGCTTTCCATTCAAAATATAATTCCTCCTACTTCTTAAAATCTATCGGCACATTAATTTTAAGACCAATATTTCTTCCCATTTCATAAACACCAATTCTTCCTGTTACCGCGTTTGGGTCGCCATATTTAAGGCGGCTCATGTTGCTTTGACAGGCTATATTTGCAAGATGATTTGCATAAGTGTAAATGGACAATGTGAGGATTCCTTTCTATTATTTATGCTGCCTCCAGGTCTTTACTTCTTTCTATAAATAAATCATGATAAACCTGGACTCTCATCCAGTATTCTGCAGAAATATCTAATAATTTTTGGAGCTTCAGTGCAGTGGCTGCACTTACATGTCTTTTACCATGTAATAATTCACTAAAATGCCCGGGTTTCATTCCCATTAATTCAGCAAATGCAGCTTTCTTAATATTCCTGGCAGCTAATTCCATTTGTAAAATTTCTCCAGGATGAAGATTCACATCAGTAAAAATTTCTTTGCCGCGGGAATTAACAACTTTGTAATCAGACATATTATTAATTTGATTTGTGTTTATGTTTTTATACTGTTTGCAGTAAGGTTTTATTATTGATAATGATTTGTAAGATCTTCTATTATCAATACATCTGTTAGTACTATTGAATTCTTCTCAACACTTAAAATTAGCCGATAGTGTAAATCTACCCTTACAGAAAAATATCCTTTATAATCTCCTTTTAAAGCTTCGAAATTAAGCCCTCTGAATTGTCTTAATTCTTTAATGCTCTCCGTATTTTGAAGCATCAAAACCGTATTTTTAAATTTCAATATAACTTCTGTACTATACTTTGGCTTTCCACTCACCTGCTTACCTTCATAAATTTTTTGAAGATAAGGATTGTTGAATGCTATTATCATCTATGATATTTACAAGATAAGACTTGTGCGAAGTTAAAATCATTCCCAAATTTAGGTAAAATATTTTACTTCCCAAAATTTGGTAAATAAAAAATGGAAACCCTAATTAAGGCTGCTCATGTTGCTTTGATCGCCATACGAATAAGGCAATGCTGTGCAAAATTTTTATAATCCCGCCAGTCTTTTGAGGAATTCATCTTTGCGCCGGAAGGAAACTTCAATTTCTGTTCCGTCGGTCAAAATTACTGAACCGCCTTTGCCTTTGTTATAGCTTTTGATACAATTAAGATTGATGAGGTGGGAATTGTGAATTCTGAAGAAGGGGTGGCTGCTCAACAGTTCTTCAAATTCTTTCAAAGTTTTGGCTACAACCAATTTGTGCTTATCCTTTAAATAAATGGTTGTATAGTTGATTTCGCTCTGGCACCTCGTAATATCAGAAATTTCAAGGAATTCGAAACCACTTACCGTAGGAACAATTATTTTTTTAGGAACATCTTTTTTGCTTTGAGTATTTTGAAGCAGGAGTTCAATTTTTTGAGCCGTCAATTTTTGGGATCGTTCATTCATAAATTTTACGATAGCTGCGTTTAAGTCTGCATCATCAATTGGCTTTAATAAATAATCAATTGCGCTGAATTTAATTGCCTGTATGGCAAACTTTTCAAACGCTGTTGTAAAAATAATGGCAAAGTTTATTTCGGTTAGTGCCCGTAAAAGATCGAACCCGGTTTTATCATCAATCTGAACATCAAGAAAAATGAGGTCAGGCTTCAGTGATAGAATTTTTTCAACTCCTTCTTCCACCGTCAATGCAGTTCCGGCTATTTCAAGGAGGTTGTCATGAGAAGGGTGCAACAATTTTGAAAGCCTGTCAATGCAATGTTGTTCATCGTCAACAATTAAAACTTTTATCATAATTTAAAAGGCTAATTCTTCCGGCAATTTAATTTCTATTTTGGTACCTTCTTCAAGATGCAACAAAGTTATTGCAGCGTTTGTTTTTTTCGTTTTATTTAAGATGTCGATTCTCGCGTTTGTAATCTTCATGCCAAATGATTTTTTGGGTTGCATCTCTTTTTTATTTTTTGTTTCTGCTGATTCCTTCATGCCAATACCGTTATCTTCTACTATGCAGTTAATCATGCTTCCTTCCCTATGAATATGTATCATTATTTTTCCGACACCTTGTTTCTTTGATATGCCGTGCCAGATGCTGTTTTCAACAAATGGTTGCAGTATCAACGGAGGTATTAAAGTATTTTCCTGGTCTATGTCATCATCAACTTTTATTTCATAAGTAAACTTATTCTGCATCCGCATACTTTCCAGTTGCATGTATAGTTCCAGGGCTTTTAAATCATTGTCAAGAGGTACCGCTTTTTGTTCCGAATTCTCGAGGATCATCCGCATCAATTTTGCGAATTTTGTTGTGTACGAAGTTGCCAATTCGGTTTCATGTTTATCAATATAATCGTTAATAGAATTAAGGGAGTTGTAAATGAAATGCGGATTCATTTGTGCCCGCAATGCTTTCAATTCGGTATAAGCAACCTGTGTATTGAACTCGGCCTCTTTCTTTTTTTCAATGGTGTCCTTTCTTCTTTTGTATAAAAATATTCCGGCAATCGCACCTAAAACGAGCAAAGTACCAATGCCTATCGATGCATTGCGGATAATCTTTTGTTTATTTATTTCCGCTGCGGCGAGCGCTTGTTTTTTATCATTATCAGCTTTGATCACAGCCTCCCTTTTGTCAAAATTATACTCCATTTCAAGACGTGTGATTTCTTGTTTTTTGGCATCGTTTAAGGTGCTGTCTCTTAATATTACAGCCTCCTTATAGGCATCCAATGCCTTAGCAAAATCATTTTGCTTTTCATATGTTTTGCTTAAGGTTGTTAACGCATTAGCCTGCCACGAAATATCGCCCACTTCTTTGGACAATTGCAATGAACGTTTACCATAGTCTTCGGCTTGTTTATAGTTTTTTTGCTTTAAATAAATTTCGCCAAGACCATTCAAAGCAGTTGCTTTTACGTTCCTGTTTGCCGTTACTTCAGCAAGATCTAAGCTTTTTTTAAAATTGGAAAATGCAGTATCGTAGTTGCCTTGCTTTATATTTATTTCTCCCAGGTTATTAAGAATAGCGGCGCTTATTCTTATATTTCCGAGGGCATTTGCAATGGTAAGTGCTTTATTAAAATAATCTAAACCCAAAGGCAGGTTATTCATTTCAGTATAGATATCTCCTAAGTTAATGAAGCCGTTCATCTCATCGGTTTTGCTATCTACTTTTTCGGCTATAGATAAATATTTGGTGTAATATTCCAGTGCTTTTTTATAATCTTTTAAATCGGCATAGATGTTTGCGATATTATTATAAATAGTTGCATTAAAATAATTATTGTTCATTGTCTCACCTGCCTTTAATGCTTTGAGATAATAATCCATTGCCTGCAGATTATTTGATGATATATAATATGCATAACCGATTTCACGAAAAGACAATGCAATTCCTTTTTGCCATTTAATCTTTTGCGAAATCTGCATGGCTTCCTGCGAATATTTCATGCACGAATCGGGATCGTTATAAATAATGATATTGGCAAAATTCAGCAAAGTCGTTACCCTGTTGGAATCCCACGTTTTATATTGAATGAGAACATTTCTAAAAGAATCAATATCCTTTGCATTTTGTGCATTACCTGACAAAGTAAGTATGCTGAGAAAAAGAAGAAAAAAAATCTTAGTCATAAGAGACGGCTTTAGCAAATTAAGCTGGAAAAAAAATTAAATCCTCGCGTAGCATAAGGTAAACATTCCTTTTGATTTTCTCAAAATTTAATACAAATAATAAATGAAGCGTCTCAAATAATAAATGGGATTTTACCAGTAATAGGTGCATTATTAAGTTTACAACGAAAATGATTTTAGCTGACAAACTTTTAAGTATGCAAAGGCAATGCAAATTTGTTGCAATAGCTGTTGCTATAGGATTGTGTTCTGTTCTTGCACCTTGGGCTATCGTATCGGCGCTCGGTACAGATGTAGATATCAATAGTTATCACAAATGGAGAATACCTGCACTTGTTGCTTTTGTTGCAATATCAGCAGCCATGTACCTGCTTCTCTTACTCGTTTTTAATGATAAGAAATCCGGTAAATAGTAAATCGCAAAGCGAATGCAATAAAAAAACAGTCATAAATATCCTTTAAAAAGCGCTTTATCCTTTCGTTTCCCTGGGATAAAATTGGTATAGCCATATAATATATTGTTTAATCATTAAAATTTTTTTATGAAAAAGAAACAGGTACTAATTATTACAACTGCAATTACTGCATGTGTTTTTTTTGCTGTGCAGGCAAATGCAACTATCTGGCGGGTAAATAATAAATCCAATTATAACGGCTCCACTTTGTATGGAGAAAATTTCGGGGGCTCACCTGCCTATCCTGTATTTGCCCAAATCAACCAGGCGGTTGCATTTGGGATAGTGAATAGCGGCGATACGCTTCATGTAGAAGGTTCTACAACTACTTATGATTTTGCTATTATCACAAAACGACTTGTCATAATAGGAACGGGTTATTTATTAACTGATAATCCAAAGACTTCCAGTACTGCTTTGGAAACCAGGATAAGCCGGATATTTTTTAACGCAGGTTCTGATTCATCGCAACTTATTGGTGTAAGTGTTGTAAGCGCAGGGAATGTTGCCGACGCAATCGTGTATGTAAACGTTAATGGCGTTGTTGTTAAGCGATGCAGAATTGACATTGGAGTTGAGTTTGGAGGTGGCCTGGTTGACGTTTATATATTGCAAAATTATTTTTCCAACACATCGGTTTCAAATGCTTTATTCACTAATGGGAATGTCACTTTTGTACCACCTACGGAAATAACATTCAATAACAACATTTGCCGCAAAACACTGGTTTGGGGAACCCCGGCTACGAATCCAACTACATTCTGGCCCATATTACAATGTAATAACAATGTATTTGATGGACCGGATAATCTTGCAACTCCTAACCTTGCTTTTTCAACAGGAGAGTTTAAAAACAACATCCTTATGCCCGTAAATGCTAAAGTAAATATTTCGGCTTCTGCAGGGGTAATTGCTTATAACATTGGAACCCTTTCGACACAATTTGGTACTGCTGATAATAACCTTGTTGTACCGGCAATTACTTCGCTTTTTGTTACTTCCACTTCAACAGATGGGGCCTATCAAATTGCAAATGGATCGCAGGCAAATAACACAGGTTCTGACGGTACCGATCGTGGTGCGTTTGGCGGGGCAGCAGTTATTGACCGATATACACTTTCAGGGTTGGCTGCTATACCAGTGATTTATCAAATCACAACGTCGGGCGCTACTTCTACTAATTTACCGGTAACAATCAGCGCAAGAACTATAAAATAAGTTATTATGAAAAATTTTATAATCCTATGGTTTTGCATGGGGCTGAGCCTGGCTTCTTTGTCGCAAAATGTAGTGCAGGCAGAATATTTTATTGATACCGATTTGGGGTATGGAAATAACACCCTTCTGAGTTTAACACCGGCTGCCGATGGTACTTTTCAGTTATCCATACCCGTTAGTAGTTATCAGCCAGGCTATCATAAATTGTATATACGTACCAAAGATAGTGATGGTAAATGGAGCCTCACTTCAAAAAGAAATATTGAAGTGCCTGCATCTGATGCAAAGACTGTAATTGCTAGCGGGGAATATTTTATTGATACGGATCCCGGCTTTGGAATGGGTAAGCCCATAACAATTACATCGCCTGATTCAATTATACTACAAAATTTCTTAGCCGCAACAACAGGTTTATCCGAAGGCTATCATAAATTATATGGCCGCTTTGAGGACAATTTGGGAAAGTGGAGCCTTACATTCCGTCGCACTGTAGAAGTATATAAAAGTGATACGAATAAGGTGTTGAACGGAGAATATTTTTTCAAGACTGATCTTGGCTTTGGCAGTTGCAATGGAGTATCGTTTGCGGTGCCGGCAGCGGACGGTTCTTACCTAATTAATATTCCACGCAACACAATTCCTGCGGATGCTGACACACTTTTTTTGCGGGTACGTGATGACATTGAAAACCGGTGGTCTATTACTCAAATTATGGGTAATATCAGTGGGATACTACCACTTACTATCGTGAACTTTAGTGTTACAAAGCAAAATAATGTAGCACAGCTGGCCTGGCAAACATCCAGCGAAATAAACACTTCTCATTTCAACATACAACGCAGTACTAACGGAATAGATTTTTCAATAGTAGGAAGTGTGAATGCTGCGGTGGCTTCGGCTTCGATGCATGATTATACTTATCCGGATGATATATCAAGTCTTGCAACCGGTAAAGTTTATTATCGCCTTCAAATGGTGGATAATGATGGAAAGTTTAGCTACAGCAAAATTGTTTATATCACATTATCAAATGAATCCCTGGTCAGAATATACCCCAATCCTGCTCATGGATATTTCGTCATCGGCAATTATGGTAAAGTTGATGTAAGAACCGCAAGCGTTTTGGTAAGAGACTTGACGGGAAGAACGCTAATTAACCAAAAGTTCACCAATGATACAGAACAGAAAATAAATATTGGTTCGCTATCGAAGGGAATGTACGTGGTTAGTATTATTACTCCCGGCAATGTGCAAACGCAGAAGTTAATTATAGAGTAAACTTGATTGGCTGCTAAGAAAACCTGCATGTATAATGCCTGCAGGTTTTTTTGGAGATATCTGATATGTGATTATCAAATTGTTTTGCGATCGGTTTTTTGCAATACAATTAATAAATGAACCGCCGCAAAAAATAAATGCCGGTTGATAAAAAGTATATGTGTAGGTAGGTTTGATCCGTCGAAATTTATAAAACTTTAAAACATACAAATCATGAACGAACAACAAAACAATGAATCATCTGCGGGACCTGTGGCAACCGGTAATATCGAACGCGCCCAACAAATTTCAATACCTGTAACGAATGCTTCAGGTTCACAGACGCAACCCGTATCCAATGTTTACTTGAATGACGTAAAATCATTTTTTTCAAAGAGCCTTTTGCAAATTATTAAAGACATTTTTTCTCAACCTATAAAAGGAACACTTGGAATATTTACCAATGCCGGCAGCGAAGCATACCAGCAGGGCTTTATATTAATTATAACCACGGTTGTATTTTATATAGTGGTTCCTTATATAATGGCTGGCAGCGAAATAAGGTCTGCAATTGGTTTTGGAGCATTTTTTAAACTGGGGCTTAGCGCAGGCCTTGTGTTGGTAATCATCTCAGCTCTTACATTTATTGTAAAAGCAGTTTCAGGAAAACCTGATTTTAAAAAAGAATTACTAACCGGGGGAATTTGCGGGATTCCCTTAATGTTGATTCTTTTAACGATTGCCATATTGATGATGTTTAATAAGGACAGTATGAGTCTTCTAAATCCTGAATCGCTAATACAGCAGGGGATATTCTCAGGAATTATTATGTTATACCTTTTGCTAATGCTCTTTAATATCATACAGCAATCTTTTAAAGCATCAGGCACCAATGATGCACTTAGGTGGTACCTGTCACCGTTAGTGATTTGTATCGGTTTCTATATTGGGGTAAAAATTGCTTCCTCTTTATTTATGCCTTCAATGGGTGGTTATGGCAATGGCTTTGGTTATTAAAGAAGCTTTACATTTTCATACCATGCATTTTCATAAATACAGGATAAATTTTCAGGAAAACTTCAAATGCCATAGGATTTTTTCCGTAAAGAGAATTTAACCTATTATCGGCATTATAATATGTAAACTGGCCGCCTGCAGAAATATTTGTTTTGCCAATACGAAGCAGATCATAATTAAGGCCAAGTGTTAACGCATTCACGGGGAATAATGCATCAGCGCCGTAGACGCTTTCATCAAGGGATAATTCTTCAACAGATTTTTCCACGTACTCATATTTTGAATACAATGTGAAGCTTTTTATTTTCCACGAGGCTTCCAGTAAAAAACTATTTTCACCACTATGGTCTTTTATTTTATTTAAACCATAGACAGATGAAACATTAATCCATCCATTATTTTTTAATGGCAAACTATAAATAGCCGAAGCAGTCGTTCTGTTAATATTTTCATCAGGATGTAATTCTTCGGGACTTTTTATAAACCCGTGAGAAACCTGTAGCGCCCAATTCTCAGAAGGGTTGTACGATAATCTTCCGCTATATGAATCGAACCTGGGCTTATCAAAATCATAACGCATATCGTTAGGCTCTCGCCCTGTAAATAAAGAGCCCTCAAGTTTCACATCGCTAACTCTTACACCTAATGTTGCTACGCCAAAAGTAATATGTGTAGCATCGCTCCAATGATGAGAAAGCGGAGCATCCGGATTATATAAAGCAGAAGGACGATGCATAAATGCAACCGGGCCTAATGCTGGTTCGCCCGGATAACCAAGATAAATAAATGCATCAGTTTTTTTCGAAAACGCATGAGAATAACTTACTGATAGTTCCGAAAAAAGGTCATGGGGATGTTGCCTGTCCACCAATGCTTTTCCCTTATATGCTTCTCCCGATTGGAATAATAACTGGTATCCGTATCCGCCAACAAGTAAAGGATCTAAAGAAAACATACTACTGAAATGAAAGAGGTTTTTTTCGCCAACTTTTCGTTGCCCCATAAACATGAACCAACTGGGGGCATCAAATTTATCGCCGCCTCTTGAACCTTTATGAGCAAAATCTTGGTTATTGTATCGAATAAAAAGGTTACCATGCAGCATGTACATCCATTTAGCAGCATGAATCATATACCCGTTCATTGGCGACGCGTCCGGCAACCAGCCTGTTCCTGAGCCATGCCGTTCCATAGGAAGATTTAATGAAAATGCATCACTCATAGCATGCATG
>Ga0105241_10003822_pt1 | contig 11161 bp, 13 predicted proteins | sample KBSC64metaG_FD_80422 | JGI IMG/M metagenome (GOLD analysis project Ga0105241, IMG submission 80422) | Corn rhizosphere microbial communities from Kellogg Biological Station, Michigan, USA - KBS C6-4 metaG | ecosystem: Host-associated > Plants > Roots > Rhizosphere > Soil | place: Michigan, USA...
AGCTCGCCCATCTTCCACGCCGCGAATTTATCCGGTAGCTCGCCGAGCTGGGCGATCAACGGCGCAGGCTTGTCCGCGAGATTCAAGAACACATGCCCGTCCCAAATCTCGCAGCCGACCTTGTGCAGCGGATAATCGAATCGCGAGAATTCGCCTTCGCCCATATTCGGCGCCGTGATGAGTGACCCGTCAAGCGCGTACGTCCAGCCATGATACGGGCATTGGATACGTCCGGCAAAGCTTCCTTCAGGCTCTTTACACATGCGCGTGCCGCGATGCCGGCAGACATTGTAATAAGCCCCTTCGCGGGTGACGATGATACTCTCGCCCGCAACATCGCACAGGAAGTAGGAGCCCGGCTTCTCGATCCGCTCCGCTCGTCCGGCGTAGATCCAGCGGCCGAAGTAAAACCGCTCCATCTCTGCGCGAAAGTTCTCCGGATCGGTGTAATACTTGGCCGGCAGTGTCATCGCGGGCATGCTGTTAAAGATTATGCCAGTGCGAGATTCGCCTGGGCTTTCAGCGTCGCATCCGCGAATTCCCCGCGCGCAAGTTTCGGAAAAGCCGCCGCCGCGATCATGGCCGCATTGTCGGTCGAAAGATCCGTCGCGGGAAAAAACACGGGATACGGAAGATGCGCCTCATCCGCTGCCCTCCGCAGCCCCGAATTGCATGCGACACCTCCTGACACGATCATGCTCCGGGCGCCGATGTCTTCGGCACTTCGTGTCGCTCGACGCAGCAACTCATCGATCACGGTGGCTTGAAATGAGGCGAGCAGGTCGAGCGTCGCCTTCGGCGTTACCCGCAGCCACTGTTCCACCGACGGCTTGAGGTTCTCAGACAGTAGCGCCCTCCGCACCGCGACCTCCTCAACCATATCGCGCGCCTCAAACCATCGCAGCACCGCCGTTTTCAGCCCGCTGAAACTGAAGTCGAGCGTGTTGCCCTTCATCTTGGCCAGCGTAAATCGCACCGCCTCGGGATTCCCATGCGGCGCGAGCATATCGATCACCGGCCCGCCCGGATATCCGAATCCCAGGAGCTTCGCGACCTTATCGAACGCCTCGCCCGCCGCGTCGTCTCGAGTTTTTCCCAGCAGCCGGTAATGGAATCCCTCGGCGACTTCGAACAGGTGCGTGTGCCCGCCGCTCACTACCAGCGCCAGGGCCGGGTATTCCACCGCACTCTGGCTTGCTACGGCGTGAATGTGTCCCTCGATGTGATTGACGCCAATCAGCGGCAGCTTGTGGACCATCGCTAATGCCTTTCCGTACGTCATGCCCACCAATAGCGATCCCACCAGTCCCGGACCTTCGGTGACCGCGATCGCACTCAAGTCTTCTAACCGCGTCGATGATTCATCGAGAGCCATCCGCACCGCTGGGACAATCGCTCGCAAGTGCTCGCGCGACGCCAGCTCCGGGACGACGCCCCCGTATTTCGAATGCGTCGCCATCTGGGACGAAACCACGGACGACAAGATGCGCGACCCGTCTTCCACCACGGCCGCCGCAGTCTCATCGCACGACGATTCAATCCCCAGAATCCGCATCACTGCTTTTGATCGATGTAACTGCATGTGTCAATGTCGGAAGTTCTGAAGTGTATCGATAGAGCCTTTCCGCTCCCCGATCGAGACTTGATCCGAATACGCGCGTTTCCAGGGCAAAAGGCTTCACACCTGGCTACGATGCGATAGTCTCCGTCCGGAATCGCTCTAAGCTCGAACGTGCCTTTGGTATCTGTATGTGTTGCTGCAACGAGTTTATGGTCCAGCTCACTAAAGACGCCGACGCACACATTAGGAACCGGGACGCCGTCTAGGTCCTTTGCAATGCCCCGAACTTGTTTCAGCACAATAGGACCGTAATCGATTTGGTTACGGTTCTCGTAACTCAGGTCTTCGCAGGGCCGGTGCGAATCTTGCGCGGTCGCCAGAACACCGAATGACAGTAACGCTATGCTCACCACTCCCACAAAGGACATGCAAGCCTCGTATTCACTCAATCCAGAATCGCAGCATGGGCGAAGCACGCCTCGCCCAACGGTGTTTCCAGTTTACAGTGGTCTGTAAGTGCTTCTTTCCGACTTCGACTACCACCTCCCTGGGAAAAAGGGGACACCTCCTAACTTCAGCAAAGTCAGTAGCGGAACGAACACCAGGAGGTGTCCCCTTTTTCCCCCGGTCTTATTGGACTGCGGAGTACAGTGAATGGAGACGTGCTTCTCTCCGACTTCGACTACCACCTCCCCGGCGATCTCATCGCCCAGGAAGCCCTCGCCGATCGCGCCGGCTCGCGGATGCTCGTAGTCGACCGCACCACCGGCAAGTGGGAAGACCGCGCCTTTCGCGACTTCCCGTCCTACCTCACACCCCACGACTGCCTCGTCCTCAACGATTCCCGCGTCCTGCCTTCCCGCCTTTACGGCCGCCGCGAGCATGGCACCGGACAAGTCGAAGTCTTTCTGACCAAGCCAGTCTCGTCGGATGGGCTCACCTGGGAAGCTCTGGTTCACCCCGGACGCAAGATGCGCACGGGAGAGCGCATTCTCATCTCCGACGATCTCACTGCTGAAATCCTCGACCGAGGAGAATTCGGCGAGCGCACGGTCCGCCTTCATCCCATTGGCAACCTGCTGGCCGTGCTGGAGAAGGTCGGTCACGTCCCGCTGCCGCCCTACATTCGCCGCGACGACACTCCAGCCGACCGTGAACGTTACCAGACCGTATTCGCCCGCGAGCCAGGATCGTCAGCAGCGCCTACCGCCGGCCTGCATTTCACCTCCGAAATCCTTGAAGCCTGCCGCGCCGCCGGAGCGACCGTGGCGCATGTCACCCTTCACGTTGGCCTCGGAACATTCCAGCCCCTGCGCACGGAAGTATTAGAAGACGTCCATCTCCACAAAGAATCGTTCGTCGTCCCACACGAGACTGTCCAAGCCATGGATGAAGCCAAAAGGGTCGTCGCGGTCGGTACCACCGCCGTCCGTGCCATCGAGAGCGATCCTGGCGCCGCCGAAACGGATCTCTTCATTTACCCTGGATTTCAGTTCCGCCGCACCGCCGCGATGCTGACCAACTTCCATTTGCCTAAGTCCAGTCTGCTGGTGCTGGTGTGCGCTTTTGCGGGCAGGGAACTGGCTCTTGAAGCGTACCGCCACGCCGTTTCTCAAAAGTATCGCTTTTACTCTTACGGCGATTGTATGCTTATCATATAGGGTTACTTGTGCCCAGCCATCCCACTCTGACCAATCTCCTTGAGCGCGCCCGCCGGCGTCTGTTCGGCCAGCTGGCATTGGATAAGGGCGCTCTGGCGCTGCTGATCGGAATGGCCGGAGTCATCCTGCTGCTGCTCGCGGGTACCCAGATCCTGGATTGGTATTGGCCGGTTCTCCTGGTCGTCGTCAGCCTGGGCGTGGGAATCTATCGCCTTCGCAAGAGCCTCCCCTCTCAGTACAAGCTGTCGCAACAGATCGACAAGCGCCTGGGCCTGGCGGATTCCCTTTCCACCGCGGTCTATTTTGCCGCCCATCCCGAACCGGAACGCGAGGCCGTTTGCGAGGTACAACGCCGGGAGGCGGAAATCGTCGCACAGCAGGTGGATATCCACCAAGCCCTGCCACCCTCGCGGTCGCGCTATCTGCTGCCCGCCGCCGGTTTGGTGGTGATTGCCTTCAGCCTGTTTGCCGTGCGCTATGCCGTCACCGGCAGCTTGAGCCTGGAACCTTCGCTGCTGAAGATCGCTTACGATTCCTTCTTTGGCCCTCCTCCGCAGCTCGCTAAGAACCAGGCCAAGCGTTTAAACGCCACGCAGAATCCATTCGATCCCGGCAACCCCGACGCACAATCCACAGCCACCGATCAACAGCCCGAAGATCTTCTGAAAGCTCAAGACTCTTCCGATGAGGCCAAGGCCCAGGGCGACGATAACGCCAAGGAGGCCGCTGACAAAGAGGGCGACAAGAGCGGAGGCGAGGGCGATAAGCAGAGCAAAGACAAAGGCGACGACAAGAACGGCAAGCAGGGCGATAACAATTCGAAAGACGGCAAAGATTCCGCCGACAGTAAAGATAAGGCCGGAAATCAGGACAAGCAGGGCAATAATCCCAGCGACGGCGGTGTTCTTGACAAAATCAAGGATGCTTTGGCCAACATGCTGAACAAGATGAAGCCCAACACCGCTCAGAACTCTCCGCAGAACGGCAAGAGCAAGCCCGAAGGTAAGGGTGAGAAATCCGATAAATCCGACAAGGCCGACAAGCAGGACAGCCAGAACGCCGAAGCCGAGCCGAATCCTGACGGCAATCAGAGTGGCGATCAGAAGAACGCCGAGGACGCCAAGGCCAACAGCCAGCCCGGCAAGCCTTCGTCCCAGGAAAGTGCCAGCGGAGCCGGCTCCAAGGATGGCGATAAGGCCGCCAAGGATGCCAAGGCTTTGGAAGCCATGGGGCAAATCAGTGAAATCCTCGGAAAGCGTTCGGCCGCTGTAACCGGCGAAATGATGATCGAGGTGGGCCAGACCAAGCAGACTCTCAAGACTCCCTGGGCCGAAAGCCAGGCCACTCACTCCGACTCCGGAGGCGAGATTCATCGCGACGAGGTTCCTCTCATGTTTCAACCCTTTGTCGAAAGATACTTCGAGGAAATCCGGAAGTCTCCGCAGGCCGCGAAACCAGCTCCGAATAGCAAACCTAAATAGGTAGACGTATGCACGCAGATTATTTGGCCCAGCTCCTGCACCAGCCGCAGTTGAGCGCCGGATGGCTGTTGGCAGGAATCGCCGTCGCGTTCTGGCTGGGAGCGATGCATGCCCTGGAACCGGGTCACGGCAAAACCATCGTCGCCGCTTACCTGGTAGGATCCCGAGGCAACCTGAAGCACGCCGCCATCCTTGGCGCGACTGTCACCTTCACTCACACCATCAGCGTCTTTCTGCTGGGAATCGGAACGCTGCTGCTATCAAGCTACATTGTTCCTGAAAAAATCATTCCGGTACTGGGAGTACTATCCGGCATCTCAATCGTGCTGATCGGCGGATGGTTGTTATACCAACGTTGGCGAGCGTTTCTTCATTCCCGCGCGCATGCTCTGGGTCACCATCATCATCACGATCATGACCATCATCATGATCACCATGACCACCACAGTCACGATCACGATCACAGCCACGATCATGGGCATAGCCATACTCATGACGGCCACACCCACAGTCATGCCCCGCAAGGAGATATCACGCTCGGCAGCCTGCTGGCCTTGGGAGCCAGCGGTGGACTGGTCCCGTGCCCCGCCGCGATGGTACTTCTTCTTAGCGCCATCGCGATCGGACGTATCGGCCTGGGGCTAGTTCTCTTGCTCGCCTTCAGTCTGGGGTTAGCGGGCGTGCTGATGGCGATCGGGATGCTCGTGATTCACGCCAAGAACTGGTTGCCGGAATCGTCGAAGAACGGGCAGCATCCTCTTTTGATATTCGCGCCGGTTGCCTCGGCGTTCGTGATTCTATGCGTGGGAGTGTTGATGACGGCGGCTTCGCTCCGCTGGATTCCGCTTCCGTTTCTGGCCGGGTAAAACGTTCAACTCGCCTGCCGCTTGACCTTCACCAATCCGGCGCCCGCGGCCGGTTTCCTCCGCCGCAGCAAGCGATTGACTGCCCGAACCAGATGCGTCACTTCATTGGCGCTCTTCTGAATAACAGCATCGGCTCCGGTACTGGCCTCATTCAATCCCAACGTGTCGACGAAGCCCGAAACCAGCACGATCCGAATTTCGGGTTGCTGCTTTCGCAAGCACGTGATCAGCTCCACGCCGTCCATTCGGGGCATTCTGTAATCCGTAACCACCAGGTCGTATTTGTTCTGAGAAAATTGCTCGAGCGCTTCCGCGCCGCTCGACGCTACGTGGATCTTGTGTCCCAATTCTTCCAGGACCGTCTTTCGTGCCGTCGATCCACGTATGTTGTCGTCAACCAGCAAAATACGTCCATGCATCGAAGTAGAGGAAGTATTCCGGAGAGGCATTGTTGTGTGGGGAACAACGCGACATTAACAGAGCCGAAATGCAGCTGTCAAGAAAGTTTCTATCGAACTCAAAAGGTGAAAGATGGAGTGCTTGACTTTCGAACTTCATTTGTCTCGCGATGACCGCGAGTGTGAAGTGAATGTTATTCGACTTGCTTGGGTGCCGTGTAGCCCGGTTTAGCGAGGATCTGGTACTTCACGGGCTTGTTCTTCTGGTCCTTGATGAGCAACGGTTGGTTGTTCTCCGGATTCACCAGGTCCACTTTGATCTTGCGGAACTTGCCGTCTCGCGCCGTGTTGCTGGGAGTATACGTGAGAACGTACTGGCTGCGAAGCACTTCGCTGATGTTGCGGTAGATTTGTGGAAACTCGCCATAAAAGCGCGGGAAAAACGCCACGCCGCCGCTTTCCTTGGTGAACGTTCGCAGTTGGTTGTCGGCTTGCAGGAAGTCCATGTTCTGGCTGTCCGAAAGCGCGCCATAGGAGTATAAGATGTCGCGATACGCCTGCATCAGCCCGATCGCGTAAATCGGTACGCCCGCGTTCTGAATCGCCTTGCGCGCCTCGCCGTAGTTCAGCTTGCTGAACGTATCGATGCCCGAGGAAATAACCAGGATCGCCTTTCGACCCTCGATGTCCTGCATCCTCTGAGCTGTGTCGACCAATGCATCGAACAAGTTCGCCTCGGAAAAACCCGGGAACCGCATGCGCGATAAAGCGTCCTGTGCCTCGCTCCGGTCGGTGGAAAAGTCCGAAAGAATCTCCGGCCTCAGGTCGTACGCCACTATCGCGACGTAATCCTCGGGCTTGAGCGAGTCCACGAACCCGTAGGCTGCCTGCAAAGTTTGGAACCACGGTTCCGAGTAAACCTGCTGGAAGCGTCCCGAGAACTCGATCACCATGGCGATCGTCAGCGGAGCCTCTCCCTTCGATACCTGGCTGATCTTCTGGGGAACATTGTCCTCCAGAACCCGGAAGTTGCCAGCCGGAATGTTGGGAATGAAGTTGCCCTTGTTATCCAGCACCGATACTTCCACGGTCACGGTAACGGCGTCCGTGGAGTAGGTCGCTACGCCTTCGGGCAGGCCTTTATTCTTCTTGTACTGCGAGGGGATTTTGGCTTGATCTGGTTGTTCCGCCGGAGCGCTGGTCGATTCCGTCGACGCCCCTTTTTTGGGCCGGGCTACAGTCTCGCTGCCGTCGTTCTTGGGTCCTTGAGCGACCACTACCAAGGCCACGCTTAACGCTGAGGCCAAAACAAGGAGGCTGATACGAAAGGCCTTCATGACCGCACTATACCATCTCTTGAAATCGCGCCCTGGGCTCGCGGCTTAGTTCACCCAGCGGTCGGGATCCCCACCCTGCTGCTTCTTCAGATATACCTGGAACTTGCGCTTCGCCCGGGCCAGTTTCCAGGCTTTGTAGCTCTCGCGCATGGGAGCCGCGATCTCCATCTTGCGGACCCGCGGCATTTTCAGAAACGCGTACCCGAACAGCATCCCGCTCAGGTGCGCGATGTTGCTGACGCCGCTGTTGAGATCCCGCAGGCCAAAGAACTCGATCGCGGCCAGAATCATCACGAAGTACTTGAGCTTAATCGGGAAAATATAGAAAATGATGATCCTGTCCGGCCACAGAACCGCCGCCACCAGGAAAATCCCGTAGATCGCGCCGGATGCCCCAATCGTTGCACCGTCGCGGTTGCCAAACATGTAGTTCGCAATCACCGCGATGACTCCCGCGCCAATGCCGCAGAAAAAATAGAACTGTAGAAACCGGCGCGTGCCCCAGATGTCTTCCAGATCCTTCCCGAAAAACCACAATCCCAGCATGTTAAATAGGATGTGGAAGAATCCTCCGTGCAGAAACAGGTACGTGACCAGCTGCCATAGGAAGAATCGAGTCACCACATCGGAGGGGACTAGGGCGAACCACGTCATGAACACTCGTTCAATTGGCCCCACCAGCCACATCAGCAGGAAAATGACCGAGTTGGCGATGATCAGTTTTTTTACGCCCGGGGGCATTCCGCCTCCGCCGAGGTACTGCCGGGCATAAGATCGCGTGCTGAACGCCATCGTCTCAGGTTCAGGATAACATTGAGCCCGTGCAGCCGAGGTTTACAATTGGTATAGAGGTTCAAAGATGGAAGTGAAACGCGAGAACCTTATTACCACCCTCGGCGGCGAAGTAGCCGTGGCTCGCATGGACTCCGAAGCCAAAGCCGACGCCCTCGAGGATTTCCTTTCCACCGAGCTCGATAAGATCCTGCTATCCAAAGATCCCTTTCCCACCGTGGCCGAGGTCGAACAGAAAATTCCTACCCGGCATTTTCGGATGGGTGTCGGGAACTTGTTTGTCGCCACCGCGCCGGGAGCCAAGGTCAAAGTCCTCCCGCCGATGCCCGACAAGCCCACGCTCTACGACTTCTTCGCCCTCCGCTTCGCCCCCGCCAACCACGTTCTGCAGAGCGCCGCGCTGGCGATGAAAAACGGCATGCCCGAAGAGATCATTTTGGCTTGCCTGCTGCACGACACCGCGCAGGCGCTGCTCAAGGCCGATCACGGCTATTGGGCCGCCCAGATGTACGCTCCGTATGTCCCGGAGAAGACCGCTTTTGCCATCAAGTATCACCAGGCTTTGCGCTTCTTTGCCGATCCGGCCTATGGCTACGAATATCCCGATCTCTACCGGCGTCTGTTCGGTGAGGATTACGTTCCACTGCCGCACATTCGCGCCGACTACGAGATGCTCAAGAAACATCCCTGGTACGAAGCCCCGCGCCTGGTCACGGTCAATGATTACTATTCGTTCGACCCTAAAGCCAAAGTGAGCATCGATCCATTCCGCGAGATTATCGGCCGCCACTTCAAGCAGCCTAAAGACGGATTGGGTAACGACAACAGTCCCGTGGCCCACATGTGGCGTACCGTCGCCCGCCCCGACATGGCACTATAAGGCATGCGCATTTATCTAACGATGTTTACTTTGGCGCTCTTCGCTGCGGTAACAATGTATGCTGCCGACGCTAAGGCTGGTAAGGCCATCTACGATACCTCCTGCAAGTCCTGCCATGGCGCAGATGGCACGCCCAACCCGGCCGTCGCCAAGATGATGAAAGTCGAAATGCACGATCTCAAGTCATCCGAAGTCCAATCCATGAGCGACGCCGAAATCGCCATGGTGATCAGCAAAGGCAAAGGCAAAATGCAGCCGATCAAGGCTGTCACCGGCAAGTCTGCGGACGACGTCGCGGCCTACGTCCACACTCTGAAGCAGTAGTTAGTACGGCAGGATTTTTATGTCCATGCGCGCAGGGTGGCTTGTCGCCGGTGGAGCGATCCTCGTCAGCACGCTCCTCGCGTTCCAGATGCCTTGGCGCGTCTACACCAGTATGGAGCCGTACGATGACATCCCACTCCCGCCCGATTATCAGGCAAAAGCGGAATGGGTCTTCGCCCGGCTGATGTATCCCCAAAATCCTTATAGCCCGCGCCGCGGTGGCGGATTCCGCCGCGGCAATCGCGATTGGCGCCAGGGCGGAACCAGCTGGACCCAGGATTATCCCCGCGCCGATCGCCACTTCGCCACCGCCCTGCGCCGTCTCTCTCGTCTCGACGTGCGCTCCGTCGAACAGCCCGTGAACCTGGACGATGAAGACGACGTCTACAACTGGCCCTGGATGGCGGCCGGTGAAATGGGCGATTGGCTTCTCACTCCCGCTCAGGCCGCCAAACTTCGCGATTATCTCCTGCGCGGTGGTTTCCTCTATCTCGACGACTTCTGGGGACCCCAGGAATGGGCCGCCTTCGAAGTCAGCATGAAGGCCGTCTTTCCGGATCGCGAAATTATCGAAATCGATAGCGCCGATCAAATTTTCCATTCCGTCTTCAACTTGGACGATCGCTACCAGATCCTTGGCCAATGGGCGCTCCCTGGCCGCGGTGGCTTTCGCGGAGGCCGGTTCAACAACCGTGTGGAAGGAACCGTAGCCCAATGGAAAGGCATTCGCGACAACAAAGACCGCCTGGTGGTCGCCATGAGCTTCAATTCCGATGTTGGCGACTCCTGGGAATTTGCTGACGATCCCAACTACCCCGATAAGTACTCCGAACTCGGGATTCGCATCGGCGTCAACTACGTCATGTACTCGATCACTCACTGATCGCGTGCTATTCTGAAACCGGTCGCGCGAAAGTCAATGCGATTCATCACCGCACTCCTCGTAGGCTTGTTTGGATTGGCCGCATGGAGCATGCTCCAAGCCCAAAAACCTTATAAAGAGTGGCCCGCGATCGAGTACTCAAACTTCCAGCTCCCCCCCGACGGCGCTACGCCCCACGAATGGGTTCGAGCCCGCCTGCGCTATCCCGATATCGTCGGTTATCCCAACAACCTATCCGCTCGCAACTTTGATTTCAGCGGGTACTGGACCATGGATTATCCGCGCTCCGATCGTCATCTGCTCGAAGGCGTTCGCAGGTTGACGCGCATCGACGCGCGCTCCCTCGAGCAGGTCACCTCGCTCGACCACACCGACGACATTTACAACTGGCCGATGCTGTACGCGGTCGAAGTCGGCCATTGGGATCTTCCGCAGGACCAGGCCGATCAGCTCCGCGACTATCTCATGCGCGGCGGCTTCCTGATGGTCGACGACTTTCACGCTGATGAGGAATGGGCCACGTTCGTCAACAGCCTGGAAAAAGTCTTGCCCGGCCGCCCGGTTGTGGATCTTCCCAACAGCGACCCGATCTTCCACACCATTTACGATTTGAACGACCGCGTCCAGATCCCCGGGGCTCAGTATCTCCAGACCGGCCGCGTCTACGAAAAGGACGAGAGCGGGAAGCCGGAGCACTGGCGCGCCGTGTACGACGACAAGAACCGCATCATCGTCGCCATCTGCCACAACATGGATCTGGGCGATGCCTGGGAGTGGTCCGACGATCCGCGCTATTCCGAAAAGTGGGCGGGCCTCGCCTACCGCATCGCCATGAACTACTTCGTCTACGATCTAACCCACTAGTGCGAATCGACAAATGGCTTTGGGCAGCGCGATTCTTCAAAACCCGCGCGCTTGCCTCACGCTCCTGCGACCTCGGCCGGATTGAATCCAACGGAGTCGACGCCAAGCCGGCGC